>Ga0265314_10004166_pt1 | contig 13604 bp, 13 predicted proteins | sample 4126metaG_FD_203106 | JGI IMG/M metagenome (GOLD analysis project Ga0265314, IMG submission 203106) | Rhizosphere microbial communities from Carex aquatilis grown in University of Washington, Seatle, WA, United States - 4-1-26 metaG | ecosystem: Host-associated > Plants > Roots > Rhizosphere >... | reverse complement strand
AGGGTTACAAAGCCGCCCTTCCGGCGTGGCAGAAGGCGGTCGAGATGAACGGGGACGATGCCAAGTCCCAGATCCATCTGGGGGCCGCGCTAGCGGAATCCGGCCAGCCCAACGAAGCAATCGCGGCTTACAAAAAGGCCGGAGCGCTCGACCCCGATAACCCCGACTCGTTCTCGCAGCTCGGCTTCCTCCTGGCGCGCCTCGGGAAGCCGGAAGAGGCGATTCCGGTTCTCGTGAAGGCGTTGCAGATCGATCCCGCCAATGAGGTCAACCAGCGGACCTTCTGCGCCGCGCTCGCCCAAAGTGAACCCCGGACCAAACAGGCCATCGAGTTCTGTGGGCTGGTGCTGGCGGGCCGTCCCAATGATGCCCAGGTGCACGTAAATCTCGCGGTAGCCCTGGCACGAAGCGGCGACACCAAAGAGGCGCTCTCACACCTGGAGAAGGCGGCCGAGATCACGCCCGGCGATGCCACCATCCAGGGCAACCTGGGGACGGCGCTGGTCCAACAAGGACGACTGGCGGACGCGCTCCCGCATTTCGAGAAGGCGATCGCCATCGACCCCGCCTCCGCCGAGGCGCACTACAAGCTGGGCACCCTGTACTACCTGGCGCGGAGATTTCGAGAGGCCCTGGCGGAGTGGCGACAGGCGGTCGTGCTCGATCCGAAGCACGCGCTGGCTCTGAATCGGGCAGCCCTGGTGCTGGCCGCCAGCCCGGATTCGTCTCTTAGGAACGGCTCCGAAGCGGTGTCTCTCGCCGAACGTGCGGTGGAACTCTCCGGAGGACGGGATCCGGCGTTTCTGGACACCTTGGCCGCGGCCTATGCCGAGGCGGGGCGTTTCCCGGAAGCCACCCGAACCGCTCACCGTGCCCTGGACCTGGCCAACCAGCAGCGCGACTCCCAGTTGGCGCAGGCGCTCACCGGCCGCATCGCGCTCTACGAGGCGAAAACGCCCTTCCGCGAGAATCCCTAGCCTCTCACGTGAGGTCGTCACCGAACCGCGAGCGAGCGGACCGTCCGAACCTATTCGCGACCGTCGGAGGGGATAACGCCAACCATGCCGAGCGTCCCGCCGGGTTTCCGGAAGATGTCGCCCGGAGAGTGGCCCGCAGCGCGCGCAGCCACTTCGTCCGGATACACGGGGATGAGGTCGGTGTCGATATCCACCTCGCCGGATACGAACTCGGCGATGTTGTAAGTGAAGGGCGGCATCAGGGTCGATTCAGCCACAGCCCCAAGTTTAACCCGGAGTCGGCGGAAGCGGAAGTCCCAAAATAGTACTATCTTCTCCGGAGTAAGGGGGCAAACCTGCCGCTGTGGGGCGGACCCCCCCGGTCCGCCTGGTCGTCGTACCGATCAGCCGTCCTCGGCACCGCACCGCAACCTGTGGTGGCCGCGGTCGGTCTCACCGCGTTCAAGATCGTCGTCGGCCTCGCCACGGGGAGCCTCGGCATCCTGGCCGAAGCGGCGCACTCCGGCCTGGATCTGGTCGCCGGCCGGCACCGAGCACCTCTACGGGCACGGCAAGGTGGAGAACCTGTCGACGCTGTTCGAAACGCTGCTCCTGCCGGTCACCTGCGCCTGGATCCTCTGGAGCGCGGTTCACCGCCTGGCCGCGCTGCGCCTGGACATCGAAGTGACCCTCTGGCCCTTCGCGGTGATAGCGACCTCGATCTGGTTTTTTGTCGCCGAATCAACGATTTTCTGTTGACATGCTTTCCTTCAGAACTTACACTGAACGTGAGCGTTGGGCTTCCTGAGTTCGGTGGCTCTACGCTCTGGATCCTCGGTAGGCGAGGCGTCCGCGCGGCACATAAGCCACTGCCCTAAGGCGTCGAAAGAGGCTTGAAGGGTAGACCAGGAACTCCCGGGTTAAGGGTTTTCCTAACGTGGCTGAGGTCCTCGGGATCTCTCACGGCGCGCGGTGCTGAAGCTTGAACCAGTGGGGGAATCCGTCCGCGAGAGTGGGCCATTTCTCCGCTTGAGGAGGAATGGCTTTTTTTGTTCCTCTTCAGCGCTTCGACCTCGCCTCCAGAAAGGTATATGGTACCCGAAACCGACGATAAGCCTCCCGCGGCGGGCGGCTCAGTTTTGTGGAAGACAAGGTCGGGACCGCAGCTGACAGCTGAAAGCTGATAGCTGATAGCTTTCCTCCCCCCCCGCTTCTTCCACAGGTCACTAAGTGGTGAACGCGGAGGGCTGAACATCCGTTTCGCTTCGGCATCTCCGTTCAACAACTTACTAACTGGCGTGTAGCCGTGATACGGGCTGCGCGCACGGACGCTGCTTGTGTATGTGTGCGCAAGCGGCAGGGAGATGCTCCGATGGCCAACAAAGTCATCTCGATGCCCGCGGCCGGCGTAGTGGAAGTTCTGCCGCTGCGCGGGCGCGTGGTTCAATCCAAGTGGGCTCATAGCCTGCTGACGTTCCTCGCGGTCTTCGGCCCCGGCCTCATCGTGATGGTGGCCGATAACGACGCCGGCGCGGTCTCGACATACAGCCAGGCGGGCGCGCAGTACGGCAGTCATCTTCTCTGGGTGGTCCTGCTCTTATTGCCGGTAACTTACTTCATTCAGGAAATGGTAGTGCGCCTGGGAATCGCGACGGGCAAAGGCCACGCCGCGATGATTTACCAGCGCTTCGGTAAGTGGTGGGGCCTGTTCTCGCTGCTCGACCTGGAACTGGTCAACTTTCTCACGCTGGTCACCGAGTTCGCCGCCATCGCGCTGGCCTCGGCAAAGATGGGCGTCGATCCGCGCCTGGGCGTTCCGCTGTCCGCGGTGGGACTGATGATCATCGTTCTCACCGGCAGCTATCGCCGTTGGGAGCGGACGGTCGTATTTCTGTGCGTGCTGGACCTGGCGTGGTTCTGGATCGCGTTCCGTATCCATCCACCGCTGGGCGCCATCGCGCGCGGCACGCTGATTCCGTCCATGCCGGCCGGCGGACTGACGCCGGAGCTGATGTTCCTGGTGATCGCCATCGTGGGAACGACCGTGGCGCCCTGGCAGCTTTTCTTCCAGCAGAGCTGCATCGCCGACAAGCGCCTGCGGTTTTCCGACATCGGCTGGGCGCGCCTGGACACCTTTCTTGGCGCCTGCATTACGGTGACCGCCGCGGGCTGCATGATGATCGCGGGCATGGCCTCGCAGGCGCACGGGTTCACCTTCACGGATCCCGCGCAGATGGCCGCCGACATCGGCACCTTCATGGGCAGCGGGATGCGCACTGTGATTCTGCTGATGATGGTCAACGCCGCGGTGCTGGGAACGACCGCGATTTCGCTTTCGAGCGCCTGGGCCTACGGCGAAGTCCGGGGCTGGCCGCACAGCTTGCAGTTGCCGGTACGCAAGGCGCCGGGATTCTACCTGGTCTATCTGGTGTGCGTGGCCGCGGCCGCGGGAATCGTCCTCATCCCCCGCGCGCCGCTGCAACTGATCATCCTGGGCGTGCAGGTGCTGGCGGGAGTCATGCTTCCCTCGGCCATCATTTTTTTGCAGCTTCTGCTCAACGACAAGGAATTGCTGGGCGAGCACGCGAACAAGCCTTGGAACAACATCGTGAACTGGACCATCATCGTCGTCCTGTTCGCACTTTCGCTGATTCTGGCGGCTCAGGTCGCGTTACCGAACCTGTTCCCGAAATAAGGAGGAGACTAAGATGGCAGCCACCACGACGCATCAATTCCTGGTGATTCATCCGCTGGACGACGCGCCGGAGCAGAAGGTCGACACCGAAGGCCTCGGTCCCATGCCCATGACGCGCAGCGTCCGATATTCGCTGTTCAGTCTGCGCGCCTACCTGATTGTGATGGTCCTGATGGTGACCTATCACGTGGCCGACCTGGCCGGCGTGTTTGCAAAGCACGCGCATTGAAGGCGACTATGCAAGATGAGGCTGCGCTAACCCGTGAACCGTTTTGTAACAGTCATCGCCTGGGGCTTCCTGTCCCTGCCGCTCGTGCTGCACGGACAGGAAGCCGCGGACGCCACTCCGCCCGCGGCCGAATCGTGGTGGAGCGTTCACTTCCAGGCGACCTCGATCGGCCAGCGCCACGGCAGCTTCCCTGCCCTCTACTCAGGCCCGAATAGTCTTCCTTCCCATCCCGAAAACAGGGTCTCGCTGACTGCCACCGCATTTCTCGCGGCGCACTTCGGCCGCTGGCAGTTCGTCGTGAATCCCGAAGACGCCGGAGGCGAGGGATTCGGCGGCGTCACCGGCATCGCCGGCTTCACGAACGGTGAGATTCCGCGAGTAGCAAAGGCGACTCCCACGCTCTACCTTGCTCGAGGCTTCGTCAGCTACACCATCCCCTTCGGCGTGGAAACCGCGCACGTGGATGATGGCCCGAACCAGGTTGGCGGCGCCCAGCCGGTTCGGCGCCTCACGCTCACCGGAGGCAAGTTCGGGTTGACGGACTTCTTCGACAACAACACCTACAGCCACGATCCGCGCGGCCAGTTCATCAACTGGGCCATCATGTACAACGGCGCGTGGGACTATCCTGCCGATACGCGCGGCTACTCGGCCGGCGTCGTCGCCGAGTTGACCATGCGCCGCTGGTCGCTGCGCGCGGCGAACGCCCTGATGTCCACGGTCGCCAACGGACCCATCCTCGACACACGCATCGCCGAGAACCGCGGCAACGTGGTCGAGTGGGAGAGCCGCTACAGCCCGGCCGGCCAGCCCGGAGTCTTCCGCCTGCTCGGGTTCGCCAACACCTTCGACGGCGGAACCTTCCGCCAGGCCGCGCTCGCGAACGGGACCACCGATCTCGCCGCAACGCGCCGCAACGGCACGCTGAAATACGGCTTCGGTCTGAACCTGGAGCAGGCGATCACGCACGACGTCGGCGTTTTCGCGCGCTACGGCTGGGCGGACGGAAAGACGGAGGCCTGGGAGTTCACCCAGATCGATCGCACGATCAGCGGCGGCGTGTCGATCGGCGGCGCGCGGTGGCGGCGCGCGCAGGACCGCGTGGGCGTGGCGGCGGTGCGCAACTATCTCTCGGGCGACCAGCGCAGTTTCCTGGCCGCCGGAGGTCTGGGCTTCCTCATCGGCGACGGCCGCCTCAACTACCGCCCCGAGTCCATCGTCGAAGCCTACTACGCCTGGCAGCCCGTGAAGATCTTCACCGTAAGCCTGGACTACCAGCGCGTCGACAACCCCGCCTACAATTACGCCCGCGGTCCGGTCAACGTTTACAGCCTGCGCCTGCACCTGGCTAGGTGAGCGCGCTCCTCGCCCGTCGCTTGTCACCCGTCGATCCGCGAGCGCCAGTCGCGCCGCTTCGCGTCCCGCCAAGCCGCCCCGGAGCGAAGCCCACGACGCCCGCCCAGCGGGTCGACGCGCGACAAGCGACGAGCAGCGCGCCCTAGCGCGCGTGTTATATTCGGTCTTATGCCTGCCGGCTACATCCCCATCTTCATCTACGCCATCTTCGCGGCGGCGTTTCCGGTGGTGGTGCTGTTCCTGGCAAAGCTGGTGCGGCCTTCGGCCCCCATCTCCACCAAGCTCGAAGCCTACGAATGCGGCATCCGCTCTGCGTCCGATTCTCGCGGCCGCTACGCGGTGCGCTTCTACATCGTCGCCATCCTGTTCGTCATCTTCGACGTGGAAACCATCTTCCTGTTCCCCTGGGCGGTGCGCTTCAAGCATTTCGGCTGGCTCGGCGTGGCCGAAGTGGCCGTGTTCCTGGCGATCCTGATCGTCGGCTACGTGTGGGCCTTGAAGAAAGGCGCGTTCGAGTGGGTCTGACCGAACGCCTCTACTACACCGATTCCTACCTGCGCGAGTTCCGCGCCAACGTCATCGAAACGGGCGACGGCGGATGCCGTGTCTACCTGGACCGCACCGCGCTGTATCCTGCCTCCGGCGGCCAGCCTTTCGATACGGGAACCATCGGAGACGCGGCGGTGATCGAGGTCGCAGATGAGGGCGAGCGCATCGCGCACATCACCAGCGCGCCCGTCGCGGCGGGCGAAGTCGCCTGCGCCATCGACTGGCCGCGCCGCTTCGACCACATGCAGCAGCACAGCGGCCAGCACCTGCTCTCGGCCGTGCTGGTCGATCTCTACAACGCGCCCACCGTCGGCTTCCATCTGGGCGCGGACGGTTCGACCATCGATCTTGGCGCGTCGCTAGCGGACACCCAGGTCGCGGCCGCCGAGCTGCGCGCCAATGAAATCGTGTTCGAGAACCGGGCGATGTCGGTTTCGTTCGAGGACGCCTCCGCGGCGGCCGGTCTGCGCAAAGCGTCGGAACGCGAAGGCACGCTGCGCATCGTCAACATCGATGGACTGGACCGCAGCGCTTGCGGCGGCACTCACGTGCGCGCGACCGGCGAGATCGGTCCGATCCTGATCCGCAGGCTCGAACGCGTCCACGGCAACCTGCGGATCGAGTTTCTGTGCGGCCTGCGGGCCGTGCGCCGCGCCCACGCTGATTACGACGCTCTGGCCCGCATCGGGCGCACGTTCTCCTGCGCGCTGGACGAGGCGCCCGCGTTGGCCGCCGCGCAGGTGCAGTCGCTCGAAACGGTGGAGAAGGCGCGACGGAAGGCGGCCGTCGAGCTGGCGCAGGTGCGCGGCCGGGAGCTCTGCGCGGCCACGGAGCCCGACGCGTCCGGTCTGCGAGCGGTAGTCGAGCGCGTCGCCGCAGGAGTTTCCGAAGAGGAAGTGCGCGCGAGGGCTCAGGGCTTCACGTCGCAGCCACGCGCCTGCTTCATCGCCCTGTTCGCCGGCCCGCGCCCCGCCGCGCTGATGGCCGTATCCGCCGACGCGGGCGTCCATGCGGGCAACGCCCTGAAGGAAGCGGTCGCCCGTCTAGGCGGGCGAGGAGGCGGCAGCGCCCAGATAGCTCAGGGCAGCGTCCCCGCCCCCGGAGCCGGCGAGGAGCTGGTGAGCGCGCTACTGCGCGCGATCGGGCGGTAGCGCCATTCTTGGCTGAATCCGCTCCGTGCTAATCTATCGCCGTGAGCAAGCCCCCCGCGGTCCCATTGAGTCTCGAACAGAAGCTGGAGATCCTAGCCCGTTGCGGCCTCAGGCTTGAGGCGCCCTTCACCGTTCAGGAGTTGCTCACGTCCTGGGAGCGGGCGGATTTCGAGGAGCCTGGTTTCGACTTGGTGCTGGCCGGTCTGGGCATGACCGAAGAGCGGCCCCCTTGGCGGAACCACTGCGTCAACGCGTGGCACTTCGACGCTGAGTGTATCTACGATCATGGCGATTACTGTCGAATTGCGGAACGAATGAAAGCCATGGCGCAGGGCTCTCTGCCCATTGAGAACATTCGCGATCACGTCGATGTGGTGGGCCGCAGCGCATGGCTGGCCCTTGCCTTCCACGGAGCGGAAACTCGCATCGACTGCGCTGTGAACGGCGACTGGCTCGACACCAGCCTTGTGGCTCATCTCGCCGGGTTGCTGGCCAGGGCCGACCCGTCCAAGATCTTCCTCACGACTGAAGGTCTCGGGCAGGACAGCATTATCGTGTGTGTCACCACGGCTCAGTTTGAGGAGATGAAGCGCGTTGGAATCGATTTCCGGCCCCTGGCTTCAAACACCCCTTGAAGACCAGCATTACCATTCGACGCCTTATCTCCGGAACGTCGACCTGCGAGCGGCGGCTCGCGCTCTCGACTACGTTGCCAATGCCCTCTCGCGTCGGCTTCACCGCCGGTCCATAGCGGAACCGGTCGGATTCAACGGAACTCAGGTCGTTGGTCTGATCGCCAACGGCGCCGTCTTACCCTCTGATATCACTCACTCGCTCAGTTGGATGCCAGGGCAGCCCGCTCCGTCGGTGGTCTTCCAGAATGGGTAATCATCGAGTAACAGCCGCGCCGAACTGCGTAGAGGAGGCGCACCCTCAGCACTGGCGAGGCGCACCGGTGTAATATCACCTCATGACGGTTTTCGCGCCAGAAGCCTGTGACCTACTCGCGCCGCATAGGGCTATCGGCCTCGGTAGGCGGAACCCAAATGGAATCTGAGACGCACGAAGTCACCTGGGAGGCGAGGGCCTCCATGGCAGCCTGCGGCCTGGGCACCATCGCGTTGGCCGCGGCGTTGCTCCCGCTCTATTTGCTTGGCGCTTCCGTGCCCTTTATCGACTGGAGTCCCGGCTGCCTCCTCTTGGATTGCGTGAAGGACTCGTCTCGTACCCCACCCTCGCAATGGCGATGGGATATTCTAGGATGCTTGTTGGGCTTTGGCTTCGGCGTCTACTACCTTGCGGGGCTGCTCTTCACATGGTTCAACCGCGATCTGGCGGACAAACAGAAGGGATTCTTCTCGGGCACAGCCTTCGTGCTGACAATCGCATTGCTGTTCAGTTGCGGCGCTCTGGTCGTCGGCTTCGTGTTCCCGCCGCCGGCCATTTTCAGACTTCTCGGTGCATTCGCGGGCTGAGCGCAGGCGCCCGGTGCCGGCAACGCGATCGGGCGTCTGGCCCAAGCGGTTGCTCCCGCCGCCCCTACGCCTCCGGCACGTCCACCCAAGACCGCCGGCCCGCGCTTTCGATCACCTTCTCCAAAACCGTCATCATGCGATGCCCGTCGACGAAGGTCGGATACTCTATGGGTGCGGCGGGGTCGGCGACCCGCGCGTAGAAGCGGCGGAAGCACATCTTGTGGGCGTCGTCGTAGCCCTCGCTGTGGCCGCCGGGAAGGTCGGCATAACGGCGCGCCTTGGGATCGAGCAGCGACGGGTCCTTCAGCAGGAGTTGGTTGGGCTCGTTGCGGTGGCCGATCCACAGCTCGTCCGGACGCTCCTGGTTCCACGTCAGGCCGGCCTTGGTGCCGAAGATCTCCACCTGGAACCGGTTCTTGCAGCCTGCACTCACCTGGCTGACCGTGAAGGCGCCGCGCGCGCGGCCGCCCAGCTTCAGCAGGACCGCGCCGTAATCCTCCGTGTCGATGGCGACCTCGTCGTAGTCTTCGGGCGCGAGCGTCTTGCCGGCGAACGTCTCCACGGCTTTCTTCGGCCGCTTGCGCGTGGGGTGGAAGGTGTGGAGGTCCGCGCACAGCGACGTGATCGCCAGCCCGGTCACGTGCTTGATGAGGTCCATCCAGTGCGAGCCGATGTCGCCCATGGCGCGCAGCGGCCCGTTCTCCTTGGCCATGACGCGCCAGTTGAAGTCGGTATCGTAAAGCAGCCAGTCCTGCGAGTACGTGCCTTGCACCACCAGGATGTCGCCGAGGGCGCCGTTGGCGATCATGGCGCGCATCTGCTGCACCAGCGGGTAGAAGCGCAGGTTGTGGTTGAGGCAGTTGGCGACGTTCTTCTCCTTGGCCAGGTCCACCAGCTCCCGGGCCTCGGCGACCGAGGTCGCGAGCGGCTTCTCGCAGAGCACGTTCTTGCCGGCCAGCACGGCGGCCTTGGCGATGGGATAGTGCAACGCGTTGGGCGTGCAGATATGGACCGCCTCGATCTCGGGATCCGCGAGGATCTCGTTGTAGTCGGCCACCGCCTTTTCGATGCCGGTCGCAGCCGCGAACGCCTCGGCCAGCTCGGCGTTCTCCGCGGCGACGGCGGCCACCTCGACATTGCCGAGCCGGCGAATCGCCTCCGTGTGGACCCTGCCCATGAAGCCAGTTCCGATGACTGCGGTTTTAATGTGGCGCATAGCAGACAGGGTAGCGTACTAAAAGCGCTCGTCGCTCGTCGCGCGTCGCCCGTCGATCCACGGCAATACTTGTGCCGCTTCGCACCCGGAAAACTCGCGGTGCGCAGCCCACGTAGCCCGTTCGGGATCGACGGGCGACGAGCTACGGGCGACGGGCGTGGTAATGTAGTGTCCAAGGATAGATTCCGCGGGTGAAATCACATGACAGTGCGCATTCGGTTGGCGGTTTCTCCGGCCTTCGAACGAAGGCTGGCGAAGAACCGCGAACTGGCCTCCGTGGCGGCGGCGTTGCTGACGCCCGCGGCGGCAATGGCGCTCGTTCTTGGCGTCTGGCGCCTCGGAGCCGACCTTAAATGGACCGGGGAATTCGCCATAACGCGAGGGCTGTTCTCGCACTGGCAGGTCTGGATCGCGATGGCCGGTGTGCTTCAGACCTGCGCCTCGATCCTGAACCGATACGGCCGCGGCGGTAGCGGCGAGGCCACGCAGTAAAGAAGCCATCAGCCGTCAGCTATCAGCCATCAGCCTTCGGTCTCGGTAAGATGGACCCTAGATGCCCAGAGTCCTGATGGTTGCTTCCGAAGCGACGCCTTTTGCCAAGACCGGTGGACTGGCCGACGTGATCGGCGCGCTCGCGCCGGCCCTCGCGGCCCGCGGCGAGGACGTGGCCGTGCTCATGCCGCGCTATCGCGGCATTGACGTCAAGGACGCGCCGATCGTCTACCGCGATCTGCCCGTGCGGCTGGGACACGAGGAATACTTCGCCAACGTGCATTGCGTGCTCGAGCGCAAGGTGCCCTACTTCCTGGTGGACTGCCCGTCGCTCTACGATCGCGGCGGCCTGTACGGCGACCCGGGCGCCGAAGATTATCCCGACAACCACATACGCTTCGCCGTGCTGGCGCGCGCGGCGCTGACCATGGTGCGGTACGTGTTCCGCCCCGACATCATCCATTGCCACGACTGGCAGGCCGCGCTGGTGCCCATCTTCAAACGCACCGCGTTCGCCGGCGACCCGACATTCATGGGCATGCCAGTGCTTCTGACCATTCACAACCTCGGTTACCAGGGCCTGTTTCCACCCGAGGCGCTGCCTGAAATGGGGCTCGACGCCAGCCTCTTCACGCCCGACTGCCTGGAGTTTTTCGGCCAGGTCAACCTGCTCAAGGGCGGCATTCTGCTGAGCGACGCGATCACGACGGTGAGCCCCACCTACGCCCGCGAGATCCAAACGCCGGAGTTGGGCTTCGGCCTCGACGGCGTCCTGAAGACGCGCGGCGACGCCATCCGGGGAATCCTGAACGGCGTGGACTATAGTAAGTGGGACCCCACGACCGATCCGCACATCGCCACCAATTACTCGGCCGGCGACCTGACCGGCAAGCGCGACTGCAAGAAGGACCTGCTGGCGGCATTCGACCTTCCGGAGAACCTCGATCGGCCGTTGGTCGGAATGGTAGCGCGGCTGGCCGCGCAGAAGGGCTTCGATCTGGTCGAACAAGCCGCGGCGGATCTGGCGGCGGAGGGCCTGTCGCTGGTGGTGCTGGGCGTCGGAGATCCGAAATGGCAGCAGTTCCTGGAGGAGCTCCATGCGGCGCACCCGGAGAAGGTGGGCGTCCGTATCGCCTACGACGAAGCGCTGGCGCACAAGGTCGAGGCCGGCGCGGACATCTTTCTGATGCCCAGCCTGTACGAGCCATGCGGCTTGAACCAGATTTACAGCCTGCGCTACGGCACCGTGCCCGTGGTGCGCGCTACCGGCGGCCTCGATGATACGATTGATGAGAGCACGGGCTTCAAGTTCCGGGAATATACCGGCGCGGCGATGATGGGCGCGCTCCGCGAGGCCCTGGCGGCGTACCGCGAACGGGAGAGCTGGACCGCGATGATGCGGGCGGGAATGAGCCGGGATTATTCCTGGGACGCGTCGGCGGCGCGCTACTCCGGGCTGTATCGGCGCCTGATGGGTTGAATCCCACGGCGTCGAACCTGCATCTTGACAATTTGGACCGATAAAGTGGAGGGAACAGGAATGGCAGGAGCGAACGTTCTGACGTTCAAGGATGCAGACTTCGACAGCGAAGTCCTGAAATCGGATGTCCCCGTTCTGGTGGACTTTTGGGCCACCTGGTGCGGTCCGTGCAAGATGATGGCGCCCACTGTGGACGCGGTCGCCACGGAATACGCCGGCAAGCTCAAGGTTGGCAAGGTCGACGTGGACGAGAGCGGCGGAACGGCGATGCGGTACAACATCCAGGGCATTCCCACGCTGCTGCTGTTCAAGGGCGGGCGCGTCGTCGAGATGCGCGTCGGAGCCGTCGGCAAGGCTGAAGTGCTCAAGATGCTGCAGCCGCACGTGAGCTAGCGGGGGCAAGCTAAAGCTCGCCCTACTTGCGCAACACCGCGGTGATGGCGCCGTCTGAGGCGGACGATACCAGGGCTCCGTACTTGGAGAACACACCGGTCTCGTAGCGCGGATGGGGCGGCGTCCAGCGGGCGAGCCGGTCGCTGAGAATCTCCGGGGCGACGTCGAGGTCTATGCGGCGCGCGGTCAAGTCGATGGTGACCAGGTCGCCTTCCGCCAGCAGGGCGATGGGTCCGCCGCAGGCGGCTTCGGGAGCGACGTGGCCCACCATGAATCCCTGGGTGGCGCCGCTGAACCTGCCGTCGGTGACCAGCGCGACGCTTTCCGAGAGGCCCGCGCCGACGATCGCGCCGGTGACGCCAAGCATCTCGCGCATACCCGGCCCGCCGCGCGGACCCTCGTAGCGAATCACGAGCACGTCGCCTTCTTTGACGCGGCCGTGGGTGACGGCCTGCATGGCGGCCTCTTCGGAGTCGAACACGCGAGCGCGGCCGCGGTGTTCCTTGCGGGCGAGACCGGTGACCTTGATGACGCAGCCGTCGGGCGCGAGCGAGCCCCTGAGGATCACCAATCCGCCGCTGGTCTTGATGGGGTTCGCGAGCGGACGGATCACTTCCTGGCCCGGCGTTTCGTGGGCCTCGACGGCTTCCTCGGCGAACGTGCGGCCGGTGACGGTGAGGGCGGTGCCGTCGGCGAATCCGCCGTCCAGGAGGCGCTTGGCGAGGACCGGAATGCCTCCCGCTTTGTGCACATCCACGGCCACGAAGCGGCCGGCGGGCTTGAGGTCGGAGAGCAGCGGCGTGCGATGGCTGATGGTCTCGAAGTCGTCGATCGAAAGCGGCACGCCGGCCTCGCGCGCCATGGCCAATAGATGCAGCACGGCGTTGGTGGATCCGCCGCTCGCGGCCACGCCTGCGATGGCGTTCTCGATGGCCTTGCGGGTGACGATGGCACGGGGCTTGATGCCGCGCCGCACGGCCTCGACGATCAACTGGCCGCAGCGGAAGGCGACGCCGTCCTTGAGCGGATCGACCTGCGGAACGGCCGCGGTGCCCATGGGCGAGAGGCCGATCAGCTCCATCACCGTGGCCATGGTGTTGGCCGTGTACTGGCCGCCGCAGGCGCCGGCGCCGGGGCAGGCCGAGTTCTCGATGGCCAGCAGTTCCGCATCCGTGATGCGGCCGGCTGCGTTGGCGCCCACGGCTTCGAAGACGTCCTGGATCGTGATGTCGCGGCCGTTGTGGCGTCCCGGCAGGATGGTGCCGCCGTACAGGATGAGGCCGGGCACGTCCAGCCGCAGGAGCGCCATGGCGGCGGCGGGAATGGTCTTGTCGCAGCCGACCAGCGCGAGGACGCCGTCGAACATGTGGCCGCGGGCGACCAGCTCGATGGAATCGGCAATGACTTCGCGGCTCACCAGCGAGGCCTTCATGCCCTCGGTGCCCATGGTCACGCCGTCGCTGATGGCGATGGTGTTGAACTCCATGGGAGTGCCGCCGGCGGCGCGCACGCCTTCCTTGGCCTTCACCGCCAGCTCGCGCAGGTTGTAGTTGCACGGCATGGTTTCGATCCAGGTGTTGGCGATTCCGATGATGGGTTTGCGCAGATCGTC
>Ga0265314_10004165_pt1 | contig 13604 bp, 6 predicted proteins | sample 4126metaG_FD_203106 | JGI IMG/M metagenome (GOLD analysis project Ga0265314, IMG submission 203106) | Rhizosphere microbial communities from Carex aquatilis grown in University of Washington, Seatle, WA, United States - 4-1-26 metaG | ecosystem: Host-associated > Plants > Roots > Rhizosphere >... | reverse complement strand
TGAAACTTGTCGAAATTCATCCCTTGAAGGACGGTGGTCGTCGCGTCCTTGCCGTTGTCGACAAGGATGGCGCCCGATGGGACGGTCGATGGGGCAGTCGCGGTAGGGGGGATCGTGATATCAGAGAAAGCGTACCGGCTTTCGTTCTGGAGGGAGACCAGGTCGATCCAAAGCGCCTCTGCAAAATGAACCGCCCGGTCAGGATCGTTATTGAAGTTCTGCGCAATGAACGTGTGAAAGGACGCAAAGTCGTTCCGCTGGACGTAGCTCAGGAGAAGGCGCGAGTCCGCGTCGGTGATGTCCGTGTGCGCGGCGACCCCGAGCAGATGATAGTTGCGCTGCCAGATGACGCTGATCTGGTTGCGCCGATCGTCGAATTGACGGTTGGTGAGCGGCTGGATCATCTTGCCGGAGATCGCATCCACGAACTGCGTATCGGCGACGATGTGCAGCGGCTGCGACTGCATGCGCGAAGCCACATGAGGCACCAGGACCAGCAGGGTCACATTGTGGGTCTGAGGGATCATGGCATATTCGGATTTGGCGGTGAGCTGGGCGCCGAAGCGCACCCGGACCGCATTGTCCGAGGCCCGGGCGACCGTAAAGACGCTGTTGTAATCCTTGCCGAGCACGGATTGGACCTTGTCCATGGTGGTATCCAGGCCTCCGCCGGCATTGGCGCCGTGAACCATGAGGCTTACCGCGACGGCAAGTTTTTGCAGATCCTCAAGCGAGCGACTGTGGGCCATTGCTTCGAGGTCGTCGGTGACCAGCAGCGGTATGACGACCGGCGTCGGCGAACCGGCGTCGGCCTGCGGGACCTTTTGCGGCTGGGGTACGTCTCGCTTGATGGTTGCCGGGGGCTGGAGCCAGCTCATGTCCAATTGCTTTTGAATGGGATTCTGGACGGCGACCTGGTTTGCAAAGTCGTCGTATGGGAGCGCAGGGTTCGGGCCGTTGAACAGGGCGATCGTGGTGTAGGCGTCGAGCGCTTCGTTGCGCCGCTTTGGCAGCAGGGAGACCTGCAGACGAACAACGTAGGGGTCATACAGGGGGGGGGGGAGGGGGGTCCAGGGGGATGCGGGATGGCGCGAGAAATCAACTCCTCATCATAAATTAATGCGACATGTCTTCTTTTGCTTGGTATAACACGCCCACCCTATTTGTACATTTCGGTCTGGGCGGCGTTCGGCGGAAACCGGGTGCCGCGTGCTTTGCAAGGGAGGCAGCGCCATGGATCTGCGGGACTACCAGCAATCGGCCAACAATTACGATCAGCTTTCACTCCGGGACCTGCTCGATGCGCGGGACCTCTACCACGTGCACCTGATGCAGCACCCGCATGTGATCGCAACGGCAGTGGGCCGCTACAGAATCCGCATCGGAGACGCGTGGCCCAACGCGGCGCATCAACACAATGAACGTGGAAAGCGCACCCTCGCCAACTCCGAGGTGAGGCCCTACTCCTGGCCCTGCGTCCTGGCCTTTGTTGATGAGTGGGTGGATGAGAAGCATTTTGGCGAAGGCGCCCGGTACGATCCGGACCAGATTGTGCCCCGCACCCTTTACCTTCCCGACGGCCGCCGCGTGCCGGTGTGCGTGGTCGAGGCGCCGCGTGAGGCCAGGACGGATATCGCCGCGCCCGAGGCGATGGCGTTTCCTGTCAACAACATCGGCAACGGGTTTCCGGTCCTGGCGCGCGTTCAGGAGCAGGAGCGGGCGGCGACCATCGCATGCCTGGTATCGGACGGCCATCGCACCTACGCGCTTACCAATCGGCACGTCACGGGAAGCGAGGGCGAAATTCTGCGGTCGCGCCTGAATGGCAAGGAGGTGGAAATCGGAGTCACCGCGCCCGCACAGTGTGACCGGCTGGCGTTTGCGGAAGTCTACGACGGGTGGCCGGGCAAAAAGGTGTACGTCAACGTCGATGCGGGGCTCATCGATGTCGACACGCTGGATATATGGACGGCAAAGCTGCGCACCGGAGAAGTCATGGGGCCTCTGGTGGACCTCTCGGCGGACAACCTCACATTGTCCCTTATCGGATGCCGCGTGCGGGGGTTCGGAGCGGCCAGCGGATTGATGCAGGGGGAGTTGCAGGCCTTGTTCTACCGGTACAAGTCCCTCGGGGGATTCGAGTACGTCGCGGATTTCCTGATCGGCCCGCGATCCACCCAAAACATGGAACAGGAAAAAGGACGGGGCAAAGAAAAGCCCGGAGCCCTGAGCAGCACATTCCGCACCCGTGCGGGAGACTCCGGCACGCTGTGGCTGCTCGAACCCCTGCAGGCAAACGGCGACGATAAGGGCGACGATAAGAAAAACAGGCATGGCACGCGCGATCATGATGACGATGGGGACGCGCACTCCTTCCGGCCGCTGGCGATGCAGTGGGGCGCCAATCTCCTCGGCTGGGATTCAAAACGGGGATCCAGATCTTTTGCCCTCGCGACATGCCTGAGCACGATTTGCCGGGAACTCGGCGTGGACATCGTGCGGGACTGGAATCTCGATCAGGTGGACACATGGGGGGCGGTGGGCCATTTCGCCATCGCATCCCGAACGATTACGCGCCTTTCCGGGAACTTCCCGAAGCTCAGCAAACTGATGCAGGCGAACCTCACGATCATCTCCCACGATGACGCGACGATCCTCAAAAGCGATTTCAAAAACATGGGGGACGCGCCGTTTGTACCGCTCGCGGATGTGCCCGACTTTTACTGGAAACACGGGAAGCAGGGCTTCTCGCGTTTTTATGAGGGACCGAATCACTTTGCGGACATGGACCACTACAGCGACGTCTACAAGGCCGACCTGCTGACCCTGTGCAAGGACCCGGCGAATATCGACGCACCGGTGTGGGACAAGTTCTACGATTCGATCACCGAAATCATTGATGGTTCAAAAATTGATGAGAAGTACCGCGGGCTGCTGCCGTTTCGCGTCTGGCAGATCTTTGACGCCATGGTCGGTTACGCGAAATCGGGCGATGCGGACCGATTTGTATGTGCGGCCGGCGTGCTCACACATTACGTCGGCGACGCATGCCAGCCGCTGCATATCTCCTATTTGCACGACGGCGACCCGCGAAAGCCTGTGACCCGCACCGTCAATCACAGGGATGGCACCTCGGGGAAAGTCACCAATCCGCTCGGCATGGGTGTACATGCGGCCTACGAGGACGACATGGTCAACACCAATCGGCCCAAGATCCTCGCCGGCATCGACAAGACCAAGGTGCCGGGAAATGACCGCGTGGCCAACGGCCAGGGGGCGGCGCAGCGCGTGGTGGAGCTTATGCAAAACACGTTTGAAACCATTCCGCCGGAAAACATTGTCGATGCCTTCCTGAAGCATCCCCAGAAGTCCGGCCGGCCGGAGATGTTCTGGACGCTCTTTGGCGATAAGACCATCCAGGTGATGCAGGACGGCATCCACCTCGCCTCGCTCCTCTGGGAGAGCGCCTGGGCGGCCGGGGGCGGCGAACAGAACATTAAGGCCACCAAGGCACTGACCGAAGACGGGGCGATGAAAATCTGCGGGGATAAGGATTTTGTGCCTTCGATGTCGGTGGCGCAGATCGGGGCCGTGCTGCAGAAGGCTTAAAAATCTAGCCGGTCACCGCATGGCCCGCCGCGCATAAAAAAAGGCGTCGCTTTCCGCGACGCCTTTTGCGTTTTTATCACCGATGCGTGAGTCGCTCAGTACCGCACGATCGTCGTGCTGTAATAACCGATCAGCGAGAGGAAGCGGTTGGCGTTGAGCACTGGGATGCCCAGTTCCTTGCCTTCCTTGATGATTTGATCGTAGCGGGCGTCATCGCTCACGCGCTCTGAGGCGACGCTGCCGGGGGCCGTGGCGGTCGAGTTGTCCTCGATGATCGTGGGGGTCGCCGGCCGCGTGCCCATCACGACGTAATCGGTCTGGGCGGTGACCTTGTCGTCCACCTGGCCGCCCCAGGTGTTGATCATGCTGATGAGGCGGTCGCGTTCGGCGGCGGTGGCGATGCCGTCACCATCGAGGTCGAAATCGCCAAAGACCACAAAGTGGAACTTCCGGGCGGTGTCGTTGTGATAGACGACGTTGAAAATCAGATCGCCCTGCTGGATGGCATGGCCCGGCGTGGTGCTGGTGATCCGGCAGATCGAGGAGTCGGCGCGAACCTGCATCACTTCCAGCGTGCCATTTCCCTTGGCCCCTTCATCATTCCCCAGCCGAACTCCGGAGCGCGGGTCATAGCAGGAGAACGTCATACCCGGTTTGATGTGATCCGAAGAGGTCAGCGAAATGTAGACTTCGCCGGCCGCGGCATTCACATGCAATACCGATCCATCGGCTTGCGCGATTTCCGTTGGACCCGAGCCAGAGCCTCGCGCTTTGCCGACCGCAATCTTTAGCTCCTGAACCTGCTTCTGGAGATCGGTGACCTTCGACTGCAAATCCTGATTTTGCAGCACGAGATTGCGGCGGTCGTCTTCACTCGACTGTTGCATCGCCTTGATCTTATCGAGGCTGTCGGAAACACCTTTGTCGCGGGAACCATTTGCCGCAGCCACCTGTTCCTGGGCGGTCTTGAGCTGATCCTGCAACTGGGCGATGGTCGCTTCATAGGAATCGGTCAGCTTTTTGACGTTCTGTTCCGCCGCGGCCGATTCGCCGGTCGCGGACTTGGCACGTTCATTGGCGGCGACAAGGTCGGTCGCCTGCTGATCGCGCGTGGCGGTCAGGCTCTTGATCGCCCCGACCAGCGAGTGATCGCGGTCGATCGACGCGCTGATCGTCGGATCGCCCTTGATGCTTTCGACGCTGCCGGTGGCATTCGCCCCCATGATGAGTTCTTTAAGCTGCTGGTTCTGCGCCAGCACCTGCCGCAGCGCCGGCCCGCCGGTGGGGGAGGCATTGGCGTTGCGGATGTCGAGGTCGCTCGCCACGCGGGAGAGCTTGTCGGTGGCATCCTGCTGATCGACGACGGTCTTGGAGTAAAGCACGTACGTGAAGATCGCCGCGCCGGCGAAGAGCACGCACAAGACCACCGAGATCACCAGAGCGTAGGGAGGAGCAGTTCGCGCACGCACCACAGCCATACAGACACCTCCAGGGAAATGAGTTGTGCCATCAAATCAGGGGCAGGAAGACGCGGTGCCACCCGCGCCAGTTAAACATCATGATCGCAGGGGGTTGGGGGAAGGTCAAGCACGCGGAAAACCCAAAACTCAAAACGCCAAACTCACATGAAGTCCTCCCATGGTGTGGCGTTTTGCGTTTCGAGTTTTGACGTCCTTTACACCAGCCCCGCCTTCTTCCGCCAGGCCCACTCAAAGGTGATCACCATCGCAAAAAAGAGCAAAAACAGCCCATGAGCCCATCGGGTACCAAGGGCCTCCGGATCCGTGAAAAAGCCCAACTGGAGGACTGACGTTTCCTTGTGCTCAATCTTCGGCAACCGCGAGAGCAGGACATCCGCGTACGGAAGATCCAGTGAAAACCCGCCCCCCGCCTCGGCGACTTCCTCCAGCATGTCCGGATCGGTATTCATGTTCCGCCGCTCGGCATCCATCACCGGCAGAATCTTGATGAGCAGCGAATGCAGCGTGACCGTAGGGTCGTTGTTCAGGAGCCGCTCAACCTCGGTTCCTTTGAGCGAAATTTCCACATCGCCGATGGGCAGGCCGCCGAGGGTCGCCTGGTAATACCCGGGCGACTGCATGGGCTCGAAGGAAGCCTCCACGGCCGGACCGGTGTTGCCGGTCTGGCCGGAAAGCGTATGCGCGGGCCGGGCGACCGCGGAGAAAGGGAGACCGGTGTAAGGCGTTAAATCGTCCCGAAGCACGCGGGCGGTGATGACCACCGGCTGCGTCTGGTCGTAGGCGGCCTGGCTGGCGCCGAAACGCACATATTTTCCGCCCGCCGGAAGATCCGAACCAACCGCCCAATTGAGGACCTGTCCCCAAAAGCGGTCGTGCAGGTTTTCGCCGGCAACCTGCCGGAGCCGCCAGGATTGATCGGACGCCAGATACAGCGAGTGGCCCAGGCCGATGGATATCGTCGCGATCAGGGCATGCCGGTTCGCGAGGGCCATGGAGCCCAGCGGGTCGGCCGCTCCGGCGGCGCCGGTGTCGGAGATGGCCCAGAGGGCGGTGGCGGCGGGCTTTGCCTCGGTAAACGGGCTGTGCCAGTACCAGCTGGGCATACGGGACCAAGCGCGGGAGCTGCTCGCCGCATCGCCCTCCAACTGCGCGAGTTCCGAAAATCCCGCGGTCGGAGCCGCTTCAGGATGAAAGCCGGACCGCGTATGCCGGCCGATCTCTTCGGAGGTCCATTGCGGCGTAAGCGTGACCGGCAGCAGGTCGGCTAATGTCGAGCCGGCGAATTTCTCAGGCATGGCGTGTTGCCCGGCGATGGTGATCAGCGTCGCCCCCTTGTCGCGCACGGTGGCGGCGATGAACTGCTGCACCCGCGGCGTAAGCGTCTCGGGCCCGATATCCCCCAGCACGATCACATCAAATTTTTCCCAGCCTTCCAGTGTGTCCGGAAGAATCTGCGCCTCTTCATGCGTGTTGTCCGGCGAGGCCATCACCGGCGTGGGGCCGGCGATTCCGGTTACCGTCGCCGGCTGCAACAGCACGCTCTGGAGCCGCATCCCCGGCCGGCGGGAAATCATCGTCGCGAGGTAGCGGAACTCCCACCGCGGCCGGTCTTCCACGACCAGCGCATAGAGCTTCTGCTTCTTGACCGCCACGCGGAACGCCGCCACGTTGTTCTGCGTATTCACCTCGCCGGCCAAAGGCTGGATGCGAATTTCATAGTCGACCGATTTTTCCGATTCCGGCGGCGTATCGGTGAAGACAAACGGCAAAATTTCGTGATTCGACGGCGCGAGCATCTCCTGCCGCTGCAGCACTTCGCTGCCGCGGCGCAGCTCGACGAGCGCGGTCTTTCCCTTCAGGCCATCCATGCGGATCGATGCCCGGGCCTTGACCGAATCGCCCTTGAAAATCCATTCCGGAAAATCGACCGGCTGCACCGCGGCATCGGGCGAAACTTCGTGCGATCCCGCGAGCAATCCGTATACGTGCACTCCCCGCGCGGCGAGGCTCCGCGCGACGGCCGTGGGCTCGCTGCCGACGTTTGTGCGGCCGTCGGTGATAACGACCACCGAGGCTGCCTCATCCGCCGAGGTTTGCTCGGCGACGTATTGCAGCGCGCCGCCCAGGTCCGTGGCGGTGCCGCCGGGCGTCAGGGCGGTCTGGAGCGTGGATGCCAGCGAGCCTGAGTCCACGGTTCCGGCAGCCTGGGTCTTTTCGGAAAAGCTGGCGATGCGCAGGTGGTATTGCGTTGCAAGTTTTTCAAGCTGCTTCCTGGCCGGGGCCTCCGGACCGGCAAGCATGTCGAGCGCCAGCTCATCGCGCGAGGTGGCATCGATCCGCGCCTGGGCACTCTTCCAGGAGGAACCCGACGCATTTGCAGCGACATTGCGGGACTGTTCAATGCCGGCGGCGCGCTCGAGTGCGGCCTGGGCCTGCCCCAGCAGCGGGCTGATCACGTAGGCTCGCACGTCGGAGGCCGCTTCTTCCGGCGTGTTGGCCGACCAGACGCTCGCCGCGTCCTTCGCCGCATTTTCCGCGGCTTGGTCAACCGCCGTGGCGGCCGTGTCTCCCAGGCCTTTTTCATCGGCCTCCAATGACGCATGGGCCCCATCCACCGCCGATTGAACCTTCTGCAGCGCCTTCACCCAGGCGTCCAGCCGCGTCGCAAAATCGCGGACTTCCGCGCGCTCGTTGCCGCCGGCAATCGGGGTCGGCGCGAGCACGTGATATTCATCCGCGAGCGCATGGACCTGTGCCGCCCAGACGTCCGGCCCATCGGCTGGTTTCTCCATCAGGCCGATGCTCCGCGCCCAGCGCAGCCGCTCGATGTCCGTGGCTTGCGGGTCGCTCGTCGCCATGGAGGGGCTCTGATCCGCGACGATCCACAGCGTCCCCGCGCTGCTGCGGGACTGCGTCCACTGCATCGCCGGCTGGAGGAAAAGAATCGCGAGCATCACGATCAGCAGGGCGCGCAAGGCCGTCAGGAAAATGACCGTGCGGCGCGGCGCCATGACCCGCTGCGAGCGGTAGAGCATGACCGTCATCACCACCGCGGCGATCAGCCCCGGTATCACCAGCCACAGGGAAAGCACCGGCGCCAGGCTGAGCGTCGGCGCGTCACCGATCGGCAAATGCAGGGCGTCCATCAAGTCGCCCTCCCCGGGTCGCCCGCGACCACACCCGCAGGCATCACACCCGCGAGGCCTTCGTCCGCGAGTGCCGCCCCGCTTTGCATCCGCACCAGCCGATGCGTCATCCAGGTCTCGGCGAGCATCAACCCCAGCAGCAGGAGGCCCAGAATCCACCACAAGTCGTACGACCCCTGCGTGGCGTTCATGGCGGTGGCGAGGGTCTGATCCGTCACCGTCCCTTTGAAAAACCCCTTGCTGCGAAACCAGTCGATGTCCGCGGAACCCAGGATTGCCGGGTCAAGTTCTGCCCGGTCGACGTTCACCGCAAAATACGCCGGGGCAAGCGCCGTCGCGCCGTTTTGTGCGGGCGCCGTGAATTGCATCTGATAAAGCCCCGGCGCATCGGTGTCGCCGGCCTGCACATAATAATGATCGCCGCGCAGCTCCGGTGTGAGCGATCGCCGCGCCCCCTCCGGCGTAAGCAGGACGGCACTGTCGATCGGATGCGACGCCGGACCGGTCCAGACCAGCGGCGCCCCTGAATCCACCTGCCGCGGCTCGCCCGATTCCTGCCCGCTCGCCAGGTGAAACAGCGTCTCGTTCACCAGCGGCACAAAACCGGTGACCAGCGGCAGGTTGCTCCATTGCAGGTTCCCGGTGGGGATCGTCCAGACCACCACGCGCCCGCCCAGCTTGCCCAGCGCCATTTCCAGCATCAATGGATCGCCGCCGCCGGAGGTGGTCGTCGAGACGATGGTCCGCATCTCCGCGGAGAGGGGCGTGAGATTCCACCAGGAACGCACCACCACATCCGCCAGCGCACTGTGCTCGCCGGAATCCGTCAGCAGCGTCATCGCCGGGTTCTGTGGCTCGCGGATATCCGTGCCGATCGGCGCCGCCGCGGCGCCGTTTGCCGCCGGCGCGTGCGCGATGCCGGTCGTCGTCGCCGGCACCAGCTGCCCTTTCGCCAGTACATCCTTGATGAATGCCGTCTCGGTCCGCGGGCCCAGGATGACCCACACCCCGTTGCCGGCCTGCGCCCGTGCCGCGAGCTGGTCGATCATCCCCGCGTTTATCCGCGGCACATCATTGAGCACCACGACCGGATAGTCCTCCAGCCGCTCCTTGGAAAATTCCGACACGCTGATCGTCCGCGGCTCAATGAGCGCCACCGGATCGATCGCCGCATCCACCGGCTGCATCGCCGCCTCCAGAAACGCCGCCTGCGGATAATGCGCCGCCGGCGTGAGCGCTCCATCGATGACCAGCACCCGCAGCTTCGGCCAGACATTCACCGCGCCGAACGCCGCATTGTCCGCGTCCAGGGCATCGGCCAGCGTGGATTCCACCTTGATCCAATGGCTCCCCGCGTCGGGAAAGTAATAGTCAAAACGCACCGTTGTCGATTCCCCCGGCGACAGGTGCGCCACCTGCTGCTCCGACACCGGCGTGCCATCGACATAGAGCCGCAGCGGAATGCTGGAAATATCCGTGCCCCCGCTGTTGGCCACGGTCGCCAGCACCTGCGTCGGCCGGTGGACGCCGACAAATTTGGGCTGCACCATCAGGCTGCGCACCGAGACATTCGGCAGGCTCGCGGAGCCGCCCGATGACACCGGCATGTCCCAGATTGCCGTTCCGCCGACCCGCGGATCGCTATCCGTATTCCCCTCCGCGAGTTTCCACGCCCCTTCGTTGCCCGGGTCCCAATTGGTCCGTTGCTGGTCGGAAATCACGAGAATCCATTTGCGGCCATTGTTGCCGTGGGCGACGAGGTCCCGCGCCGCCGCCACCGCCGGGGCGATGTTGGCTTTCTGCGTGCCGGCCTTGAGTTTCCGCAGCGCCTGCAAATCCGCCGCCCATTGCCCCTTTGGAGTGCCGTCGCCGGCCCGCTCGGAAAGGCCCAGTTTCACCGGAGCCGACGTGATGATCCGCGGCGAATGCTCGGCGAGCACGATGCTCATCGTCCCGCCTGACGGGAGCATCCTGGAAATCCGCTCCGCCACATCCACGCCCTGCTCAAAAAGCGTCTCCCCGCCGCCCGCGCCGCCCCGGAGCCCCATCGAGAGCGAATGATCGATCACCACCGCCACATCCATCGGCGTGGTGGTCTTGAGATCGCGCGTCCTGGCCACCGGCCGCGCCAATAACAGCACCACCAGTCCCACCACCGCCATCCGCACCAGCATCAGCAGCCAGTTGTCTATTCTTCTGCGCCGCCGCAACTTCAGCGGAGACTCCAGCAGAAACTGCATCGCCCCCCACGCGATCGGCTGGGCCCTCTGGCGATTCAGCATGTGAATGACGATCGGAATCCCCGCCAGGAATCCCCCCGCCAAAATCCACGGCATCAGAAACATGCACACCTTCCGCCCGAAGACGCAACGAGGTCATTCTATCCGCACGAAATCCGCCGCAAAACCGGCCCGACGCAAACCCGCGCCAGACCTCGCCTGGAAAAATATGTGAAATGTTCACACATTTTTGTTGACGCGCCCTGAATCATGTGTGATACTTTCACACATGGAACCGATCTCCCTCAATCAAAATGAACTCGAAGCGCTCCGCATCCTCTGGGAACACGGCGAGCTCAAGCCCGCCGCCATCCAGAAACAATTCTCCTGGCCCATCGAAAATGCCACGCTTCGCTCCGTGCTCGTCAAGCTTGTCGATGAGCAGCACGTCGCACGCCGCCTGCAGGGCAAGGCCTATTTATACGCCGCCCGGCTTCCCAAGCAGACGCTGCTTCAAGGCCTCACCCGGCATCTCGCCCGTATTTTCGCCGGCGGGTCCGAGCAGGAACTCGTCGCCCAGATGGTCAAAACCGCCGACATACGGCCTGCCGATATTGAAGTGCTCCGTCAGGCCGCTTCGGGCGTGAATCCAAAGGGAGAACCTCGCAAACCGAGAAGGAGATCGCGATGACGGACTTTTTTTCAACGCTGTCGGGGATGCTTCTGAACTGGACGTTGCTCTTTGCGCTCGCTTGGGGCGTGCATTACGTCCTGCGAAACCGCCATGCGCGCTGGCGGCAGATGCTCTGGAGGGGCGTCCTGGTCTCCGCGGCGGCTGTTGCGCTTCTGCCGCTTCAGCCGCTGCCGAGGCTCCATATCTTCGTGGGCAAGACGCGCGCTGAAGTATTGCGGCCGCTCGCACCCGAGCCCACGCCGGCGTCCGCGGTTCGCTCCGCCGCAATGCCCGCCGTCGCTGCTCCTGCGAGCGCCTCCCCCGCTCCGAAAATTGCCGCGATCTCCTCGCCCCTCGCCTCGCATCGTCCGGCAAATCCCTTCACCGGCGCCCAATGGCTGCTCATTCTCTGGGGAAGCGGCGCTGCGTGGGGCGCCATTCGCCTGGCAGTCCTTGGCCGTCGCCTTCGCCGGCTGCGGAAGGCCGCCGACCTCGCCCCGCCGCACCTGCTTTCCGACATGAACGCCATCCGCAACAGCCTGCGCGTGCGCCGCGACATCGATCTTGCGCTCTCCCCCGATATCGCCTCGCCATTCCTCTGTGGCCTGCATCGACCCGCGATTCTCATTCCCGCTTCCCTCGCGGAGCATCTTTCGCGCGAGGAGCGCTGCGTCCTTTTCGCCCATGAACTCGCGCACCTCCAAAGGAATGATCTTTTCTGGTGCACGGCGTGGCGTGTCGCGCTCGCCATGTTCTGGTTCCATCCCCTCGCCTGGAAAATTCCCGCTGCCCATGAGCTCGCTTGCGAGCAGGAAGCGGATCGCCTCGCGTCGGCAAATGCGGATGGCCGTATCGCCTACGCCCGCATCCTCGCGCAATTTGCCTTGCGCATATTGGCGATTGCGGCTCCCGAGCCCCGCCTGGCCCTGGGCGCTTCTTCGCAGATCAGCCGCCGCCTGAGCTATCTCAAGTCCGCCGCGCCCGCCGCCTGGTCCCGCAAAAAATCTGCCGCTGCTTTCTCTCTCATCGCTGCTCTATTTCTCCTCGCCGCCGGCTGCGAACTCACCACCCGCAAGCCCGTCGACGTCAATGCCCCCGTCGAATTCAAGAAGGTCCTCGTCACCGTCCACGATGAATCCGGCAAGCCCATCGAAGGCGCCGTTATCCAGGCCGGCGGATTCCGCGTCAAAGGTATCCACAGTCCCGACGCCTACGGCTGGGACAACAAACGCTTTGGGCCCCCCGTCCCCGCTACAACCAGCGCCGACGGCAAGGCCTGGCTGCAGTACCCCGTCATGGGCATCCCCCAGGAACAGGAACTTACCGGCGCCCTTTTCTTCAACGTCAACCGCGACGGCTTCACCACCGCCGACGTTCAGACCTTTTACGTCGACAAGCCCAACGACACCGTCGTTATGAAACGCAGCGGCACCCTCGACGTCGCCGCGTGGTTCGGCCCCGAACACACGCCGGTTACCGATGTCGTCGCCAACTTAAGTGGCGGACGCCCCGATGACTGGGCCAAACACTCTGACGGCCACTTCGTCAATGCCAGATCCGCCCCCGGCCAGCACATCCTCCAACTTTCCGCAAAACTTCCGACCGGTCAGACGGTCTTTAGCGAAGGCATCCTCGTCGAAGCCCAGCGCGAAAAAGTCACCTCCCTTTCCATCGAAATGAAGCCCGGCATCCGCGTCGAAGGCCACATCGATGCCGGCATCCCCCGCCCCATCAAAAACGCCCACGTCTTCCTCAGCGTCCGTCCATCGCAATACCCCGTGAACCGCATCGTCGAAGACTTCTACGCCGCCAGCCAAAAATACGGCTACATGACCTTCTGGCACACCTACCGTTCCGTCAATCCCGACGGCACCTTCACCTTCGAATCCGTCCCGCCCGGCGAGGCCGACCTCGTCGCTGTCGGCGACGGCTTCACCTCCAAATCCCAGGGCGAATTCGTCAACCGCATGCCGGATGACTCCATCGAGAAATGGGAACAAGGCGTTGTCATCCCACAAGCATTCCCGCTCGGCGCCCCGGTCACCGCAATTAATCTCATCGCCGAACCCAGCGCCACCCTCGAAATCACCACCAAAGACAAGAGCGGCCAACCCATCGAAGGCGTCCAGATCTTCGCCAACCCGAACATCATCCGCATGCCCGGCGGCCTCCTCGGCCGCATGCCCAACTCCAGCGAATCCCCCTTCATGAACCTCGATCCTCTCCCACTCCACGTCTACACCGCCACCACGGACACGAATGGCAAGGCCACCATCCCCAATCTCCCCACTGTCAAGACCTCCCTGGATATCGATGATCCGAACTACCAGGCCCAGGTCCAACAGCCCAACGGCTGGCGCGACCGCTACATTCGCGTCACCTTCTCCTCCGGCAAAACGCTCAAAATGGACCTGACCCTGGAAAAGAAAGGCGCCGATTTCCTGGGCCTGCTCCACTGACCCCATCACTGCGAACG
>Ga0265314_10004164_pt1 | contig 13605 bp, 8 predicted proteins | sample 4126metaG_FD_203106 | JGI IMG/M metagenome (GOLD analysis project Ga0265314, IMG submission 203106) | Rhizosphere microbial communities from Carex aquatilis grown in University of Washington, Seatle, WA, United States - 4-1-26 metaG | ecosystem: Host-associated > Plants > Roots > Rhizosphere >... | reverse complement strand
ACGCAAAAAACATTATTTTTGTTAAACGAAAAAATATAATTAATGATGCCGGAAAAATTTTTAGTCGGCGATAAATTTATTGACGCCGAACACTCGAGAGAAATTATTAATCCATATACGAACGAAGTTGTTGGAGAAGTGTATGAATCAAACTCAACGCACTTTGATAAGTCAGCTGCATACTTACAAAAAACATTTGAAGTATATAAGAACGCGCCCGCTTACGTCAGGTCGGAACTGCTTTGCAAGATCGCAAATAAAATTTCAGAGAAGAAAAACGAACTCGCTAAACTAATTACGGATGAAACGGGCAAGCCGATAAAATTCTCGCTCGTTGAAATTGACCGTGCGGTATTAACCTTTCGCCTGGGAACTGAAGAAGCTAATCGTATTCATGGTGAGGCGCTGGACCTGAGCATAGCCAAAGGCTCCGAAGGCAAGCTGGGCTTAGTGAGGCGCTTCCCAATGGGAATGATACTAGGAATCACACCATGGAACTTCCCAATAAATTTAGTGGCGCATAAAGTAGCGCCGGCGCTCGCATCGGGGAATGTGATAATGCTTAAACCGTCATCCAACTCGATGATGTGCGGACTTGCAATCGGGAAAATTGTTTTGGAAGCTTGCAAAGAAATGGAGCTTGGCTACTGCCCTATCAATGTGCTTACACTTTCGGGGGGAGAGCTTGAAGAACATTTAACGGATCCAAGAATAAAACTGATCAGCTTCACGGGTAGTTCTGATGTTGGCTGGGGCATACGCGCTAAAGTTGTTAAGCCGCGGGTCTCGCTTGAGCTTGGCGGCAACGCCGGAGTGATAGTCGCCGAAGACGCTGATATAAAACCGGCGGTCGCAAAAATTACCGTCGGCGGATTTTCTGCGGCGGGACAAAGCTGCATATCAGTTCAGCGAATTTTTGTGCACAAGAATATTTATGATGAGTTCCGCGCTAAGCTGGTTGATGAGACTAAGAAAATAAAATTCGGGAACCCGTATGAGGAAGATACTATCACGGGACCGATGATAACAGAAGATGAAGCTATGCGCGCTGAGAGCTGGGTGAAGGCGGCTAAGCGTGCTGGCGCTGAGATACTTACGGGCGGTTCGCGTAAAGGCGCCGTGCTTGAACCAACCGTAATTGAAAAAGCTCCGGACGATACAAACGTTAAATGCAACGAAGTATTCGCGCCCATAATTACTTTAGATAAGTACGCCGACTTCGAATCCGCGGTAGCAAATATAAACGACTCGCGTTTTGGGCTGCAAGCAGGAGTGTTTACCAATGACACGAAAAAAATCCTTTACGCGTATAACAACATCGAAACAGGCGGAGTGATTATTAACGAAGCATCCGCTTACAGGATGGACTCAATGCCATACGGCGGAGTGAAAGATTCCGGGAACACAAGAGAAGGGGTTTCTTATGCAATCAAGGAAATGACAGAAGAGCGCATCCTTGTAATTTAACAAAATCACAACCAGCTGCTTTGAATTACTAATTACTAAAGACTAATTAATACACATCAATTAGTAAATTATAAATAGTAAATAACAAAAAAACAGAAATTCGAATTTCGAACTCTAAACAATATCGAATACGTAAATTCGAAAACAAAACATATCAAAAGCAAAAACAGTTCACCACTAAGCACACAAAGGCCGCTATATTGTTCCCATGTTTTATTCATCCCCTGCATACAATAATACACTATAAACACTATTGAGAATTCGGGTCTGGAAATAATGCGCTTAACGCGCTTGATGATCTTCGACTCCCGGTCAAGCCGGGAATGACAAGCAAAAAACTTTGTACCGGCAACTTGCGTCGTAGGCGTCCCCTTCGGGACAACCTGAAACTAAGAATTTGCAACCTTTCGGGACAGGATGCGTTTAGTGGGTACATACCGAATGGATTCCCTCTGCGGTTCTTTAACATATGGAGCCGTAGAGGGCCCCCTTACTTGTTTGGCAGTTTTTGATACTTTCAGGGATAATCTTCGTTATTAAACAAAAATTAACGTTCATTGGAATATAAACGTGTGATATTCGTGCTGTGAAAGACCCGTTTTGAACAACTTACTGGTTAGGAAAAGTTGTTTTATGAGAGAAACAGCATAAAAGCAGAATTCGTAACACGAGATTTGAACAGGGTATTCAGCCAACCCATCCGGGGAATAGCATAGAACGCCAGATGAAAATCACAGCACGGATAAAGCACGAAATACAAATTCATCAAATTGATCGAATAAACAGATAAACCGGTAACCTGTAACCTGCAACTTTCGCTGCAGGCGTCCCTTCGGGACAACCTGAAACTCAAGGTTTGCAACTTTTCCGGATGAAATGAATTGATTAGGATAGACTAAATACCTGCAGAAGACAAAACGTGGGATACCCGCACTGCGAAGTAACGCTTTAAACGAATTTGTCGCTTGGATGAATGTGTTTTAGGGAAACTGCGCTAATGGGAGATACATTCGTGGTACGGGTATAACACGCTTCAGCAGATCAACTGATTAAAGATTACCAGATTAAAGATTATCAGATTACAGAATAAAAGATTAAAGATCACTTAGAAAAACAACAACAAATAAAAAAATGCATCTATTTTAATATAAAAATTTTTCTACGCCCGCACACCAAGGGGGATATATATTTCGTGTCCGACTGGTTACATGGTCAAACCTGCCTATCCACGGTTCCGCTCGCGCGGAACAGTTACACCAACCAAAAATGGGTAGGCAGGGAGCACGAAACGATTTGAGATTGAAGATTTAGGATTTAAAAGGAAATAAGATTAACAGATTGAATATGAACAGAGAAAAAATAAACAAATGAGAGAAGATGTATTTATTTTAGAAAAGAAATTTCCGCCCGGAAGACAGAAGGGGATACAATTCGTGTCCGACTGGTTTAATAGTCAAACCTGCCTATCCAATACTTCGCGCCAGCGGAGCAGTTCTTCAAACCAAAAATGGGTAGGCAGGCAGCACGAAAACCCGCCGATTATCAGATCCATAATATTATCAGACTAATCAAAAACTCTGCGTATCAGCGGTAAATAAAGTAGTAAATCAAAAATGCTGAATCTGCAACTTGTAACCTGCAACTTGTAACCTGCAACTCAAAACATGCACAGAAAAACCTAGATTCCCGTTTAAATCGGGAATGATATAAAAAAAATTAAGATCTTTCAGAAATAAAAACTAACTTTAAACAGTTTAAAGCTAAAATTTCAAAAATTGTTACAAAAATCCCGAAAAACATGACAAAAGTCATTGTTTAGGCAAAATTAAACAGGTAATTTTGTATTATGTAAAAAGGGGAAAAATCGAAAAATAACCCCCTATTTGCCCAGACCCGAAGAGCAGGATAATCCTTAGGTTTTGGGCGCCAGAGAAAAAATGCAGATTTCACACAGAAAATTTCCGATGCTGATTGATATAGAAAGTCGTGATATGGTTTTTCCCGTAATTTATTACCCTTTGCCAGTCATTCGCCTTCGCGTTAATCCGCACAACAGAAACTATAACAAACCAAACAATATCAACCAAACAAATTTATTAATTAGAAAGTAAGGAGCAGTACAAATGTCATCCGTAATACAAGAAGTAATTGCAAAGGTCAAAGAGAAAGATTCGGGACAGCCGGAATTTCATCAAGCGGTAGAAGAAGTGCTTAATACATTAGAGCCGACAGTAAAAAAACACCCCGAATACGTAAAAGCGAAAATCTATGAGAGAATTGTTGTTCCTGACAGAACGATTATGTTCCGCGTTCCATGGGTAGATGATAAAGGCGAAGTCCAGGTTAACCGCGGCTTCAGAGTAGAATTCAACAACGCTATCGGACCGTATAAAGGCGGACTAAGGTTCCATCCTTCAGTAAATCTTGGAATATTAAAATTCCTCGGCTTCGAGCAGATATTTAAAAATTCGCTCACAACGTTGCCAATGGGCGGCGGAAAAGGCGGTTCTGATTTCGATCCTAAAGGAAAATCGGATGAAGAAGTAATGAGATTCTGCCAGGCATTCATGCGCGAATTGTTCAGGCATATCGGACCGGACAGAGACGTACCGGCAGGCGATATCGGCGTAGGCGGAAGAGAAATCGGTTACATGTTCGGATATTACAAAAAGATCCGCAACGAGCATACAGGCGTATTAACAGGCAAAGCTATGGAATTCGGCGGAAGCTTAATAAGACCCGAAGCTACAGGTTACGGCGCTGTTTATTTCGCAGCCGAAATGCTTAGCACTCAGAAAAAAGATTTCAAAGGAAAAAGAGTAATTGTATCAGGATCAGGCAACGTTGCACAGTATGCGATTGAAAAAGTAAATCATCTTGGCGGTATAGCTATCAGCGTATCAGATTCTAATGGCACCATTATTGACGATGCAGGTATCAAAGGCGAGAAATGGGATTTCTTAATGGACTTAAAGAACAACAGGCGCGGAAGAATAAAAGAATATGCCGACAAGTATAAAGTGAAGTTCTATGAAGGCAAGAGCGTATGGGAAGTAGTAAGAGACGAGAATGTTAAGGTTGATATAGCGTTACCGTGCGCCACACAGAACGAGATAGATGGCAAGCTCGCAGCAGCCCTGGTTAAAGCCGGATGCTACTGCGTATCAGAAGGAGCTAACATGCCTTCGAATTTAGAAGCAATAAAGACATACCAGGATAACGGATTCTTATACGGACCGGCAAAGGCTGCTAATGCAGGCGGCGTTGCAGTTTCAGGACTTGAGATGAGCCAGAACAGCTTGAGGTTATTGTGGACAAGAGAAGAAGTTGACCAAAGACTGCTCGGAATTATGAAGAGCATTCACAAATCTTCACTTGACGCAGCCGAAATGTACGGACACAAAGGCGATTATTTGATGGGAGCGAATATAGCAGGTTTTGTTAAGGTGGCTAATGCAATGATAGCATATGGCATAGTATAATTCATTAGTTTGGTTTGAATTATCACGAGAGGCGCGGTCCGAAAGGGCTGCGCCTTTTTGTTATAATGAATAATGAGCAATGAGCAATAAACAAATAGTATCAAACAATTAACAGAACATTCTAACTTCTTGCCAATATAGTAACATCTTTACAAAAACAACCCCAGAGCACAGAGAAGAAAAACACAAAGAGAGTTGAGAATATAATCTGTAGTGGCGATTATAGAATACGCAGATAGCGGAGAGGCGAGTAGAAGATTAGTCAAAGGCATGCCTTTGACCTACAAAGCGGCTCGTTCGGGAAACAAATTCCAAAATGAGTAGTAATAATCAATTACTACACAATATTTTGCAACTATTGAAATTGGCAACAAATGATGATAAGTTGCACCCAAACCTAACGAGCTTATTATATAATGAAAAAACTTCTTACAATTTTCATATTCCTGATCATATCTACAGGCGTTTATTCACAGCAATACTCATTTCAAACGGTTGTAAATAATCTAAGAGAACCTACCTTTTTCGATATTCTTCCGAATGGGGATTTTATTATTGACCAAAAACCGGATTCCGCTTTCACGCCGACTGCAGTCTGATAGATTTTTAACCTGCAACTTACTAACCTGCAACTTACTAACCTGCAACTTGCTAACCTGCAACTTGCTAACCTGCAACTTGCTAACCTGCAACTTGCTAACTTGTAACTTGCTAACTTGTAACTTGAAACCTATAACTCGTTTTTAAATCTCAAATCGAAAATCCCTGCCTGCGCCTAGACTTCGGCAGGCAGGTCAATTCTCAAATCAACCTATCCGAACATTGCTTTTATCAGCCGGTTCTCGACCCCGCAATAAGGACACTCAATCGGTTTTGCGGGATTATCAGGCACCTCAACTTCCGCGCCGCATGATGAGCACTTGAACTGCGATTGAACCTTGGTTGATTTGCGGCAGCTCTCGCAAAATACCCGGTATGAACCTTCCGGAATGTATAATTCAGCTTTGCAATGTTCGCAATTGCCGGCATGGCCCGGAGGCTGTTCTATTTCGACATACTCGCTTGTGAATCCCGCCATTTTCAGGAATTTTACCTGGTCATCTTCGGTAAGATACGGAAGCCATACCTGCACAAACTGCGAGAGCTTCATTTTGAGATGAACCCCGGACGGAAGAAGCTCTTCCATAATTGAGAAATTGGGGTCGTTGTAGAAATTTGCAAATGATTCTTTTGTAAATGAAATAAAAATATCCGCCATCTGGAAGAAAATTTTTGAATCCACAATGGTCTTGCCGCCTTCGTTATGATACGTCAGAAAGTTCTGGATATTCTTCAGCGCCATTTGCTTGTTTGAGATTTCCTGGCTGGTAGCAGATTTAAGAGATGAATCGGCGCATACCTTTAAGTACATCGCATATTTTTCCGGAGTATCTATCGAAGGCGGCAGATACGGCGGGTAAGTTTTATAATAGTAATCCCAGTAATCATGCTGAAGCTGCCAGTAAGCTTTTTCATCCTGGCGCTGCATGGCAGCCTGTATTTTGCGGGCAAACTCCATTTTGTTGAACGCGTAACCAATGTTTGTAATAGGCGACTGGTTCCAGTAGTTCATGCCGAGAGTGAAATCAATATCAGTGAACGAGCCGCAGTAATCACATACTATGTACGGCGATTTGTACGGATTTACTTTCGGCGCGCCGCAGTTGATGCATTTGAATTTTTTAATTTTCATTTTGATTCCATGCCCGCGCATGCGGGCAACCATATGATTACACTTCCATTAAAAGAAATAATAACAAAATTTAAGTATGTCTGTCTTGTAAATTGTAAATGGAAATAATAAAAACTTTTTGAAATATGCTGTAAAATACTATTATCCTTATGTTCTTTTTGTCTTGACATCCCGCATCAGGTGCGGGACAGGCGCCAAGAACCAAAAAAGTCAAGTCTGCTTAAAAAATTGACTAAAATTGACTTCATTCCGTCAATTTTTTTACGTCAATTTTTAAGAGGACGTTTATAAAAGAAAAGATTCGAATAACAGTAAACAAATATAATTGAAAATTAACACTAAGGTATAGGAAATTTATTCGGGAATGTTTCTAAAATCAGTTAACAGTTAGCAGTGAACCATTAACAAAACACAAAAATGAAGAATTTTCAAATAAGGCTCAGAGAATAAAGAAATAGAAAATCAAAACCAGGATTCCCGCTTGCACGGGGATAAATTATAAAATTTCGGGCTTATATATCACAGATAGTCCCCTTCTGCCGTCCATTAAGACTTTTATAGGCTTCGTCAGATGTACATGTACAAAGAAATTGCCATGTTCTTTCTTTTCCTGCCCGCTAAGCCAGCGCCAATCGATGAAATTCTTTTGTGAATTAAACGGGACGGTGAAATAACCGATGTTCATAGAAGTTACATTATGGAAGAAATGCGAACCAAGAGATGCATCAACGTGAAAATCTTTTAAACCGGCTTCTATAATGATCCGGGCATTGGAGATCTGAGCCCATGTCACAGGAATTCCGAGCCATTTATCGCGCGTGCCCCATCGGCCGGGGCCGATCAGCACATATTTTTTCTTTTCAGCAACCATTAGCCTGTTAATGTCTTCGATTTCTTTTGCCATTTCTACAGTCTTTGACTTATCAAACTTTTCCGGGTCGCAGTAAATAATATCTTCCAGATCCTCTATCATTCCGTTGCCCATCCCTTTATCCGTAAAGAGCAGCAACTTATCTTTTTCTGTATCGCCTATGGAAATTTCCAGATTCTGCACTTCCCGAATGAGCGGCTTGATCTGCAGAATGTAAAACACTCCGGCAGAGTTCTTCTGGTCGTCTATGTTTGCGGCAAACTCAATTTCAACAGGCGTACCCATGGAGAATTTAAGTATCTCAAGAATATTATCTATTATCCCGGCAAGAGGGAATGTATTATACTTAAGCACGTACGCAAAATTAATAATCCTTGGACCCGGCGTGTTTATACCCGCTTTGATCGATTGGTTCTGGGCATCCCAAACAGATGCGATAAATTCCAGTCTCCCGTCATCTTCAGCAGTTTTAATGGGATTAGCCGATAGTGTAACTTCATCTCCCATGATGAGATCGATCTTATCTTCAAACATGTTGACGGCGTAAAAATAATCCTGAGAATTTGTTTTGAGCATCTCAGGAGAATTAATATCAAGCTTAGGATATTTCGGGCAGAACCGGAAGGCCTTTTCGCCATCTATAACGTATTTCCCCAGCCCAAGCCCGATAATTGCTATTCCGTCTTCGGGCTTCATATATGAAATAGGATAATAATTATATGACTGCGCCACGCCTGATATATCCGGGTAATAACGGTTGTCATATAAATTGCCTGCGACTTCCTGAATAAGCACGGCCATTTTTTCTTCTTCAACGCGGTAATTGATTGCCTCAAAATACGCGCGCGAGCCGGGTGAAAATACAGAGGCGAATACAAGCTTAATTGCTTCTTCAAGATGCCCCTGGCGTACTTTATCGTCCTCATGATTATTCGGGAGAAGAAAAGTTTCGTAAACTCCGGAGAATGAATCGGAGATAGAATCCTCAAACAGGCTTGATGACCTGACTGCAATGGGACTCCGAAAATGCTTGAGCACCAGTTTCAGGTTATTACGAAGCTCCTCGGAAAGTCTGCCTTTAACAAAACGTTTTTTAATTTCTTCATAATCCATATCTCCGCCGATGACGCCGAGCAGATCGTTGGCTTCAAGAAAATTCTCATACTCCCCTGTGCCGATGACCCCCGTACGCGGCACGCTGACCTTTACGTTATCAAGGTCCGCTTCGATATCTATTTTCGAAATAATTGAATTGATGAATGCCAGTCCGCGCCCTTTGCCGCCAAGCGAGCCGTCTGCAAGGCGAACGATAAAGCTGTCACGTTCAAGAACAGCTTCATCAAAATCGATAACCTTGCCGCGGATATGCTGGTCGTCAAGCCGGTCGAATACATCAACAAGATAATTCCTCAGGTCCTGCTGACGGCGGAAGTCGCTTACCTTAACGGGCTGAAGCTTCTGCGCGATCTCTATCTCGCCTCTTGCCATCAGCCACGCGGAAAAATGATTCCGGCGCGCATGGAAATCAAGCGACTCGTTTGATATTTCCTTAAGCTTCTCTTTCATTTCATGCATATTGGAAGCCCTTGAAAGCTCTTTCTGGTCGTCATCTTTGAAAATAAAATCACCGAACCCAAGATTATTTTTGATGTATTCTTTCAGGTCGGTCTCCATAGTTTCGGAATTCTTATCAATATAAAACGCATTCAGCTCTTCGGCATACTGTTCGTTATCAACTTCGGAAGACTGTATAATGCATGGCAGGTCAGGATGTTCTTTTCTGACAAACTCTATCAGATCAATGCCGGCTCTTTCGGAAATTTTTCCTTCCTTCGGAAAACGCACGTCCGATATGACGCAAAGCAAATTGTTTTTGTATTTTTCATAAAGCCCGATCGCCTCTTCATAATTAACTGCAATAAGTACCTTGGGACGCGCGTTGAGCCTTAGCACTTTTATCATGTCGTCAAGATACTCTTCCTCGATAAGATGCTGAGTTTGCGTTATGATCTCGTGATACAGCTCCGGCAGATATCTTGAATAATACCGAATGGAATTTTCCACAAGCAGAATAATCCGCACAAGGCCTATCTTCGCGTCGTTTTCGGCGTTCATCTTATCTTCTATGTAATTGATCATAGCGAGGAAGATGTTCGAATCCCTGTTCCAGACAAAAATTTTATCAATGTTAGGCGTTTGTCGGTTATCTCCAAGCCTCACTAGGTCGTTGTTATCGTGCAGCAGAAGTATTACCGGAATACGCGGGTCGGTTTCTTTAATTTTATCGCTAAGGTCAAACGGCGATATATCGCTCATACGCATTGTAAGCACAACAAGATCAAAGCGTCTTTCATTTAGAAGCTTAAGAGCTTCTTCGCCTGTTGAAGCGTTGCTTATTCTCGGAGCGTTTGTGAGATTGAGGTTATAATACTCCCCGAAGATCTCTTCCGAGAGCCTGTCTTCCTGTTCGAGGATATATGCGTCATAATAAGTTGTGACAAGCAGTATTTCGCGCACGCGGAACTGCATCAGGTCGCCGTAGATCTGGCCCTCGGAGCGCCGCTTATTGATTAATTCTGATATTTGAGCAGTAAGCATAATAATATTCAGGTAATATACTGCAAAATAATTTTAATGAGATGCAATAACAATGAATAATGAGCAAATATTAAATATTAAATAGTAAATATTAAATAGTAAATACGAACTAACTAAACAGGATATAAGGTAGGACCGCCGAGAGGCAGGAATGACAAGAAGAGCCATCAATTATACAGCAGGTATTTTGAGCGCGTATCTTTGAATGATGCTACATCCTTTTCCCAGTATTGAATTATACGGGAATATTCTACTCCCGACTTCACATATTTTCTCAGAGCATCTGTTCCCGCAAGCTTATCGATATAATTATCTTTGTTGAATTTGAAATCAGGGAACAATTTATTCAATGCGACTAAAATTGCAACTCCGCATTTAACCGCTTCGAATTTATTTTTATCTGAAACATTAATAAATACACCATTGCACTCCTTACCGAAAAACTTTGGCGGATAATTTGAGACCTTCTCAGATGGCGTGAATGTCGTCGGTTCGAATGTAACCCCGCTTAACCCATATGAATTCAGTTCATCCGCAAACTGCTGGGCGTTAACCCATGGCGCGCCGCAATATTCAAACGGTTTATCCGTCCCGCGTCCCTCTGAAACATTTGTACCTTCAAGAAAGCATGTGCCCGGATAGCAAACAGCCGTGTTTGCTGTAAACATATTTGGCGATGGCTTTACCCATGTGAGCTTAAGCGTGTTATAATTGGTTGAATGAGTGTAACCGGTCATTTTAATAATCTCAAGAAGCGAGCTGCCGTTGTAAACTGAACCATTAATAAATGAAGCAAGCTCGCCGCAAGTGAGCCCGTAGCACACAGGCGTTGGTATCGTTCCAACGAAAGATTCAAATTCGCCTTCCATCTGGAAGCCATCAACGTATTCAGGATTAATAATAATCGGCCTGTCGCAAACAATTATCATTTTATTGTTCTGCAAACATGCTTCAATTGCGTAATATAGGGTTGAGGTATATGTGTAAAATCTAGCGCCCACGTCCTGAATATCATATATTAAAACATCAACATCAGCCAGGTCCGAAGCCGATGGTTTTGTTTTCCCGTTGTATAAAGAAACTATGGGGATTCCGGTCTTATCATCCTTATCGGAATAATTTTCATCGCCCCTGATTCCGTGCTCGGGAGAAAATATTTTAACAACGTTAACGCCTTTTGCAACCATTGCATCAATTATGTGAGCGCCGTCAGGAAGAATTCCGGTTTGATTGGTCAGGAGCGCTACTCGTTTTGATTTAATCTCATCAAGTTTATCGCTTAGCAATACTTCATTGCCGAGTTTAAACTGGACGGGGGCGGCGTGACTGGTTGTTGAACCACTGCAGTCAATCAGCTGGTTATTAAAAAAAAGAAATACAGATAGTATAAAATATTTTATTGACATTTTAATTTTCGTTCTTAATTTTAAAACTGGATTCCCGATGGAGTTTACCCCGCACTTGATGCGGGGCGGGAACTAAAGCAATGCATATCTTTTCAACAACTTTTGTATCCTCAGCGGCTAAGCTGAGATTGCACTCTGGCTCAACTCCCCCGTTAATGCATCTGTAAAACTCAATCCATTGCGCGGTAGCCCCGGGATGAAGCGGGTCCTGCTGATATTCATCATAGAAAACAAGGTTCTTTTCCGCCGGCGGATTCGACATAGGAATTCTCCACGGAACATCATATGAATTATCATCCTTGAAAAGATAAATAGTTGACGGGTGTTTACCCCATTCAAACTTACCCTTCTTATTCCCTTTCACGAATGTTTCAAAATGCGTAACTATTTTGGCTTTTTCAAGCTGAATTATCCAGCGCGATTCGCGGGCATGCGGGCTAACATAAGATACGAGCAAATCGGCTTTCACGCCGTTTTTGTATTCTATCAAAGCCATAAGGTGGTCGTTGGAATCACCTTTGAGCGCCACTTCCTTATTGAACGTGCGCAGCTTTTTTGATTTTGAATTACTCAGCATATACTGGCCGCCCATCGCTAAAACTCTGTTTGGAAGCGCGCCGCTGAACGCATTGAATAAATTTATCTGGTGTATAGCTTTATCATGGATGATGGCATCCCCGTTTTTGTTTTTTGTATCGTAGCGCCAGTTCATAGGATCAAACGGGCGGGTTTCAAGCCAGTGCATCCAAAGCACTTTTCCGAATTTTTTTGAATCTACAATTTGCCTGAGTTTGTTATACCATTTGCTGTGGCGAAGCACCATACCAACCTGAACGAACTTTTTCTTTCTGCGTGCAAGCGAATTCATTTTCTGAATTTCATTAACGCTGAGCGCGGCGGGTTTTTCAAGAAAAACATGCTTGCCGCTATTAAGAGCTTTCAGAGTGTATGCTGTATGCGAATTTATTCCGGTTAAAATAACGACTGCGTCAATTCTCTTATCGGCAAATATTTCTTCGGCGCTTTCGGCCCAAATAGTTTTATCAAAGGGATACTTATGCTTCCTCATAAGTTCAGCGGCAGATATATATGCTTTCCTGTCAGAATCATATATCTTAATGATGCTGAATTTCCTCTCCAGCTTTTTGAAAACCGGAAGATGCATGAGCCGGAATATTGCGCCGGCGCCGATTATACCCAGATTTATTTTTGACATTAGACTTTTATGTAAGACCCCTTCAGCCTAAAGGCCACTCCCCCTTAGTAAGGGGAGAGCAAAAAAATTGACTCCATGTCATTATGACATACATATTATGGGAATGCTAATGCGAAATTACGGAATTAGTATTACTTAAGAAATAATGAAAGGAAGCGGGAGGTAAAATATTCTTCCGTCCCAAACCGCCATGGCGGATTAGGACGGAGAAGGTTTTGGAATAAGAGTGAATTTTAACTACAGAACCCTGATCTCTGCTTCGCTAAGGGATGAAAGAATTATTGAAAGTAATATTATAAGAGTGAAGAAAAAGAACCCCCCCAAGTATTTCCAGCCGGTTTCTTCTGAACTGTGATGATCTTTTGATGAAAGGTCATCTTTGTATTCCAATTTTCTCAGGTACATTTTCGCCTCCAAAATTTTAAAGATTTATTCGACTGCTTCAAAATTAGCGCTTAGGTTTTCGAAAACAGTATCATGTCATGATATTAATTTCACTAAGCGCTAAGAGCTTTTAATGTAATCACTTAACCCTCGTTGCCATTTTATTTGGACGCTCAACGCTTTCTACCGCAAGGTCATCATCAAACATTGCAAACTTATCGGAGTCTTCCACCCCCATCATAACAAATACTTCCCTTATATTTTTCAGCTCGGTATTTGACCAGAAGTTTCCATGCTTTTTCAATGAATCTAATCCGGCCATTCCGTTTTCAAGAAAGGGGCTCAATTTCATGGCCTTATACATATTACGCGCGCATTCATTTTTTTTATTTAGTTTATGAGCGGTGATGGCAAGCCCTATATAAGAGTCAAAGTGTTTATCATCTATG
>Ga0265314_10004163_pt1 | contig 13605 bp, 9 predicted proteins | sample 4126metaG_FD_203106 | JGI IMG/M metagenome (GOLD analysis project Ga0265314, IMG submission 203106) | Rhizosphere microbial communities from Carex aquatilis grown in University of Washington, Seatle, WA, United States - 4-1-26 metaG | ecosystem: Host-associated > Plants > Roots > Rhizosphere >... | reverse complement strand
CGCCTAGGCGTCTTCATCGGGGGTCGCGTCTTGACGGGAAGCTACCCGCTTTCGCCGAGGAGCGCCCTCCTCGCCAACCGCGGGGGAAGGCTCGAGGACGTGACGGAGGCGCTTGCCCCGGGCCTACGGGAGGCCGGCATGGTGACCTCCGCGCTGTGGACGGACGTCGACGGCGACGGGTGGCCGGACCTGCTGCTCGCCACCGAGTGGGGCGCCGTGAGTTATTTCCACAACAACGGCGGCAAGGGCTTCGAAGACTGGTCGCAGAAGGCCGGATTCGCAGCCGCCGGCACCGGGTGGTGGACCTCGATCGCCGCTGCGGACTTCAACGGGGACGGGAGGATCGACTACGTGGTCGGCAACGTCGGGCTCAACACGCAGTACCGGGCCGACCCGGAGCATCCCGCGCTGCTCTTCTACGGCGCCTTCGGCGCCGGTGCGTCGACCCAGCTGATCGAGGCGTACTACGAGGGTGGGAAGCTCTTCCCCTGGCGCACCCGTCGCGACCTGGGCGCGTCGATCCCCTCGGTCCTCACGCGCTACCCCACATTCGACTCCTACGGCCGCGCCACCCTCGGCGAGATCCTCGGGGAGGAGAAGCTGGCCAAGGCCCGCCGCTTCGCGGCGACGGAGCTCCGAAGCGGCGTCTTCCTGAGCCAGGCCGACGGCACCTACCGCTTCGAACCCCTGCCCCACATCGCGCAGATCTCACCGCTCCAGGGGATCGTCGCCGGGGACTTTGACGGCGACGGGCACGCCGATGTGTACGCCGTGCAGAATTCCTACGCGCCCATACCCGCGGTGGGCCGCTTCGACGGGGGCCTGAGCCAGATGCTGCGCGGCGACGGACACGGGCACTTCACGGCCGCGACCCCGGCAGAGAGCGGCCTGGTCGTGCCGGGGGATGCCAAGGCCCTTGCCGTGGTCGACGTGGGACAGGACGGATGGCCCGGCTTCCTCGTGACCCGAAACAACGACACGTCGCTCGCGTTCCGCAACCGCGGGGTCGCCGGGCAGAGGCCCCTTCGAATCTCGCTGCGGGGTCCCGCCGGCAACCCGACGGCAGTCGGGGCGCGGATCACGGTCGTGCTGGCGGACGGCTCGTCGCAGGCCCAGGAGGTCTACGCCGGCTCTGGCTACTACACCCAGTCCACGGCCTCGTGCTACTTCGGGAGCCCCGACTCGAATCCGGCGAGGAAGATCCGGGTCCGGTGGCCACTCGGGCAGGAGTCTGAGCAGGAGGTCCCGCCCCAGGCGACGGCGCTCACCGTCACGGCGCCCTAGGGGCGCCGCGACGCCGCCGGCTACGGCGCGACCAGGAACCGGGCGACCGCCTCGCCCGTGTCGATCCCCGTGAGCCGGTAGTCCGCCGGCGCGGGCTTCACGAGCGAGCTGAAGGCCCAGAGGACGCTGACCGGGAGCGCGACGCGGTAGCGGGCGTCCGCCTTGATGGTGGCGGCGTCGATGCCCGTCAGCAGAAGGGTTGAATCCTTCGAGGCCAGGTCCTTCGCGACGGCGAGCATCTGCGTCCCGGAGACCTCGAAGAGTCCGATCGGCTGATTGGCGAAGAGCGGCACGAGGTCCGAGACGCGGGTCGTGCCGGCGGTCACGGTCGGCTTCTCCAATGTTCCATAGGTGCCGACGATGGCGAAGTCCGCGGCCGCGCTCCGGCGGACTGCGTCGCCGACGGCGATCGAGAAGCTGCGGGTGCCGGCGAGGGCCGCGGGCACGAGGGGCGATGTCTCGCGGCCGGGGAGCCAACGCCAGCGCGAGTCGAAGCTGCGCGAGGCGACGAGGGTCGGCGATCCGGAGTCCATCACGACCAGGTCTCCCGTGAACGCGTTACCCCAGATATAGGCCCCTCCCGCCATGACGACCGGTATCTGGGAATTCGCGGCGTAGGTTGCGGGGTTGTCGGAGGCGACCCAGAAGACGAGCCGCCCGGGGGCGAGCGGGTTGTAGTGGACGAGGCCGAGCTCGCGGCCCGGCCCCGGGAACGAGACCCCGTCGGAGCAGGTGACCGTGCCGCCCTGGAAACGGACGGGGAGCCGGTCGGCGATCCGCGCGACAAGCGCGTTCTGGAGGGAGGTGCCGATCAGCACGAGGTGGCAGCGGGCCAGGTCGGCGTCGGTCACCTCCGTGTCCGCCTTCGTGTTGAGCCTGCCGTAGAGGTTCTGGCTGTGCGGGACGCCGTCCTTGCCCGAGTCGCCGCCGTCGGCGGCCCAGACGCCGAGAGGGCTCTTGCTGGCGGCATCCGCCGCGGCGCGCATTGCCGCCTGCTCCGCCGGGCCGCCGCCCGTGCCGTAGACGATGAGGAGGGGCTCCCCATCATAGAGGAGGCTTGCGCTTCCCGGGGCGTGGAGGCGGAACGGCAGGGACGGGGCATCGGCCTCGAACGCCCACCCCTTCTCGCCAAGGGCGAGCACGGCCTCCCTTGGGAGCGGCGCGGGAAGCGTGAACGGCACCGCTCCGTTCACGGAGACCTTGAGGGGTAGCGCCGGATCGAGGGGCGACTCCCCGAGGCGAAGGCGCAGCCGCGAGACGTTGGTCAGCCCCGCGTACAGGAGGTTGTCGGAGCCCGCCGTGAGGACGAAGCGGGCGGGGCCGGGCGACGGCCCCCATTCCGCGACCTCGGCCCACCACCCCCTGACCGCGCCGCCGTCGAGCGCGGTGTAGTCGACATGCCGGACGGTGCGCGACGCGGGGCGCACCTGCTTCTTCTCCCAGGCGAGCCCGCGCTCGTTGCCCTCCTTGTAGTCCCAGACGGCGTGCCCGTACCCGTTCGTCAGGTCGAAGACGACCTGGCCTCCGAGTTCGCGAAGGCGCGCGAGGGGGCCCACCTCGTGGAGCACCGAGACCGTGGGGTCGTCGAAGCTGTGGGTCGCGTAGATAGGGAGCGAGAGCAGGTTGCCCAAGGGCACGTAGCTCGCGTAGCCGCACTGGGTCCTCCCCGAGGACCAGCGCTGCGGGTACCGCGAACCCAGGCGGTAGGTGCCTCCCCCGCCCATGCTTCCCCCGTTCAGGCTGACGCGGTCCAGGTCGATCGACCAGTGCGCCTCGATGTAGTCGACAACCTGGAGCACGTCGGCCTCCGAGAGCGCACGGTAGCCGCCGCCGCGCGATCGGCCGAGGACCGAGAGCTCGAACCATCCGCCGTGGGGGACGAATCCGGAGGAGTGCTCGATGTGGTTGCCGCTGTAGCCGTGCATGTAGACCGTGAGCGGCGCAGGCCGGGAGGGGTCGTAGTCGCTCGGGATGACGAGGCGGAACGGCTGGCCCGAGCCGTCGACCTGGGATTCGTATGCCCATTCCTGGACGCCCCTGAGGGACGCGAGGACCCCCGGGTCGGCCGTGACCCTGCCAAGCCACTCGTCGAGGCGGCGGGCCTTGGCGGCCGCGGGCTCAGACGCGGCGCCGCTTCGCTTCGCCTCGACCTCGGCGTCAAGGCGAAGGTACTTGAGCCAGCCGCGGTAGGCGGCGAGGTCCGGCCGGGCGAGAGCCTGGTCCGTGCGGGCGCCGAGATCCGCAAGGGACTTCGGCGCGGCCGCGGGCGCGGACCCGCCGGCGTCCGCCCGAACGAGGGGCGCGACGAGCAGGAGGATCCCTAGCGATGCGATCAGGGCCAGGCGGGAGCCGGTGCTCATGGCGGGGTCCTGGTTCTAGCCTCGGAGCAGCGCCTTGTTGGCGCGGATGAGCGCCAGCCTCTGCTCGACGGCGCGGCGCGTCGTGAGCGCGTCCTCCGGGGTGTGAAGGCACCAGTCGACGAGCCTATCGAGCGTCGAGCGCGCTACGTAGCACCGGGTGTCGGAGCCCCCGTAGTAGATCAGAACGGTCTTCGCCTTGTCGGGGAGCTGCACCCAGCCGTTCGAGAACGTCACGTTTGAGACGTCGCCGAAACCCTCGTCCCCGTACGGGGCGAGGAAGTGGCCGCCCGGCCTGGCGATGACCTTTGTCGGGTCCTCAAGCGAGGTCATGAACATGTAGAGGACGTAGCGAAGGCCCGCGGCGCAGGCCCGCACCCCGTGCGCAAGGTGCAGCCACCCCTTGTCGGTCTTGATGGGTGTCGGACCCTGGCCGTTCTTGACCTCCTTGATCGTGTGGTAGGCTCGGCCGTCGATGATGGTCTCGGGTCCGGTCACCCCGGTCTTGATGTCGTCGCAGAGCGTCCAGCCGATGCCTCCGCCGGAGCCGACGTCGATGAACCCGTCCATCGGGCGAGTGTAGAATGCGTACTTGCCCCCGACGAACGCCGGGTGGAGGACGACGTTGCGCTGCTGCGAGGCGGGCGTCTTGAGGTTGGGCAGCCTTTCCCACTTCCTGAAGTCGCGCGTGCGCACCATGCCCGCGACGGCGACTGCGCTCGAGAGGTCGCCCGGCTTGGCGGCGGGGTCCTTCGACTCCGCGCAGAACACGCCGTAGATCCAACCGTCCTCGTGGAAGGTCACGCGCATGTCGTAGACGTTGGTCTCGGGCTTGATCTCCGGGAGGTCCACCGGCTCATCCCAGAAGCGCCAGTTGTCGACGCCGTTGCGGCTCTCGGCGATCGCGAACAGGCTCTTGCGGTCGTAGCCCTCGAAGCGGACGACCATGTGGACCTTTCCCTTCCAGTAGAAGGCTCCGGGGTTCAGGGTCGCGTTGACGCCGAGGCGCTCCATCAGGAACGGGTTTGTCGCCGGGTTCAGGTCGTAGCGCCACTCGATCGGGGCGTGGCGGTACGTGATCGCGGGGTGCTCGAAGCGCTCAAAGACCCCGTTGTCCCATTTGCGCTCCACCGGGTTCTTCCTCGAGAGGAATTTCTCGTGCTTCTTGCGAAGCTTCGCGAGGCGCTTTGCCCATGCCCTGGGGGCACCGGCCGGGATGCCCGAGCTCTTCTTGGAGGAGGCGGACGCGGCCTTCGGCCTCGCCGGGGTCTTGGATTTCTTCTTCATGGTTTTAGAGTATGCGAAAGGGAGGCGCCCGAGATGTCCCCGAGCCGGCGCACGGCCTCGAGGCCGGCCCTGCCGTTGTGGTAGGGGCACTTCCAGAAGCTGACCTTGAGCTCGTTGTCCAGCACCCGGCCGTCGCGGGTGACACCGCGAAACCACTCGCCCCGGAGCCGGTCGACGAGCCTCAGCTCGATGAAGTCCCACGTGCGCAACGCCGCCGCGAGGTGGCGCTCGTCGTGCGAGATTTGGTAGGCGTCGAGGAAGCCGATGACCGCCTCGGCCTGGGGCCACCACTCCTTGTTCGTGTCGGTCAGCCCCTGGGGCCCTCCCTGGTTGAAGACGCCCCCGTCGGAATCGATCCCCTCGGCCAGGGTCGTGTCGGCAATCTTGAGAGCAAGGTTCGAGATCCGGGCCGCAAGCTTCGGGTCGCCCAGCACCTCGGCCGCACGGCCAAGGAGCCATGCCGCCTCGATGTCGTGACCGTACGAGACCTTGTCGGAGCGCGGCGCCCAGTCCTCGGCGAAAAAGAGCCCGAGGTGGCCGCTCGCCGGGTCGACGATCCGGGCCAGCATGACGTCGACGATCTCCCTGAGGGCCGTGCGCAGCCCCTCGTCGGGCCAGATCGCCAGGAGGCGCGTGTAGGCCTCCATGACATGAAGGTGAGTGTTCTGAGACTTCGGCTCGTTCATGTCCACCTCGCTCAGGCGCATGTCGGCGATGGGTTCCCATGCCCGGCCAAAGGCCTCGAGGTAGCCGCCGTGGCGGGCCCTGGCGTGCTTCTCGATCAGGCGGTAGATGGTCTTCGCCTGCTCCAGGGGCTCCGGCAGCCCCGTGGCAAAATGGTACTCGGCGAGCGCGTAGAGGGCGAACGCCTGGCCGTACACCTGCTTGCGGTCGCGCAGGACCTTGCCGTCCGCGGCGACGGACCACCAGAATCCGCCGTGCACCTCGTCGTGGAAGTGCGAGATCAAGTCCCCGTAGGCGTGGTCCGCCATGGCGAGGTAGTCGGGCTCGCGGTAGTGCGCGTAGGCGGCGGCGTAGGTCCAGAGGATCCTTGAGGTGAGGAGTGCACCGCGCTCCGCAGCGGGATCCACCGCCAGGTCGTTCGCGATCGCGCCGTAGAAGCTGCGGCCCTCGCTGTTGACGACGCGCTCCATCCAGAAGGGCAGGATGTTCTGGACGAGGTCGTCCTCGATTCGGCGGAGGTAGTCGGTCGTGACGGAGGGGCTCATCGCGGGCGAAGGGTTTGGAGGGGATCGGTCCTCGGGAACGTAATGGATGATGCTTTGGCTCCCGATTGTCACTCCTTGTCGCGGTTTGTCCGCCGAAAAATTTTGCGTGGGCACGGGCACGCGCAGGCATGGGGTGTGCTAAGGTCTATCCATCCCGATGCTGCCCGCGCCGGGTACTCCACCCTGAACGGAGTGTTCATCACGCTCGTGTGCCTCACAGGTTCCATGGCACTCATAGCCTGGGCGCTGCCGGCCGACGCGGGCCTGTCCATCGTGGTCTGGATTGGTCTCGTCATCGCGGTGAAGTCCTTCGAGGTCACGCCCGTGCGCCATTGGACTGCCATTGTCATCGGCATGGCGCCGGTCATCCTGGCCTGGACCACATTCTTCACCAAGAATGCGATGCGCATCGCCGGGATGGGCGCCCCCCGGGCGTGAATTCTCGCAGGGCCTCATCGACGCATTCCACGCCAATGGCACGTATATTGACGGGGGCTTCGCCATTGAACAGGGTACATTCTACTGCGCGCTCGTCCTCGCAACGGTCACCGTTTTTGTCGTCGAGCGCCGCCTCTTGGCCGCGGCTTGCTGGGCCCTTGCCGCATCCGGTCCTTGCCTCTTGGGACTCCTCCATTCCTGGAGGTTCACCCCGTCCGACACGGTGAGCGCCCTTCCCCGATCGAAAGGCTTACCCATGCCGCGGCGCCTGGCGGCAGCATGTTCCCGGCCATGGCATATGCCGAGGGCTACGCCGGCATGGCGTTAGTGCTCCTCCTGGCGCGGTGGTTCACCACTCCAAACCCCGGAGGGGAATACTAGGACCCGGCGTTTCCGTTCAGCCCGTCGGCTGGCCTATCTCCCCGAGCATCTGGGCATACCACGGCACCCGGATATCGAAGGGCTTGCCGCCCTTGATGCGGCCAAACTCAATGGCCCTTAGCACCCCGCCGCGGTCCTCGTCGTGCCCGATGACCCCGCTCTCGCGCCGCAGGGCGCATTCCACGGCAAGGTCGACGCAGCTCTTGATGAGCCGCAGGTCCTCGGCATTTGCGGCCGCCGCACGGGCGAAGTACCCGCTCTTCTGCACCAGCACCTTTTCGGCCCCGATCATCTTTCCGAACTGGTCCCCGAACCACTTGCCCGGGTTGATCGCGTCGAGCTTGACGTGCCCGAACGCGTCGCGCGGGACCTCCTGGCCCCGGCCCTGCATCTCCGAAACGATGCTCTCGACGCCCGCGCCCTCGGAGACGAAGAGGTTCACGTTGTCGTTCTTCTCCATGACCGACTTGAGCCGCGCGGCCTCCGCCTGGACGTCGAACGCCGCCTCCGGGATGTACACGCCGTGGACCTCGAGGCGGTCCCGGGAAAGGCCTATACCCGGGACGTAGTCCTGCCTGGAGAGCATCGAGCGGTAGAAGCGCGCCGTCTCGGCCGTCAGCCAGCCGCAGTTGCGCCCCATGACCTCGTGCACGATCAGCATCCGGGGGTTTGCGCCGTGCTCCGCCACGACATTCGAGAAATAGCGGGCACCCTGCTCGGCCGCCGTCCAGGCGCCGAGTGACTGGCGGATCGGGTAGACGTCGTTGTCGATCGTCTTCGGCAGGCCGATCACCGTCAGCCCGTACTGGTTCCTCGCGAGGAATGCCGCGAGGTCCGCCGCGGCCGTGTTCGTGTCGTCGCCCCCGATCGTGTGGAGGATCTCGACGCCGTCCCTGACGAGCTGCTCCGCCGCGATTTTCTGCGGCTCCTCGCCCGCCTTCACGAGGCCGCGCTTCACGCAGTCCTTAACGTTGGTGAGCTTGACTCGGCTGTTGCCGATGGGGCTGCCCCCGTAGCGATGGAGCACAGCGGCCTTGGAGCGCACCTCGGGAGTGACCCGGAAGCTGTCGCCAAGGAGCAGGCCCTTGTACCCGCTTCGGTACGCGATGATCTCAATGTCCGGGGCGATCTCCGTATACCGCTCGATCAGCCCGCCGATGGCGGAGCTCAGGCATGGGGCGAGGCCGCCTGCGGTCAGGAGCGCGACCTTCTTGGGATGGATGGGATTGCTCATGGTGAAAAGGCGTTATCGGGAATCAATATCCCGGAAAATCTCACAAACCTCGCCTGAAGTGTCTAGTCGCCAGCCTGCGCATCCGTTGCCAAATGATGCGCAAGGCTGGACGGGGCCGGAGCCCGGATCCAAAGCCTGCCGAACCCCCGGTTGGATCCGGCGGCCCCCGGGCGCCGATCATCCTGACGGACCGTACATTAGATGCCATTCGGGACATGCCTATGCGGGTAACGCCCCATACCGACGCGGCGGCCCCTCAGCTATCATTGCGGTGCGGGTTCCGGGCGCACGGGCGCTCCCATGTCCCGGGCTCCGCCGCGTACCCATGACCTTCACTGCAACCCATCTCAACCGGTACAGGCAGATCGCAGCGCTGCTTTGGAAATACGGGCGCTCGGACATCGCGCACCAAATGGCGATCCAGGACACCTTTGACCCGAAGGAGCTTGAGGGGGTCAAGAGCGGCGCCTCGCCTGAGCAGCTGGCGGACGACCTCGAGGCGATGGGGCCGACCTACGTGAAGCTGGGCCAGGTGCTCGCCGGCCGTCCGGACCTGCTCCCCAGGGCCTACCTCAAGGCCCTTGCCCGCCTCCAGGACAAGGTGAAGCCGTTCTCATACGAGGACGTGGAGCGGACCCTCCTGACGGAACTCGGCATACGTGTTTCCAAGGCGTTCTCTCGATTTGACATCGAGCCCATCGCGGCCGCCTCCCTGGGGCAGGTCCACCTTGCTGCGCTGCGCGACGGCCGGGAAGTGGTGGTCAAGGTCCAGAGACCCGACATCCGCAGGCAGATCGCGGACGACTTCGAAGTGCTGTCCGAGATCGCCACGTTCATCGACGACCACACGGAGATCGGCCGGCGGAACCGGTTCAGCGCCATCGTCGCCGACTTCCGGACCACCATAAAGCAGGAGCTCGACTACGAGCGGGAGGCGCAGAACCTCATCGCCGTCGGAAAGAACCTGGAGGAATTCAAGCTGATCCAGGTGCCCCGGCCCATCGTCGACTACTGCACCCGCAGCGTGCTGACCATGGATTACGTCAAGGGCCAGAAGATCACTACCCTTGGGCCCCTGGCCAAGCTCGACATCAAGGGCGCACCCCTCGCCGAGGAGCTGTTTCGGGCGTACCTGAAGCAGGTCCTGGTAGACGGGCTCTTCCACGCAGACCCCCACCCGGGGAACGTGTTCATCACGGACGACGGGCGGATCGCGCTGCTCGACCTGGGCATGGTCGGCCACATCGCGCCAGCGATGCAGAGGCACCTCCTGAAGGTCCTCATCGCGGTAAGCGACGGCAAGGGAGACGAGGCGGCAGACGAGGTCGTTCAGATGAGCGAGAAGACCGACGCCTTTGACCTGCGCAAATTCAGGCAGGAGATAGGCCAGCAGGTGGCCGCGAGCCACAACCAGGGCCTGCGCGAGCTCAATGTCGGACAGTCGCTCCTGGATGTCAGCCGGCACGCGAGAGAAAACGGCCTGTTTGTACCGAGCGAGCTCGTCCTCCTGGCAAAGACCCTCCTCCAGCTTGACGAGGTGGGGCGGATCCTCGACCCCTCGTTTGATCCCAACGCCTCGATCCGCCGCAACGCCGGTGCGATCACGACGGCCCGGGTCGGCCGCGAGACCACGCAGGGAAGCGTGGTCAACACGCTGCTTGAGCTGAAGGAATTCACGGTCAACCTGCCCACCCGGCTCAACCGGATCATGGATGCGATCTCGAACGCCGAGCTGGAGGTGAAGGTGAAGGCGACGGACGCGAAGATGGTCGTCGACGGGATTGAGAAGGTGGCCAACCGCGTCACCAAGGGCATCCTTCTCGCCGCATTGATCATCGGGGCCTCCCTTATGATGCGCACCAACACCCGCTGGAGCCTGTTCGGCTACCCTGGGTTCGCCATGGTCTGCTTCCTTGCGACCGCGGTCGGCGCGCTCATCCTGCTCTACAATATCTACGCCGAGGATCGCGACAGTCGCAAGAGGCGGCCCCACTAGGGCGTGCCATGAGCACCTATCCGCGAGCGGCAGGGAGACCAGGATGACCCCGGGCGAGCCCGTGACCGAAAGGGCTTCCGGCGACTTCGGACCGGGGTCCGCGCCTCCCACCGATCCCAAGGCCGCCGAGCTGACTGCACACCCTGCGGCCGCGGAGATGGCCAAGATGACGGCGACCCACGTCGTCCTCATCGTGCTCGCCACGATCGGGTTCCTCTACGTCGCAAGGCCCGTTGTCCTGCCGATCATACTGGCGTGGATGGCAGCAATGACCCTTCAGCCGCTCGTGCGCTGGCTGTCTCTCCTTCGCCTTCCAACGGCAGTGGGCGCCGGCCTTGTGACGTCACTATTGGTTGCCGGCCTGGGGGCCGGGTTCTTCCAACTGGAGCAGCCGGCCGCCAAGTGGGTGAGCGACGCCCCCCAGCATATGACCGATCTCAGGCAGCGCGTGCAGAAAATCTTCCCGAGGTCCGGGAACCTGAGCCAGGCAACGGCGGCGGTAAGCAACCTCGGGGCGACGGAGGCAGAAAAGAAGGAGGAGCAACGAAAGACGCCGATGGTCGAGGTGAAGGACCAGCGCGGCACTAGCTCCATACTAAGCTGGACCGGGACCCTCCTGGCGGGCCTGGGCGAAGTGCTCGTCTTGACCTACCTCCTGCTCGCGTCGGGCGACCTCTTCCTTCAGAAGCTGGTCCACCTCATCCCGACCCTCAGGGGCAAGATTCGCGCCGTGGAGATCAGCCGCGAGATCCAGCTGAGCATATCCGACTACATGTTCTCGATAACGCTCATCAACGTCTGCCTGGGCATCCTGGTGAGCGGGGGGCTCTATTTCATGGGAATACCGAACGCCGCGATGTGGGGGATCCTGGTGGCGGTCCTGAACTTTGTCCCCTACTTCGGCCCGATCGTCGGGGTCGTCATTCTTGCCGTGGTCGGCCTTCTGACGTTCGACTCACTGTGGCAGGGGCTCCTGCCGCCCTTGTGGTACATGGGGCTGCACCTCCTCGAATCAAACCTCATCACGCCGGTCCTCCTGGGCCGGCGGCTGACGCTCAACCCCGTGGCCATCTTCGTCTCGCTGATCTTCTGGATCTGGCTGTGGGGGATACCGGGCGCGATGCTGTCGGTGCCGATCCTCGTCTCGGTCAAGGTCGTCTGCGATCGCATCCCGTCGATCTCTTACGTCGGGGAATTGATCGGTCGCTGAGGGATAAGGAGAAGCTCCGCTCCCGCTACGCGGCGGGCCGCGGCCCCGGCGCGGCAAAGTCAGACATTATAGCTGCGCGACGGGCCGCTAAGGAAAGTGTGCTTGTCCCCGTTCACGCGGGCTACTTCACGTGAGTGAAGCCTATCCGCATGGATGGCGTTGTTACGAGCAATCCAAAACCGGGGACAAGCACATGAATACCGCAAAATATGTAGGGCTGGATGTCCACAAGGATACGACGGTGGTCGCGGTCGCCGAGGGCGACCGCTCGGGCGAGGTTCGGCTGTTTGGCACGATATCGAGCGACCTGAGGGCGCTGGAGAAGCTGCTAAAGAGGCTTGGAGGAGAAGGGATTAAGTTGCTGGTGGTCTATGAGGCGGGCCCGACCGGCTTCGTGATCTACCGCAGGCTGCTGCAACTCGGGATCGACTGCACGGTGGTGGCCCCGTCGAGGATCCCGCAGCCCAATGCGGCGCGCCAGAAGAACGACCGTCGGGATGCGGTCATGCTGGCGAGGCTGCACCGGGCCGGCGAGCTGACGGCGATCAACGTACCGGATGCGAGCGACGAGGCGATCCGCGACCTCACGCGTGCGCGAGCCGATGCGGTGCACGACCTCACCCGTGCGAAGCAGCGGCTGAAATCGTTCATGCTGCGCCAAGGCTTCCATTACCCCGGCAAGGCGAACTGGAGCGAGGAGCACCAGCGCTATCTTCGGGCGCTCAAGTTCCCCATCCCGTCAGTGCGCTGCGTCCTGGAGGAGTACCTGCTCGCGATTGACCAAGCAGTGCAGCGCGTGCAGCGCATCGATGAGCTGATGGAGGTGCATGTGCCCCAGTGGCGGATGTATCCCGCGGTCGAGGCGCTGATGTGTATGCGAGGCTTCCGTCTGACGGCCGCCTCGACACTCGTTGCCGAGCTCGGCGACATCCGACGCTTCAGCCACCCGAGACATGTGATGGCGTTCCTCGGGCTCGTGCCGAAGCAGAACAGCACGGGGGAAACGCGCCGCATGGGCTCGATCACCAAGGCGGGCAACACGCACGCACGCTGGATCCTCGTCGAGGTTGTCCAGCACGCCCTAATGACGCCAAAGATATCCAGGCCCCTCTCCCTGCGCCAGGAGGGCCAGCCGGAGGCCTACCGCACGCTCGCATGGAAGGCGCAGGTGCGCCTGCACCACCGCGGCTGGCACCTGATGCGGCGCGGTGTCATGAAGGCAAAGGTCAACATAGCTCTGGCGCGCGAGATGGTCGGCTTCGTCTGGGACATCCTCCAGCACGTACCGGCTCCCCAACCTAAATAGGACCGTCAGCTCCGCCTCGCGCTCCGCGACTCGGCGGCTGCAGCCCCAATCTTGTTCTTTGAGAAAGCCGTCTTTGAGGCGGCAGCCAACAGGGACCGGGCAGCCGGCCCATACCTGATTGCCCTGGGGACAGCCGGGCTTAATTGCCCGGCATATGTCCGCTGTTAGACTAGGTGGGCATGACGCACCAATGAACAGTCGTATCCAACCGACGAAGATCAGCACGCTCACGGTCAACACCGAGAGACGCATCCAACGCACGCGTTAACTCAGAATGGCTCGGTCCCTGTCCACTGCCTCCACAAAGATGGAATGAAACCCGCTGCGCTACGCGCAGCGGGTCGATCACTTATTTTTGGCCTTGATACCGCGCAACTAGATCAGGGCATCTGGTACATCTCAAGGATCGCGATGCCTGTCGTGCCTCCTGCGCCGTTTACTTGCGCCGTGTAGGAGCCGGGGGCGAGCGTCAGCAGGACGGCCGCGTCCTTGGAGGTCGTGGAGAGCGGAAACGCGGACACCGCGTTGAAGGCCGCCTGGAGGGCGGCCGTCCCGCCCCAGTTGTCGTTGGACCCCACGACATTCTGACTGGAGTCAAAGACGGTCAGCTGCGGATCCGTCATTGCGCCCGCCACCGAATAGGACGTCAAGGTGGGGCCAATTCCGCGGATCAGTATCGTGGTGCTCGAGGTCCCGGCCACCACGAAACCCACGGTGAGAACGTTGGGCCCGTTGCCCGCGAGACCGCGGGCCGAGACATTGATGAAGCGCGAGGTCGGGGCGGCCGCGGTGTCTGCGTCATACGCCTCAAGGAGCACCAGGCCCGTCCCGCCGTTGGCCCCATGCACCTCCACGGTGTACTGGCCCGGCTGGAGGCTCGTAA
>Ga0265314_10004162_pt1 | contig 13607 bp, 7 predicted proteins | sample 4126metaG_FD_203106 | JGI IMG/M metagenome (GOLD analysis project Ga0265314, IMG submission 203106) | Rhizosphere microbial communities from Carex aquatilis grown in University of Washington, Seatle, WA, United States - 4-1-26 metaG | ecosystem: Host-associated > Plants > Roots > Rhizosphere >... | reverse complement strand
CTATTGACTCGCCGCTGCTTCACACACCATGGCGATCGTGAGGCAACAGCCGAGCGACTGACAGACGCACAACTGTCCCGATACGCTGCAAAACTGGTTGGCAGGACAGGAGCCGGCGCACTGTGGTGCCGATGCGTTGCCGCACGAGTCCGCCAACACTGACTCGACCGACAATGGCTCGGTGAAGAGCGCCACCACCACAAGGCACAAAGCCGTCTCGGCGATCCTCGTCAGACCACAAGATCGCCGCATGTGCACCGCTCCTTGGGGACGCTCGCGCCCTGCCTACCCCCGCAGCAGCCCCGCGCCTGTGTAGCGCGGGCTGAGCCCCTCGTCGAGCGCAGCTACCGGTTGCGCCGCTTGCGCCGGCGCGGCGCGTCGATAGACTGCGCGCGCCCATGCGTATCGGCATCGATCTCGGCGGCACCAAGATCGAGGGCGTGGCGCTCGACGATGCCGGGCGCGAGCTCTCGCGCACACGACTGCCGACGGAGCAGGAACGCGGCTACGCGCACATCGTCGAGACGATCGGCGGGCTGAGCGAGCGTTTGCTGGCGCTGGCGCCGGACTGTGCGACGATCGGCGTCGGCACGCCGGGCGCGGTGTCGCGGCGCACCGGCCGCCTCAAGAACTCCAACACGCAGTGCTTGAACGGACAGGATCTGTCGGGCGACCTGGCGCGCCGCATCGGCAAACCGGTGCGCGTCGAGAACGACGCCAACTGCTTTGCCTTGGCCGAGGCGCGCAGCGGAGCCGGGCAAGGAGCGCAAGTGGTGTTCGGAGTCATCATGGGCACCGGCGTCGGCGGCGGATTGGTCGTCGACGGCCGCTTGTGGTCGGGTCCGCAGCACATCGCCGGCGAGTGGGGGCATCACGCCATCGATCCGCACGGGCCTCTGTGTTACTGCGGCCAGCGCGGCTGCGTCGAAATGCTGATCGCCGGACCGGCGGTCGAGCGGCAGTACCGCGCCGCCGGCGGCGCCGCGGCGAGCATGCACGCGATCGTCGCTCGCGCCCGCGCCGGCGAACCGCTGGCGCGCGATATCTTCGGTGCGTTCCTCGATCGCTTCGGCCGCGCGATCGCCAACCTGATCAACATCCTCGATCCGGACGCGATCGTGCTCGGCGGGGGCCTGTCGAACATCGACGAGCTCTACGACGCCGGTCGCGCCGCGGTGGCGCGCTACGTGTTCAACGACGAGCTGCGCACGCCGATCCTACGCAACCGCCACGGTGACGCGGCCGGGGTGCTCGGCGCCGCGTACCTGTAGACGGTCGCAGCTGCTGGCCGGCGCGGCGGCCAGCAGCTGCGAGCGGGCAGGCTACGGGGTGATGCTGCTTGTCGACGGCAGGCAGACGAGGTCGGACTTCAGCACTTCGTAGGTCTCTTCCGACTCCTGGCCGGGCTCGACCTCGTTGCGGATCTTGACGTGCTTGATCTGGAATTTCGGCTGCGACGTCGGGGAGTTCTCGTCCTTCAGCTTGTAGCAGACGAGGTGATCGAGCGGGTTCTTCAGGCCGAGCGGCGTCGCCGTGGGCGTCGAGCCGGCCGTCGGCGTGGCGCCCGGGCCCGACCCCGGCGTCGGCTCGTCAAAGCGCACGCTCGGATTGCAGAGCAGATACGGCTTCAGCACCGCCGTCCGCTTGTTCTCGAACTGGTCGACCACCACCACGACGCGCTTGGGGATGCGGTCTTCCGGCTTGACGCGATAACACTTGTACGGGTCGATATTGCTCGGAATGACGGCCGTCGCCGTCGCCGTGCGCGTCGCGGTGACGGTGAACGTCGGTGTCGGCGTGAACGTCAAGGTGAACGTCGCGGTGACGGTCGGCGTCAAGCTCGGTGTCCAGGTCGGCGTGTTGAGCACGCAGGAGTTCGAGCCGCCGGCGGCGGCGTCGCACGACGAATTCAAATGCAGGGTGCAGCCGGACGCGCAGTTGGACGGGCTGACCGGTTGGCCGCACGACGAGGTCGACGGGCATTGGCAGCACTGCGGCGGCGTCGGCGTGATCGACGGTGTCGGGGTGATCGATGGCGTCAACGTGATGGTCGGCGTCAGCGTCGTGGTGCCGGTGGCGCTGCTGGTCGCCGTTGCGGTCGTCGTGGTGGTCGGCGTCGCCGTCGGCTGCGTGGAGGTCGGAGTCGGCGTGTCGGTGGGCGTGCCCGGCGTCGCATTGGTCGGGGTGGCGGTATTCTGCTGTGGCACCGCGCCGCAGCCTCCGGCGCACGTGTCGTTCGCGGTGAAGGATGTGAAGCCGCAGCCGGCGTTGGCGCAGATCGTCCCGCAGTCGGCCGGCGCGACGCCGTCGACACAGAATCCGGCGCCGCAACTGGCGCAGGCGCAGCACGATGCGGCGGCGCTGCGCGGCGCCACGCCGATCAGCAGCACGCTCAGCAAAAGAAGGCCGCCAAGCGTTTGCCCCAACGATCCCATGCGCCTGCCGTATGCTCGTCCCATCGCTGTCCCCGCCCAGTTCGTATGAATTTCGGCCGCGCGCCGCATCGACCCGCCGTCGCGCCGCACTGCCGCACTGCTAGCGAAAATTCCCCGCTCAAAATCGCTACGCGATCCGTAACTACAGTGTCAAGCAATAATCCTGGAAAGTCGCTCGCGTAGCCCCAGAAATTTGCGCAATCGGCGTAACCGCTCCAGCGCCGCACGCGTAACGTGTGGATCGACGCGCAGCCGTCCGCGTTCAGCCACGTCGTCGCAACGACGACTATCGCGGGTAGAACGGCCACGGCGCTGATTGAGGTCATTCGTACCATCGATTCATTCCGTTCAATCCACGAATGACCGAATTTCATTCGGTGCCCCTCTTGATCACAGCTGCTGGTTCGGGGTAGGTCGCCGATACACCTTATGAAATTAGATCAGGAGCATGCGGATCTCGACGAGACCGACATTCGCATCCTCGCCCTGCTGCAGGAGCACTGCAAAATGCCGCTGGCGAAAATCGGCCAGCAGGTCGGGCTGTCTGCGCCCGCCGTGATCGAGCGCATCAAAAAGCTCGAGGAGGGCGGCGTGATCATCGGCTACACCGCCCTGCTCGACGCGCGAAAGCTCGGGTGCGACATCACCGCCTTCATCGGCGTGCTGACCTCGCACCCGCGCGACGTGAGCGATGTCGAGCACGAGATCGAGAGCCGCGTCGAAGTGCTCGAGTGCCATCACGTCACCGGCGAGTACACGCTGCTGCTCAAGGTGAAGACGGCCGACACGTCGTCGCTCGAGCAGGTCATCAGCCATTTGCGCTCCATCGAAGGCGTGTCGCGCACGGAGACGATGGTCGTGCTGTCGACCCACACCGAGCGCCAGCTGCTGCTGCGCGCCGAGACGCCGCCGGCCAAGCGCAAGGCCAAGCGCACCATTCCGAAGCTACACGTCCAAGCCTGATTTGGTGAGTCGAGAGGAACCGCCATGCCGATACGAGCCCTCCGCCGACAAGGGTTGTACGACCCCAGTTTCGAGCACGACGCGTGCGGCGTCGGCTTCGTCGCCAACATCACCGGCGTCAAATCGCACGACATCATCGACCGCGGGCTGACGGTCCTGCGCAACCTGACGCATCGCGGCGCCTGCGGCTGCGATCCCGAGACCGGCGACGGCGCCGGTATTCTCATGCAGGTGCCGGATGGCTTCTTGCGCAAGGTGTGCGGGGCGATCGATATCGCGCTGCCGCCGGCCGGGGAGTACGGCGCCGGGTTGGTGTTCCTGCCGCGCGACGTGCAGGAGCGCAACGCCTGTCAGCAGACGTTCCAGAAGATCGTCCGTGAAGAGGGGCAACAGCTGCTCGGCTGGCGCACGGTGCCGGTCGACGATTCCAAGTGCGGCCGCTTGGCGCGCCAGAACCTGCCCGAGATCCGCATGGTGTTCGTCGGCAAGGGCGCGCGCACGCCCGACCAGGCGACGCTGGAACGCAAGCTGTTCGTCATTCGCAAGCGCGTCGAGCACGCCATCGCCAAGATGAATCTCAACGACGGCGAGTATTTTTACGTGCCGAGCCTGTCGTCGCGCACCTTTCTCTACAAGGGCCTGCTGCTGCCCGAGCAGATTCCGGCATTTTATCTCGATCTGGTCGACCCGGATCTCACCAGCGCGCTGGCGCTGGTGCACCAGCGCTTCTCGACCAACACGCTGCCGTCATGGGATCGCGCCCATCCGTATCGCTTCATCGCGCACAACGGTGAGATCAACACCGTGCGCGGCAACGTCGGCTGGATGCGAGCGCGCGAGCCGCAGTTCGCCTCGCCGGTGTTCGGCAAGGACCTCGCCAAGATCCTGCCGATCATCGATCCGGACGGATCCGACTCGGCGATGTTCGACAACGCCCTGGAGCTGCTGACGCACACCGGCCGCTCGCTGCCGCATTCGGTGATGATGATGATCCCCGAGGCATGGCAGAACCACGAGTCGATGAGCGACGCCAAGAAGGCTTTCTACGAGTACCACTCGTCGCTCATGGAGCCGTGGGACGGCCCGGCATCGATCGCTTTCACCGACGGCACCGTCATCGGCGCCATCCTTGACCGCAACGGATTGCGCCCGTCGCGCTACGTCGTGACCAAGGACGGATTCGTCGTCATGGCCTCGGAAGTCGGCGTGCTCGACATCGCGCCGGAGAACGTGCTGCACAAGAACCGCCTGCAGCCGGGCCGCATGTTCTTGGTCGACACGGCGCAGGGGCGCATCGTCGACGACGAAGAGCTCAAGGAAGGCATCGCCGGCCGCCAGCCGTACCGCACCTGGCTGACCGACAACCTGGTGCGCCAGGCGGATCTGCCGACGCCGGCAGCGGTGCCGTCGCTCGATTCGGACGATCTCATCACGCGCCAGCAGTGCTTCGGCTACACGCTCGAGGATCTGCGCATTCTCATGGCGCCGATGGCCGTCAACGGTCAGGAAGCGGTCGGCTCGATGGGCACCGACACGCCGCTGGCGGTGCTGTCGAACAGGCCGCAGCCGCTGTTCAACTACTTCAAACAGCTGTTCGCGCAGGTCACCAACCCGCCGATCGATCCGATCCGCGAAGACCTCGTCATGTCGGCCGTGACGACGATGGGACCGGAGCGCAACCTGTTCGACGAGTCGCCGCAGCACTGCGCGCAGCTGCGCCTCGAGTCGCCGATTCTGACCAACGCGCAAATGGTGCAGCTCAAGGCGATCGACAGGCACGGCCTGCGCGCCGTCACCTTGCCGATCGTCTATGCGGTGCGCGAGCGCGGTGCGGGCTTGCGCAAGGCGCTGGACGCCGTGTGTGCCGCTGCCTCGAAGGCGATCAGCGACGGTGCGACCATGCTGGTCCTGTCGGATCGCGACGTCGACGAGACGCATGCGCCGATCCCCAGCCTGCTCGCCGTCGGTGCCGTGCACCATCATTTGATTCGCGAAGGCACGCGCACGCGCACCGGCCTGGCGCTCGAAAGCGGTGAGCCGCGCGAAGTGATGCACTTCGCCTTGTTGGTCGGCTATGGCTGCGCCGCGATCAATCCGTATCTCGCCTTCGAGACGCTCGCCGACATGATCCGCTCGAACGTCATCAAGGGCGTGACGCCGGAGGAGGCCGTCGAGCACTATGTGAAGGCGGTGACCAAGGGCTTGCTGAAGGTCGCCTCGAAGATGGGGATCTCGACCGTCCAAAGCTATCGCGGCGCGCAGATCTTCGAAGCGATCGGCCTCAACCGCGAGCTGATCGATCGGTACTTCACGTGGACGCCATCGCGCATCGAAGGCGTCGGCCTCGACGTCATCGCCGACGAATGCGCCAGCCGCCATCATCACGCCTTCGAGATCTCGCCGTCGCTCGACGGCGACCTCGACGTCGGCGGTCAATATCAGTGGCGCCGGCGCGGCGAGTTCCACGCCTACAACCCGGAATCGATCGCCAAGCTGCAGCACGCCGTGCGCAAGGGCAGCTACCCGATGTTCAAGGAGTACACGCGGCTGGTCGACGACACGAGTCGCGAGATCGCGGCGTTGCGCGGTCTGCTGCGCTTCAAGCCGGCCAAGCCGATCCCGATCGAGGACGTCGAGCCGGCCAACCAAATCGTCACCCGCTTCAAGACCGGCGCGATGTCGCTCGGCTCGATCAGCCGCGAGGCGCACGAGAACCTGGCCATCGCCATGAACCGCATCGGCGGCAAATCGAACACCGGCGAAGGCGGCGAGGATCCGGTCCGGTTCACGCCGGACGCCAACGGCGACTTGCGCCGCAGCGCCATCAAGCAGGTCGCGTCGGGCCGCTTCGGCGTCACCAGCTACTACCTGGTCAACTCCGACGAGCTGCAGATCAAGATGGCGCAAGGCGCCAAGCCGGGCGAAGGCGGCCAGCTGCCGGGCCACAAGATCGACGAGTACATCGCCAAGATCCGCTATTCGACGCCCGGCGTCGGGCTCATTTCACCGCCGCCGCATCACGACATCTACTCGATCGAAGATCTGTCGCAGCTCATCCACGACTTGAAGAACTCCAACAATCGCGCCCGCATCAGCGTCAAGCTGGTCGCCGAGGTCGGCGTCGGCACGGTCGCCGCCGGCGTCTCGAAAGCCAAGGCCGACGTGGTGCTGATCAGCGGCTACGACGGCGGCACCGGGGCCTCGCCGCTGACGTCGATCAAGCACGCCGGAATTCCGTGGGAGCTCGGCCTCGCCGAAACCCAGCAAGTTCTGGTGATGAACGACCTGCGCGGCCGGATCCGCGTCGAGACCGACGGTCAGCTGAAGACCGGGCGGGACGTCGTCATCGCGGCCCTGCTCGGGGCGGAGGAGTTCGGATTCGCCAGTGCCGCCCTGGTGGCGTCGGGCTGCATCATGATGCGCGTCTGCCACCTCAACACTTGTCCGGTCGGCATCGCGACGCAGGACCCGCGCTTGCGCAAGAAGTTCGAGGGGAAGCCGGAGCACGTCGTCAACTTCATGCTGTTCATCGCCGAGGAAGTGCGCGAGCTGATGGCGCAGTTGGGCTTCCGGACGATCGACGAAATGGTCGGTCGGGTCGACCGGCTCGATGCGCGCGACGCGGTCGAGCATTGGAAAGCGAGCGGTATCGACCTGACGCAGATCCTGCATCGACCGGAGGTGCCGTCCGACGTCGCGACCCATTGCGTGACGACGCAGGATCACGGTCTGGCGGCGGCGCTCGACAATCGACTGATCGAGTTGGCGTTGCCGGCGCTCGAGAAGGGCACGGCGGTCGAGATCGCGCTGCCGATCCGCAACATCAACCGCACCGTCACCACCATGCTGTCGGCCGAGGTGTCGCGACGCTGGGGCGAGGCCGGTCTGCCGCCGGAGACCGTGCGCATCAGCTTCACCGGCTCGGCCGGTCAGAGCTTCGGAGCCTTCATGGCCAATGGCCTCTCCGTGCATCTCGAGGGCGATGCCAACGACTACTTCGGCAAAGGGATGTCGGGCGGTCGCATGGTGGTCGTGCCGCCGGTGCAGTCGACCTTCGTTCCGGAGGACAACATCATCGTCGGCAATGTCTCGCTGTACGGTGCCACCCGCGGCGAAGTCTTCCTGCGCGGCATGGCCGGCGAGCGCTTCTGCGTGCGCAACAGCGGCGCCACCGCCGTGGTCGAAGGCGTCGGCGATCACGGCTGTGAGTACATGACCAAGGGCGTCGTGGTCGTGCTCGGCAAGACGGGGCGCAACTTCGCCGCCGGCATGAGCGGCGGCCACGCCTACGTGCTCGACGCGGACGGCGACTTCGCGCTGCGCTGCAACCGCGGCATGGTCGACCTCGACCCGCTCGACGCGCAGGACGCCGCCGAGCTCGAGGCGTTGGTGCGCCGTCACCAGCAGCTCACCGGCAGCGCCGTGGCGGCGCATCTGCTCGCCGATTGGCCGGCGACGGTGCGCAAGTTCGTCAAGGTCATGCCGACCGAGTACCGGCAGATCCTGGCCAAGGCGCATCTCGACTCGGACGCGGCGAAGGTGGCCGCCGTCTGATTGACTAGATGCGTGACCGGTGACCGGTGACCAGTGACCAGTAGGAATGTTCCTGACCGGTCACCGGCCACCGGTCGCCGCTCACGCCGTTGAACGAAGGCGCGACACGCATGGGTAAGATCACCGGGTTTCTCGAGATCGAGCGGACGCTGCCGGCGCGCCGGCCGGTCGCCGAGCGGCTGAAGGATTGGCGCGAGCTGGAGGGGAAGTTCGACGACGCCGGCCTGCAGGCGCAGGGGGCGCGCTGCATGGATTGCGGCATTCCCTTCTGCCACAAGGGCTGCCCGCTCGGGAACATCATTCCTGACTGGAACGATCTGATCTACCGCGGGCGCTGGAAGGATGCGATCGAGCGCCTGCACTCGACCAACAATTTCCCCGAGTTCACCGGCCGCATCTGTCCGGCGCCCTGCGAAGAGGCGTGCGTGCTCAACATCAACGACAGCCCGGTGACGATCAAGCAGATCGAAAAGCAGACCATCGACCACGCGTTGAGGGACGGCTGGGTAGTGCCGCAGCCGCCCGCCGCACGCACCGGCAAGACCGTTGCGGTCGTCGGCTCCGGCCCGGCCGGGCTCGCGTGCGCACAACAGCTCGCGCGCGCCGGCCATCTGGTCACCGTCTTCGAGCGCGACGACCGCATCGGCGGCCTGCTGCGCTACGGCATTCCCGATTTCAAGATGGAGAAGCATCTCATCGACTTCCGCATGCGGCAGATGGAAGCCGAGGGCGTGACCTTCAAGGCCGGCGTCAATGTCGGCGGCAGCGTCTCAGCCGAGGATCTCGCCGAGGAATTCGACGCCGTCGTGCTCGCCGCCGGCGCCACCAAGCCGCGCGACCTCGCCATTCCCGGTCGCGAGCTGCGCGGCATCCACTTCGCGATGGATTTCCTCCCGCAGCAGAACAAGGTGGTCGCCGGCGACGCGGTCGCCGATCAGATTCTCGCCACCGGCAAGCACGTCATCATCCTCGGCGGCGGCGACACCGGCTCGGATTGTCTCGGCACCTCGAACCGCCACGGCGCCGCGTCGGTGCATCAGTTCGAGCTGCTGCCGCAACCGCCGGACGGTCGCACGGCGGAGATGCCGTGGCCGTACTGGCCGATGATCCTGCGCACGTCGAGCTCGCACGAAGAAGGCGTCATCCGCGATTGGAGCATCAACACCAAGGCCTTCCACGGCGCCGACGGCAAGGTCGGCGAGCTCGAAGCGGTGCGTCTCGAATGGGTGACCGGCAGCAACGGTCGCCCGCAAATGAAAGAGATTGCGGGCAGCGAGTTTCGTCTGAAGGCCGATCTGGTGCTGCTCGCGCTGGGCTTCCTCGGTCCCGAGGACGGCCCGATCAAGCAGCTCGGACTCAAGACCGACGAGCGCAGCAACGTCGCCGCCGACGCCAGCTACATGAGCAGCCGCCCGGGTGTCTTCGCCTGCGGCGACGCGCGCCGCGGCCAGTCGCTGGTCGTCTGGGCGATCTGGGAAGGCCGCGAGTGCGCGCGCGGCGTCGACCAGTTCCTGATGGGCCACACCGATCTGCCGGCCAGCCCGATGTTGTAAGGACCTGCCCGCCCGCCACGCGTTCGACCGCTCGTCTCGGCCGCGGTCGGCGAGGCGGGTCGAGCTCGAGCGATATCGAGTCAGAGCTGCCGCCGCATTCGAATGACGTTCGGCGGGGGATCGAGCAGCACGTCGAAGTCGCGTTCGCGATACATCTGCATCAGATCCGACTGCTCCTTGCGGCGCGATTCGTCTCGTATGGTTGGTTTGGCCAGATCGACGATGGCGACTTGGCAGCCGTTCGCTTTCAACTTGGACAGCAGCTCGGGCAGGAAGTGGCGGCCGATGCCGGCTCCCCAGAAGCTCGGTGGCACGAAGAACTCGTCGGCGTTCCAATGCGCGGTCGTTTCGCTTCCGGTCTGCGTCTGACTGGTGGTGACTCGAACGAAGGCGACCGCCAACTCGATCGGTGCCGGCAGCCGACCGTGAACGAGATACGACCACTTCGTGGTTCCACTGGGGATGTCATTGCCCATCCACTGCCAGAGTTGGGTTGCGACTCCGACATTCGGGGTCTGCTTGACGTCGGCGTAGTAGGCGCTGGCCGGCGGCATGCCGAAACGCTCGCGCGCGAAAGCGATGGCGCCGCGATTGAACATCGGGCTGAGAATCGGCCACCAGGCCAGTACAATCGGCGCCGTAAACCAGCGGCCGAAGGTGTTCATCCACTCCACATTCAGCGGATGATTCCAGTGCTGCTTGAGATTGCAGGAGACGTAGACGTCGTCGAGCAACTGCATCATCTGGGTGATCAGCGGCAGGAGCTTGGCGAGCTCCGGAGCCGTGAGCGTACCGCTCGCCGCGGTCCCTTGTCCCCACGGCAGCTCGGGATAGGTGCCGCTGAGGAAGCCGTCGCTCTTGAGCTCGAGCAACTGCTTTTCGATATCGTAGCGCCGCGCGGCGCAGGCGATGGAGCGCTCCAGCAAGCCGGGCGGCGCCGCATACCATTCGAGCCGCGCCTGGCCGAATACGTCGTCGACGGTCGGCTGCTGCAGACCCTGGACGAAGCGGAAGATGGTACGCGCCGCATGCAAACCGAGGCGGCGGTAGGACTCCCACTGGGCCTCGTCGTAGAACTGATCGCCCGTCGTCTCGTGCGGAAAGGCGCTGTTGCGCATGCTGTACTGGAGGACATCGTCGGGCTCTCCACCGGCGAGCACTGGCTTGATGTAGAGAATCACGCCGCGATCGCCGCCGGGATAGAAGACGTCGCCGACGGCGATGTGCTGTTGCGCGATCTTGTCGGCGTCGAGCGCCAGCGGCGCGAGATCGATGTCGATCTCGACGGCGAAGTCTTCGCGCACCCGTCGCAGCGCGTTGCCGAGATCCTCGAATTGGTGATTTGGATCGGCGCCGCAATCGGACACCAGGATATAGCGACATCGCCGGCGGATCAGCTCGTAGAGACCGAGGTTCTCGAAGTGGCCGCCGTCGGACAAGTGAAAGGCGCCGGAATCGTCGTCGGCGCGCGTGGCGGAAAAGATCTCGCGATAGAACATCCAGCCGGGAAACAGGTTCGACCAGGTGCTCGTTCGCGCGGTGCGCAGCCACAGACCAAGGCGCACATTCAGGGCGGCGAGAAGAAAGGTCACCGCGCCCCCCAACTGCTTCGAGTAGGAGCCCATGTTCGGGTTCACGGCGGCTCCCGAGGCGGTGAGGGCGGACGCCAACGTCACGCTCCAGTCCTTCTCCCATTTCCACCAGCGGTTGCCGACGGCGAATCCCTGCCGCGACAACGTGCCGCTGCGCGCCCCCCGGTTGAGCGTGGCGAGGCCGTCGCCGCTGAGGTCGTTGGCGGCGGTGCAGACGAGATGAAAGGGCCGCGGCGCGAGCTCGCCGAGCGGGATGTCGTCCTCAGCGTGCGCGGTCACTTGCCGATTGTGCGGTGCGAGGAAGTTCGAGGCGCCGAGATAGGCGCGGGCGATGCGTCCGCGGTAAAAGGGATGCAGGCCCATCTCGTTCGGATTGTAGAGAATGGCGCTGGCGACGAAGACGCCGATAGCGATCTCGGCCATCAAGATCGGCGAAGCTCCGTCCGCCAGTAGCTCGATGACCAGGTGGGCGACGCCGGCGGCGATCAGCAGCAGCGCCAGGTACGCGAGGATCTGCGGCGTCAGCACGCGCAGAATGGATTGCAGTTTTCCCGACTGCGAGCCGCTCGGAGTCGAAACGACGAAGTTCTTGAGCAGGTACGAGGCGACGAGGCCGAGGCTCAGGCCGCTACCGCTAACCGCCGCGGCGAGCTCGCGGGAACGGATGGCGAGGCTGAGATTGAGGACGAGCAGACCCGCCAACCATACTACGGCGAAGGCCACCAGACGGGCGAGGACACGATCGACGAGGGCGCGGAGGCCGGGCGCCGTCGTCGCCGTCGCCCGGCTCTGAATCAGCAGGCGCAAGAGCGTGGCGACGAGCAGCGCAGCGATCCAACCGAAGAGGGGTAACCAGAGGAAGCGGAATTCGACCACTTCGCTGTCCTGCGGCTTGTAGAGATTCGCGAGCCAGGGCCAAACCGATTGCAGCTTCTCGCGTAGGCTGATTCCCACGCGATTCAGTGTGTGGAGCGCCTCGTTCAGGTCCGGCGGTGGCGCGTTCGACGGCGTCGGTGTCGGCGAGACTTCCGGCGAGACCTTGGGCGTTGCCTCGGGCGCTCGTGCGTGGACCAGGATCGGTGAGCCGACGCCCGAGAGGTCGTGGCGCAGGAAATGCGACGTCACGCCGGTCACCGCGGTGGCGACGAAGACCAGCGCGAGCGATGCCCGGAACAGTCGGGTAACGCCTGCATCCCTTTCTCGCCGCGCCGTTTCCAGCTCGTAGAACAGGAGCATCAGAAACGTCGAGAGCGAGATCAGCGTCGTACCGACGCCGTTGCCGGCGATCACCGACGCGGCGCACACGAGGTAGAACAGCACGCCGACGACGAGGATCATCGCCGCGGCGATCAGCGAGGGCAGCGAGGCAATGATGACCGAGCTGACGAACAGCCACGTCTCGATCTGCAGAAAGCCGACGCGCGGCGAGAGAAAGTTGCTGAACTCGCGCAGATGGCGGATCTCCTTTGGCTCGGCGCCGCTTGCCGGCCGGGGTGGAAAGAGCTCGCCGCTGGTCTGCCTCGGCACGTCGCGCTTCAGCCAGGCGCTCCACCAGCCGCCGATGTAGCCGCCGCCCGAGACCGTGGCGAGATAGTGAAAGAAGCCGATCAGGCCGAGCTCGGCGAGACCGTCGAGCAGGCCCAAATTGAACGTGGCGCTGCGGATGCCGCCGCCGGACAGACAGATGCCCGCCAGATCCTTCGAGACGAAGGTCGTGTACGGTTCGGGGAAGCTGCGGTCGTCTGCAGACGCCGCACTGTTCGTGGCGCCATTGCCGCTTGCCACCTCGGCCACCGCCAGCGGCTCGAGATCCTTGAGCTCTTCTTCGAAGAGTTCCTTGAACGTTAACGCGTCGGCCGTCGGCATGTCTGCGAGCTCCTATGGAGCCGCATGTACTGTCCGCTGCGACGGCGCGTCATGTTGGGAAATACCCAAACGCCGCCTCGGCCGCTGCGCCGCGCTCGGCTAACCTTGATGAGACAAAAGAATTCACCACAGAGGCACGGAGTACACAGAGAGCAGAGGGCCCGCCGGCGATTCGGACGTGTTTCCAAACCCCTTCAGCCATGCGGTTGGAAAACCATCAGGGCATGTCCGCAAATGCAGGCCTTCTCTGTGCACTCTGTGCCTCTGTGGTGAAAAGTTTTGTCCGATCAAGGCTAACCGCGCACGGCGCCGGTACAGGCACCGCGCTGCGGGGCGACACGCCTGTTCTTCCGACAGGTCCGCATCCTCTGTTTGGAGGAATTGTGCGGCTGATGGTCCGCTCGCTATCCGACGGCAACCAACAAGGAGAATGCGATGAGACCATTCGTGAAGCTCACGAGGCTCTGGCTGCTCGTGCTGAGTGTTGTGATTGCCGCGGCAGGTACCGGCATTGCGGCACAAAAGGTTGGCAAAACGGGCAAGACGAAAAAGGAGTGCGACGACGACTACGACAAGTGCGACGCGCATTGTTGGGAGCAGTATCCAGGCACCTCTGGAGCGGATGTTTTCTACAAGTATCTCGA
>Ga0265314_10004161_pt1 | contig 13607 bp, 12 predicted proteins | sample 4126metaG_FD_203106 | JGI IMG/M metagenome (GOLD analysis project Ga0265314, IMG submission 203106) | Rhizosphere microbial communities from Carex aquatilis grown in University of Washington, Seatle, WA, United States - 4-1-26 metaG | ecosystem: Host-associated > Plants > Roots > Rhizosphere >... | reverse complement strand
GGCTGCGGCCGAGGAAGGGTTCCCGGTCACCGACCCTTTGGTGATTCAGAAATGCGGGACCTGCCACACCAAGGATGAAAAAGGCAACCTCACCCGTATCTCCTGGACCCGCACCACTCCAGAAGGCTGGGAGGAAGCGATCAAGCGGATGGTGCGTCTCAACGGACTGGTGCTTACATCCGCTGAGGCTAAGCCGATCTTGAAATACCTGTCCACGAACCACGGCCTGGCCCCGGAGGAGGCCAAACCGGTGATGTATATGCCTGAGCATCGGCTTCAGGACGAAGATGTGCCCAACGAAGCGATACGCAGCACCTGCATGAACTGCCACGCTCTGGGACGCCCGTTCTCGTGGCATCGCACCAAAGAGGAATGGACTTTGCTGACCACCTTGCATTCCGCTCTCTACCAGCAGGCCGATTCCGCATTTCGAGGCGGCAATAGGGGTGGTGGTGGCGGCGGAGCTCCCGCAGCTGGCTCTGCTCCGGCGGTGCCAGCCGTGCCGGTTCTCGATCAGACCATCGATTTTCTTACCAAGAACTACGGTTTGCATACGCCCGAGTGGGCCGCCTGGCGAACCCGGATGCGCGCGCCTAAGATGACTGGAAAGTGGATGGTTTCGGCCCACATCCTAGGCAAGGGTAAATACTACGGCGAATTGACCATCGCGCCAGGAGCTGCGGAAGACGAGTTCACAACCACGATGAAGCTTCAACCGGTGGCCGGCGGGTCGGCGATCACCAGGACCGGAACTAGCGTGGTCTACGCGGGTTACTCCTGGCGCGGCCGGTCGAAAGGTTCTACGACTCCCGCCAATGCGGCACCGGACGATCTCTCGAGCGAGATGCGCGAGGCGATGTGGATCTCGCCCGATCAGACCTGGGGTCAAGGCCGCTGGTTCTGGGGCGAGTATCAGGAGTTCGGCATCGACGTGAAGATTACACGTGCAACTTCCGAGCCTACCCTGGTCACGACCGACAAATACTCGCTCAAGACCGGGGCAAAAGCCCAGCGTGTCCGCCTGATCGGGAACAGCTTCCCGCTGACCGTGACCGCGGCCGATTTGGATTTCGGCGCGGGTGTCAAGGTCACCTCCATCGTGTCGCGTACCGCCACTCAGATTGTTGCCGATGTCGATGTGGCGGCCGACGCCGCACCCGGCAAGCGTGACATCGCGGTGGGCCGCTCCTCTTTGCAGGACGCGATCGCCGTCTACGACAAGGTCGACTACATCAAAGTGCTGCCGGAGACTGCGCTCGCCCGCTTGGGCGGTGACGCCCAGAGTGTGCACCCCAAGGGATACCAGCAGCTGGAGGCTATCGCGTTTTCTAAGGGAGAAGATGGCAAGCTCCATACTGGCGACGATATCGAACTGGGTCCGGTGGACGTGAACTGGTCGGTTGAGGAATTTCTGTCGGTGTTCGGCGACGACGACAAGGAGTTCGTCGGCAGCCTAAGCTCCACCGGGTTGTTCAGTCCGAACATTGACGGTCCGAATCCCCAGCGGAAATTCAGCCGCAATAACTACGGCGACGTTTGGGTCGTTGCGACCGCCAAGGATGAAAAAGACAAGGATGGAAAGCCGCTGGTCGGCAAGTCGTACCTGGTAGTAAGCGTTCCCACTTATATCAAGTGGGATCAACCGGAGGTGACCAAGTGAACACAGAGAGGATGGTCCGATGAAGCACCTACGAGCAATCAACAAGAAAGCACGGCGCGTCGACACCTACGTCGCATCCCTGGGCGAGGACGTCGTCGGCTTGCAGAATAATCCCGTAACCCCGCAGCAGCGCCCCCATGTGCCCATGGGTTGTGCGCTGGCATTCTCGCCGGGGTGGGAGGTCGATTCGGCGGGCGGGACGGCTGGGTTGTGCCAGCCGGTCGAGCGCGATATTTACGACTGCTACGTGACCTGTTTCTGGCCGTCGCAGGTGCCCGATCATCTCAATAATTATCCGGACTGGGCCAGTAAGTGCGCGGCGGCCACCAAGGACTGGCGCAATCTGGATCTGGTTTTCCCATAGAGGCCGGCGAGGAGAGACTACGAGGGAACTATGAAGCTATTAGTGTTTTTACTCATCCTGTCCTGTGTCTTCGCGAGCGGAGGCACTCTATACATAGGCGCGTATCCGAACGTGGTGATGATCGTGGACACCACCGACGGCAAGGTTCTGGAGCGGATTCCGCTGGTGACCGGCTTGCCTACTGGTCTCCGCATGTCCAATGACAAGAAAACCATCTTCGTCACTACTAACGACCACAGTGGCGTCGAGGTGATCGATATCGCCACCCGTAAGGTGACCAACCACTTTGTCTTGAATTCCGAGGAGCACCGCTTTCGCCTGAACGGGGCCGCTCCGTCTCCCGACGGAAAAGTCCTCTACGCCACCACTACCGAAATTATCAAGAAAAATGATCGTTTCGAGATCGGAAAGCCCAAGTACACGGTCATCGATCTGGAGCAACAGAAGATCGTAAAGAGCGTGGATGCGTCGACGGCGCAAGGTGAGATCCCGGATGCCGGCGGCGGCAACGGGGGCGGGGCATTCGAAGTTTCACCGGACGGCCAGTATCTGTATCAGTTCCGCAATCAGGTTGTGGTTATGAAATCGTCCGACTTCAGCATCGTGGAAAAGATTGACCTCGGCCGGCCCGACGATCCGAGCCAGGACAGCCTTAGCTTGGGCGGGCTTCAGGAAACTCTCAGTGACCCCGGCCAGCGCGTAACTCTTTTCAACTTCTCCGATCCGATCGTGCACAACAAAGCGTTCGGATTGGCCCACTTCGACTTGAACACCCGCAAGTTCGAGTTCACGCCGATCGGCCCGGCGCCTATTTCCATGACAGGTCTTCACGTCACGCCGGATAAGAAGATGGGTTACACAGTCATCACCGAAGGGACGCTCGGGAATAAACGCTGCCAGGTCTGGGGGATCGATATGGGCACCAGCCGCATCGTCAAGACCTCCGATATTCCCTGCCGGTCGCGATTCAGCTTCGGAATGGCGCCGGACGGCAAGAAACTGTATATGTACGGCGCGGGATTTGAGATCGACGTGTATGATCCGGTCACGTTCCAGCATGAAGCGACCTGGGATTTGGGCAACGACATGCGCGGCGGAATGATTGGTGTCCCATAGCCCGCGGCTTTGAATGACCAGTAGTCTTTACTCGGTTCGTGGAGGTGAGCAATGATCGCGACAGAGACTCGCTCGTATAGGCTCGGAGAATTTCACAAGTTCGAAGGAGGCGGTCGCCAGTTTCTTTATCTGGTTCCGGCTGGTGCCATCTTCGAAGTAGACGAGGGTGTGGCTGCAGTCATCGATGCGCTTTCAGCGGGGGAAGCGCAGCTCGATGATCTGTTGGCCACCCTCGCCGATCGAGGCTACGGATTCGACGACGCCTCAGAGCTCTTGCGCGAGATGCTGTTCTCGCGCGCCATCGTGACCGGGGAGCCCGCGCCTGTACAGGTCGACAGTGCCCCCGCGAAGTTCCCGCTGCAAAGCTTGGTGATGAACCTCACCAACCAGTGCAATCTGGCGTGTACCTATTGCTACGAATTCGGCGAAGACAAGGTCGCCACGCCCGAAGGCAAGCCGAAGTTCATGGACATCGAGACCGCCAAAGCCTCGGTGGATTTCTTGCTTAAGGAATCGGAAGGCCGGAAATCGATTCACATTACTTTCTTCGGCGGCGAGACACTGATGAACTTCCCGTTGCTCAAGGAAGTCGTGGCCTATGCCAGCGACCGGGCCGCCTCAGAGGATCGCTACATCGATTTCAGCCTTACCACTAACGCGACTCTGCTGACGCCCGCCATCATCCAGTTCCTGTCGGACAACAGCATAGGCGTCACCGTCAGCATGGATGGTCCGCCGGAATTGCATGACAAGCTTCGCGTATTCGCCAACGGGCGCGGCAGTTACGACATCATCGAGCCCCGGGTAAAGGCTTTGATACAAGGGCATCGTACGCGCCCGATCACCGCGCGCGTCACCTTGACCAACGGTGTCACGGATGTGATCCGCATCTATCGCCACTTGAAGAACGAGCTCGGATTCGCCGAGGTTGGTTTTGCGCCGGTGACCACCTCGCCGGATCGGCTTTACGCGATCAACGAAAAGGGCATGGGCGGCGTGCTCGAACAGTTCAAGCTCTTGGCGGACGAATATCTGGAGCATGCTTTGCGCGGCGAACTGCACGGCTTTTCGAATGTCAGTGAGACGCTAGGTGAGCTGTACCAGGGCGTGAACAAATCTCATCCGTGCGGCGCGGCGCTGGGATTACTCGGCGTCGGTCCCTCTGGCGATATCGCACCCTGCCACCGCTTTGTCGATTCCGATACGCATTCTCTCGGCAACATCGCGACCGGCGTCGATCGCGAGAAACAAAAAGATTTTCTGGATCGCGGTAATATCGGCGCAAAATACGATTGCCACTCTTGCTTCGCTCGTCCACTATGCGCCGGCGGATGCCATCATGAAGCGTTCGTCCGGTACGGAGACACGGGCCATGCGAACCTGCACTTCTGCGATTGGATTCGCGAATGGACCGACACATGCCTCCGCATTTTCGGCACCATCAGCGCCCGGAATCCCGGCTTCCTCGAGCAGTTCGCGCAGAGAAAGGGGCTGGACTAGGGCGTGTTGCTGCGAGCCGCAGCTCTACTCATTCTCGCGACGTCGCTGGCGCGGGCCAGTGAGCCCATCGCCGGAAAATGGCTGCTCACACATCAGGAAGTCGCGGGAAAAGAGACCGCTTCGAACCCGCTTACCCTCGCCATCACTCCGGCCGGCAAGTCGTTTGACTTCGCGTTCATCGTAACCGTGAACGATAAGCCTGTAGTCTCTTTGAAGTTCACCACGGCTTTGGATGGCAGCGCAGCCGAGGTCACAGGCGGCGATGGCAAGCAGATGGGCACCGCCAGAGTTTCTCGCGACGGTGGGTCTTATAAGGTTCTGATGGAAGGCGCGGGTCGTCCCGCCGTAACCACCCACATGACTATATCGCCCGATGGAAAATCTCTGACTTCAGAATCTGACGTCACCACTCCCAGCGGCGTCAATGTTCACACCGAACAGATATTCAGCTTGCAGTAGGCTGCAGTTCGAAGCCGTTCAACTGGTAACGGAAATCCCGCCGGTTCCCGATCTGCTGCCCGCACCACGCCATGCCTTCTTCGAGCGACTTCAGTTCGTGCTCCCACCATGGTCCCCGATGTCCCGTCTTGTAGAACTGCGAGCACAGCGCCAGGTGGCGTCCGAATCCCGCCAGCAAGCGAGTCTCATAATGCGAACGTAATTCCTCCGGGTTCTCTCCGTTCGCTGCCGCTTGAATGATCGCCGCCGCCAAGATCGCCTCCCGGACCGCGTGCGCAGTTCCATCGCCGCACAGCGGATCGAAAGCCATGGCCGCTGTCCCGCAAGCTAGCCACCCATCCCCGCATAGATTCGACAAAATCCGTGGATGTGCTGGAAACTCTCCGGCTGCCTCCCCGCGTGTTTCGATCTGCTCCCCGATGATCCGGCTTTGCCTGAGAAGAGACTCCGTGGGATCGCCCACCGCAAGGACCAAGGCCGTGCCCGGCGCGTTCGGAATCAGGAACAGCCATCCATTCTCGAGCGATTCGATCCAGCACGACGAGCGATCGGCCGTATCCTTTAATGTGACTGGTACGACAGACGCCGTCCGCGTGCCAAATCTCTGTTCGATCGCGCCCAGTGGCAGCGGACGCGATGCAAAAATCTTCCAGTCGCCGTCCTCGTAATCATCAACGTCTACCCGGGACCACAACTTCGCCAATAGGCCTTGCTCTGAGACTACCCGCGCGGAATGGTCGACCGTAACCACCTGGGAATCCAACCCCCACGCGACTACGCGGCGTCGGATGGGATGCGACTGGTCAAACGAAAGGTCGCCGAAAACGCCTTGGATCAGGCCTAACGCCGCATCGCTCAATAGAATCGCCGGCAGTCGTGGACGCTCGTTGCGCTTCGCGGCTACCCGAAATCCGGCCTGCTTTAGAAGATACGCGCAGCAGCACGCCGCGACCCCATCCCCGGATATAAAAATATTTTTCATGTTTTTTGTATTACACTGTGTGTGCTGTGCCTCGTGTTGCACACATCTTCGCCCTCGCCGGCGTGCTCTGCGTGAGCATGTGCGTTTGCCGCCCGGAGTCTATCCCGTCGCCTGACGCGACATCTCTTCCTTCGCACGAAAAGAAGCTGGTCATCTTCCTGACCTCGGACTCGGCCATCCCGCCCGCGGCTTCTTCCGAAATGAAGCAGGAGCTGGGTCACCTCCTTCAGGCCGCCGCAATCCACGTGGAATGGCAGGATCCGGCCGTGGATCGCAGCGCACCGGAAAACGACTACTCCGCCCTGGTTCGCTTGCGGGGCTCGTGCCGTCCCACCGAACCGAGCGCTCGTTTCGAACACTCCGTGAGCGGACCCTTCACTCTTGCTTCGAGCGCAGTGTCCGACGGTGTGGTCCTTCCTTTTGGCGATATCGACTGCGCGGCCCTGAACTCCTTCCTCGGTCCCTCGTTGTGGAAAGACTCCGATCAAGTGCGGGAATTTGTCTATGCCCGCGCCGTGGCTCGACTGATGGCGCATGAGCTTTATCATGTGATCGGGCAAACTCACGACCATGCTCGCAGCGGCGTTGCCGAGCCGTCCTTCACCGTAGCCGAGTTGTTGTCGGATCATTTCGACTTCAACGAAAGCACGCTGGGCGAGCTTCACGCTTCTCCTGACGTGGCGGAATATTCGGAACGGACCGATTCCGAAGAATCTTTGGGCAAGTAAATCGCCCGCTCCATCAACGCACTCCAGATGTCTTTACGAGGCTCCGCCTCTCGAACTTGCGCGGCGAGTCCGGTCATATTCGCGACGGCGAAACTGACTCCTTGCAGATTCTGCGATCGGGGAACTCCCGGTATGGGCCGTGGATACGGCGACGCGTAGAACACACCATCCTGATAGCGGAAAGCGTCGCGCGGACAGCTCTCGTCGGAATCGACTCCGATCACGCCCGCCAGGCTCCCCGGCAGCATCGGAGCGGCGCTGATCACGACCATTCCCCCGGTGATCGCTTCCACGAACCGTGCCCGATGGTCGGGATTCGCCGTGCCCAGACTCAAGTTGACGAAATCCATGCCTTCGTCCCGGCACCACTTGAGCGCGCGCATGACAGCCTCGATGTTTGCCGCCAGCCGCCGGTCGAAAATCTTCACCGCGAACAAATCCGCCTCCGGCATCTTTTCCCGAATCGCGGCGGCGACAGCGGTACCGTGTCCCAGGTGATCCACCGGATCGTCACCCCAGCCGGTCGCCGTCGCATGAACCGCCGCCGCCACGCGCCCCACGTGCGGATGGCCCTCATAAATGCCGCTGTCGATGATTGCGATTCTCATTTACCTAGAGTGATCACCTGGTCGGCGATGCGTGCCAGGGAAGGTCGATGCGTAATGATAATCGCCGTGCGTCCCGAAAGCGCCGTCGAAAGCGTCTCCGCGATGGTGCGCTCATTCTCTTCGTCCAGCGCCGAGGTCGGCTCGTCGAGCACCAATACCTTGGGGTTCGCCAGTAGAGCGCGTGCCAGCGCCACCCTTTGACGCTCACCGGCCGAGAGAGTTTGCCCGCGCTCGGCCAGCGCCGTGTCATATCCGTTCGGAAGCGCCATGATTCTTTCGTGAATCGCCGCGGCGCGCGCGGACGCGATAATTTCATCTTCGGTCGCGTCGGGCCGGGCGTACGCGATATTCTCACGCACGCTCGACTGGAACAGATACGGCGCCTGATCCAGCAGCATCACCTGCCGGCGCAGGTCCGCCAGCCGCAATTCGCGCAGATCCGTACCGTCGAGATGGATCGCGCCCTGCTCGGGATCGTAAAAGCGGACCAGAAGATCGGCCAGCGTCGATTTGCCTACGCCGCTGGGTCCGACGATCGCGCAAATGCTTCCCGCCGGTACGCGGAAGGACAGCCGCTCGAACACGGCATCGGCCGAGTTATAGCGGAACGTAATGTTGACGCATTCTACATGGCCGCCGCCTTTGGAACACGCCGTGGTTAGCGATCGTTCGGCGACTTCGGCCGGCGTGTCGAATAACTCCCAGACGCGTGCCAGCGACGCGCCTCCCGAGACCAGATTGGTGTACAGGCTCATCAGGTTCTGCACGGGAGACAGCAGCCTGGCGTGGTAAGCCATCAGCGCCACCAGCGAACCAGTCGTCAGCACGCCGTCGATCACCAGCTTCCCGCCGTAAAGAAACAGCGCGGCGGTGCATAGCGTCAGCATGGTTCCCGGAACCGCTCCCGACAGGAACGACGTGAGCTGCATTTTCAGCAGCGCGTCCAGGAACGTATTGTTACGCTCGCGGAAGCGAGCCACTTCGCGTTTCTCCGCGCCCGCGGTAACTACCGCGCGAATCCCCAGCAAAGTCTCCAGCAGAAAACTGCCGATATCCGCGCTGCTCTGGCGGACCGCTTTCACGCGGCCCGCGAGCTTATTCTGATAGTGACGCAGCGCAAATAGGCTGAACGGCACCACCGCGATACTCAGCAAAAACAGGCGCATGTTCAAGGACGCCATGATCACCGCGCTGCCGATGAGAAAGACCACGTTCGAGAGCACACTCAACAGGCTGTCGGCCGCCACTCGCTGCACTTCCGAGATGTCGCTGTTGATCCGCGAGACGACGTCGCCCAGCTTGCTCCGCGCCCAGAATCGCGGCGACAACGATTGCAGATGCCGGTAGAGCGCCACGCGCATGTCGAACAGAACCGCGGCCGAAACGCGCACGTACTGATAGCTGGATAAAATGTTCAGCGCGAAGCTCAGGGCCGTGGCCCCCACCATCAGCAGGCTGATCATCACCAGCGCGTGGAAATTCCGGCGCAGGAGAGCCTCGTCGATCAGAAGCTTCGAGATGTACGGCTGCGCGAGACCGAACGCCGACGCGGCGACTCCTGTAAGCAGGATGAAAATCATGCGCCAGCGATACGGAATTAGGAAGCGCGCAACGCGCCGGTATCCCGCGAACAGAATGCTGGTCTCGCTCGGGCTTCTCAAGTGACGGCTCCTATAGGCAGCCCGCTTAAATGCACGGACGACCGGAATTAGTTCAATCTACTTGGGAGTGTCCAGAACGAAGGACGAGACCGCTGATCAACCAAAGATCCGCGCCCCTATATTATAGGTGATTTAGCAGCTTCAAATGCGCTAAACTCTTACTGAACAGGCCCCCACGTGCAGTGCGGCCTTTTCGACCCCGCCGGTCCCACCTACTCCGTTGTTTCGTCTGGTTTCCGAACCCTGGTTATGAATCACGGAGGAACAATGACCTCAGCAGTTCGAAGCTTCGGCGGTGCTCTAATCTTCTGTTTAGTGTTTTCCGGCGTCGCCCGTGCCCAGTCCGAAGAAGGCATTCCGGTCAACGATCCGCTGGTGATCGCGAAGTGCGCAAGCTGCCACACGCGTGACGATCGCGGAAACATGCAGCGCATTTCCTTTGCGCGGACCACGCCCGAAGCCTGGCAGGATTCATTGAAGCGGATGATCCAGGGGTACGGCGTCTCCGTCAACGCCCCCGAAGCCCGGACGATCGTCAAATACCTCAGCACCTACCATGGGCTCGCGCCCGAGGAAGCCAAGCCAGTCATGTACGACACCGAGCGCCGGGTGCAAGAGGAAACTACTCTCCCGCGCGGCGGCCTCGGGACCGCCTGCACCAAGTGCCACACGTTTGCTCGCGCACTTTCCTGGAGGCGCTCCACTGACGATTGGAAACAGTTTGCCGCATTGCACGCCGCGCAGTACAAAGTTCCGAATGAGGCCACCGCGACGTTTCTTGCCAAGGCTGCTCCGCTCCATACTCCCGAATGGGACGCCTGGACCGCCCGCAAGTCGAATCTGAACCTCTCGGGGCGCTGGATGGTGACCGCCTCGATCGTCGGCCATGGAAAATATTTCGGCGAGATGCAGGTAGTCCCAACCGGCGACGACGAGTTCAACACCAGCGTGACCCTGAGCTCCGTCCGCGACGGCTCGAAAATCGTTCGATCCGGGCACATCGCGGTATACGGAGGCTACGCATGGCGTGGACGTTCCAAGGGCGCGAGCCCGGCGAGCGCAGCGCCGGACGATCTTGCCAGCGAAACCCGCGAAGTTATGTGGATTGCGCCGGATCAGTCGTCCGTCGAAGGACGTTGGTTCTGGGGACAATACCAGGAATTCGGTTTCGACGTAAAACTCCAGCGAGCCGCTTCGAATCCGACACTCGTCGCCGTCGATCGCATGTCGCTAAAGGCCGATTCCCAAGCGAACCGCATTCGCATGATCGGATACAACCTTCCCGCTCAGATCACGCCGGCCGATCTGAACTTCGGCGCCGGCGTGACAGCGCGCACGATCGTGTCTCATACCGCGAGCGAAGTGATCGCGGACGTAGACGTCGCCCCGGATGCTCCTCTCGGCAAACACGACGTTACCCTCAAGGGTTCCGTGATCGCCGGTGCTCTGGCGATTTACGATCGCGTCGACTATGTCAAAGTAACACCCGAATCGGCCCTCGCCACGTTCGGCGACGCGACCCGCCCGCGAGGTTATCAGCAATTCGAAGCTATCGGATATCAGCGCGGCGCCGACGGAAAGCTGCACACCGCCGATGACGTCGAACTCGGTCCCGTGGATGCCAATTGGTCGCTCGAAGTGTTTTACGTGGCAGAAGGCGTCAGCACGGATTTCGTCGGCAAGGTGAGTCCCACCGGTCTTCTCACGCCCGCCTCCCCCAGCCCCGGCAACAATTTCGATGTCTGGGTGGTCGCTACCGCCAAGCAGGACGCCAAGGAGGACAAGGACCAGAACAGCAAGCCGCTAATCGGCAAGTGCTACCTCGTGGTTACTGTCCCTTCGTACACGTTCGCCGGACGCGAGTACATTCGCGATCTGAATAAGTGGGTCGATAACGGGCCGGTCGCAGCCGCGCAATAAGGGAAGCCAGATAGGAGAAAAGATGAAGAAGATTCTGTTGGCGATATTGATCACTGCAGGTATAGCAGCCGCGCACCATGGATACGCCGCCTTCGATACAAAGTCGGAGGTCACGTTCACGGGAACCGTAGCCGATTTCCATTGGACCAATCCCCACTGCATCGTCGACCTCGATGTGAAGGATGATAAGGGTGAAGTTCGCACCTGGCACGGCGAGATGACCAGCCCTGCCCACTTGGCTCCTCGAGGATGGACCGCCGCCACTCTGGAGTCCGGCGACAAAGTCACCATCACGGGTTACGTCGGGAAGAACAACGTACCTTCGATCTGGGTCACTAAGATCGTCTTGCCCGATGGCAAGGAGCTCAAGGTCGAAGCTGGAAATTAGCTCGCCGAATTACTTCGTGTCGACGCCGGGCCGCGGTACTTCGTAAGGAGCACCTTCACCGGGACCCGAAGATCCAAGAAACAGATGTTGCCCGTTCGGCAGCGTGAGGTCGCGCCCGTTAGCCCGGTGCGATCCGTCCTTCGACTGATACCCGTCGATGACAATCTTGTCCCCCTGCTTAAGCGTAGTTCTTGTGATGCCTCGCCTTAACAGGATGTTCGGGCTCCCCGCTTCGATCGCCCAGTTGACCACTGTTCCGTCGGGCTGCTTCACGTCCACGTGGATCCAGCTGTGGGGGTTGATCAGCTCGACCTTCGTAACCGTGGCGTCCAGAAATTTGACCGGCTTCTTCTCGTCAAATTCCGCGGCGAAAGCATGATGCGCCCGCACGGGCGTAATGCTGGCTACGAATATCGCACCAACGGCTAAAATGGCTCGCATAATTCTCATTCTACCCCTCTATCATTTCCCCGGCGGGTTGCCCGATATGTAACGCTCGTGGACCGCCTCGCCCGGCGGAATCTTGCGCGTAATGTCCACGTTCATGGTCGTGCCTTCCCAGTGTTTGACCAGTTGATCCTTTCGAAGGTGTCCATACATGGTCTCTTCCACCATCTCGACACACCGGAAATCGGTGAGCTGAGCATTCGGCTCCAGCCGCCGGTAGAGCGGCATGCTGATTTTCCAAGGCCGCGTGAACACCTGCGGATCCTCGATGGTGGCCTCGTAGCGGATGGCATCGCGACCCATCGGAGTGTACCGCTCCACCACGTGCAGCGCGTCGCTATGGAAATTGCCGGATCGGTCGAACCACGTCGCATCCGTGAAGTCCGTAACGTCCACCACCAGCGTATCGCCCTCCCAGTGGCCGACCGAGTACCCCATCCACAGCACGTTCGGATAATCTTCCATCTTGTTCAGGTGGATCGTGCGCTGGGCGTTCGCATATTCGAACACCATGTTGATCTTGGTCGAGCTCTGGATAATCTGAAACGGGTGCGGCATGTACATCGCGCGCGGCACTCCTGGCTGGAAGCACTTGATCTCCGGATCGCGATCCATCCAGTGTTCCAGGTTCTCCTTCTTTCTGGCCGCCGCCCAGGGAAGATAAGGAATCTCCTCGCCTTCCACCACGCCGAGGCCTCCGGGGACCCAGCCGATCGAGCCCAACCCAAGCACCGGCGCCGCGAGCACCGGGGTTCCGGCGACCAACCCGGCTTGCGCGACCATCGGACGCGCCGCATGAGTCTGCAGGTCCCAGTTGGCTGTATTGTTGGCTTCCCAGATTCCGTTGAAGTCGGGCTTGCCCCCTATACGAGAAGTGGTTCGGCCAGGGGTTTGCGCCACCAACGCAACCGCGGATACAAAGATGATCCAAAGTCTCATATGCATCTCTACTATAATAGGCGCGAGGAAGTATTCGATGCGCCGCCGATATCTAATATCTCTGGCTCTGGTGGTGGGTGCGTTGGCGGGTGTCCTCGCGCTCGCCCAGACCCCGGCGCCCGCATCTAAATCGGGTGCTACCAAAGCCAAGGCAACCGCGAAGGCGCCACCATCACTCCGAACACCTTGGGGCGATCCCGACCTTCAGGGCACCTGGTTCGTGATGTACGACGTCCCTCTCGAACGCTCCGCCGCGAATGCCGGCAAGGAATTCCTGACCGACCAGGAAGTCGCCGCGGCCGATGCCAAGAAAGGTTTGGATCCCGGGCGCAACGCCCGTTCATCCGGGGCCAACGACGTAACCGGCGCGTATAACGCCGTGTTCAACTCGATCTTGAAAACGGGCAAGCGCACGTCCATGGTCATCGATCCGCCCGATGGGAAGATTCCTCCACTTGTCGCGGGAACGCAAGGGCAGGGAGGCCGAGGAGCCGGTCGAGGCCCGGGTGGTCCAGGTGGCGGAAATGATAATCCCGAGTTCATCGCGCAATCGCCCCGATGTCTCGGCGTGCCCATGCCGTTCCTCCCGCTGAACACTGCGTTCGCGCAGGGCACGGTGATGCAGATCGTCCAGTCACCGAAATCCCTGGCGATTTACATGGAAGATGACCACGCCGGCGGCGGCAATCGCACCATCTTCATGGATGGGCGTCCGCACGCTCCCGCCAGCCTCAAGTTCTATCTGGGCGACTCGCGCGGCCACTGGGAAGGCAACACGCTGGTCATTGAGACCACCAACTTCTCGCAGCCCTTCCGCGGATCGAACATCGATACC
>Ga0265314_10004160_pt1 | contig 13610 bp, 12 predicted proteins | sample 4126metaG_FD_203106 | JGI IMG/M metagenome (GOLD analysis project Ga0265314, IMG submission 203106) | Rhizosphere microbial communities from Carex aquatilis grown in University of Washington, Seatle, WA, United States - 4-1-26 metaG | ecosystem: Host-associated > Plants > Roots > Rhizosphere >... | reverse complement strand
TGTTGCACAAGGAATTGCACAACTACAACGAGGTGCTGGAGCAACGCGTGCGGGAAAGGACGGCGGATCTCCAGGAAAGTTATCTGGAGACCATTTTCACCATGACGCGCGCAGCGGAACACAAGGACGAAGACACCGGCGCCCATGTGAAGCGCATCAGCTATTACAGCCGCGAACTGGCCAGGATGCTCGGCATGGATGAGACATTCATCGACAGTATCTTCTTCGCCAGCCCGATGCATGACATCGGCAAGATAGGTATTCCCGACCATATCCTGCTCAAGCCGGGCGGCTTCGTGCCGAATGAGTGGGAGATCATGAAGACCCACGCCGCGATGGGTGCGATGATCCTCGGCAACAGCAAATCACCCTATCTCGTGATGGGTGCCGAGATTGCCCTCAATCATCATGAGCGCTGGGACGGAGGCGGTTATCCGGGTGGCAAGCGGGGTGAGGAGATCCCCTTGTCTGCACGCATCATGAATATCTGCGATGTTTATGATGCACTGCGCAGCAAGCGGCCGTACAAGCCCGCATTCGATCATGAAAAAGCGATGAGCATCATCACCCAAGGTGACGGGCGCACCTTGCCCGAACATTTTGACCCGGCAGTTATTGCGGCATTCAAGCAAAACCACCAGACGTTCTGCGATATTTTCGAAACATACACGGCTTGAGCCGTCGCAGATAACAACACCCGGCAATCGCCCTTGTCCTTCCGCAAGTTGCGGCACCCGTGAAAATGATGACTGCGCCGTCACCATTCAACGACGCACCATTCAAAAGCGGGTTGATTGGATCCATTCCGATTCCGGACATGGCGTTCTCAGGCCTTGAGGAATGCCAGCAGGTCGGCGTTGAGCTGATCTTTATGCGTTTCCGCGAGGCCATGCGGAGCACCCGCGTAGATCTTCAACGTTGCGTTCGTGATCAATTTTGCGGAGCACAAACCTGATGCACCGATCGGCACGATCTGGTCGTCATCTCCATGCACAACCAACGTCGGCACATCGAATTTCTTGAGATCTTCGGTGAAGTCGGTTTCGGAGAATGCCTTGATGCAGTCGTATGTGTTCTTGTAACCCGCCATGACACCCTGGTGCCAGAACGTGTCTATCATGCCTTGGGAAACACGGGCACCGGTCCGGTTGGCACCAAAAAACGGTCCGCTGGCGATATCGATGTAGAGTTGCGAACGGTCGGTAGCGGTGCCGTTGCGTATCGCGTCGAATTTCTCGATCGGCAAGCCGCCGGGATTGGCCACCGTCTTCAACATCAGGGGCGGAACGGCGGAAATCAAGGCCGCTTTTTCCAGACGCTTCGTGCCGTGACGGCCGATATAGCGTGCGACTTCGCCGCCACCGGCCGAGAATCCAACAAGGACCGCTTTCTTCAGATCAAGCTTTTCGATCAATTCGGAAAGGTCATCGGCATAGGTATCCATGTCGTTGCCGTTCCAGGGTTGGCTCGAACGGCCATGACCGCGGCGATCATGAGCGATGCAGCGATAACCGTTGCCGGCCAGAAACATCATCTGCGCCTCCCAGCTATCCGAATTCAACGGCCAGCCGTGGCTGAACACCACAGGCTGCCCCGCGCCCCAGTCTTTGTAATAGATGAGTGTGCCGTCTTTGGTTGTGATCGTGCTCATGGCTGACTCCTGAATTAATGAGGTGGCTTACATGGCTGACTTTGCGCCCGAAGCTGCCTTCCTTCTGTTCTGTAGCGCACGGAGCAGTGCATCGTACACTGGCATGCTGAGCGTCTGAATACGATCATTCTGACTTAAGTTCCATCAACAGGAGATTGCCATGGGCAAAACAATCAAAGAGACACCAGCCAATACAACAAGCACAGAACTGGACAAAATACTGTCGCGCAGAGCGGTATTGCGTGGAGCACTGATGGTGGGTTGCAGTCTGCTTGTTCCGGCTTCGCTATTCAGTTCACCCGCAAATGCCGCAACTGCAGCCCCGTCAGCAGCAACAAAACAGTCGAAGGCTAGCGTGAAATACCAGAACAAGCCCAATGGTGATCAGAAGTGCGGCACTTGCACAAACTTCATTGCCGCTTCAAAAACATGCAAACTCGTCGAGGGTCCAATCAACCCGGATGGATACTGCATTTTGTGGGCCAAGAAGGCGTGAATCAGGACTGACTATTCGCGTTCATGCGGCGGCGCATTTTGCTCTGAACCGAGATAGTCAGCCGTGTACAAATCCATCGTCTTGTCGGAGTCTATTCTTCAGGTATTACAAGCTTCTCGACTGGCTGATGGCTGATTGCGGTCGGAAACATCACTTCACCGTTTGGCACCCGGGCACCATCCGGCCACAGGTGGAAGATGATGCCGTCGGTCCTGGCTGCGGCTTGTGCCATCTGTTTGGCCTTCGCGGGTGAGACATCCAGCACTTGTACACGTCCGGAGGCGATTTCCGCCTTGTGGTCGTGGTAGTGCCTGTTCCATTGTTCCAGTGTCACGTTCTTGCGCACCAGTTTCTGCGCTATGAAGTATTCGATCTCGATCAATTCCGCGTTCGGTGCGGTGGACATGAAGATCATGCACTGCATGATGTCGGGATCGATAGCCTTGCAATAATGATGATACGGGCCGTGCACCGTACCGTCTTCATGCCGATGCGGCGCGATGATATGAATGTTGAAGCCGTCCGCCGGGCTTTGGGGCTTGCCCCCGGCCAGTACACTGAACGGGGTGCATGCAAGCGATGCCAGTATCACTGCAAACAAACGATCAAGTCGTTGGATCATCACACTCTCCTCGCAAGTTATATGTATCAGGCTGTATGCTGCTGCACCCACGCAACATAATGATCCATCCAGTTTTGCAGAAACTTCCTGCTGTCTGCACCGATGTTTCCCTCATCGTCAAACAGTCCGTCTTTAGCCTGAATGAAAGCTTCGGGCTGTCCCAGCGTCGGCATGTCCAGCGTCGAAAGCACATTGCGCAAATGCTGTTGTGCCATGGCGGTACCGGTCGCGCCGGGCGATACGCCCAACACGCCCGCAGGCTTGCCGCTCCACGAACTCTGACCGTAGGGACGTGAGCCATGATCTATCGCATTCTTGAGCACACCCGGGATGGAGCGGTTGTACTCCGGCGTAACGAACAGAATTCCTTGCGAACTCTTCACTTCATTCTTCATGCGTTTGACCGCCTCGGCCTGATTGGCATCATCATCCTGGTTATACAGAGGCAGATCTCCGATCATTACCTGTTTGAACGCAAACTCAGCAGGCGCAAGCTTTACCACTGCATCCGCCAGCTTGTGGTTGAACGATTCCCGACGAAGGCTTCCGACAATAACGGCTATTTGATAGTGGCTCATGAGGTTCTCCTTTAGTGATGGCAGATACGGTGGCCATGTTTTATGTCCCCGCCAGGGGGAGGCCAATGGGCACACCGCGCTGGCTGAATTCTTCTGCGTGTTGTTTTTTGGTAAGTATTCCTGACAGAAATAGTGCCAGCAGGGTGTAGGTCAGAAACAGATAGAAACCCGGTTGCAGCGATGTGCCATTCGTCGTGAGGAGCACGAGTTCATCGCTTGCCGCGTTCAAATTTCCGAGTTGATCGGCAATGATTCCGTTGAATCCGATATAGGCCATGAATATGGCCACCACCATCACGTCGGCCATGGACCATTTGCCGGAATGCAGAACAAAGAATTTGATGAGGGGATTTCTTCGTGCATGATGAAAATCAAAAAAGAATCCCAGCGTCGAGACGATTTTCAGCAATGGGAAAATGATGCTGAATGTGATCAACAGAATGCCGACCAGTTTCATTTGCACATCCCGGTGGTTGATCATGATCCTGAATACATCCAGGATGCTTTTGCTCTGAAAATACAGAACCTGATTCTCAAAATTCACGGGATGCCCCAGCAGCATGAAACTCATTTTGGATATTCGTGCTTCCATGTCGATGGTGGGCGTGGTCACACCGGAAAACAGCAGGATGACAAGGATCGCCACGAGCGCAAGATAGCGTGAACTGGGCAGTTCCTGCTTACTGGTGCCGGACAGGAGAAATATGAACACCGCCAATGCGCCCAGGGCCAATGCATCCCTGATGATCTTTCCATGTCTGAGGTCGACTTCTGCCATAAGCTTGACTCTGGCCGACTCGACATCCCCGGAACCCGTCCGCAGCAATATCCTGTTCAGTTCCGGCGTGTCCTGAAAATCGAAGGTTTGTCTTGAATACTGTTCGAGCTGCCTGTTCAGGATTGCTTTCACCTGACGCCGTGTCGTCGCTTTGGCCATCTCGTGAATGACACTATCCGCATACTCCGGGATCCCTTTTTTGATGCTGTCCAGATCGATGAACATGTCGATGAAGGTTTGCGAAATCTTTCCGCCCGCCGTTTCAGAGTTCTCTGCCCTGAGCCGCCTGTCGATCTTGTCAATCAGCGTATTCAACACGACTTCGATATGTTTTTTTAGAACCCGCTCGTTTGCTTTCGACAGATACAGCTTGTTGATCTCTTCGGCCAGAATGACGGTGACCTGCCGCTTCCACTCGTCGATGCTGAGCAACCCGTATTTGACATGATTCAGCTCGGCCATGTCATTCTTGTTCTGCTGATTGGCGACTGAATTCGTAACGATCTGCTGACACAGGAAAACTGATGCAATGACAACCAGTATCGAGAATGCCAGATTAAGATATTTCATGTTCCGGCCTACAACGCTCGCATGAAAGACACCAGATTTCTCTTCTCTTGTTCATTCAGTTTCAGTTCCAGCACAAGATTGAAGAATTCCACCGTATCTTCCAGCGTCAATAAACGGCCGTCGTGCAGATAGGGTGGCGAATCCTTGATGCCGCGCAAGGGAAAAGTCTTGATCGGGCCATCAGCTGAAGCCGTGCGGCCGTTGACGGTAACTTCCTTGAAGAAACGCTCCACCTTCAGGTTGTGCATGCTGTTGTCGGTGTAATACGGCGGCGCATGACAGACGGCACATTGGCCCTTGCCGAAGAATATCTCCTGCCCGTTCAACTCGCTTTCGCTGGCCTTGGCCGGATCGAGCTTGCCGAACAGATTGAGTTTAGGCGCTGGCGGAAAGTCCAGCAGCGCCTGAAACTCCGCCATGAAATGCACCTGGCTGCCACGTTCCAGCACGTTGATTCCCTTGCGCGCCGCATCGGCCGGAATGCCGTCGAAGTAAGCGCCGCGCTGCTCGAATTCGGTGAAGTCCTCCACCGTTTTCATGGCGCGCTGCGAACCAAACAGGCGCTGGATGTTCACACCGCGCAACGAAGGGGTATCGATGCGATGGCGATGATCGTTGGGGCGAATATCGCCGACAGTATGGGTGGATGCGTTGCTGTGACCGTTGGCATGACAATCGAAACAGGCCACGCCCTGCGAGGGCTTCAAGCTGCGCCGCTCATCCGTGGCATTGAACTGCTGCTGCGGGAACGGCGTCACCAGCAAGCGCAGACCTTCGAGCTGCTTCGGATTCAGGATGTCTTTGAACAGTTCATTGAAGTTGGCCAGTGTCACCAGCTTGCCTTGCGACACATCCCCCAGATCGGGGCGAGTGCTCAGATAGATGGCGGCGGGAAACTCTGGCAGCAGATGATCGGGCAGATCGAAATCGAGATCGAAACGACTCATGTCGCGCCCGGTCTGCCGTCTGGTTTCCTCGATGAGGAATTTCGGAAAGACCATGCCACCCGCTTCATGATGGGGATGCGGCAGCGGCAGAAATCCGGCCGGCCACAGATGCCTTGCCTTTATCTCTTCCGACGACAATGCGGCAAGCTTTTCCCAAGTCATGCTTTTCGGTAATTTGACGCGCACACCTTCCTGCAGTGGTTTGCCACGTGACATGGTCGCAGAGCTGGATGGCCGATCAGCAAGATCGTAGCGCTCTGCAAGCAAAGCCTGCTGGCGCTGCGCAAATTGCAGCTTCTCTGTTTGCAGGCGTTTTACCAGTGCGGGGAAATCTTCGTCGACAGCAGCCACTGTCGGCGTGAGGCAGACCAATGCAGCAGCAGCAAGCAATACTGGCACGAACCGGAAAATGCGAGACCGAGCTGTCATGACGGCTTCCTTGGAATGCTTGGCGACTTAAAACGGGTTCACAACCGGAAAAATCAGCGTGAATAGAAGATCACGCCCTGGGATTTGCGATACCTGAGATAGCTTTGCGTGAACCAACCCAGAATGAACCCGAACAACAGCGTCAAAAGAATCAGCACTGCACTTGAAATCGAACCTATCCAGAACATGAAGGTGACCTCAACCACGGCACTGTTTTGGGCAATAAACAAAACCGCCAGACTTGAAAGCAGCAACATCAATATCAGTTTGAAGTTCATCGCCCAATCCTTTCGGCAGCTAGTCTGGTTTGCAGCAAACAAAACCCCGGTGATTCAATTGAACTTTGAACGCGCATCCGTAACGCCCGTCTTCAGGTCGTCCCAAATTTTGTCCGCAGTCACCTTGACTTGCTCCCACGCTTCGCCGCTGGCTTTACTCAGCTCCTGCATCTTTTCGGATGCCGCATGCTGTTGGGCACGCAAAGACTGGATATGCTCAGCTTGCTTGACTCTCAAGTCGGCTCCGGTGTTCTCCAGCTTGGCTTCCCACAGGTCGATCTGGGCGCTCCATTCTTTCAGTTGCGCCGCTCTTTTTTTCTGATATGCATCTTGAATTTCCATGATCTTCTCCTTGATGGTTTGGATTTGCTTCTTATTTTTCGGACTTGAGCATGAGCTTGTTGCTCACACTATTCACGCCAGACACCGCACTTGCCAATGACTTGGCAGTATCGCTGTGAGCCTGCGTATCGACTGAGCCAGTCAGGGTCACGACTCCTTTTACGGTCTCGACAGCGATCTGCAAGGTCTTCAGACCCGCCTCGGCCAATATTGCCGCTTTGACCTTGGCTGTAATCTCGGTGTCATCGATGGCGACACCCGCTTTGCTGCTCTGCTCGCCCATCTTGTCCCCGACCTTCTCGGTCGTATCGCTGATCTTCTTGCCGACCTGATCCATGGAGCGGTCGATATTCTTGCCGGCTGTCTCTGCCGGGCCCGGCTTTTCGCATGCGGCAAGTCCCGCAACCAGCAACACCGGGATGGCGACCAGCTTCAAGCTCTGTAGAATTTTCATTTTGTTTCCCTTAATGGATGGTGTGATCGGATCGGCTCAACGCGCAGAGCGGGCCACGAAATCTTCGCAGCCCGCTATGCTCATTTCCCGTGGTAATCGAAGATGATGTTGGCGCGGCGATTCTCCTGCTGCCCTTCCAGCGAAGTGCCATAAGAGACGCGACGGTTCGCACCATATGATGCAGTAGAGAACCGCGCACGCGAGATACCTTCTTTATCCGCCAGATAATTCACTACGGCTTGCGCGCGCTGCTGGGAGATTTTCATGGATTCGGCGGCTGTTATCCAATCCCTGTTCGGGCCGGTACCCACAGATTTGGCATCATGTCCTTCCACGATCGCATCGACTGACGGATTCGCTCTCATGAACTTCGCCACCTCGGCGAGGCCGTCACGGTATTGAGGCTGGATCTCGGCCATGTAGGGATCGAACCCTATTTCCATCGCCATAGTCATCCTGGCCGGACTCACCTTCAGGTTCGCGATGTCTGTCACGCATGCGATCACGGCAGAGATGCGGCGATTAGCCTGATGGCCTGCCCGGGTGCTATTGTCTGCGATGGGGCGAGTCTCGCCGTAGCCGATTGCAGTCAATCGCGTCGAGGAAATATGGTGCTCATCCATCAGGTAGCTCACTACACTCTGCGCCCTGCGTTGCGAGAGTTTCTGGTTGTAGTCGAGCGCCCCGACATCATCGGTAAAACCCTCGATCACTGCCGTCGTATCCGGATATTTCTTCATGAAGGCTCCCAGAACGGCAAGCTTCTCCTTGTCCTCACGCTGAATATCGTCATTCTTGATCTCGAACTGGATATCGAGAATGCTGCAATATTCCTGCGTCTTCACTTTGACCGGCACGATAACGACCCGGGCAGGCTCTGCTACAGCCACCGGCGCCATCGCCGCAACGGGCGCGGATTTTTTCTCCCTGAACCGATAGACCAGTCCGAGCGAATACATGTTCACGTCGCCGTTCCTGCCGACCGCATCATTGATCCGGTAGCGTTCCGCTTCGAGGCGCATACCGACAGCATCGGTGAAGTCATATTGAAGGCCCATCCCCGCCTTGTAGTTCGCGGCGCTTTTGCTCGGGTTCGCATTGGTTGGCGCGGCAACCGCTCCGGTGGCGGTGAAATTGTCTTTGGCTTGCGCATAGTTCACACCCACACGGCCGAACGCAGAGAACTGCTCCGTCAAAGGCAGAAAGCCGACCAGATCGAGGTTCACGCCTTTGAGTTTGATCTTGCCGACCTGCGTTCCTGTCGGCACGGTGGTCGCCGTATATCCGAATTGCCCCAGATCGAAATAGCCCGCTTCAAGAGCAAACATCCTGTTGTACTGATATCCGCCAAAGAGCTTGTAGGCCGGGTCACGTTCATCGTTAACGATCGAACTCGTGGCCAACCCGGAATTCAGCAACTGGGCGCTGATCCTCGGATCGTCGATCTTCGCTCTTGACTGGCCTGCATTGAGTCCGCCGTACCAGAACGCATCGTCTGCCGCAGCGAACGGACTGCTCATGGCAACGCATCCGGCAAGCCCCAACACCCCTGCGGTTTTAGCTATTCTTTTCATGTTGTTCTCCAAAATAATTGCTGCCACTCATCGCTCGCCGCACATTTGATTCCACTGACGGTCGGCTTCCCGATATATACGAGCCTTTGGTACCCTCCGAGGCGGCTCTACTCGTGTCCATATCGAATGCCACAATCTGGCTAAGGTACGGTGATCGAAGTAAGCGATGGCGCGGCAGCACCGGTCAAGGTGATCGCACCGGATGTGTTCGCTCCCGCCAAGACCCTGCCTTGCACTGCTGACCCATCATTGATGGTCGCAGTGCGACCGGCCAGGATATTCCCGTTCCAGGTCGTGCCCGATCCGATGGTGATGTCACGACCAACCACGAACCAGATGTTGCGCGCCTGCGCCTGGTTGGCCAGGTCGACCCGGCCGGGAAGGAGCAGCGTGCCCGAGTCGGTGAAGTCCCCGGTTCCGCCTATCGTTCCCACCTTGATGATGAAGACGGCGTTCGCATCGTTTTGCGCGTCGAAAGTGACGACTCCGCCTGCGGACAGCCCCAGATTCGCTTCATCGTAGACTCCGGGCAATAGCGTCTTGCCGGCCAGTTGGCCCACAAGGAAACCGGTGGCGAAAGTATCGACTTTATTGAAACCCTCGACCCACGCGGTATTCAATGCGGTCGTGACCGCAGTTGCGGTGGCACCACTGTCAGAGTCGGTAGGGAAGCGTATCAATCCGTTCACGGTCAACCCGGCGGCGCTCGCCGGTTTGGATTCGACCAAACAGTTGGCAGGTGTACCTGTGGCATCTGTGCACGAACCCAGGGGAGACAACGCGACATTCCCGTTGACCACGGTAACGCCGGTCGAGGTCAATCCCGCTCCTGCTGCGATGCCGTAAGTTGCTGCGGCGCCGAGGTTGATGGCGAGCGGTGCTGCCGATGCTGCCGTCCTGAAGTTCCATGCATAATTACAGGCGATCGGTGTGCCGCCTGCGCTGGTGGCGGCAACAGTAATGATCGCCGTATAGGAAGTATTGGCCAGCAGCACCGACGATGTCGTCAAGGTCGCGACCATGTTGGTGCCATTCATGGCAACCGTGGCGGGAACGATGGTTCCGGATCCGCTTGTCATGTCCTTGAGTGTGAAGGTGCTCAGCGCGCCGACCGTGGGCGAGTTGAGCGTCGCCGGGTTCATCGCCAGACTGAAAGTGGCGGTGATCTGTTTCACTCCCGTGCCGACCGATACGGACTGGTTGCCGCTGACCGGGTTGGACGAAACCACCGTGGGTATCGTGGGCCCCGAGCCTGCCGTACACACACCGCCGGGAATGATCGCTCCCAATGGTGCACCAGGTATGCCGCTGGCACCACCCCCGCCCAAGATCGGAGCCGTCCCGCCGCCGCACCCCGCTATGACAACAGCCAGCAACGACGCCGCCAGCCACACCAGGCGGTTCATCCCTTTACCGGCAACACTATTGGATTTGTTCATTTGAATCTCCTCTTAAACATCGGCTCCAGAAAAGTACCGGCATCATCGACCGGGTCCCTGCTGGCACTTGTCCCGGCGTGCTTCATCTATTCGTTCAACCTGCTCCAGTCCGGAATCGAATCAACTGGACCGAAGTCATCCTCAGTACTGTTATCCCCCTTTCACCGGCAACACTCTGTGCACTTGCGCACATAAGCAAATTTATTGGCAAAGATCGGGGGAAGGGTGATCGCCTGTGCTTCCGGCTTTATTGCGTGCTGTTCATGTCAATGTGATGAAGGCCATCTTGCGATGGCCTTCAAGGACTGCTTCACTGCCTGTGGCTTCATGCCTTACGGTTTGGTGACCGTGGTCGCATCAAGATGGATCGCAGACTGCGCCAGCAACCTGCCATTGATCGATGAGAGATTCCCCATCGTGATCGATGTCTGACCCAGTATGATTCCTTCAAAGTGCGTGTTCGCACCGATGGTCACTGCACCCGACACCTGCCAGAAGATGTTCTGCGGCAATGCACCGCCGGTCAGGATGACGTTCTTGGCAGCAGCCATATCAAGCGTACCCGCCACCTTGAAGATCCACACGTCTGTCGCAGTGCCGCTGAGCGTGAGATCCGTCGGGATGGTGATCGCACTTCCCCATTCGTAAACGGCAGGGGCCAGGGTCAAGCTGGTCAATGTTCCGGCACCCACATTGGTGGTTGCCGCCGAAGACGCTGTGCGCCCGGCCGCATCCGTGTAGGCGGTTTCCATGTTGAGGATCGCCGTAGTCAGATCGGCGGAAGTCGTTCCACCCACATAATCGGATGCGTAGAGCCTGTATGGAGAAACCACTTGCGCCGATGTCGAATAGGTATCCGTGACATCAGATGTCTCCGACCATCCGGTCAAGAACGTCCTGGCCGCGGGGCTCACGCCAACATGTCCGGTAACGACCGAACTGGGAACCGTCGAGACCGCAGTCTTGGCCAGCACCACATAATTGGCCGCCGTTCCAAGAACCACCACTGGCGGTCCTGCCGCTATTGTCGTTCCTGTCGTAAAGCTCCACACATTGTTGCTTGCCAGTGCATTGCCGGACAGATCCTTTGCTCCGGTGGTGACCGTGGCCGTATAGACAGTGTTGGCTGCAAGATTGCTGCTCGGAGCGAACGTCGCACTCGTACCCGCATAGGTAAACGCACCCGCAATAGACGCGGCACCCTGTTTCAGGGTAAAGGTCGTCGCCGTGATCGTCGAAACATCCATGGTCTCGCTGAATGTAGCGGTGACAGTGCCGTTAAGCGCGACTCCCGTAGCCGCATTCGCCGGAAGTGTGGAACTCACCGTGGGCGCGACAACGTCTGTGGCCGTACCGGTAGTGAAGCTCCAGGTTTTGGTGACTGCGAGTGCATTGCCGGCGACATCCCTGACTCCCGTGCTCACCCTGGCTGTATAGACGGTACTGGGAAGCAGGTTAACGGCCGGACTGAAGACCGCAGTAGTGCCCACATAGTCCACCATGCCTGGAACAGACGTGGCGCCGCGCGACAAAGTAACAGTCGCGGTGCTGATCGTAGAAGCATCCATCGCCTTACTGAAAGTGGCGGTGAATTTCGCGTTAAGTGCCACGCCGGTAGCTGCGTTAGAAGGTGCGACCAAACTTACGGTTGGAGCCGTAGTGTCCGCGACACCGCCACTGCCGCTTCCTCCTCCGCATCCCGTAACAAGTCCCACCAGCAATAACGTCATGATCCATTTCACCGGCCTTGTCAATCGTTCGATATTGTTCATTTTGATTCTCCTTATTTAACTGACCGGACATGACGTCGAGGCGATTGCACTGACTCCTAACCGGGTTGGGCCTGATGTGCCAGATCAGTATCTGCTGTTGGCATGTTTCGCGGCGATGCAGGACTTTGATCCGTACTGACTCGATCCAAAGTCGCCAAATCAATCGACATACTCGTTACGTTTATCTTCCTTTCGTGCGCATAACTCTGTGCACTTGCGCACATACAGCGATTTATTGGAATAAAGCCGGAACAAGGATCGAGATGCGGTTACTGCGCGCACTATCGAGCTTAAAAAAATTGACGACAAACCTTTGTATCTTGTAGGTCGGGTTTTATCCCGACATGTCGGGCTGCAACAAAGTCAGGCAATCCACTACGCAGCAAGCTGCGTGTGGAGTTGACACAAGCCCGACCTACAATGAGCTATACGCTGTCTCGAATTATGGAAAGCTCACGGCTGTGTGACGATGCTTTGATCCAGCGTGACTGCCGTTTGCGACAACAGCCTGCCATTCGCCGATGCCAAACTACCCAAGTTGATTGCAAACTTTGCCAATACAACACCCTCGAAGTGCGCGCTTGCGCCCAAAGTCACGGAGGCACCCGCAACTTGCCAGAAGATATTCGCGGGTAGCGCACCACCGCTTAGCAACACACTGGTATTCGCACCCGTCGTCAATGCTCCAGCGACCTGGAATATCCATACATCGTTCGGGCCGCCAGAAAGGGTGACATTGCTGCCGAACGGCAAGGTCACTGCGCTATTCCAGGTGTATGTACCCGGCGGCAGCGACAGCCCGCCGATATTTCCACTACCCACATTCAGAAATGCCGCCCCTACTCCGGGTGTTCGCGTGACTGCATCGTTATAAGCGGCAAGCGAGTCGGCTGAAGCTGTCGTCACATTGCTCGGCGTGGGCGCTGCATAGTCGAATGCATATACCTTTCCGTTCACTTGGGTCGAGGTTGCAAATGGACTGGAGGGAGGCAATGTCAGCGCGAATCCGGTGATGGCAGTCGATGTCACACCCGGACCGACACCGATATCACCCGTGATCGCCGCCGGAATCGTGGCATTGGTTATTCCGCTGTCGGCTAATACCGCATAGCTGCCGGCCAAACCAAGGATCACCGGCGGCGGGCCTGCCCCCATGCTCACCGTGACGATGTAGGTCGCGGTGCTCGCATCTGCCGCCGTGACGGTATAGCTCACCGGGCCGGTGAAATCGTTAGCGCTGGAAGCGCTGGTCTGGATCGCTGCACCGACTCTGACATTGATACCGGTGGTGGTGAAAGTCGCGATCAGTGCGCTGACATCAGTTCCGTTCGGCACTGTCACAGCGATGGTCTTGGCCGCTTCGTTGATGCTGCCGCTGGCACCGCTGTAACCCGCGAACGAGAATGCAGTGATGGCTTTGGCAGTACTCGGCGCGATGGTGACGATGACGATGTAGGTCGCGGTGCTGCTGTCTGCCGCCGTGACGGTGTAGCTCACCGGGCTGGTGAAATCGTTCGCGGTCGCGGTACTGGTCTGGATGTTCGTGCCGACTTTGACATTGATACCGGTGGTGGTGAAAGTCGCGATCAGTGCGCTGACATCAGTTCCGTTCGGCACTGTCACAGCGATGGTCTTGGCCGCTTCGTTGATGCTGCCGCTGGCACCGCTGTAACCCGCGAA
>Ga0265314_10004158_pt1 | contig 13616 bp, 10 predicted proteins | sample 4126metaG_FD_203106 | JGI IMG/M metagenome (GOLD analysis project Ga0265314, IMG submission 203106) | Rhizosphere microbial communities from Carex aquatilis grown in University of Washington, Seatle, WA, United States - 4-1-26 metaG | ecosystem: Host-associated > Plants > Roots > Rhizosphere >... | reverse complement strand
GCAGCGGCAGCGTCACATTGCTGCGGCCCGATGGCACGCAGTTCCCGGGCTCCCCATTCAAGGGCGGCGGATTGCCGGGTCCGTGGGCAGTAGTGGTCGACGGCAACGACAACGTCTGGGTAAGCAATTTCGCGATGCCGGCAAGCCCGATCGTGCAGTTGTGTGGCGTGCGTACCGAGAATTGCCCGCCCGGGATGAAGACCGGCGAACAGATTTCCCCGCCCGGTGGCTACGTGGGTGGCGGCCTTCAGTTGCAGACGGACATTGCCGTGTCGCCGGCGGGCGATGTGTGGGCCATGAATAACTGGCAGGACATCGACAGCTGCTACCCGGGTGCCACCGAAGCGCTGTCGACACGCTGTGGTGGTCAGGGTGTGGTGATCTTCTTCGGCATGGCGAAGCCGGTCCGGGCGCCGCAGATCGGCCCGGCGCGCGGGTATTAGAATTGACGGTGGCGGAAATTTCTGCGGCCGCCGAACGAATGGAGAAATTGATGCCGTTGCAGCGTAAAACACGATACCTGGTGGCCGCATTCGGCGCAGCCGTGCTGCTTGCTGCTCTGCCTGTCCGCGCGGAACTGAGCGCCGAGGAGCTCGCGAAGCTCGCGCAGAACCCTGTCGGCAACCTGATCAGCGTGCCGTTCCAGAACAACACCAACCTCAATTTCGGACCGGAGAAGGGGAACCAGAACATCCTCAACATCCAGCCGGTGATCCCGATCGAGGTCGACAAGGACTGGAACATCATCACGCGGACGATCATCCCGCTGATCTGGATGCCGTCGCTCGGTCCGGATACGCCGTCCAAGAGCGGCATCGGCGACATCCAGCTTTCCGCGTTCCTGTCGCCGGCGAACCCGGGCGAATGGATCTGGGGTCTCGGCGCGATCACGCAATTCCCGACGAACAGCAGCGAAGAACTCGGCAACAAGAACTGGGGCCTTGGTCCGACCGCCGTCGTGCTGCACATCAAGCACGGCGATCCGTGGGTCTACGGCGTGCTGGCGAACAACCTCTGGTCGCTCACCAGCGACAAGCAGGGCGGGTCGTACAACAACGGACTCGTCCAGCCGTTCGTCAATTACAACTTCGACGGCGGTCTCTACCTCACGACCGCCCCGATTCTGACCGTCGACTGGAAGGCGAACAGCGGGCAGCAATGGACCGTTCCGATCGGCGGCGGCGTCGGCAAGATCTTCCACGTCGGCAAGCTGCCGGTGAACACGCAGCTGAGCGCGTACTACAACGTGGTGCGGCCGGACGACGGCGCGAACTGGCAAATCCGGGCGCAGGTCCAGCTGATGTTCCCCAAGTAGCCGATGTCCGGCGTGGAAACGGGCCGGCGCCGATGGGTCGCCCGGTGTCCCGGCCGCCTGTCGAACGACGCGCGTTGGCCGGCGCCTGCTACCCCGCCCGGCGGACGAATTTCGCCAGAGCAGCCTTGAGAGGGCCGTCGGGAAGCTCGCGGGCGAGCTTCGCCAGGGGCTGAATTGATGCTCTATCTATTTGACTGGATTGAGATTTAACGGGAATGACGGGGTCGATCCGAACTTGCACGCGCACCCGTATTGAGCTAAATTGCGAAGCTTCGCGGCGCAGGGCGGAGAGCAGGTCCGGAATCCGCTGCTTGACCACTGCGGCGATTGCGCCGGCATCGGCGGCAACGACGAGTTCGGTCCCCGTGGCGTCGATGACACGCACGCGCTGCGCAAGCGAGCGAGGCAGCTGGCGGGTCAGGATTCCGGTGAGCGCTGCTTCCTGATGGCGGCGGGCCTCCCACGCGGCGAGGGTCGCGTCGCCGGCGACGACAAGTTTGATGGGCTGCGGCGTTCGCGGCATGAATGGGCAGGTTGGCCGGGGATCATGCCGGCGGGCCGTCGGGAGGAAGCCAATTGAACATCATTCTGCTGTCGAGCGCCACGTCGCGGGCCCGCGTGCTGACGCTCGACTGGCGTCACGGGATGCTCGGCGCCTGCGCGCTCTTCACGATGGTGCTCGGCTGCGCGCTGATCTTCAATTTCATCACGCTGAAATACGCGGCATCGACACAGAACCCGCTGCTGCAGGCCATCCTGCTTGCGGACCAGCGGCAGGAGGCGGTCAGGACGCAGGAAATCGTCCAGAGCCACCTCAACACGATGGCGATACGACTGGGCGAATTGCAGGCGCGGGTGCTGCGCCTCGACGGACTGGGCGAGCACCTCGCCAAGGCCGCGGGGCTGAACCCGCAGGAACTGCCGTCGCTGCCGTCGGCGGAAACGCCGGGCGAGGGCGGCGCGGAATCGTCGCGTCCGTCGCGCCAGATTTCCGTGAACGAGTTTGCGGACCTCCTCGCGAAGCTCGCCGCGCAGGTCGACCAGCGCTCGGACCAGCTCAGCGTTCTCGAAGCGCTTCTCGTCCAGAATTCTGCCAACAACAAGTTCATGCCGACGCTGGCGCCGATCGTCAACGGGTGGTTCTCGTCGAACTTCGGCTACCGCATCGATCCCTTCACCGGATTGCAGTCGTTCCACGAAGGGATCGACTTCCCGGCGACCGCGGGAACCGAGATCGTCGCCGCTGCCAGCGGCAAGGTTGTCGCGGCGGGATGGCACCCCCAGTATGGTAAAATGGTCGAGATCGACCACGGCAACGGTCTGGTCTCGGTTTATGCACACGCATCGCAGGTTTTCGTGAACGAAGGCGACTTCGTGATGCGCGGCCAGCGCGTGGCGCTGGTGGGATCGACCGGCCGCTCGACCGGACCGCACCTGCACTTCGAGGTCCGGCTGAACGGCGTGCCGCAGAATCCCGCACGCTTCCTCCGCGCGTCGAACTGAACCCAAACTCGAGCCCGCGCCGCCTGCAAGCGGGCGCGAAACAGGGGTGAGGCGGTCCTCACCCCTTGTTTTTTCCGCCTGCCGCCCGAAACTCACACTTTCATGATCTCCAACATCCTCACGCGCATCTTCGGCAGCCGCAACGAGCGGCTCCTCAAGCAGTACGGGCACGCCGTCCGCGAGATCAACGCACTCGAGCCTGCGATGGCGGCGCTCTCCGACGACGAGCTTCGCGCCAAGACGGTCGAATTCAAGGAGCGGGTCGCCAACGGGACCACGCTGGACGACATCCTGCCCGAAGCGTTCGCCGTGGTCCGCGAAGCGGGCAAGCGGGTGCTGTCGATGCGGCACTTCGATGTGCAGCTGATCGGCGGCATCGCGCTGCACAACGGCAAGATCGCGGAAATGCGCACCGGTGAAGGCAAGACGCTCGTCGCCACGCTCGCCATCTATCTCAATGCGCTGGCCGGCAAGGGCGTGCACCTCGTCACGATCAACGACTACCTCGCGCAGCGCGACGCCGACTGGATGGGACGCATCTATACGTTCCTCGGGCTCACGGTCGGAGTGAATCTGTCGCAGATGGACCATGCGGCCAAGCAGGTGGCCTACGCGGCCGACATCACCTACGGCACCAACAACGAATTCGGCTTCGACTACCTGCGCGACAACATGGTCTACGAGGCCTCGCAGCGCGTGCAGCGCAGCCTCAGCTACGCGATCGTCGACGAGGTGGACTCGATCCTGATCGACGAGGCGCGCACGCCGCTCATCATCTCGGGCCAGGCGGACGACAACGTCGACCTGTACTACCGGCTCAACGAGCTGGCGCCCAAGCTCTCGCGCCAGGAAGACGAGAAGGGCAGCGGTGACTATTTCGTCGACGAGAAGGCGCGGCAGGTGCTGCTGTCCGAGGACGGGCACGAACATGCCGAGCAGATCCTCGCGGCGGCGGGGCTGCTCGCGCCGAATTCGAGTCTCTACGACGCGCACAACATCGCGCTGATGCACCACCTGTACGCCGCGCTGCGCGCGCACGCGCTCTACCAGCGCGACCAGCACTATGTCGTGCAGGACGGCGAGATCGTCATCGTCGACGAGTTCACCGGCCGGCTGATGTCGGGGCGGCGCTGGTCCGAGGGCCTGCACCAGGCGGTCGAGGCCAAGGAAGGCGTGCCGATCCAGCGCGAGAACCAGACGCTCGCGTCGATCACGTTCCAGAATTATTTCCGCATGTACTCGAAGCTTGCCGGCATGACCGGCACCGCCGACACCGAGGCGTTCGAGTTCCAGCAGATCTATCACCTGGAGACCGTCGTCATTCCCACGCACATGCCGATGGTGCGCAGGGACGAGAACGACCAGGTGTTCCGCACGTTCGACGAGAAGGTGAAGGCGATCGTCGCCGACGTGAAGAGCTGCCACGAGCGCGGCCAGCCGGTGCTGGTCGGCACGACGTCGATCGAGAGCTCCGAGCTGCTGTCGTCGCACTTCGACAAGGAGCGTCTGCCGCACCAGGTGCTGAACGCGAAGCAGCACGCGCGCGAAGCCGAGATCGTCGCGCAGGCCGGACGGCCGAAGCAGATCACCATCGCGACCAACATGGCCGGCCGCGGCACCGACATCGTGCTGGGCGGGAGCCTCGAGCCCACGATCCTCAAGATCCGCGACGATCCGGCGCTGGAGCCGGCGGAGAAGGAGCGCGAGATCGGCAAGCTGCGCGCCGAGTGGCAGTTCCGGCACGACGCGGTCGTCGCCGCCGGCGGGCTCCACATCGTCGGCACCGAGCGCCACGAATCGCGGCGGATCGACAACCAGCTGCGCGGCCGCGCCGGCCGCCAGGGCGACCCGGGGTCGTCGCGCTTCTACATGTCGCTCGAGGATCCGCTGCTGCGCATCTTCGGCGGCGAGCGGCTCGCGATGATCATGCAGAAGCTCAAGATGCCCGAGGGCGAGCCGATCGAGCATCCGATCGTCGACCGCTCGATCGCCAAGGCGCAGACCCGGGTGGAGTCGCGCAACTTCGACATCCGCAAGCAGCTTCTCGAGTACGATGACGTCGCGAACGACCAGCGCCGCGCCGTCTACGAGGAACGCAACGACATCATCGAGAGCAGCGACGTCTCCGAGACGATCGGCAACTGGATCGGCGGCCAGATGGAAAGGACGGTGCGCACCTACGTGCCGCCGGAATCGGTCGAGGAGCAGTGGGATGTCGCCGGACTCGAGAACGCGCTGCGGTCCGAGTATCAGGCGCAGGCGCCCTTCGCCGAATGGCTGAAGACCGAGCCCGAGCTCGACGACGCCGCGATCCGCGACCGCCTGGTCGAGAACGCGCTCGCGCAATATCGCAGCAAGGAGGCGCAGGTCGGCCCCGAGCTCATGCGCCAGTTCGAGCGCAGCCTCGTGCTGCAGACACTCGACTCGCACTGGCGCGACCACCTTGCCAACCTCGATCACCTGCGCCAGGGCATCCACCTTCGCGGGTACGCGCAGAAGAACCCGAAGCAGGAATACAAGCGCGAGTCGTTCGAGCTCTTCGCCGACATGCTGGACGCCATCAAGCAGGACGTCACCAAGGTCGTGCTGACGGTCCAGGTGCGCTCGGCCGACGACGTGAAGGCGGTCGAGGAGCTCCCGCCGGTCACCAATGTCCAGTATCAGCACGCCGAAATCGGCGACACGCTGGCGGGTGCAGTGGCCGGCGACGACGATGAGGCCGCCGCCGCGGTGGCCGCACCGCCGGTCGCGGCGCCTGCGCCGTTCGTTCGCGCCGGCGAAAAGGTCGGGCGCAACGATCCGTGTCCCTGCGGGTCGGGGAAGAAATTCAAGCAATGCCACGGTCGGTTGGCCTGACGTAAAGCTACTGCGCGTAAAGCTGCTGCGCGGACCGTCTGCTTCGTTGTGTCCTCGCTCGGTGCTCGCGTACCTCCAAGTACTATCTCGCACCTCGCTGCGGGCCGCCTCGCATACGGCCCGCTCGCGACGCTTTCCCCTTCGGGCGAAATCCGGATCGGGCACTCCAATCTTCTCGGTGCACTGTCGCGCAGTCCGCGCCATCGACGGTCCTGCATTCGGTCCGTGCGATAGAATCCGCGTGACCCCACGAACCGGCTTCGCTCATGCCCGTCCGCTACACACCTCCCAAGGCCGCCGATCTGCTGCCCGTCGCGGGCGTTACGCTCGGCACGGCGGCCGGCAAGATCAAGAACTGGCAGCGTGACGACGTCGTGCTCGCGGTGTTCGAGCCGGGCGCCGTCGCGGCCGGCGTCTTCACGCAGAACCGCTTCTGTGCGGCGCCGGTGACGGTTTGCCGGCGGCATCTTGCGCGGGACGGGCGTCTGCGCGCGCTCGTGATCAATGCCGGCAACGCCAATGCGGGCACGGGCGCTCCCGGCATCGCCGATGCCGAGTCCACGTGCGCAGCCGTCGCGAGCCTGCTCGCGTGTCCGCTGCAGGAAGTCCTGCCGTTCTCGACCGGCGTAATCATGGAGCCGCTGCCCCTCGCGAAGATCATCGCGGCACTGCCGCAGGCGAAGGCCGCGCAGGCGCCCGATCACTGGTTCGCCGCGGTGTCGGCGATGATGACGACGGACACGGTGCCCAAAGGGGCGTCGCGCCGCATCGACGTCGATGGCGCGGCGGTGACGGTGACGGGAATCGCGAAGGGCGCCGGGATGATCCATCCCAACATGGCGACGATGCTGGCATTTATCGCCACCGACGCGCCGATCGCGCGCGCGCTGCTGGCGGAACTTGCTCCCGCGGTCGCCGATGCGTCATTCAACTGCGCGACCGTCGATGGCGACACGTCGACCAACGACAGTTTCGTCCTCGCCGCCACGGGCCGCGCGCGACTCGCGCCCATCGAAAGCGCCCACGATCCGCGACTCGCCCCGATTCGTGCGGCCATCACCGAAGTCGCCGTCGAACTTGCCCAGGCGATCGTCCGCGACGGCGAAGGCGCGACGAAATTCATGACCATCGCGGTCGACGGCGGCCGCGATGTCGCCGAGTGCCGGAAGATCGCGCTCGCGATCGCGCACTCGCCGCTCGTCAAGACGGCGTTCTTCGCGTCCGACCCCAATCTCGGTCGCATCGTCTGCGCGATCGGCAACGCCGGCGCGCCGGACCTCGATCCGGCCGGCGTGTCGTTCTGGCTCGACGACGTTCTGGTCGTGCGCGCCGGCGGCCGTGCGCCGTCGTACCGCGAGGAAGACGGCCAGCGCGTGATGAAGAAGGAGGAGATCACCGTGCGCGTGGCGCTCGGCCGCGGCAATGCGGAGGCGCACGTATGGACCTGCGACTTCTCGCACGACTACGTGAGCATCAACGCGGACTACAGAAGTTGATCGGTGGGCGCAAAGCTGCTGCGCGGTCCGTGCGCTGCGTTGTTTCCTCGCTCGGAGTTCGTTGTACTAATATGTACTGCCTCACGCCTCGCTGCGGGCCTTCATTGGCAAATGAGGCGCCCTGGACCTGCTCGCGACGCTTTTCGCTCCGCCGATGCCAAACGTAAAGCCTGAGTTCGAAGCATTGCTCGCCCGCGTCGAGAGCATTCTCGAGCGTGTCGAGGCGGCGCTGCCGCCGGCGCCACCACCCGTGGACTGGCACGCGACGGCATTTCGCTGGCGCAAGCGCGGCGGTCGCGGCCACCTGCAGTCGATCGCGCATCCGCACGGAATCCGGCTCGACGAGCTCGTCGCGATCGACGCGCAGAAGCAGGCGATCGACGCCAACACGCGCCAGTTCGTCGCGGGACTTCCCGCCAACAACGTGCTGCTGACGGGATCGCGCGGCACCGGCAAGTCGTCGCTCGTGAAGGCGATGCTGGTCAGATACGCAGGTCGCGGACTGCGGCTGATCGAGGTCGACAAGGCCGACCTTGTCGACCTGCCCGACATTGCGGCGCTGGTCGAAGACCGTCGCGAGCGCTTCATCGTGTTCTGCGACGACCTCACGTTCGATGCGGGGGAGCCCGGCTACAAGGCGCTCAAGGTGATGCTCGACGGCACGCTCGCCGTCGCGGCCGCCAACGTCCTCATCTACGCGACGTCGAACCGGCGCCACCTCATCCCCGAGTTCATGAGCGAGAATCTCGAGACGAAGCACCTCGGCGAGGAGGTCCACCCGGGTGAATCGGTCGAGGAGAAGATCTCGCTGTCCGAGCGCTTCGGGCTGTGGATCTCGTTCTACCCGTTCATGCAGGGGGACTATCTCGCTGCGGTGGCGAGCTGGCTCGCCGTGTTCGGCGTCGCGGCGCCCAAGAGCCAGCGCGAAGCCGAAGCACGCACTCGCGATGCGCTGCAGTTCGCCCTCCAGCGCGGCTCGCGCAGCGGCCGCGTCGCCTGGCAGTTCGCACGCGGCTACGCAGGGGCCGCCGCGCTGTCGAGACGGCCGAAGTCGAAGTGACCGGACCGGTCGTCCGCGTCGCGGCGGCAGTCATCCTGCGGCCGGACGGCAACGTGCTGCTCGCGCAGCGTCCCGTCGGCAAGGCCTACGAGGGCTACTGGGAATTTCCGGGCGGCAAGCTGGAGCCCGGCGAAACGCCGCGCGCCGCGCTCGACCGCGAGCTCGCCGAGGAGCTGGGACTGACGGTGGTGCGCGCGTCGCCGTGGCTCGTCCAGCGCTACGTCTATCCGCACGCGCACGTCGAGCTCCATTTCTTTCGCGTGTTCGAATGGCGCGGCGAGCCGCACGGCCACGACAACCAGGCGTTCGCGTGGCAGGTGCCGGGCCGCTTCGACGTGGCGCCGCTGCTGCCGGCGAACACGCTCGTGCTGCGTGCGCTGCTGCTGCCGCCGGTCTACGGCATCACGATGGCCGGCGCGCTCGGCGAGGATGCGTTCCTCGCCCGCGCCGAAACGGCGCTCGCGAGTGGACTTAGACTCGTGCAGTTCCGCGAAAAGGACTGGAGCGAATCGCGGCAGCACGCGCTGTGCAATGCGCTGATCGCGCGCGCCGACGCGCACGGTGCGCGCGTGCTTCTCAACGGCAGTGTCGAGAACGCACGCGCGTGGGGATGCGCCGGCGTGCACTGGACATCCGCGGCGCTCGCTGCGGCGGACGGGCGTCCGCAGGATCTTCTCTGTGCGGCGTCCTGCCATTCCGACGCAGAGCTTGGACGCGCGGGCGAGCTCGGCCTCGATTTTGTCGTGCTGGGTCCGGTGCAGCCGACACCGACGCACCCGAACGCGATGCCGCTAGGCTGGAACCGATTCTCGGACATCGCGGTCGACGCGATGCTTCCTGTCTTCGCGCTCGGGGGCCTGACGCGCGGCGATCTCGACATGGCGATCGCACACGGCGCGCACGGCATCGCGTTGCAGCGCGACGCGTGGCGGTAAGACCGAAGGCACTCTAGTCCAGGTCCGCGGGGTCGCGTGCGTCGCTCTCACGTTCCGAGTCGAGCTCGGCGTCGGGAGAAGACGCAACCGGGATCCGGTAGGACTCCGACGCCCATGCGCCGAGATCGATCATCCGGCATCGCTGCGAGCAGAATGGCCGCCACCGCGATGCCGGCGTGAATTCGACCGGCGCGCCGCAGGTCGGGCAGCTGACGACGAGTAGAATGTTCATCGGTGTGCCCGATCAGGTTGTCGCGGCTGCACCGGACCGTTCTGACGGCCATCCCGGCAGGCTGCGCTGCCGGGATGCGGCCGCCACGGCTTCCGCGAAGAATTGGCCGAGCTCGCCGATGGCCGCGTCGCTGTCGAACAGCACACTGTTCCGGCGCATGATGTCGACCTGCCGCTGCGCGCGCCACGGCTTGTCCTGGGCGAGACGAAGCGCGAGATCGACGTAGCGGTCCGGGCTGTTCGCAATCAGTTCCGCGAGGCCCATCTTCCGGTAGAGCGCGGCCGTCTGCCTGCCGCGCGCGAATTCGCCTTCCCATGTGACGATCGGAATGCCATGCGCGAACATCTCGTAGCTCGACGTGCCGCCGCTGAAATGCGGCGTGTCGAGTACGGCATCCGAATTCGCGAGAACGCCGAGGAACGCGTCGAGCCGCAGGAAGGGCACGATCACGACCCGCGCCGCCACGTCGGGCTGAGCGTGCTGGAATCGCTGCAGCAGCAGCCGGTTCCAGTGCTCGTTCTTGTCGCCGTTGAAGAGCACCAGCACGCCCTGCGGATCACGGCGCAGGATCGCCGCCACGATCGCATCGAAATCCGGATGGAACTTGATGGGATTCTGCGCACACACGTAGGTCCGCGCGCCGGGTGGAATGCCGAGCGCCTCCCGCGCGGGCGCGGCGCCGGGAGCAGGCGGGCGCGCGATCACGCTCGGCAGGTCCGCGAGCCTGACGAGCGTTTCCGAGTAGTGCTGCTGCGCGCCCGCAGGCTCCAGCGCCACGGACGAGATGAAGTAGTCGACGTTGGGAATGCCGGTCGTCACCGGATGCCCGAACGTTGCGCACTGGACGGGGGCGAGGCGGCTGAAGGCGAGGAAATACGTGCACGGCTCCATGCCGATGTCGGGATAGAGCATCACGTCGAGGCGCTCCCGGGCGACGCGCTCGCGCATGGCGGCGAGGTCATCCTCGACCAGGAGCGTGGTGCCCGGCGTTGCGGCGTTGCCACGCCGACCCACGGTAAACCTGTGCACCTCGAAGCGGCTTGCATCGAGGCGATCTGCGATCGTGCCGAAATGCTTGCCGATCGGGTGGTCCGGGCGCAGGTACCGCGAAGTGATGCCAAGCCGGATCCGGCCGGTCGGACCGCCGTAGTTGACGGTGTGCGGCGCGGTCCATCCGAGCTGCGGGCAGGCGCCGAGATAGAAGTTCGCGAGGCGCGTGCGCAGCTCGCGGTCGTTGCGGCCCTGGTACGCCGTGTAGAAGATGGTGCTGCTCGCGTAGCGCAGCGGGTCCGGCAGCGCGAGGCCGCGGGCCGCGAAGGCGGACAGCGCCGCGGTGACGCGCTGGCGTGAATCGTCGATGTCCGCAACGGAAAACGGAATCACCGGCATCGTCAGCGCGTGCAGGACCTCGACGCCCGGATTGGCGAAGCGGTCCATCGATTGCCGGAACGCGCGCATCGCATCCTCGCTGCGCCCGAGATCCTGCAGGACGTTGCCGAGACGCGCGAGCGACTGCGCGGCTTCCTCCTTGCGGCCCTGCGAATCCTGCACCAGTGCGAGATTGTTGAGCGCGCTGGTGTGCAGCGGGTTGGCGGTCGCCGCGCGCCGATAGCTGTCCTCGGCCTCCTGCATCCTGTTCTGCTGCCGCAGCGCATTGGCGAGATTGAATGCCGCGTCGGCGAACTCGGGATCGGCGCGAAGCGCGCTGCGGAACGCGGCCTCGGCGTCAGGAAGGCGCTGCTGCATCGTCAGCGCATTGCCGAGATTGCTCCAGGCGGCGGCGTTCCTGCCGTTCGCGCGCACCGATTGCTGCAGCAAATCGACCGCTACGTCGTAGCGACCGGCGCCGTAGACGAGAAGCCCCAGGTAGTGGAGCGCGTCCGCGTTCGCCGGCTCGCGCGCGAGGATCGCCCGATAACGGGCCTCGGCCTCGGCGTGCCGGCCGGCCTGGTGCAGGCGCACGGCCTCCTGCAGGGCGTCAGTCATGGTGGTTCGACATGAAATCGGGGGTTGCAAATTCTCGGGTCAGCGATGAGCGCGCGCCGTCGCGAAGCGCAATTTTCCCCGACGGGTCGAGGGCGAGGGTGGCAAGCGGGTACATGCCACAATTTTACCGCGCGGCGGTATCCCGTCGGATTTGCGGTGCGCCGCAACTCTCTTTCGTCGGATGCCGAACGTGGGAAATTGACGCGCGCCGTCTCCGGCCGGAGAATCCGACGAGCCGCCGGAATGGGAGGATGACAATAATGCGGATTCCGAAGTGGCATCGCTATTTGCTGGTGCCCGTCGTGTGGTGTCCGATGGTGCTTCTCGGTGCCACGCCAACGGTGTCATCGGCGCAGTCCGTCGACGACGCCAAGGCGCCCCCGAAGACGTATGCGGTCGTGTCGATGCTGGGCGATCGCCTCAGCTTCGTGACCCGCAAGTTCTCGATGGGCAGCAGGACCGATCACTACGATCGGCGGACGGAGCCCTTTCAGAACGATGCGATTGCAAAGCTGGTCCTGCAGACGGTGTCCGCTGCCGTCGTCGCGGTGGCACCCGGGGCGCGCACGGAGCTTCTCGAGTTGACTCTGCCGCCGGCGCAGGGCGACGACCGCGCGTCGCGCGAGGATCCGCTTGCGCTCGCAAGCCAGACGCTGAAGAACATGGTTGCGGGCCGCGGCTGGGACTTCATTGTGCTCGTCGGACCGCGCCGCGAGCCCGATCCTCCGGCCCAGATGGGGCCCAATCTCGAGGGCGTCGGCTTTTACGTCGACCCGGGAACGCCGCGTGGACGACCCCCGAGCACGACCTCCGACGGTTACATAAGGTCCGATCGGTTCATTTCGACTTTCGTCTCAGCGCAACTTTGGCTGCTGGATGCGAAGACGCTGGACGTGCTTGCCGCGCAACCGGTCTACGGGTTCTGCCGTTACGCCAGCGCGAAGGGCGATTCACTCGACCCGTGGCATTTTTTCGAAACGGAGCAATTGTTGAGATTCCTGGGCTCCGCGATCCGGAACGACCTCGGCGAAGGCACCAAATCGGTGATGCGGAAGGGAACGGGGCTGCCGCCCGCGGCTGTCCGTCCGCATGTCGCGTACTGCACGCATATCTACCAATGATCGCCGTCGGAACTGGCGCGGCACAAGGAAGGTCTGGCGCCGATTCGCGGTATCCGGGACATTCGGGCGTCCGTGGTTTCCCGTAAACCGAGCCGCGCGGGCGGAGCCGGACTCAAAGATTGCAGAACATCAGCTCGAACTCGACGTCGCGGTTGCACACGGTGCCGCGCTCGGCGCCTGCGACGTTGATGAAACGGATGTTGAGCGCGTACTTGTTGGCGCTGATCTCGGGGACGCAGGCGAGGTCGCGCCCGAGGGCGAGGCGCAGCAGCTGCGCGACCTTGGACGTCGTCAGCATCAGCTGGAAGACGCCGTGGAACGCCACCTGCCGGCTCGCGCGGCCGTTGTCGCGCAGCAGGCGAAGGATGATGCCGAGCCCGTCGTGGATCGGCAGGAACGGCGCGATCCACGCCTCCAGGTCGGCCTTGCGCTGCGCGGGGTCCGAGTTCAGCCAGTAGTGATAGGAGGGCAGGTCGAACTCGCAGACGCCGCCCGGGATCACGGCGCGCTGCTTGATCGCCATCAGCCACTCGTTGTCGCGCAGATGGGCGCCGACCTTGCCCGTCTGCCCGAGCATCGCGCCGGTCACGCGGTCGATGTCGGCAAGCAGCGGGTCGAGCACGTTGGTGTCGATCGCGGGATTGCTGCGCAGGCTTCCGAGGAGCTGCTTCTGCCGCTCGAGTTCCTGCAGGATGTCGGTCTTGAGATCGGCGCGTGCCGCGACGTCGGTGATCTCGAACAGCGCCGACAGCGCCGCATGGTGGTCCGGCGCATCGTCCCGCGCGGAGAAGAAGAGCACGCGCGAATAGAGGTCCTCGAGTCGCATCAGCGTACGGATGCGCTCGTTCAGCGGGTGCTCGTAGCGAATCAGGTCCGACAACGGGGGTGCCTCGTCAAAGCAGGATTCTGCCCGAAGTTGGCGCGGACATCATGCGGCGCGTGCCGGATTCCCGGCGGGAGTCCCGGCGAGCGACCGGTACAGGCGATCCAGCTCCGCCACACGCGGCACGAGGGACGCCGGCGGACCCGAGTTGTCGATCACGTCATCGGCGCGCACCAGCCGGTCCGCCCGCGCAATCTGCGTCGCCATGATCGCGCGCACTTCCGCGGCC
>Ga0265314_10004157_pt1 | contig 13617 bp, 11 predicted proteins | sample 4126metaG_FD_203106 | JGI IMG/M metagenome (GOLD analysis project Ga0265314, IMG submission 203106) | Rhizosphere microbial communities from Carex aquatilis grown in University of Washington, Seatle, WA, United States - 4-1-26 metaG | ecosystem: Host-associated > Plants > Roots > Rhizosphere >... | reverse complement strand
GCCGCGAACTTGAGTTTTTCGAGGAGCGCGGGGATTTTCAATTGCGCGTCCGGATTGCGCAGGCTTTCGGCCACCGGAACGCCATGCACATTCGCGAGAATCTTCGTGCGGCCGTGGCGCACGGTGCCCAGCGCTTCAGGCGACGCGCCCACGACCACATCGCAGGCAATCACGGCATCGGCCTGCTGCGTGTCGATGCGCACCTGGTTCAATCGCGACGGAATGTCGGCCATGCGCACGAAGCTCAGCACCGATCCGCCCTTTTGCGCGAAGCCCATGAAGTCGAGCACGCTTGCGCTCTTGCCTTCGAGATGCGCGGCCATCGAGATGAGCGCACCCACGGTGACCACGCCCGTGCCGCCGACGCCGGTGACGAGCAGGTCGTAGGGGCCGGTCCATTGCCATTCGGGCGGATGGGGCAGGGCATCGACGCGCTTCATGAAGTCACCCGAGTTGCTTCCGAGCATGCCCGCTTTCTTGCGCAGCTTGCCGCCGAGCACGCCGACGAAGCTGGGGCAAAAACCCTTCGCGCACGAGTAGTCCTTGTTGCACGTGCTCTGGTCGATCTTGCGTTTGCGGCCCAGCGGCGTTTCGACCGGCAACACCGCGACGCAGTTCGACTGCACGGAGCAGTCGCCGCAGCCTTCGCACACGCGGTCGTTGATGAACACGCGGCGCGCAGGGTCGACCAGCTCGCCCTTCTTGCGGCGGCGGCGCTTCTCCGCAGCGCAGGTCTGTTCGTAGATCAGCACCGTCACGCCTTCCATTTCGCGCAGGCGGCGCTGCACGGCGTCGAGTTCGCTGCGGTCGTGGAATTCGGTGCCTGCGGGGAAACGGTTGTGGATCGCGTCGTACTTGTGGATGTCGTCGGAGAGCACGACGACTTTCTTCACGCCCTCGGCCTCCACTTGCCGCGCGATGCCGTCGACGCTGATGATGCCGTCGATGGGTTGGCCGCCCGTCATCGCCACCGCATCGTTGAACAGGATCTTGTAAGTCAGCGTTGCGCGCGCCGCGACCGCCTGCCGGATCGCGAGATAACCCGAGTGGTAGTAAGTGCCGTCGCCGAGGTTCTGGAAAACGTGCGGAACCTTGGTGAACATCGCATGCGACACCCAGTCAACACCTTCGCCGCCCATCTGGATCAGGCCTTCGGTTTCGCGATCCATCCAGCTCGCCATGAAGTGGCACCCGATGCCGGCTTGCGCATGGGACCCTTCGGGCACTTTCGTCGATGTGTTGTGCGGGCAGCCCGCGCAGAAATACGGCAGGCGCTTGACGGTGTCGCTGTCGTTCGACAACAGGTCGGGCAGCGTGAAGTCGCGCACAAGGTGACGCCTGTCGAGATCGGGAAAGTGCGCCGTGATCCACTTCGCGACGATCTCGATCAGGCGCGACGGGCGCAACTCGCCCAGCGGCGAGACCAGCGGCACACCGATCGCATCCTTCTTGCCGATGATCGTCGGGTGCACGGGCGCGTTGTAGAAAAGATCGCGCATCTGCGTCTCGACGACCGCGCCTTTTTCTTCGATCACCAGGATCTCGCTCAGGCCGCGCGCGAACTCGTGCATGCGCGTGGGCTCGATCGGATACGTGAGGCCAAGCTTGTAGATGCGCACGCCGTGCTGCGCGAGTGCGTCGGGCGAAATCTCCAGGCGGCGCAGCACCTCCATGAAGTCGTAATGCGCCTTGCCCGCAGTGACGATGCCCACGGTTGCGTGCGGGCTCAGGGCGATGTGCCGATCGATCGAGTTGATGCGCGCAAACGCACGCACGGCTTCAAGCTTGGTGTGCAGACGCTGTTCGATCGCGAGCGACGGCAGGTCGGGCCAGCGATAGTGCAACCCATCGGGCGGAGGCGTGAAGCCCGTGGCTTGCATCACGGTCTGCGCGCTTTGCCACGCGGCGACACGCGCGTTGATCAAGTCGAGATCGACGGTCGATGCGCTCTCCACCACCTCCGAGAGCGCGGTGAAGCCAACCCAGTTGCCCGAAAAGCGCGACAGCTGCCAGCCATACAAACCGAACTCCAGATACTCCGCGACGTTCGCGGGCGACACCACAGGCGCATGCCAAGACTGGAACGCCTGGTCGCTTTGATGCGGCATCGACGACGACACGCAGCCGTGATCGTCGCCCGCGATCATCAACACACCGCCATGCGCGGATGCGCCGTATGCATTGCCGTGTTTGAGCGCGTCGCCCGCGCGGTCCACGCCGGGGCCCTTGCCGTACCACATCGCGAAGACGCCGTCGCACGTGCGCTCGGGGTCGGATTCCACGCGCTGCGTGCCGAGCACCGCGGTCGCGCCAAGCTCTTCGTTGATCGCGGGCAGGAAGCGGATGCCGGCTTCGGTGAATTTCTTGCCGGCCTTCCAAACCTGTTGATCGACCATGCCCAGCGGCGAGCCGCGATAGCCGCTGATGAAGCCTTGCGAATTGATGCCGGCCGCGGCGTCGCGCTGGCGCTGCATCAGCATCAAACGCACGAGGGCTTGCGTACCGGTGAGGAAGATCGCGCCGGACTTGGCCCAGAGGCTGTCGCTGAGCTGGTAGGCGGGGCGGGTGAGGGTCGTATGCATGTCGCGAAGCTTAGGCAATCTTCGGGGGAAAGAGGTTTTCTTTTCCACCTGCTATCCAGCCGCAGGAGAATAATATTCTCCCGTCGCACACTTTCAACACGTCAGAAAGATGTGAGACCAACGAATCGGTCGGCTTCAGGAAGGGAACCTTCCACATGCGAATGTGACTCATCGCTGGATCTCCCATTGCTCGAAAGATCCGGCCGTGAAATCCTACTTCCGAAAAGTTACAGCGCCCGTGCCCGTGCCCGTGCCCGCGCCGAATGCCGGCGATCTGCACGAGTCGCGGTCCCGCAGTCCCGTGTCGGGATTGCCGCAAACGCCAAACGCAGCGCGCGTGCACGGCCCGCAGAGCTCGCAAACAGCGCAGGGGTTGCGTGGGAACGCGCACGTGCCGGGCATCGCGGAAGCGATCGGCGCCCTGCAGTCATCGAGTTCGCAGGGCAAGACCCACGCGCAGTTCGTGCAGGAGCTCGATGCCGTTGCATCGGCATTCGAGCAGGCGGAAAGCGGCTCGCAAGAAGATACGCATGCGCTGGAGCTGCTGCGCGACATTTTCTTGAAGGAATGGCGCAGCCGCGAAGGCAAGCTCAGCCCTTCGGAATTTGATCGGGTCGAGGCGGCCCTGACGCGGCTGAATCTGGGTGTACTTGCCGACACATTGCGCCGCGCGGCGTCGCCGGCGGACGACGAATTGCAGAAGCTGCCTCCTGCCTTGTTCAACAGCAGCGTCATACCGTTCCTGGGTCCCCGGGAGTTGCAGGCGCTTCCTGCCGTGTCGAAGCGCCTTCGACATGCCGCGGGGCGGTCGGCAGTGTTCGCGACCCAATGGGCCGCATTGAAGAAGGCGCTTGTTGATCGCGACGCAGCACAGCGCGCATTTGAAGTCGAGCGCGACACTCGCTTCCAGTTCAAGCTCAAGAGGCGCCGAGAAGAATATGCGGCACGAGACACGGAATGGGACGAGATGGCGCAGGCGCGCGCCGTCGAGTGGATCACCGAAATCGCGTCCGGCAACGAGGGTGAGCTGCCGCAAGTGTGCCGCTTGTTCGCGCGGCTCGCGCAAATCCAGACCCGGTTCAAAGGCGCGGGGCCCCAGGCCGGCTCGCTCTTGCAAGCCTGGCGAGACTTCATCGAAATCGCGGCGCAAATATCACCCGATCCCGACTGCATACGAAATTTGGGTGCGCCAAGCGGGCCGCCGTTTGCCGCGATCATGAGGGCGCTGATGCTCGAGCCGGCGCCCGCGCAGCAAAACGCAACCGTTGCCGGCTATCCGCGCTTCGGTCGTCCAGAGCCGGGGCAGGCGCTGACGTTCTCACTGCAGCACGCCGACAGGGTGACGGGCGAGCTCGTCACAAAGACATACGAATATCCGGTTCGCGACGACATCGCCATTGCGTTCGTGAAGTTTCTGCAAAGCGATGGACACACGGCTGTCTATATCGTCGAACTCAACCCCGGGCCGCTGCCGGATGTCGAAGCCGTGGACTGAATTCATCGGCGCCGCCTGCGGCCGTCTGTGCTAGACTAGTCAGATATCTAGTCAGTTAGGATCCATCAGCAGGGGTGATTCCATGCAATCATGGGCAGTCCAGGACGCCAAGGCGCGGTTCAGCGAGTTTCTTGAAACATGCCTCGCCGACGGCCCGCAGATGGTGACCAAGCGCGGGGCCGAGGCAGCTGTGCTCGTCTCCGCGGACGAATGGCGCAGGCTCACAGAGATGGCGCGGCCTTCGCTCAAGGACTTGCTGCTGTCGGACGAAGCGCGCGCCGAGATTCGCGTTCCGCGCAGGGGCGCCGCGCGCCGCCGCAAGCCGCAAGCGCTGCGCTGACCGGCACACAGCACGATGTATCTGCTTGACACAAACGTGGTGTCGGAACTGCGCAGGCCGAAGCCGCACGGCGCGGTGCTTCAATGGATGCGTGAAGCCGCCGAGGCGGATCTGCATGTTTCAGCAGTGACGCTCGGCGAAATTCAAGCGGGCATCGAGTTGACGCGCGAACAGGATCCGGCCAAAGCAGAAGCGCTTGAACTTTGGCTGGAGCGCGTCGCGGCATCTTTCAACGTGCTTCCAATGGACGCTGCCGCGTTCAGGGCATGGGCCAGACTGATGCACCGCGCATCGAACACGCTCCACGAAGACGCGATGATCGCGGCGACTGCGAAGGCCCACCAACTCATCGTCGTGACGCGCAATGTCGCGGACTTCAAGCACTTCGGCGTGAAGGTGCTGAATCCGTTTGGCGCCGCGCGGAGGTGAGACAGGCATCACAATGCCGCGATGACCGACCTCGACCGCCACGACCTCATCCTCCTTTCGGAACTCCAGCGCGATTCGCGCCAGACGGTGCAGCAGCTCGCGGCAGCCGCGGGCTTGTCGAACACGCCCGCGTGGAAGCGCGTCAAGGAGATGGAATCGAGCGGCGTGATCCGCGGCTACACCGCGCTGGTCGATCGCGAGAGGGTCGGCCTGTCGCTGGCGGTGCTGGCGGAGATCAACCTCACGCGCCATAGCGAAGACGATGTGCGCCGCTTCGAACGCGAAGTTGCATCGTGCCCACAGATCGTGAGTTGCTATTCGACGACGGGGCAGGCCGACTACGTGATCAAGGTGCTCGTGCCCGACATCAAGGCTTACGAGTCGTTCCTGCATGAGGTGCTGTTCAAGTTGCCCGGCGTCACGCATGTACGATCAAGCGTCGTGCTCAAGGAAATCAAGTCGGAGACGCGGCTGCCCTTCGCGGCGCCGCGCGCGCCGGCGCCGAAGCGAAAACGCGGGTGACGATCAGCAGCATGGATTCGGACGACAACTTTTCGACGCTCTTCGAGCTGCTGCCGATCGGCGCGTATCGCACGGACGCGCGCAGCAGGCAATTGCGCGCGAACCAGGCGATGGTGCGAATCTTCGGCTTCGAGACCGAAGATGAAATGCTCGCGCAGCAAAAGGCCAGCGCCGAAGGTTGGTATGTGGAGCCGACGCGCCGCGATGCCTTCCGGCGAGAACTCGAAGCGAACGGCACCGTGCGCAATTTCGTCTCGGAAATGCGCCGCCACGCGACGGGCGACACGTTCTGGATCAGCGAAAACGCGCACGTCGTTCGTGACGCTGCCGGCACTGTGCTCTATCACGAAGGCACCGTCGAGGACGTCACAGAACGCGTGCGTGCACAGCGCGCATTGCAGCTGACGCTCGACAACGCGGGCCGCGGCATCGTGCAAGTGGATCCGGAAGGCACCATCGTTCTCTACAACCGGCGGTTCCTCGAATTGCTCGATCTGCCCGAAGCCATGCTCGCGGCGCGGCCGAAAATTCGCGACCTGATCCATTTTCAGGAAGCACGTGGCGACTTCGGGCCGGACCATGAACTGCTCGGCAAAGACGCCGTCAACCTGCTGCAGGAAGAGGTGTCCGGCGCAGACGGAGGCCTGGTGCCCAACGCGCACTATCTGCGGCACACGAAGGGTGGCCTCGTGCTCGAAGTGTCGACGCTTCCGCTGCCCAACGGCGGATTGGTGCGCACGTATTCCGACGTGACGGCATACGTCGAAGCGCAGCGGAAGCTGTCGGAAAAATCGCAAGAGCTCGGCATCGCGCTCGACAGCATGAGCCGCGGCCGCGAAGAACTCGCGCGCAAGGAAGCGCAGCTGAGCGCGCTGGTCAGCAACCTGCCGGATCGCGTGTGGCTCAAGGATGCGCAAGGCCACTTCCTGCATTCGAACCCTGCTTATCGCCGGCGCTTCAATCTGCGCGACGACGAACTCATCGGCCGCACGGGCCACGAAGTGTTCGGCCCCGAGATCGGCGCGCATCACCGCTCCACCGACATCAAGGCGATGGCGATGGACCAGCCGCTCGAATACGAAGACAAGATCGCGGACACGGCGCCCGGCGCCTTCCACTACGTGGAGATCGTGAAGGTCGCAATGCGCGATGAAAACGGCGCTTGCATCGGTCTGCTCGGTATTGCGCGCGACATCACCGTGCGCAAGCAGGCCGAAGCCGCGCTCATCGCCGCGAAGGAAGCGGCGGAAGCAGCAGAGCGAGCAAAGGCCCAGTTCCTCGCGAACATGAGCCACGAGATCCGCACGCCGATGAACGCGGTGATCGGCATGGCGGAGCTTTTGCTCACGACGCAGCTCACTGCGTCGCAGCGCGAATTCGCGGAGACGATCCGCACCGGCAGCGACACGCTGCTCGCGCTGATCAACGACATTCTCGATTTCTCGAAAATCGAATCGGGCGGCATGCTGCTCGAACGCACGGCAGTGGATTTGTCCGCGTGCATCGAAGGCGCGCTCGATATCAGCGGCACGGCCGCAGCGGCCAAGGGCGTCGAGCTGCTGTACTGGATCGACGACGGCGTTCCGCCCGCAATCCTCGGCGACGTCACTCGCCTGCGGCAAGTGTTTGTCAATCTCGTGAGCAATGCCGTCAAGTTCACGCGCGAGGGTGAAGTGACCATCACGTTGTCGCGTCGCGAATCGCCCGAAGGCCGCGCGATGCTGCACGTGTCGGTGCGCGACACCGGCATCGGCATTCCCGCCGACCGCATGCATCGCCTGTTCCAGGTTTTCAGCCAGGTCGATGCGTCCACCACGCGCGAATTCGGCGGCACGGGGCTGGGCCTTGCGATCTGCCGCAAGCTCGTCGAGCTGATGGGCGGGCGCATCTGGGTGGAGTCGCAGCCGGGCGTGGGCTCGGACTTCCAGTTCGAATTGCCGCTCGAAGCTGCGATGCTGCCTGACGCATCGGCGGCGCGGCATCTCGCGCGGCTCGCGGCGTTCGAAGGGCGGCGCGTGGTGGTGATCGACGACAGCCCCGCACACGCGCGCGCGTTGGGGCGCCAATGCACACGGCTTGGGATGACGGCATCGGTGTTCGATTCGCTGGCGCTCGCGCTCGAATCGATCGCAGCGATTGCGCCGCATCTTGCGATCGTCGATTCGGGCATCGACGAAATGGGCGACGACGCGCTCATCTCGCGGCTGCGTGCGCGCCTGCATGCGCCGGGGCTGCCGGTGGTTTTGCTCGCGCCGCGCGGACGCGAGCCTTCAGCGAAGGCATTGCGCGTGTATCACGTCGGCAAGCCCGTGAAGTTGCAGGCGCTCGTCGACGCGATTGCCGCTGCAACGGCGCAGGATACGCAACTGCCCGCCGTTTCAAGTGCGATGCAGGCGGTGCCCGGCACGCAGTTTCCTTTGCGCGTGCTTCTCGCGGAAGACAACATCGTCAACCAGCGCGTGGCCGCGTTGGTGCTTGAAGGGCTCGGGTACGACTTGCAGATCGCGGCCAACGGCCAGCTTGCGCTCGAAGCAATTGCTGCAGCGCGCCGGCAGGGCGAGCCTTTCGACGTGATGTTCCTCGACATGCAGATGCCCGTGCTCGACGGCGTCGCGACCATGCAGCGGCTGCGCGATCACTATCCCGACGCGGCGGATCGCCCGTGGGTGATCGCGATGACGGCCAACGCGATGCCCGGCGACCGCGAAGCGTGCCTCGAAGCGGGCATGGACGACTACGTCAGCAAGCCGATCCGCTCGGCTGTGGTCGGCAACACGCTCGTGCGAGCGGCGAAAGCGATCGAGGCGCGCACGGCCGAAACATCCGACGAATCGTCGCGCACGTCGGTGCTGATGCAACTGGATGCTCGCGCGCGCAGCAGTGTGGTCGATGTGTTCGCCGCCGAAGCACCGCGCCTTCAGATGCAATTGCTCGACGCACTCGAGCGGCATGACGCCGAAGCTGTGGCCGTCGCCGCGCACACGCTCGCGGGAAGCTCATGCTATTTCGACGCGGCCGCGCTCGAACAGGTGTGCCGCGCAATCGAGAAAGAGGCGAACGCGGGCAGGCTTGAGGCAGTTGCGGGGCAGCGTGTTGAACTCGAGCGTGCAGTAGGACAGGCACTTATTCGTGCCGCGGCAGTTGTGCGAGAGTAGGCTTCGGGGATAGAATTTACCGACCGAGCGGTCGGTAAATGGAGTTCTCACATGTACACGCAAGCCATGGACACCATGGGCAAGGACGGCGCGGCCAAGCCGAAGGCCGTTCGCTCGGCCGAAGACATCGCGCGCGAAGAAGCTTTCGAAGCGCGCATCGCCGCCGGCGAATTCATCGAGCCCAAGGACTGGATGCCCGAGCACTATCGCAAAACGCTCGTGCGCCAGATCAGCCAGCACGCGCATTCGGAGGTCGTCGGCATGCTGCCCGAAGGCAACTGGATTTCGCGCGCGCCCACGCTCAAGCGCAAGGCGATCCTGCTCGCGAAGGTGCAGGACGAAGGCGGGCACGGCCTGTATCTCTACTCCGCTGCCGAAACGCTCGGCACGTCGCGCGACCAGATGGTTGATGCGCTGCATTCCGGCAAGGCGAAGTACTCATCGATCTTCAACTACCCCACACTCACATGGGCCGATGTCGGCGTGATCGGCTGGCTCGTCGACGGCGCGGCCATCATGAACCAGGTTCCGATCTGCCGATGCAGCTACGGCCCGTATGCGCGCGCCATGATTCGCGTGTGCCGCGAAGAAAGCTTCCATCAACGGCAAGGCTTCGAAGCGCTGCTCACCATGATGGACAACGGCACGCCGGCGCAGCGCGACATGGTGCAAGACGCAGTGAACCGCTGGTGGTGGCCGTCGATCATGATGTTCGGCCCGCCCGACGACCAGTCGCCCAACTCCGCGCAGTCGATGCGCTGGGGCATCAAGCGCGTGTCGAACGACGAGTTGCGCCAGCGCTTCGTCGATGCGTGCGTCGACCAGGCGAAGGTGCTCGGCGTGACGCTGCCTGATCCTGACCTGAAGTGGAACGAAGAGCGCCAGCACAACGACTTCGGCGCGATCGACTGGAGCGAGTTCTGGAACGTCGTGAACGGCAACGGCCCGTGTAATAGAGAACGGCTCACGGAGCGAGTGAAGGCGTGGGACGACGGCCAATGGGTGCGCGACGCCGCGCTGGCGTATGCAAATCGCGAACAACAACTCAAGGAAGCAGCATGAGCAGCGACGTGAAAAACGAATGGCCGCTCTGGGAAGTGTTCGTGCGCAGCAAGAGCGGCCTGGACCACAAGCATTGCGGCAGCCTGCATGCCGCCGACCCCAAGATGGCGATCCAGATGGCACGCGACGTGTACACGCGCCGGCAAGAAGGCACGAGCATCTGGGTGGTGCGCTCCGACAACATCGTCGCAAGCGACCCGGGCGAGAAGGGCGAATACTTCGACCCGATGGAAGACAAGGTGTACCGCCACCCGACCTTCTACAAGCTGCCCAAAGAAGTCGACCACATGTGAATGACGTGAGCCCCCAATGACTCAAGCGACATCCATCCGGGTCTCGTCCGACCCGCAAGTGCAGTACCTGCTTCGCGTCGGCGACACGGCGCTCATCCTCGCGCAGCGCGTTGCCGAATGGACGGGCCACGCGCCCGTGCTCGAAGAAGACATCGCGCTTGCGAACATCGGGCTCGACCTGCTCGGGCAAGCGCGCGGCGTGCTCACGCGCGCAGGGGAAATCGAAGCCACGATTGAAAGCGAAGGCCACGACGAAGACCAGCTCGCGTTCCTGCGCGAAGAGCGCGACTATCGCAACGCGACGATCGCCGAATTGCCGCGCGGCGATTTCGCCTTTACCGTCGTGCGCAACACGATGATGGCAACGTTCTTCAAGTTGCTCTGGACGCGTTTGCTGCAATCCACCGATGCGGAGCTCGCAGCTGTCGCTGGCAAGGCCGTGAAGGAAGCGCGCTATCACCAGCAGCATTCGGTCGACTGGCTTGTGCGGCTTGCGCTCGGCACGGATGAATCGAAGCAACGCGTGGTGAATGCGTTGGGCGATCTGTGGCGCTTTAACGCGGAGCTGTTCGCGTCCGATGCGGTGGACGAAGCTGCCGTGCTCTCGGGGCTTGGCCCGCGTTGGGGCGACCTCAAGGACGAATGGTTCGGCGAGATGTCGCAGATCCTCGCAGCTGCGCAGCTTGAAGCACCGGCTTCGACGCCGTTCCTTTCCACCGGAAAGCAGGGAACGCACAGCGAACACATGGGCTTCATCCTCGCCGAGTTGCAATATCTCCAGCGCGCCTATCCCGGAGGCACGTGGTGACGCGCACCGAGCGCGCGTGGGAAGCGCTGGGCTTTGTGCTCGATCCCGAAGTGCCCGCGCTTTCGGTGCGCGATCTCGGCATCGTGCGCGATGTGATCGATCACGGCGACGAAATGGAGATCGTGCTCACGCCGACGTATTCCGGCTGCCCCGCGACCGAGGTGATCGAACAAAACGTGCTCGAAGCGATTCGGGACGAAGGCCTTGGGCCCGCACGCGCCACGCTGCGCCGCGCGCCCGCGTGGACCACCGACTGGATCACCGACGAAGGCAAGCGCAAGTTGCGTGAGTACGGCATTGCGCCGCCCGGGCCGACGATGCCCGAAGGCACATCGCCGATCCGCATCTTCCGCCGCAATGAAGAAAAGATCGCGTGCCCGCGCTGCGGCAGCCTGCACACCGAAAAACTTTCCGCGTTCGGCTCGACAGCATGCAAGGCGATGTATCGCTGCCTTTCGTGCCGCGAGCCGTTCGAGCACTTCAAACCGATATGAGCCAGCCGCTGTTCCATCCGTTGCTCGTCAAGGCCGTCACGCCCGATACGCAAGAGGCCGTTGTCGTCACGTTTGAAGTGCCGCAGGACTTGCGCGAAGTGTTCGGCTTCACGCAGGGCCAGTACCTCACGCTGCGCAAACAGATCGACGGCGAAGACCTGCGTCGTTCGTATTCGATCTGCGCCGGCGTCGATGACGGCGAGCTTCGCGTGGGCGTGCGCAAAGTGAAGGGCGGCGTGTTCTCCAACTGGATCAACGAGCGCCTGCAGCCCGGCGACACGATCAGCGTGATGGCGCCGCAAGGCAAGTTCTTCGTGCCGATCGAACGCGAGGCGCAGCGCCATCATGTGGGCATCGCGGGCGGCAGCGGCATCACGCCGATCCTGTCGATCATGAAGACCGTGCTGTCGCGCGAGCCGCAAAGCCGCTTCACGCTGATCTACGGCAATCGCAGCCTGCGGTCGACGATGTTCAAGGAAGAACTCGAAGACCTCAAGGACAAATACATGACGCGCGTGGTACTGCACCACGTGTTCTCCGAAGAGCACACGGACGCGCCGATCAACATGGGCTTTCTCGATCGCGGGAAGATCAAGGAATTTTTCGAGACGATGGTGCCGGCCGCGAGCGTGAGTCACGCTTTCATTTGCGGCCCGTTCCAGGTGAACGACGAAGCCGAAGCCGCGCTGCTCGCAGCGGGAGTGCCTGAAGACCGCATCCACATCGAACGCTTCGGCGTGCCGCAGCAAGCGGCGGGCGCTGTCGGCGCGGTGGTGCACGAAGCGAAGCCCGGCGATGCCGAGCAGGCGCGCGTGACGATCATCCGCGACGGGCTCAAGCGCGAGATCATCTTCCACAAGGACCAGCCGAGCATTCTCGACTGCGCGTCGGCTGCGGGGCTGGAGGTGCCTTTCTCGTGCACGTCGGGCGTGTGCGGCACGTGCCGCGCGAAAGTGATCGAAGGCGACGTGCGAATGGATCGCAACTTCGCGCTCGACAAGAAGGAAGTCGCGGCGGGGTTTGTGCTCACGTGCCAGGCGCATCCGATGACGGAGCGAGTCACGTTGAGTTTCGACGAGCGCTAGCCCCCACCCCAGCCGGAGACATTGATGAAGGTCCTGCAAAGTTATATCGGCGGCCAGTGGCTTGGCCGCGAAGGCGCGCAGCAATTGCGCAGCGCCGTCAACGGCAAACCTGTCGCGAGCACGCACGCGGAGAAGATCGATTTCGCCGAAGCGGTCGAACATGCGCGCAAAGTGGGCGTGCCGAATCTGCTGAAGTACGACTTCCAGCAACGCGCGGCGATGCTCAAGGCGCTCGCAAAATATCTGGGCGAACACAAAGAAGAGCTCTACACCGTCTCCGCGCACACGGGCGCGACGCGCGCCGACAGCTGGATCGACATCGAAGGCGGCAGCGGCACTCTGTTCGCGTATGCAAGCATCGGCACGAACGAGCTGCCGTCGGGCAACATCGTGCATGAAGGCCCCGCGATGTCGCTCGGCAAGCAAGGGCACTTTTCAGGCACGCACATCCTCGTGCCGCGCGGCGGGCTGGCGGTGCACATCAACGCGTTCAACTTTCCGGTGTGGGGCTTGCTCGAAAAATTCGCGCCGAGTTTCCTGGCGGGCATGCCTTGCATCGGCAAGCCCGCGACGTCCACCAGCTATCTCACCGAAGCAATGATGCGGCTGGTCGTCGAATCGAAAATCCTTCCCGAAGGCGCGCTGCAACTCGTGATCGGTTCGACGGGCGATTTGCTCGATCGGCTGGACGGCAGCGATGTCGTGACGTTCACCGGTTCCGCCGACACGGCCGCGAAGCTGCGAGTGCATCCGAATTTGGTGCGCCACTCGATTCCGTTCAACGCCGAAGCCGATTCGCTGAACATGGCCGTGCTGGCGCCGGACGTCACACCCGACGACGAAGAGTTCGACTTGTACGTCAAGGAAGTCGCGCGCGAGATGACCGTGAAGGCCGGGCAGAAGTGCACGGCGATTCGCCGCGCGATCGTGCCGGCGAAGTATGTCGATGAAGTCGCGAAGCGATTGAAGGCGCGCCTTGCGAAAACAATCGTGGGCGATCCGTCGCTCGAAGACGTGCGCATGGGCGCGCTGGCGTCGCTGGACCAGAAGGCCGATGTCACGAAGCGCGTCGAAGCATTGATGAAAAGTGCCGAGCTTGTATTCGGCGAACGCGACGGCTTCGCGCCGAAGGGCGAGGGCGTTGCGGAAGGCGCGTTCTTCGCGCCGACGCTGCTGCTCGCGAAGAACGCGATGGCTGACGGCGGCGCGCACGACATCGAAGCCTTCGGCCCCGTCAGCACCTTGATGACGTACGACACGCTCGATGAAGCGGCAGCACTTGCGGCGAAGGGCAAGGGATCGCTGGTCGGCACGCTCGTGACGAAGGACCCCGCGATCGCAGCGCGATTCGT
>Ga0265314_10004155_pt1 | contig 13618 bp, 10 predicted proteins | sample 4126metaG_FD_203106 | JGI IMG/M metagenome (GOLD analysis project Ga0265314, IMG submission 203106) | Rhizosphere microbial communities from Carex aquatilis grown in University of Washington, Seatle, WA, United States - 4-1-26 metaG | ecosystem: Host-associated > Plants > Roots > Rhizosphere >... | reverse complement strand
TGCCGTAGGTCAAGACGTGGATGGCCGGGTCAGGCCCGGCCATGACCACAAAGGTCGACGTTCCGCCGCGGCAACGTTCACAACCCCAGCACCGCCTTGGTGATGATGTTGCGCTGGATCTCGTTCGAGCCGCCATAAATCGAGACCTTGCGATTGTTGAAATAGCTCGGCGCGATCTGCGCGGTCCATTCCATCGCCTCGTTCGAGCCGTCGTCGGCATGCTCGTCGAAGGGAGCCGCGAACGGGCCGATCACTTCCATCAGAAGCTCGGTCGTCGCCTGCTGGATTTCCGAGCCCTTGATCTTGAGCACGGAGGACGCCGGGTTCGGCTTGCCCTTGCCGTGCTTGCCCTCGTCGGCCACCACGCGGAGCTGCGTCAACTCCAACGCCTTCAATTCGATCTCGACCGCCGCGAGCCTTTCGCGGAAACCCTGATCTTCCATGACGGGCTTGCCGCCGGATTCGACCTTGGAGGCGAGATCCCTGATGCGGCGAAGGCGTTCCTTGGACACGCCGACCCGCGCAATGCCGGTGCGCTCGTTGCCTAGCAGGAACTTGGCGTAATCCCAGCCCTTGTTCTCCTCGCCGACCAGGTTTTCAACCGGCACCTCGACGTCGTCGAAGAAGACTTCGTTGACCTCGTGGCCGCCATCGATGGTCTGGATCGGGCGCACCGTGATGCCCTTCGAGTTCATGTCCATCAGGATGAAGGAAATGCCGGTCTGCTTCTTCGCGGCGGGATCGGTGCGGCACAGGCAGAAGATCATGTTGGCGTGCTGCGCCAGCGTGGTCCAGGTCTTCTGGCCGTTGATGATGTACTTGTCGCCCTTACGCTCGGCCCTGGTCTTCAGCGAAGCAAGGTCGGAGCCGGAGCCCGGCTCGGAGAAACCCTGGCACCACCAGTCTTCGACCTTGGCGATGCGCGGCAGATAGTGTTTCTTCTGCGCCTCGTTGCCGAAGGTGTAGATCACCGGACCGACCATGCTGACGCCGAACGCCAGCGGCGCCGGCGCCGGATGCGCCTGAAGCTCCTCGTTGAAGATGTAATGCTGCACCGAGGTCCAGCCGGTGCCACCATATTCCTTCGGCCAGTGCGAGACGCCCCAGCCCTTCTTGTCCAGGATCTTCCACCACGCAATCATCTCGTCCTTGGTGAGATGACGGCCCTCGATCATCTTCTGCCGCGTCGCGGGCGGAACATGATCGCGGAAGAACGCCCGCACTTCGTCACGAAACGCCATTTCTTCCTTGGTGAAAGCGAGATCCATCGGATTCTCCTGTTTGTCCCAAACCGTCATTCCGGGCGTCGCAAAGCGACGAACCCGGAATCTCGACTTAAACTTCTGGATTCCGGGTCTGGCGCTCGCGCGCCATCCCGGAATGACGCGAACGTGTCAATGCACCACTTCGAACAACCCGGCCGCGCCCATGCCGCCGCCGACGCACATCGTCACCACCACATACTTGGCCTTGCGGCGGCGGCCCTCAATCAAGGCGTGCCCGGTGAGCCGCGCGCCCGACATGCCATAGGGATGACCGACCGCGATGGCGCCGCCATTGACGTTGAGCTTTTCGGGATCGATGCCGAGCTTGTCACGGCAATAGAGCACCTGCACCGCAAACGCCTCGTTCAATTCCCAGAGGTCGATATCGCTGACCTTCAGGCCATGGCGCTCGAGGAGCCGCGGCACCGCGAAGACCGGCCCGATGCCCATCTCGTCCGGCTCGCAACCGGCAGCGACAAAGCCGCGGAAGATGCCGAGCGGCTTCAGACCGCGCCTGGAAGCTTCCTTGTCGCTCATGATCACGGAGGCCGAGGCGCCATCCGATAACTGGCTGGCATTGCCGGCGGTGATGGTGAAGCCTTCGCCGCGAACCGGCTTGAGCGCCGCAAGACCTTCGGCCGAAGTATCCGGCCGCGGGCCTTCGTCCTTGGCAAGCGTTACTTCCTTGAAGGAAATTTCGCCGGTTGCCTTGTCGGCCACGCCCATCGTGGTGGTGATCGCGGCGAGTTCGTCGTTGAACTTGCCGCCCTGCTGGGCGGCGGCGACGCGCCGCTGGCTCTCCAGCGAATATTCGTCCTGCCGCTCGCGCGAGATGCCATAACGCTTGGCGACGACCTCGGCGGTGTCGATCATCGGCATGTAGACCTCGCCCTTGATCTTCAGAAGCGCCGGGTCCTGGGTATGGAATTTATTGGCGTGATCGTTCTGCACCAAGCTGATCGATTCGCCGCCACCGCCGACCGCGACCTCGACGCCATCGAAGATCACCGAGCGCGCCGCTAGCGCGATCGCCTGCAAACCCGACGCACATTGCCGGTCGATCGTGGTGCCGGCAACCGTTACCGGGAGACCTGCGCGCAACAGCGCCTTGCGCGCGATGTTGCCGCCGGTCGAACCTTGCTGGAGTGCGGCCCCCATCACAACATCCTCAACTTCCTTGGGATCGACCTTGGCGCGCTTGACGGCTTCGCCGATCGCGTGGCCGAGCAGCGTGGCGCCCTCGGTGGCGTTCAGCGCGCCACGATAGGCCTTGCCGATGGGAGTGCGGGCAGTAGATACGATGACGGCGTCGGTCATGGGCGGCCTCCTGTTGCGAGTTGTTGTTTTGCCGGCGCGGGCTGCGCCACGGTCTGCTGGTTACGTAATTCATGGCGCGAGAGCTTGCCGACCGGCGTACGCGGCAATTCGTCGACGAAATCAAGGGCTGCGGGAATCTCGTGCCGGCCAAGCTTGCGGTCAAGAAACGCCTTCAGCTCATCGAGCGTAAAGGCAGGGGCGCCCGCGCGCAATTTAACGAAGGCCTTGGCCGCCTCGCCGCGATATTCATCCGCGATGCCGATCACGATCACTTCCTGCACGGCCGGATGTTCGTAAATGGCCTGCTCGATCATCTGCGGATAGACGTTGAAACCGCCGGAGATGATCATGTCCTTCTTGCGGTCGACCAGAAAGAAATAGCCATCGGCGTCCATGTAGCCGATATCGCCGGTCAGGAAACGGTCGCCGACAAATGCTTCCGCGGTTTCCTGCGGCCGGCCCCAGTATCCTTTGGTGACGTTGGGGCCGCGGATACGGATCTCCCCGACCTCGCCCGGCGCCAAAACCCTCTTGGAATCTTCGAGCGACACGACATCGATCTCGATGCCGGGCAACATCACCCCGATCGAGCCCGGCTTGTCGGGTCCTTCCTTGGGATGGCCGGTGCCAGGTGAACAGGTCTCGGTCATGCCCCAGCCGCTCTTCAATTTCATGTTGGTTTTGCGCTCGAAGACCTTGGCGACCTCGACCGGCAGCGGCGCACCCCCCGATCCGCAACTGACCAGCGACGACATATCGCGCTTGTCCAGATCCGGCAGGCTCGCGATCGCGATCCACATGGTCGGCACACCGGGAAACGCCGTTGCGCGCTTGACCTCGATGTCGCGCATCACGGCCTCGACATCGAAACGCTGGTGCAGCGAGATCAGATTGCCGACGCGGATCGCGGACAACATCACGACCGTGAGCGCGTAGATGTGAAACAGCGGCAGCACGCAGATCACGCGCTCGATCGTATTGCGCTCGATCCGCGCCGGCCGGCCCCAGACCTCATAGACCGACACCGCTGACGTCAAATTGCCGTGGCTCAGCATCGCGCCCTTCGGCAATCCGGTCGTCCCGCCGGTATATTGCAGCAGCGCGACGTCGTCTGGAGAGATTTCGGGCCAGTACGGCGGCCTCTCTGCGCCTTTGGTGAATTCAGCGAAAGTGACGATGGCGGGATGTTGCGGAATCGGCGCATGCGGATTTCCAACTGCGCCCCAATGATCGTCCTCGCAGACGATCAGCCGGTCGACCAGGCCCTTCTCCACAAACTTCAGCGCCGTCGGCAATAGCGCCGCCAGATTGGACGTGACAAGAATCCGCGCGCCGCTGTCGCTCAGCTTGTGGGACAGCGCACGCTCGCCATCGAGCGGAGACAGATGCGCGATGCGGGCGCCCGCCTTCAGGGCGCCAAAGAAATTGACGGGATGATCCGGCGAATTGCCGAGAAACAGCGCGACCGTCGCGCCCTTGCCGATCCCGGCACGCATGAACGCCGACCCCGCGATCTCCGCGAGCGTCTCCAGCTCGGCATAGCTTACCGGCCGATCGCGAAATTCGATCGCCGGCCGCGCACCGAATTCACGCGCGGACCTCGACAACAGATCGGGCAGCGTCCCGCGCTCGATCGCGTCGTCCCAGCGGACGCCTTTCGGATAGAACTGTTCGCCGGGATGGGTCATCGAAATGGCATGAAGCGTGAAGTGAGCATAATGCCAGATGCTCCCCTCCCTCTCGTGGGGAGGAATTGGGGGCATCCCGAGCACCCTGCTCGCGCGTTACCCGCCTTCCTACCCCCCCCCCACAAGGGAGGAGAGAATGGAGAGAACATGTCGGCGCGATCGATCACGCCGCTTTCGCCTTTTCGGCCAGCGACGCAAACGTCTTGCCCTCGGCCACGAGCCGCTTCAACAGCGGCGCGGGCTCAAGCGACGGATCGTTGGTTTCCCTGGCGTAAAACGCCAGACGATCGGCGATGTGCTTCAGTCCGACCTGGTCGGCGTAGAACATCGGACCGCCACGATAGACCGGCCAGCCATAGCCATAAAGCCAGATCACGTCGATATCGCCGGGGCGCGCCGCGACTTTCTCCTCGAGAATCTTCGCGCCCTCGTTGATCATCGGATACATCATGCGCTCGAGGATTTCTTCATCGCTCACCGCGCGGCGCTTGCGCCCCAGGCGCTGCAAGGTCTCGTCGATCAGCTTTTCGACCTCCGGATCGGGCAGCGGCGCGCGTGAGCCTGCCTCGTATTTGTAATAACCCTTGCCGGTCTTCTGGCCGAAGCGCCCGGCTTCGCACAAGGCGTCGGCAATTTCCGACTTGATGCCGCGGTCCTTGCGCGAGCGCCAGCCGATATCGAGGCCGGCGAGATCGCCCATCGCGAACGGGCCCATCGGCATGCCGAACTTGGTGACGACGGCGTCGACCTGTTGGGGCAACGCGCCTTCGAACAGCAGCTTCTCGGCCTGCTTGCTACGCTGGGCCAGCATGCGGTTGCCGACAAAGCCGTCGCAAACGCCGACCACCGCCGGAACCTTGGCGATCTTGCGGGCCACCGCAACAGCCGTGGTGAGCGCATCGGGCGCCGTCTTTTCGGCGCGGACGATTTCGCAAAGCTTCATCACGTTGGCCGGCGAGAAAAAGTGCATGCCGAGCACGTCTTGCGGACGCTTGGTCTCTTTGGCGATATCGTTGATGTTGAGATAGGAGGTGTTGGAGGCCAGCACCGCTCCGGGCTTGGCGTATTTGTCAAGCGCGCCGAACACTTCCTTCTTGATCGCCATGGTCTCGAACACCGCCTCGATGATCAGATCGGCATCCTTGACGTTCTCCAGCCCGACGACGCCGTTGATCAGCGCCATCCGCTTGGCGGGCGCGTCCGCCGGGATGCCGCCGCGCGCGGCCGTGGCCTCGTAATTCTTCTGCATCACGCCCATGCCGCGCTTGAGCTGCTCTGCGCCGGTCTCGATCAGCGTGACGGGAATGCCGGCATTGGCAAAGGACATCGCGATGCCGCCGCCCATGGTGCCGGCCCCGATGATGGCGACGCGTTCAACCGGCCGGGCCTTGGTGCCCTCCGGGACGCCGGCGATCTTGGCGGCCTCGCGCTCGGCAAAGAACGCATGGCGTTGCGCTTTGGATTGATCGCTTGCCACCAGCTTGAGGAACGTCTCGCGTTCCTTCTTGATCCCCTCGTCGAACGGCAGGTCGATGGCGGCACCCACAGCGTCGGCGGCCGCGAACGGCGCCTCCAGCCCGCGAGCTTTCTTGGTCAGCGCCGCCACCGCATTGGTGAAAATCGAACGGTCGGCCTTCGCGGCCGCAAGCTTGCTGTCGTCGTCGCGCAGTTTGCGAAGGGGGCGCTTCTCCGCCACCACCTTGCGGGCAAAGGCCTCGCCGCCTGCAGCAGGCCCTTCGACGATTTCGTCGATCAAGCCGTTCTTGAGGGCATCGGCAGCGGGGATCGGATCGCCGCCGACGATCATCTTGACCGCCAGTTCCGGCCCGACCGCGCGCGGCAGACGCTGCGTGCCGCCGGCACCGGGCAGGATCCCGAGCTTCACTTCGGGCAGGCCGAGCCGCGCTTCCTTGACTGCAACCCGATAGTGACAGGCGAGCGCAACCTCAAGGCCGCCGCCGAGTGCCGTGCCGTGAATCGCGGCCACGACCGGCTTCGGCGAACTTTCGATCACGGCCAGCACGTCGTGGAGACTCGGAGGAACCGGCGGCCTGCCGAACTCGGTGATGTCTGCGCCGGCGATGAAGGTACGCCCGGCGCAGGTCAGGACGATTGCCTTTGCTTCGGAATCCGCAATCGCACGCTTGATGCAATCCATGATGCCGCCACGCACGGCGGCGCTCAGCGCATTCACCGGGGGGCTGTCGACCGTAACGATGGCAACCACATCATGACGCTCAAGCCTGACCACTTCGCTCACGGCAACTCTCCCTAAACAGCCTGTTCTTGCGTAGCTAATTCATAGCCGATGAATTTATTCCGCATTGCGGAATTGAATTCCGCATCTTGACAGGGAGGGTTATTTTGAAGCACGTCCCTTGTCAACAAAACCTCTCGACGAGTTCGCGACAAGAATTCGCGGGTACGGCAGTAGCGAGCAAGCGTCGGCGTCAGACCATGAAGCGTCAAGGCAAGAAAGTCGCGACTGATCGCAGTTTTGTCGTTGCGCTTTCCCGCGGTCTCGATGTGTTGCGCGCATTCCAGCCAAATGATGGCCTCCTCGGCAATCAGGAAATCGCCGCCCGCACCAAGCTGCCCAAGCCGACCGTTTCGCGGCTGACTTACACTCTGACAAAGCTCGGTTATCTTACGCCGGTTCCCCGCTTCGAGAAGTATCAATTGGCGCCAGCAGCCATGGCGCTTGGTTATGCCGCGCTCACCAATCTCGGCGTCCGTCAGCTGTCGGAACCCTACCGGGAAGAGTTGATGCGCGAGACCGGCGGCGCGGTGGCGGTCGGCGGCCGCGACCGACTCAGCATGATCTATTTCGGCCAGAGCCGCGGCATGACGCTTGGCGTCCAACTCGATGTCGGTTCGCGGATTCCGATCGCCACCACGGCGATGGGGCGTGCCTATTTCTGGGCGTTGCCCGAGGAAGAACGGACAACGCTGCTGCGCGACCTACGCGAATATTATGGCGCGCGCTGGGCCAAGATGCGCGACGGCCTGGAACGCGCCGGAGAAACCGTGGCCAAACACGGCTTTACGATCTCGGCCGGCGAATGGCACGATGACATCGCCGCCGTCGGCGTAGCACTAAAGCTCAATGACGGAACCGGCCCATATGCGTTTAACTGCGGAGCGCCGGCGTTCCGTTTCACGGAAGAGCGGTTGCGCAACGATATCGGGCCGCGTCTTTTGACCATGGTCCGCACCATCGAAGCCGCACTCGGCGGAATAGCGCCGCAAGCAAAAAAACAAGAGGGACGGAAACTGAAAACGGGAGGGAAAGTTGCGCGGATGGTTGAGGGGATCAGGTAGCCTTTGCCGGTCTGATTCAGCAAAGGCGCCGGCCGTGTGCGGGGAACGATGACCGATCCCCAGGTGCTACCTGCCGCCGCGCCACTCCTTGCGGTTTGCAACGTCAGTGTCACGTTCGGCGGCATCATCGCGCTGAACGGCGTGTCGTTCGACATGCATCAGGGGCAGATTCTGGGCCTGATCGGCCCGAACGGCGCCGGTAAGACCACCCTCTTCAATTGCCTGAGCCGGCTGTATCAGCCGAGCGCCGGCGACATCCTGATGGAAGGCGCAAGCATCCTGAAACGCCCACCGCACCGGATCGCCGAAATCGGCATCGGGCGCACCTTCCAGAATGTTGCGCTGTTCTCCAACCTCTCGGTGCTCGACAATGTGCGGATCGGCGCGCATGCGCGGACCCAAAGCGACATCATCAGCGACTCGCTCAGGCTTCCTGGCGTTCGCCGTGGCGAAGCCGCGCTGAATGCACGCGTCGATGAAATCCTGAACTACCTCGAACTCGGCGACGTCGCCCGCAACATCGTCTCGGGGCTGCCGTTCGGTACCCAGAAACGCGTCGAGCTGGCGCGCGCGCTCGCCGCCGAACCCAAGATCCTGCTGCTGGACGAGCCGGCGGGCGGCCTCAATCACGAGGAGGTCTATGCGCTCGGCGACCTGATCCGGCGCATTCGCGATGAGCGCGAGATCACGGTACTGCTGGTCGAACACCACATGGGCCTCGTGATGTCGATTGCCGACCATGTCGTGGCGCTGAATTTCGGCCGCAAGCTCGCCGACGGCACGCCCGCTGCCGTGCAATCCGATCCCGACGTGATCAAGGCCTATCTCGGGAGCAAGGACCAATGACCGCGCTCCTCAATATCAAGGCGCTCAATGCGTTCTACGGCCAAGTCCAGGCGCTTCACGGTCTTGAATTCACGCTCGACGAAGGCAGCGTGACTACTCTCTTGGGGGCCAACGGCGCCGGCAAGACCACGACCTTGCGTGCGATCTGCAACATGGTCCGCACCACGGGCGCGATCGAATTCGACGGGGCGCCGCTTACGAGCCGCTCGACGGAAAACATCGTTCGTCTCGGCATCGCCCATGTACCGCAGGGCCGCGGCACCTTCACCACCATGACGGTGGAGGAAAATCTCCAGCTTGGCGCGATCACCCGCAGCAAGTCCGGCGTGGCCTCCGACATCGAACGCATGTACGCGCATTTCCCGGTGCTGAAGCAGCGTCACACCCAGCAGGCCGGCACGCTCTCGGGCGGCGAACAGCAGATGCTGGCAGTGGCGCGCGCATTGATGCTGCGGCCGCGCCTGATGCTGCTCGACGAACCCTCGTTCGGGCTGGCGCCGTTGATCGTGCGTGATCTCTTCAAAATTCTCGGCAAGATCAACCGCGAGGACAAAGTCACGATCCTGGTGGTCGAGCAGAACGCACAGTTGGCGCTCGAGATCGCCGATCGGGCCTATGTGATCGAGACCGGCCGTATCGTGATGTCCGGCAAGGCGAACGAGATCGCGGACAACGAAGACGTCCGCAGATCCTATCTCGGCTATTAGGGGACGGTAGCCATGGAGCTTCTCACCAATCAGGTTCTGGCCGGCATCGCCACCGGCGCGATCTATGCCTGCATGGCGCTTGCCGTCGTCATGATCTATCAGGCGATCGACCATCTCAATTTCGCGCAGGGCGAAATGGCGATGTTCTCGACCTTCATCTCCTGGCAGCTGATGCAATGGGGCCTGCCCTATTGGGTCGCCTTCCTGCTGACGCTCGCCTTTTCCTTTGCCGGCGGCATCGCCATCGAGCGCCTGCTGTTCAAGCCGCTCGCGAAGGCGCCGATCCTGACCAACGTCGCCGGCTTCATCGCGCTGTTTGCCATCATCAACAGCTGCGCCGGCCTGATCTGGGACTTCACCATCAAGCAATATCCGACGCCGTTCGGCTCGGCACCCTTCCTCGGCAGCCAGCTGATCTCGACCCACCAGGCCGGCATGATCGGCGTGACCGTGCTGCTGTTGATCGCGCTCTACGTTTTCTTCCGCTACACCCGGATCGGGCTTGCGATGCGCGCGGCGGCTTCGGTCCCTGAATCGGCGCGGCTTGTCGGGATCAATACCTCGTGGATGATTGCGCTCGGCTGGGGCATGGCGGCAGCAATCGGCTCGATCGCCGGCATGCTGATCGCACCTGTGGTGTTCCTTGAACCCAACATGATGGGCGGCGTTCTGATCTATGGCTTTGCGGCTGCCGTACTCGGCGGCCTGACCAGCCCGTTCGGCGCCGTGATCGGCGGCTTCCTCGTCGGCATCATCGAAAATCTCGCAGGAACCTACATTCCCGGCGTCGGCAACGAACTGAAACTGCCGATCGCGCTGGCGCTGATCATCACTGTTCTGGTTGTCAAACCGGCCGGGCTGTTTGGCCGGCCGATCGTGAAGCGGGTTTAGTCATGAGCGCCGTGCAGGAAGTGACCGCCGTCCCCGCGCTCGAAGCCGTTCCAAGGCGGGCGATGACGTTAGGGGCCGGCACTTCGCTGATCGTGCTGGCGCTCCTGATCGCCTTTCCGCTGTTTGTGAAGAACTTCATCATCTTCCAGATGACGATGCTGCTGGTCTACGGGCTTGCGGTACTGGCGCTGAACATCCTGACCGGTGGCAGCGGGCAATTCTCGCTCGGACAAAGCGCATTCTATGCGGTCGGCGCCTATACGTCGGCGATCCTGATGGAACACGCCGGCATGAACTATGCGCTGACCCTGCCGGTAGCGGGCCTCGTCTGCTTCGTGTTCGGCTTCCTGTTCGGCCAGCCGGCGCTGCGCCTGTCGGGCGTCTATCTGGCGTTGGCGACTTTTGCGCTGGCCACTGCGATGCCGCAGCTTCTCAAGCTCGGCTATTTCGAACACTGGACCGGCGGCGTGCAGGGCCTCGTCGTCACCAAGCCGGACGCGCCGGAAATGGTGCAGAGCGTGCTCTCCTGGGTTCACCTGAAGATGTCGCAGGACATGTGGCTCTATTATTTCACGCTTCTCATCACGATGGCGATCTATATCTTCTCCGTGAACCTGTTGAGGTCCCGCTCCGGCCGCGCCTTCATGGCGATCCGCGACAACGAGATCGCGGCGTCCGCCATGGGCATCAATGTGGCGCTCTACAAGACGCTGGCCTTCGGCGTCTCGGCTGGTATCACCGGCGTCGCCGGCGGGTTAGGCGCCATCGCCGTGCAATTCGTCGCGCCCGACGGCTACACCATCACGCTCGCGATCTCGCTGTTTCTCGGCATGGTGGTCGGCGGCGTCGGCTGGTTGCCGGGCTCGATCGTCGGCTCCGCTTTCATCATCTTCGTGCCGAACATCGCCGAAGGCATTTCCAAGGGCCTTTCCGGCGCGGTGTTCGGCGTCATCCTGTTTCTTGTCATCTTCCTGGTGCCGCACGGTGCAAGGCAGGTCGCCATGGTCGCCCAGCATCTGCTGGACCGCCTAAAAAGACGCTAAAAACATTTCAAGGAGAAAATGATGTTTGCAACACGCAAGCTATGGATCGCCGCGGTGGCCGCAAGCGTGACCGCGCTCGCCTCAAGCAGCAGCGCGCTGGCGCAGAAGAAATACGACGCCGGCGCAACCGACACCGAAATCAAGATCGGCAACATCATGCCCTATAGCGGGCCGGCCTCCGCCTACGGTGTGATCGGCAAGACCGAGGCGGCCTATTTCAACAAGATCAATGCCGAGGGCGGCATCAACGGCCGCAAGATCAACTTTATCAGCTACGATGACGGCTATAGTCCGCCGAAAGCGGTCGAGCAGGCGCGCAAGCTCGTGGAAAGCGATGAAGTGTTGTTGATCTTCAATCCGCTCGGCACGCCGTCGAATACGGCGATCGAGAAATACATGAACAGCAAGAAGGTGCCGCAGCTCTTCGTTGCCACCGGCGCCACGAAATGGAACGAGCCGAAGGATTTTCCGTGGACCATGGGTTGGCAGCCGAGCTACCAGGCCGAGGCGCGGATCTATGCCAAATATCTGATCAAGGAAAAGCCGGACGCCAAGATCGCGGTGCTCTATCAGAATGACGATTTCGGCAAGGACTATTTGAAAGGCCTGAAAGACGGGCTCGGCGCCAAGTCGTCGATGATATCTGCCGAAGAGGGCTACGAGACGTCAGAGCCTTCGATCGACGGCCATATCGTCAAGCTGAAGGCTTCGGGCGCCGACGTTTTCATCAGCGTCACCACGCCGAAATTTGCAGCGCAAGCGATCAAAAAGCTCGCCGAGATGAACTGGACGCCGCTGCACATTGTGTCCAACGTCTCGGCCTCCGTCGGCGGCGTGATCAAGCCGGCCGGATTCGAAAATGCGCAAGGCATTCTCTCGGCCGCCTATGCCAAGGACGGCGCCGACGCGCAGTGGGACAGCGATCCCGGCATGAAGAAATTCCTCGAATTCCTCACCAGGTACTATCCCGACGGCAACAAGCTCGACGGCTCGGTGGTCTATGGCTATGGCGCCGCCCAGACCATGGTGAAGGTACTTCAGATGTGCGGCGACGACCTGACGCGCGCGAACGTGATGAAGCAGGCCGCCAGCCTGAAGAGCTTCACGCCGGACACGCTGCTGCCGGGCGTCACCATCAACACCTCGGCGACCGACTTCGCTCCGATCAAGCAATTGCAGATGATGCGGTTCAAGGGCGAGAAATGGGAGCTGTTCGGCGACATCATGTCAAGCGAGCTGAGCAACTAGAGGCCGGCTTTCCTTCCCCCGTCAAACGGCGCGACGGATCGTCACGCGGCTCAAAAAGCCAACTAAAGATGCAGCCTTCCGCGCCTTTCGCGGAGGGCTTTTTCTTGTCCGGCATGGTAGGCTAACGTGCCTTTGAAATGATCAAGAGCTTTCGCTGAAGAAAGCCGCACTCAATCATTGAACGAGAGGGAGAACGTCATGGCTGTTTTCGCAACCAGAATTGCGATCGCGTCGGTTGCCGGGTTCGCATTGCTGGCAGGCTCCGGCAGCGCCGCATTGGCCCAGAAGAAATACGATACCGGCGCATCAGATACCGAAATCAAGATCGGCAATATCATGCCCTATAGCGGGCCAGCTTCCGCCTACGGCGTCATCGGAAGGACCGAGGCCGCCTACTTCAAGAAGATCAACGACGCCGGCGGCGTCAACGGCCGCAAGATCAACTTCATCAGCTACGACGACGGCTACAGCCCGCCGAAAGCGGTCGAACAGGCGCGCAAACTCGTCGAGAGCGACGAAGTATTGCTGGTCTTCAATTCACTGGGCACGCCGTCGAATTCGGCGATCCACAAATACATGAACAGCAAGAAGGTGCCGCAGCTCTTTGTCGCCACCGGCGCCACCAAGTGGAACGATCCGAAGAACTTCCCGTGGACCATGGGCTGGCAACCGAGCTACCAGGCCGAGGCGCGCATTTATGCCAAATACATTCTTAGAGAGAAGCCGAATTCCAAGATCGCCGTGCTCTATCAGAACGACGATTACGGCAAAGACTATCTGAAAGGCCTGAAGGACGGCCTCGGCGACAAGGTTTCCATGATCATCGCCGAAGAAAGCTTCGAGACCTCGGAGCCGACCATCGACAGTCATATCGTCAAGCTCAAGGCGACCGGCGCCGATATCTTCGTTGACATCGCCACGCCGAAGTTCGCAGCCCAAGCGATCAAGAAGGTTGGCGAAATCGACTGGAAGGCGCTGCACATTCTCAACAACGTATCGGCTTCCGTCGGCAGCGTCATCAAGCCGGCCGGGTACGAAAATGCACAGGGCATCGTTTCGGCGGCCTATCAGAAAGACGCATCCGATCCACAATGGGACAATGATCCAGGCATGAAGCAATTCGTGGACTTCCTCGCCAAGGACTTTCCGGACGGAAACAAGCTCGATCAGTCCACCGGGGTCGGCTACAGCGTGGCGGCGACCCTGGTTCAGGTGCTCAAGCAATGCGGCGACGATCTCACGCGCGAGAACGTCATGAAACAGGCGGCGAACCTGAAGAACTTCCGCACCGA
>Ga0265314_10004154_pt1 | contig 13624 bp, 14 predicted proteins | sample 4126metaG_FD_203106 | JGI IMG/M metagenome (GOLD analysis project Ga0265314, IMG submission 203106) | Rhizosphere microbial communities from Carex aquatilis grown in University of Washington, Seatle, WA, United States - 4-1-26 metaG | ecosystem: Host-associated > Plants > Roots > Rhizosphere >... | reverse complement strand
GCGAAAGAGTGAATGAGGGGCCGCAGGGAGGATTGTCCAGGCGGCCGGGGCGCGAGTCTGTGACTCGCAGCAGCTTGGGTGGACGGGATGCGCGAGGGCGTGAACTGAGACGTCTTGAAGTTTCAGCGTTGCTGCGGCTCTTAGAGCCGCGCGCCGGGGCCGCGGGTATGCAAAGGACGCTGGGAACTGCGCGGCTCTCTACCGGATCCATGCGGAAGCGACCTGAAGGTCGCGACCCGGAGCAGGGGCGGCGCGCGGTGTTGGAGAGCGCGTTATTTTGGAGCTACACGTTCGGATACTGCGACCTTGCTGCGGCTCTTAGAGCCGCGCGCCGGGGCCGCGGGTATGCAAAGGGCGCTGGGAACTGCGTGGCTCTCTGCCGGATCCACGCGGAAGCGACCTGGAGGTCGCGATCCGATGCGCGGTGGCCCTCGGTGTTGGAGAGCGCGTTGTTTTGGAGCTACACGTTCGGATACTGCGACCTTGCTGCGGCTCTTAGAGCCGCGCGCCGGGGCGAAGGTGACGCCAGGGCCTATTGGAGCTATGTTGGGGACAGTTCGTATGACTGATTCCCGGTTCCATACCATCAACGATTCGACCGGCGCATACGCCCTGGTCGCCCCAAGCCTGGGAGGCTGGCTGCTCCGCTACGGCCGCGACCTCCCCGGTCATGGGTTGGTGGAAGCGCTCCATTATTCGCAAGAGGTGGTGGATCGTTACCCGCGCGAAATGTACGCCGGCTCGCCGATGCTGTTCCCGATGGTTTCCTACAACCATGTTCCCGGCCACGAGCACCATTATGTCTGGGATGGGAAGCTCTGGCCGCTGCCTCAGCACGGCTTCGCGCGGCGTCTGCCTTGGTCGGTGGTGGAACAGAAGACGAACTCCATCACCATGGAATTGCGGGACAGCGAAGCAACTCGCGCGCAATACCCGTTCGCGTTTAGCCACCGGCTCACGTATTCGCTGGCCGATGGCATCCTGAACATCGCCCAGCAGGTCGAGAACCGGTCGTCCGTCCCGATGCCGTTTTCCACCGGGCTACATCCCTATTTCTCAGTCCCCTTTACGCCTCGCGGCCACCGATCGGCATGCTTTGTCGAGATCCCGCGAGCGAGCCGGATTCTCATGGGCGAGCACGCCGAAGGGTTCGTTTCGGAGCTGATGCCAGAACAACGCTGGAGCGTGGATCGGGACGTTTCCGGCACGCTCTTCCTGGGAGAGATCGCTCGGCGGGAGTTGCGATTGGTTGATCCCGAGAGTGCGATTGAGGTGGTCTTTAACTTCGAGGGCGCACCGCGGCATCGGTTTGCCGCCATCTGGTCCAAATCCACTACTGAACCCTTTTATTGCCTGGAACCCTGGACCGCCTTGCCCAACTCATGCACGCGGACTGCGGCAGCGGAGTGGATCCTTTTGGCACCGGGCGAGGTGTTCAAAGCCAAGTTCTGGATTGAGCTGCGGCGGCTGGCTTAAAAAGCAAAGAGGCCGGGCTGTTAACCCGGCCTCTTCACCACGAGAACTGTTCAAATCGTGCGGCTCGGTCGAACCGCGCCATCGGATGCGGCGCCGCGGACAAACGCCATCGGACACACACGGAAACCCGCATTTCTGCATCCCGACTGACGTGCCCACAATACCCGATCCCCCCACGCCGACTAGTCACCAGTACTGGGGACAGGTGAGGGGTGAGGGCTTCCCGGTTGTCGTTTGCCTTGGCGGTGAGATACGCTCCGTATTATGAGCAAGGCGTTCACGAGGGAATCGGATGATTTGCCGGAGCGATTTGAGCCGAGGCCCTCATTCAGTTTGCCGCCGGGCGCCAAGAACTATTTGACTCCGGATGGGGCCATGCGGCTGCGCGCCGAACTGGAGCAGCTCGCCCAGGTTGAGCGGCCTCGCTTGGCCGCCACAAGGAGCGACAATGAGGCGCAGCAGCGTCTCCAAGCGTTGGACCAAAGAATCTACCAGCTCCAGCAGAGCCTGCGCTCAGCGGAGGTGGTGGTTCCGTCGGCCGGACCGCCGGATCGGGTGCGTTTTGGCACTACCGTTGCCACACGTGAGCGCGACGGCCAAGAGATGTGTTATCGCCTGGTGGGTGTGGACGAAACTGACGCTGATCGTGGTTGGGTCAGTTGGCTTTCACCGATTGCCAAGGCCCTGCTAAACGCGCAGGTGGGGCAGTGGGTCCGGCTCAAACTCCCGTCGGGGGAGAAGGAGCTGGAGGTCCTGAGGATCAGTTACGAACCAAACGCGCCGGTGTCCGACGGTTGAGCCCGTCAGTGCAACCGCTTGACGAAACGGGCGATGCGTTCGCAGGCAATCTCGATTCGCTCGAGCGAGGTCGCAAAGCAGCAGCGGAGGAAACCCTCGCCGCTGGCGCCGAAAGCGCCGCCCGGGACGCAGGCGACCTTCTCTTCCTCTAAGAGCCTAACGGCAAAGGCCTTGGAGCTTAGGCCGGTGCTCTTGATCGAGGGAAAGGCGTAGAAGGAACCGCGGGGCAAATGGCAAGTAAGGCCGACCTGGTTGAGAGCTTTAACGATAAAGTTGCGGCGAAGCCGGTATTGTTCACGCATTTCCAGCGTATCGGGCCGACCGTTGCGGATTGCCTCCAAGGCCGCTTCCTGGCTCACGATGCTGGCGCAGAGCATGGAGTATTGATGAATCCGCATCATGGCCTCGATGAGTTCATAGGGGCCGCAGGCATACCCGATTCGGAACCCGGTCATGGCGTAGGCCTTGGAGAAGCCATGAAGGAATATGGTCCGCTCTTTCATGCCTGGGAGCGAAGCGATGCTGGTGTGCTCGCCTTCAAAAGTGAGCTCGGAATAGATCTCGTCGGTGATTACCACCAAATTGTGTCGGAGCACCACCTCGGCGATCTTGAGCAACTCAACGCGGGTCATGGTCCCGCCGGTGGGATTGGTCGGGAAGTTCAGGACCAAGACTTTGCTGCGAGGTGTGATTACCCTCTCGAGGGCTTCCGCCCGGACGGCGAACCCGTTATCAGCCGAACAAGGCACGGCCACGGCCGTCCCGTGGGTTAAGGAGATGCTGGGCGAGTAGGAGACGTAACATGGTTCATGGTAGATGACCTCGTCTCCCGGGTTGACCAAGGCACGCAGGGCGATATCCAAGGCCTCGCTGACGCCCACGGTGATCAGGATTTGCTGCTTGGGGTCGTAATGCACCCCAAAGTCGGCCGCGACGCTCTTGCTGATGGCCTCTCTAAGCTTGAGCAGGCCCAAGTTGGAGGTGTAGCTGGTCTTGCCCCGTTCCAAGGCGTAAATCGCAGCCTCCCGAATATGCCAAGGAGTGACAAAATCGGGCTCGCCCACGCCCAGTGAAATCACTTCGGGCATCCCTTGCACGATGTCAAAAAACTCGCGGATGCCCGAACGCGGTATCGCCTGCACGTGCGCGGCAACAAAGCGCTGCGGTTGGAATGGTTCTGCCATAACCGGCCTAGGCAACGAAAAAAACGGGGCCGCGGAAAGGAAAAAATCCGCTTTTGACGGGCTGGGTAGGGCGAAAACTCCGCATCGAGAGGCGATTTGGCGAGTTCAGGGAGGTGCTAGGGATGGTTCATTTTTGAATAAACTCCGGATTCGGTGATCTGATTAAAGGTGAAGAGATTGAGCGGGCGAGCAGGCTGTTCTCGGCGGCCTTGGGACTGGCAAAACCATCCCGGCGCGTTACGCTATTACCCCCATGGTGACAGGTTTTGACTTTAACCCGCGCACGCGCGTGGTATTCGGTGCGGGCTCGGCCAACCGGGTCGGCGAACTGGCGGCGGAGCTGGGTGGCCGGCGCGTGCTGGTGGTTACCGATCGAGGGATTGCCGCTGCCGGCCATGCCCGCAACGTTGAACAGGCGCTGGCGGCTGCCGGATTGACGCCGGTTGTCTTCGACCAAGTTCGCGAGAATCCAACCACCAAGGACGTGGATGATTGTCTGGCAGTGGCGCGTCGAGAGGGCATCGATCTGATCGTTGGGTTGGGGGGTGGCAGTTCGATGGATACCGCCAAGGGCTGCAATTTCCTGATCAGCAACGGCGGGGTTATGAAGGACTACTGGGGAGTAGGCAAAGCGCCCAAGCCGATGCTGCCATTGATCGCTGTGCCCACGACCGCCGGCACAGGGAGCGAATGCCAGTGCGCAGCTTTGATAGCCGACGACCAGACGCACCAGAAGATGGCCTGCCTGGACCCCAAGGCCGCGCCCCGGATTGCGTTGCTGGATCCACAGTTGACCGTTTCCCAGCCGAGGCGAGTCACGGCTTTCACGGGGATCGATGCCTTGGCGCATGCGGTTGAAACCGCGGTGGCACGCCGTCGAAATCCACTGTCGCTGATGTACTCTCGTGAGGCCTTCAAGCTGCTCGCGCCCGCCTTCCCGCAAGTGCTCAAGGAGCCTGGCAATCTCCAGGCGCGCGGCCACATGCTCTTAGGAGCGGCGTTCGCAGGGATGGCGATCGAGAACAGCATGCTCGGGGCGGCCCACGCCGCGGCCAACCCGCTCACGGCTCACTACGGGATTGTCCACGGACAAGCGGTGGGCCTGCTGTTGCCCTCGGTGGTGCGCTTCAATGCGCAGGACCAGGGCGCTGCGCTGGCCTACGGTGAGCTCGCCTCCGCACCGGAAATCGCCTGCGTCAGCGAGGGTCTCGAGGAAGCTGTCCGGGCGTTGGTCGCCCGGCTGGAGACGCTGCTTAACGTGGCCGGCCTTCCCCGGTCGCTGGCCGACTGCGGAGTTGAGAAGTCGATGACTCCCACGATGGCGATCGAAGCCGCCAAGCAATGGACCGCCAGCTTCAATCCGCGCGAGCTCGCGCCATCCGATTTCGAGGAGCTTTACGCCGCGGCCTTCGAGCAGCGCGGTGAAGGGGACGAGGCAGGTTAAGGCGGGCGCCTATGAGGATTCTCTTCATCGGCGGCACCGGCAACCTCTCCGCCGAGTGCGCTGAGCTGCTGTTTCAGCGCGGGCACGAAATCCTGGTGGTGAGCCGCGGCCGGAGCGCAGTGCCTCCTGGGTATCGAACGGTACTGGCAGATCGCAAGGACCAGGCCGCAATGACTTCCGCTTTGAAGGACCTTCAGCCGGATGTGGTGATCAACTTTCTGGGTTTTGAGGTGGCGGATGTCCAAACGGACTACAACTTGTTTGGGGGATCGATCAAACAGTACGTTTTTATTAGCTCGGCGACGGTGTACGCGAAACCACACGTGCAATTGCCGCTGACCGAACATGCCCCGCTGGGCAATGTCTACTGGGACTACGCGGCCAAGAAGCTTGAGTGCGAGCGATGGCTGCTGGAGAAACAGGCGCAGACCGGCTTCCCCTTAACCATCGTCCGCCCATCACATACTTACTCAAAGCGCTGGGTGCCCAACCCGGTGTCGAGTTCCAGTTTCACCTTTGCCCTCCGCTTGGAACAGGGCCTGCCGGTGTTTGTGCCCGACCAGGGCGAGACTCCGTGGACACTCACCGCCGCAACCGACTTTGCGGTTGGGCTTTGTGGCCTCGTGGGCAACGCGAAGGCGGTGGGCGAGACCTTCCACATCACCAGCGACGAAGTTTTGTCCTGGAACCTGATCGTAACGGAGATTGCCGCGGCGATGGGATCCAGGCATGCTGAGATTGTGAAAGTGCCGACAGATTTTATTTGTCTCATCGCGCCCAGCCTGAGTGGTGGGCTCCGTGGGGACAAAGCTCACCCCGGCGTGTTTGACAACTCCAAGATCAAACGGTTTGTGCCGGAGTTCGTTTGCCGCAAACCGTTCGCTGCCGGGGTTCGTGAATCGGTGGCTTGGCTACGCGCCCATCCCGAGCATCAGAACCTGAGTCAGAAGGTAACCACGATCTGCGACGAGGTGATCAGTTCGTGGCGCCGACGAGCGGGCTAGACACCCATGATTGAGGCCTCGGACCATTTGAAACAAGCGGACGCCGCCGTCTGGCGGCAACTGGAGGGGTCGAGCCCGCTGCGGCTGTTCCAGAGCGCGTTTGCAGTGGCCACCGGGTTGCCGTTGGCCGTGTTGCCGGCGGGCACGCCCGGGAGCTGCGATCACCAGGGAGCCTATTCAGCGCTCGCTCGCATTGAAGGATGCCTAGGCAAGGGGAGCGAGGTGAGTTGTCAGCAGACGCTCATTCAAGCGGATGCCAAAGCGGCCAGCCAGCGCGGCCCCGTGCATTTCGAGTGTCCGGCTGGCTTGCTGAAAATCCTGGTCCCGGTGATCGCGCGGGGACGTCACGTGGGGAACCTGTTGGCCGGCCCGTTTTCACTGGCCTCGCTGAACGAGAAGAAGATGCGGGGCCTGGCGAACCGTCTGCGGGGTTTTCACCTGGAACCGCAAAAAGGCCGACTCAAGGTGAGCTGGCGCTATAGCCCACGCTTGACCACCAAGAAACTGAAGGCGGTGACAATCTTGACTTTCACCTTCGCGCAATACCTGTCCGAGGCCGCGAACCAACTGGTGCTGGGCGATGCCCAAGGGTCGCCTTTGCTGCGCGAGATTGAGGCTTTCAGCGCGGATTTCACTTCAAAAGAGGCGTCGGTTTCTGCGGTTGCCGAGCGCCTGCGCCTGAGTCCGTGCCGCTTCTGCCAGTTGTTCAAGAAGCAGACCGGCCTGACGTTTACGGAGTATCGCACCCTAAAGAAGGTCGAGCGGGCTAAAGGAATGCTGCTGGGCTCGAGTCTGCGGATCAGCGAGGTTGCGTTTCAATCGGGATTTGAGACAGTGCCCTATTTCAACCGCGCCTTCCGGCGCTATGTTGGCTGTGCCCCCTCCGAGTATCGGTCGAAGAACTCGGCTTTAAACGAGGACAAGAGAAGAGCAATCCAAGGGTAGTCCGCACAATCTACGCTCTGGTTGACTGGTCGCGAACCTGTAGATGCGACATCAACTATGAGCAACGATTGTAGAACACGAAATCTGTTTGGCCTCCTCGCCGCCGCGGCCTTGAGCTCCGGCGCGCCCAACCTCACTGCCACTGACTTGTCTGACTGGAAGGCGAATACTATCTCGCCGGTCACCAACCCGCTTTTCTTCGAGTCGCCACAAATCGACAGCGAAGTGCGGCCGTTGTTCATCTGGCACAATCTGGACAAGCAGCTCGGGACGAGCGGTGGGGATGTGGAGGTCTATGCCGTGCAATTGCGCTACGCGGTGACCGACCGCCTCGCGATCATCGCGACCAAGGACGGGTACATCGATTTCAACCCTAAGACCGGGCTGCCCCACCAATCGGGCTGGGCGGACATCGCGGCTGGACTGAAATACGCTTTGATCGACGATACGCAGCACAACTTCATCCTGACGCCGGGGGTGAAATTTGAGATCCCGATCGGCAACACGTCAGTTTTTCAAGGCAGCGGCTCGGGTGAGTGGGACGCGTTCGTCTCGGCGGCCAAGGGCTGGGGCAACTTTCACGCCACCGCCAGCATCGGTTTTCGGCTGCCGAACGACTGGGACAAGAAGACGGCTCAGGCGCACTACAGCGGTCAGCTTGATTATTACCTGTGCCAGTATTTCATCCCCTTCGTTAGCGCCAATGCGTTTACCGTGCTCAGCAACGGCAAGGGGCTACCGCTGAATTTTGAGGGATTTGACCTCATCAACTTCGGAGCCTCCAAGGCGAGCGGCCAGACGATGACGGCGATTGGCGGGGGGGTTCGGTCGCGCTTAATCGAAAAACTGGACCTCGGTGTTGGTTACGAAGTCGGCGTGGGAAATCCTAAAGGCCTCTTCGACGACCGGTTCACTGTGGACCTGATTTATCGGTTCTGAGTCGGAGTTTTCGGAGGCCTAGAGCCAGGGGACGTTTGGGTCCACTCCCAAGTCCCCTCGAGGTGGGAGAATCTGGCACTGCATCTCATCGGTGCCGATTCATAGCCAGCGCGAGCGGGGATAGAGCGATGCGGGCGAGCGGCACGACCAGGAGCGCCAGCGACACCGCCGTGGGGACGAGCCCCCACGGTTCACGGGCATAGCTCTCCATGCCCTGCAGCCACCACCAAGACCACGAAGCGAGGCATGCCACCATGCCTATCCATAGGCCAAGGTAACCGACGACGAAGCCCGGCGAGATGAGCCTGAGCCGCAAGGAGCGGCGGAACCCCCAATAACCGAGGGCGAATTTCGCCGCTACGAGAAGGATGAGAACCACGAAGAATTCCGGAAAAAGATCCTGGTGCCGATCCAACCAGAAAATGGCGTTGAGCAATACTCCGTAGATTAGAATCAGAGGCATCAGCGACCAGGGAAAGCCAGGGATTCGGCCGCTCAAGCACAAGGGGAGAATACCGACGAAGACATGGAACAATGCGGCGAGGACAAATACTTTCTCAATGACTCCGGTCGCGGGAGGCAATTCGTTCTGCGAAAGCGCGCTGGCGACGGCCAGCGAGATGGCGGTCAGGAGCCAGAGCAGCGCTCCCACCATCACCTTGGCGAGTAGAAGGGTCTCGGTCCCCACAGGGCGGGTGGCGGTGAAGGGGGACAAGGCGAGCTGGCGGGAACCCGGGTCACGGGCCAGGTTCAAGCCCATCACGGCGATCCAACCTGGGATCAACAGCATGCACACCGGGAGAATGCCCTCTTTAAACGTCTTCATTGTGGAGTTGGCCAGCAAGTCGCCGGCTTCCACGCAGATCAGCAGACCCATCACTCCAGCCCACACGTAGAGTGGAATCCGCGCGTTGCGGCGCCATTCCAACCAGAATTGGGCCTGCAATGCCGAGGTGAAACCGCGCCCCGGCGGGCGGAGGACCGCTGGAACCGGCATTTCCAGCTCCCAACTGCGCCGGCTTGCCCAATGGCCGCGCCGCTCGAGGCGCACTCCGAACAAAGCGCCCCAAACACCGGCGCCGGCGAGGATTAGGAAAAGACACGTGGCGCCGTTCACCAATTCGGTGCGAGTCGGGGTTGCATTCCAGCCGCCCATTAACTCTCCCGCGCAGGCGAGCATGGCGACGACCAGGATCGCCAGCAGCCAAGCTCGCAACTTCGGAAACGATGGCAAACTCCACACCAATGCCTGGAATAGGATCAAACCCGCCACCAGGAGCGCGCCCATGCAGGCGAATTGACTGAGCTCCGTCTGCACCGAATGCGGATGCAGGTAAAACTCGACAAGGCCCCCTTGCGAGTTGTCAAACGACCCGGTTAGAACCAGGGGATGGAAGACCAGAAGTGCCCAGCCGAGCGAAAGGACCAACAAGGTCAGCACGCCGAGCCCCATTGGCTGGCCCACCAGATGGGTGGTTGACACGGGGAGCGTGAAACGCCGGGTGGGAATACCCGTGAAACCGCGTGCCGGGTGGGGTTCGGCCCCGGCAAAGATGGAGCACAGGATTAAAAACGACGCGCCCAAGAGGACGCCTCCCCAAGCGCTTGCCCAATCGTGCCAATTTGAGGCGGCAGAAGCGAGTTCGCCCAGTTCGGGTGAGTACTCCCGCCTGAGTGTGACTTGGCGGCTGTCCTGTTGACCGTCCGCGCGAGTCCAGGTGAGCGTACTCGTTCCGCCTAAGTCTTGAGGGGCTCGAAATCTTATCCCGCCAAAAGCGAGAGCAGAAGCAGAGTTGGGCGAGAGGTCGGTGTCTCTCGACGGTTTGGTTTGTTCTGCCGCAACCGGGGGGGTGGTTACGGCGACCTCCGGGGCCGTCGTTGGGAGGGACGGGCTGTCTCCCAACGCATGTCCAGCTCCCGCCTTGAGAGGGCCCTCAAATAGCCTTCGCCCGTTGAGGGTGAAGCGAACGATCCCTTCTCTTCCAGGCAAACCGGCATACGCCAGGACGTCTTTAGGTTGGATGACGCCGTCGTAGATTATGTTGGTCCCGAAACTGAAGCGGACTACTTGAGGCTTGAGGGTTTCGGCCTCCGGCCTAGTGGCGGAGTCGCGGGGCAGGAGCCCGTAACGCGCAAGCATCCGAGGATCCATGGTGTAGGCACTGCGAGCTGGCGTTGGCGGTTGCGATGGCTCGCTCGGGGTCGCACTGGTCGGCGCCGGATTCGTGGCTGAGGGAGGAGGCACGAGCCCGTAACGCGCGAGCATCCGAGGATCCATGGTATAGGCACTGCGAGTTGGCGTTGGGGGCTGCGCTGACGCGCGAGGTGTCGCATTCGTTGGAGCAAGAACGGCGCTGCCGGGGATCACGTCACCCTGGGTGTCCAGAAGACTCTTCTCAAACTCGTTCACTCTCTGCCGGAGCCCGATCGCATAGAGTGCTACACTCGCCCCTGCCGCTAGCAGAACCAGCAGGAGAACAAAGCCCCAGCGATTCTTGCGCCAGATTTCCCAGATTAAGGCCGAGGATGGGGAAGTCATGGCACGGTCTCCAACGATCCAGCCTGGGCCCCCGCACGACCGACCCGCGCCAAGAAGATCTCTTCGAGCGTGGCGCTCTCTTGAGCTACGACTTGGGCACCGAGGCCTCTGGCCGCTGCCGTCAGTTCGTTCAATGTCCCATTACACACGGCGGTCCACTCCAAACCGCCGCCATACACGTTCAATGCGCCCGCCAGCCTCGGAGCTGTCGGTAGCGGCTGGGTGAAGCGCAGAGTCAGGCGATGGTGCGCTTCGAGCACTTCCGTCAGCTCGCCCTGGAGGACGATCCGGCCTTGCGCCATCATGGCCACTCGGTCGGACACTCGCTCGATCTCGTCCAACAGGTGCGAGGAGAAGAACACCGTTCGCCCTTCATCGGCAACCGTGCGGACAATGGCCTCCAGCATCTCGCGCCGGACCAATGGATCCAGGCCAGAACTAGGTTCGTCCAAGATCAGCAACTCCGGCCGATGCGCGAGGGCCACCAGGAGCCCTGCCTTGGCCAACTCGCCTCGCGAGAGGTGTTTGATGTAAGCGCGCGGGTCGAGCTGGAACTGGTCCCGCAAGCTCTCCGCATAGCGCGCGTCCCATTTGAGGTAAAACGCCGCCGAGTAGCGAATCAGCTCCTCGACTCGCATCCAAAGGGGTAAATCGCGATCCTCGGAAAGAAACCCGATCCGGCTCAGCACCGCCGCCGGGTCGGTCACCGGGTCGCGTCCAAACACCCGGACAGTGCCATGCATCGGGGCGTAGAGGCCCAGGATATGTTTGATGAGAGTGGTCTTGCCCGCGCCGTTGGCGCCGACCAATCCGAAGACTTGCCCGGCCGTCACCTCAAGGGAGAGGTCGTCCAAGGCGAGCTTGGTTCGAAACCGGCGCATCACGTTCGTGACGGCGATGACGCTGGGCGTGGCTTCCTGGGTTGAGGGAATCATTTATCCTCCTGAGGTTGCATAGTTTTTACCCGTTCTCGGATCAGTTCGAGCAACTCCGGGAGCTCGATCTGCAAATGTTTGGCCTCGGCGAGCAATGCGTCGGCTCGCTCCGCCAGCAAACGAAGGCGCTCGACCCGTTTGAGGGGGGAAGACACGTCCGACACATAGGTGCCGGAGCCGTGGCGTTTGGTGACCAACCCGGCGCGTTCCAATTCGAGGTAAGCGCGGGCGACGGTATTGGGGTTGATGAGGAGCTGCTCAGCCAGGACGCGGATGGGGGGCAGCTCCTCACCCGGCCCGAGGCGGCCGGCGGCCAGCAGGTATTTCAACTGGTTGACGATCTGGCGGTAGATCGGCAGGCCGTCTCCTGGTGACAGGTGGAGTTGCATTGTGTATTAACACATTAATACACTTTGAAATGAGTGTCAACGGGTTTTCATAGAAAAAGATGTATTCACGGAATAAAGTTGGAAACTAGGTAATAAACATGGAACCCAGGGAATAAAGATGGAAACTGGACGGCTTTCCGCGAGCCTCGGGCACGGAATAAAGTTGGAAACTCTCGCAACTCATTCCCCATCAGACAGATGTCGATGGCCGCTTCGTCGATGCATAAGCTTAGCTTCAGATTCAGGGGATCACTCCGAATGTTCAACCGTCCCATGAGGGTTAGATCGTGCACAAACGGCAGCCGGGCGAGTCTCCGTTTTTCGATGATTGGGTAGGTTGGATCTTGGGTTGGATATTGCTGGAACCGCTCGGTGGACGGACTCCTTCCATTCACGAACCCAAAACACGCCTCAGAAACTCGCACCACTAGCTTTCAGGCTTTGGAGAATGGATCTCTAGAATTCCCATTAAAGGTGACCCTAGGCATGGGGCCGCAATTCGGGCCTGAGCCTTCTCATCCGCTGCCCGCGCGACGGTTTTACCGCGCCTGGGAGGCCAACGGGTGGAAGCCCGCGCTGGAATAGGGCTGGCCGCCAAGGTTCCACTCCATTGCCTGATCGGCGGGGTTGTGGCCTCGATTGCATCGACGCCAGCGTAAACGAAATCTTTTTGGTGATCCCCGCAAAAACCCCGTTCTATCCATTTAGTCGAGAGCTCAGGCCACCCATGTAGCCTGGTTCGTAAACGAAATATGAGCATTGAAAACTCAATACGATGTCCTTTGCTGGCGCCCTTTCTTACGGTGGGGTTGGCAGCCTTCGCGTCGCTGGGTTGGGGCACCACTACCCCTTCCTGCTCAGCCATAAACCAATCCGCAGATCAACGCAAACCATGACCATGAACCCTAAAACCAACTGGGGCGAATTTCGGGATCACCTCTTCGACATGATCGAGAGTCGGCCTGATATCGCCTCCACGTTCAAGCACTCCGCAGTCTACTTCTTCATCTGCCGTTCCAAGACGGCTTTCACTTCTCCTGGCACCCAAAAGGCTGAGGAAGCGTTGGACGAGATTGCGGACGACGGCAGCTTCCGGCTCGTTAAGGGATCCCTAAGTGACTTCCTAACGATGTTCCAGGTTGCGGAACAGCCCGCTATTCAGGACGACAGACCGCACCCGAGCGGAGATCCCGGACAGGCAAAAGACCACGCGACGGCTCAACTCGGGACACCGAAGGAGGAAGGCAGCACGCCGCCGCTCGGGCGGTTCCCTCGCGAGGATTCCGCGGACAGCGCCCGCCGTAACCAGGACTCTAATCCCACTACCATCCGTCGTGCTGCCGAGACCCAGGAGAATCCAGCGCGGGCCTTTGGACAGTTAGTTCCCGCCCGATCGAGGTCGGGCCCTCCCTTTCGACGCGGAGAAGGTGCACCGGCTTATGACTGAAACCTCCGAGATCCAGGACTGGCTGGCTGCAAAGCTTCCCGCAGAAGAGCTAGCGGGTTCAGTCCTCCCGACCAAGCAGCCGGGCAAAGGTGCGCTGCTGGACAACGCCATCGCACCGGCAGCACGGGTGTTGGACGAAAACCACACGGCGGTGCTCCGAGCGATTCTGCAGCGATCTTGCTGGTCCCAAACTGATTTTCGTTCTGTTGCTGTGAAGGCGGGCCTTATGCCAGGCGCCTGCTTCACAGCGCTAAACGAGTGGGCACTCGACAGCTACGCCGACCTGCTGCTGGAGGGCGACCAAATCCTAACCATTAACCAAAACCTGAAACAACACATCCACGTATGAGTAAGATCACCCCACGAGAACAAACCGCGATTCTAAAGTCGCTCTCTGCAGGGCTTGTGCCACAGATCGGCCTCCACCACCTGGTGGTAGGCCGCAAGCCCGAACTGCAAGCCCTGTCCTGCGATTTGGATGCCATCAAACAGGGAGGCTCGGCCTTCCGGATTGTTACCGGTCC
>Ga0265314_10004152_pt1 | contig 13628 bp, 14 predicted proteins | sample 4126metaG_FD_203106 | JGI IMG/M metagenome (GOLD analysis project Ga0265314, IMG submission 203106) | Rhizosphere microbial communities from Carex aquatilis grown in University of Washington, Seatle, WA, United States - 4-1-26 metaG | ecosystem: Host-associated > Plants > Roots > Rhizosphere >... | reverse complement strand
CAGCGAATGCTGGCGGAAGAACAAATGGTGCCCAGAAGAGGACTCGAACCTCCACGCCTTGCAGCGCTAGTACCTGAAACTAGTGCGTCTACCAATTCCGCCATCTGGGCGACGGGAAGGGCGCGATGTTTAGGGGCCTCGCCCGGTGCTGTCAATGAACCAATCGCGCCAAGGCCTTAAGCGGCCCACACATAAATCCTGGGCAGCCCTACCGCCCGGCATCGGCGCACCATATCTCTAGGGGGCCGGGATAGACGGTCCGAAACACGCTGGGGAGAAGGCCATGCTGGTCACCACGACGGAGAATGTCCGCGGGCAGCGGGTGAAGACGGTGCTGGGCCAGGTGTTCGGCGTGGTGGTGCGTTCGCGCGGGCTGGGCGGCAACATCATGGCGGGGCTGCGCTCGATCGTCGGCGGCGAGATTCACGAATACACGCAGCTTTTGGAGCAGACGCGGCGCCAGGCGATCGACCGCATGGTGCGCAACGCAACCGCCATGGGCGCCAATGGCGTGGTGATGATGCGTTTCGATTCGTCCGAGATCGGCCAGACCATGAGCGAGATCGTCGCCTACGGCACGGCTGTCGTGCTCGAACCGGAGGGCTAGAGGATGCTGCGCACTGTCTTGATCGGCATCGGTACGGTGGCGCTGCTTTGCGGCCTGGCGGCGCTCGCCACGGGCGCCTTTCCGCCGGCGATGGTATTCGGCATGTGGGGTGCGATTCTCGTGCTGGCGGTGCTGGTCGAGCGGTTCCGCTACAAGCCGCTGGCGGCGTCGCGGCCGGGGCCGGGCTGGCAGCGCACGACGGAGCGCTTCGTCGACGACGAGACCGGCCAGAATGTGACGGTCTATGTCGAGCCTGGGACGGGCGAGCGCGCCTACGTCCGGGACTGAGCGCCGCGGCAAGGCGCGGGCTTTTCCGCAGGCCCCGGGCCCGCTAAGAAGCAGCCATGACAAAGTCCTTGATCACGGTTTTTGGCGGCACCGGCTTCCTCGGCCGTCACACGATCCGCGCCCTCGCCAAGGCGGGCCACCGCATCCGCGTGGCGGTCCGTTTTCCCAATGAGGGCTTCTTTCTGCTCCCGATGGGCACGGTCGGCCAGATCGCGCTTCTGCGATGCAATGTCCGCGAGACTGACGAGGTCGCCGCGGCGGTCGCCGGGGCGGACGCGGTCATCAACCTGACGGGCATTCTCTTCCAGCGCGGCGAGCAGAGCTTCGAGGCCGTGCATGTCGAGGCGGCGGAAATCATCGCCAAGGCCGCGAAGGCGGCCGGCGCGAAGACTCTCGTGCACGTCTCGGCCATCGGCGCCGACAAGGATGCGGCAAGCCTCTATGCCAGCAGCAAGGGCGAAGGCGAGGAGTACGTCCGCGCCGCCTTCACGGAAGCGGCGATCGTGCGACCCTCGCTGGTGTTCGGGCCGGAGGATGATTTCTTCAACCGCTTTGCAGCCCTGGCGCGCGTGCTGCCGATGCTGCCGCTGATCGGCGGCGGGCATACGAAATTCCAGCCGGTGTTCGTCGGCGATGTCGCGGCGGTGATCGCCAAGCTGGTGCAGGATCCGGCGCTGGGCGGCAGGACTTATGAACTCGGCGGGCCGACCGTCTTCACCTTCAAGGAGCTGATGCAGGTCGTGCTGAAGGAGACCGGGCGCAGGCGGCTGCTGCTGCCGGTGCCGTTCGCGCTGGCGACGCTGAAGGCGATGTTCCTGCAATTCCTGCCCAAGCCGCTGCTCACGCCCGACCAGGTGACGCTTCTGAAGTCGGACAATATCGTGACCGGCGAGAACGGCCTGACCGCGCTCGGCATCGCGCCGACCTCGGTCGAGGCGGAGGTGCCGGCCTATCTGTGGCGCTTCCGGCCCAAGGGCCAGTACGCGGAATCCATCGCCGACCGCGTCAGCGCAGCGCCAGCACCGCAATAAGCGCCAGGCCCGCCGCGATCCGGTACCAGCCGAAGGGCTTCAGCCCGAAGCGGCCGACGAAGGCGATGAACGTCTTCACGACGACCCAGGCGACGATGAAGGATACGACGAAGCCGATCGCGATGATCTCCAGGCTCGAATGGGTCAGCGCGGCGCGCTGTTTGTAGAGCTCGAACACGCTGGCGCCGAGCATGGTCGGCACGGCGAGGTAGAAGGTGAAGGCGGCGGCGGCCTTGCGGTCCACGCCCAGGAGCTCCCCGCCTAGGATCGTGGCGCCGGAGCGCGACACGCCGGGCAGCAGCGCCAGGCACTGGCAGAGTCCGATCTGGAACGCCTTGCTCAACGGAAGATTGTCGCCGTCCATGTAGCGGGGTTTGGGCGCGATGCGCTCGAACAGCAGGATGATGATGCCGCCGACGATCCAGGTCGCCGCGATGACAGGCAAAGCGCGCTGCGGATCGAGAAGAAATCCGTTGATGAACTTGATCAGCGCGACACCGAGCACAGCGGCCGGCAGAAATGCGACGATCACATTCAGCACGAATTGCCGCGCCTGGGGCTGGCTGGGCAGGCCGACCAGGACATCCCAAAACTTGGCCCAATAGACGGCCACCACCGACAGGACGGCGCCGAACTGGATGACGACAGTGAAGACCTCCCACTGATCCTTGTTCAGGCCGAGCAGGTTCTCGCTGACCAGCAGATGCGCGGTCGAGGACACGGGCAGGAACTCGGTCAGCCCCTCGACGATGCCGAGAAGCACCGAATTGACGATATCGCTCATGCCGGTTTTCCCGCCCCTTAGTGCAAAGCCGCGGATAGGGCGGCTGGGCCCGACATTCGCACTCCACTATCAGCAAATTCAATTCGAATTTGGGAATCGAACGTAAATTCGCGGCAAGACCCGATTGACATCATCGTCCCCGCGCCACACGGGCGCGACAAACGAATTTGTAACGGGGCCTATTATGACGAATCTGTTCCGGGGTTTTCTCCGCGACGAATCCGGCGCCACAGCCATCGAGTATGGGTTGATCGCCGCCCTCATCGCCGTCGTCATCATCGGGGCGGTTCAGGTGGTCGGCACCAACCTGTCGACGACGTTCACCACGGTTTCAAGCAGTATCAAATAAGAGTCCGCCTTGCCCCGGTACGGCATGAATTTGCTATGCTGGGAGCATGGATGGGGACGACGAACGGGGCGTGGCCGCCCGGGCTGCGGCCTTCTTTCACGGGCTCTGGCACGGGCAGGAAGGCCGCAGGACACCCTGGGTGCGGCGCATCCTGACCGTGCTTTTTTTCTTCGCCTTGCCCGCGCCGGTCCTGCTGCTGCTGACCTTCCGTTTCGTGCCGGTGCCGGTGACTCCGCAAATCCTGCTCAAGCTGGTGACCTTGAACGAGGTCCACTACGCCTGGCGCGAGGCGGACGAAATCTCGCCCTATCTGGGCCGCGCCGTGATCGGCTCGGAGGACCAGAATTTCTGCAACCATGACGGCTTCGACTGGAAGGAGCTGCAGGACGCCTGGCGCGACTACCGCGTCCGGCACAGGCCGCTGCGCGGCGCCAGCACGATCAGCCAGCAGACGGCGCGGGAGGTGTTCCTCACCTCGTGGCGGAGCGTCATCCGCAAGGGGGTCGAGGCCTATCTGACCGTCCTGATCGAGGCCCTGTGGCCGAAGAAACGCATCCTGACCGTCTACCTGAACGTGGTGGATTGGGGGCACGGCAATTACGGGGCCGAAGCCGCGTCGCAGAGCTATTTTGGCATTCCGGCCTCCCAGCTCAGCCAGGCGCAGGCCGCCCGCCTTGCGGCCATCCTGCCCAACCCGGAACAGTGGAAGGCGGTGCATCCCGGTCGCTATGTGCGCCGCCGCACGGGAACGCTGGTCTCACGCCAGCACCAAGTGGTGCGCGATGCGCTGGACTGGTGCCTGAAGTAATTCTAGACCCGGCAAATATGCTCTACATTGCCGTGCCATGCGCAAACTGATTCATCTCACGCTCTCGCCGGTCTCGCGGCTGGCGCGCCTGCTGGTGGGCGAGAAGCGGCTGGCCTGCGATCCGGTCCTGTCGGACGACGCGCTGGCGCATCTGCCCGTCTTCGTCGACCTTGACGGCGCGCAGGCGGTCGGCCTGTGGGCGATCATCGACCGTCTCGAGGGCGGCTATCCGGAGCATCCGTTGATGCCTGAGGATCCCGACGCCCGCGGCGAGGCGCTGCGCTGGCTCGACTGGGCGAATGGGCCGCTGCACGAGCAGGTCACCCGGCGCATCCTGTTCGAGAAGGGCGCGCAGCGCTACACCGGTGCGCCGCAGCGGATTGCGCCGGACATGAACGTGATCCGCCAGGGGCGCGACGCGCTGAAGGCCGTGCTGAAAACGCTGGGCGAGACGGCAGAGCGCAACGGCAATCTTTCGGGCCGCGACTGCAACATCGCAGACCTCGCGGTGGCGGCGCATCTGTCCTGCCTCGACTATTTCGGCGAAGTTCCGTGGACGGAGTATCCCCAAACCGCGGAATGGTATGTCCGGATCAAGTCGCGCCCTTCCTTCCGCACCCTTCTGGCCGACCGCGTTCCGGGCCAGCCGCCGACGGCGAGCTATGCCGAGCTCGATTTCTAGCAGCGATCCGAAAGCCGCGATTCGCACCCGCGCGCTGGCGGAGGGTTTCGACGTCGTGCGGTTCGCGCGCGCCGCGGCACCGGATCACGCGCCGGAGAGGCTCGGCGCGTTTCTCGCCGACGGGCGGCACGGCACGATGGACTGGCTGGCGCGCGACGCGGCGCGGCGGGCGCATCCCGATGTGCTGTGGCCGGACGCGCGGAGCGTGATCGTTCTCGGATTGAACTACGGCCCCGGCGGCGATCCGATGGCGATATTGGCGCGGCGCGATGCCGGCGCGATTTCGGTCTATGCGCAGGGCGACGATTATCACGACGTCATCAAGGCAAAGTTGAAGCGCTTGGCCGGCGGCATCGCGAAGGATTTCGCCTGCGAGGTAAAGGTGTTCGTCGACACCGCGCCGGTGATGGAGAAACCTCTCGCCGAAGCAGCTGGCGCGGGCTGGCAGGGCAAGCACACCAATCTGGTAAGCCGGGAATTTGGATCGTGGCTGTTTCTCGCGTCGATCTTCACCAGTCTCGAGCTCTCGCAGGACGAGGCGGAGGATGACCACTGCGGGCAATGCCGGCGCTGTCTCGACGTGTGCCCGACAAACGCGTTTCCCGCGCCCTATCAGCTCGATGCACGGCGCTGCATCTCCTATCTCACCATCGAGCATAAGGGACACATCCCGCGCGAATTCCGCGCCGCGATCGGCAACCGCATCTATGGCTGCGACGACTGCCTGGCGGTGTGCCCCTGGAACAAGTTCGCGAGCCAAGGACACGAACAGCTTCTCGCGGCGCGCGCGGAATTGCAGGCGCCGCTCCTGCGCGATCTCGCGCGCCTCGATGATGCGGCGTTCCGGGCGCTGTTCCGCAAATCGCCGGTCAAGCGGATCGGACGTGACCGCTTCGTACGAAACGTGCTGATCGCCTTCGGCAATTCCGGCGACTTGTCGCTTGCAGCGGACGCTGGGCATTTGCTGGACGATGCCTCGCCGCTGGTGCGTGCCATGGCGGTGTGGGCGTTGCGGCGATTGGGGCGCGCATTGCCGGTGCGCCGCGAGAGCGATCCGGATGTCCTGGCGGAATACGCCGAAGAGCCGGCAGCATAGACCGTCAGTGCGTCGCGGCGGCCAGGTCCTGCTGCGCGGATTGCGCGGCCGGACTTCCGGGAGCCGCCGCCATCGCGGCCTGCCAATCGGCGCGGGCACCCGCGGCGTCGCCTGCTTCGAACTTCATCGTGCCGCGCTCCACCAGGGCATCGGCATTGCCGGGCTGGAGCCGCAGCGCACGGTCAAAATCACTGCGCGCATCGGCTTTGCGGCCCATGGCATGGCGTGCGCTGCCGCGCAAGACGAAGAGGTCGGCGCGGTCGGGGCTGACAAGCAACGCGGCGCTTAGATCGGATTCCGCTTTCGCCCAGTTCTGCTTGAGCGCCAAAGCACGCGCCCGGTCGGCCAGCAGATCGGTGTCGAAGGGGTCGACGCCAAGCGCTGCGGTGAAGGACACAATGGCGCTGTCGGCGCGGCCGGCGAGCAGCCAGGCATTGCCCGCCTGATCGAACAGCGCCGTCTTGCGTGCCGCATCGGCGGCGAAAGGACTGCGCGCCAGCGCGTCCAGCCGCGAGGCGGCTTCGCTGTAGCGGCGCAGGCCCACCAACGCGAGCGCCGCGCAATGATCGGCCGCAGCGCCCCCACCCTGCTTCGACCAGTTCGACGCCTGGGTCAGTGCGGCGGCGGGATCGCTCTGCGCACGGCTCAGGCAGTCATCATAGGGGTCGGACGCGGCACAGGCGCCGGAGGCCATGCTGGAGAACAGAAGGACGGCGAAGAGAAATTTCGAAGGTCTCAGCATCTTACAATATCGCCGTCAGTTGGCGCAGGATCAGCGCGATCTCGTGCGGCTTGGACAGGCGGTGATCGCCGGATTTCACCAGGGTGATCTCGCAGTCCGGTCCGAGCCGATCCAGCAGCCGCATCGCATGCTGCCACGGCACATCGGGATCGGCCATGCCCTGCACGATCCGCACGGGACAGGAGATGCCGATCGGGCCGCCGAGCAGCAAGTGTTTACGGCCGTCCTCGATCAGGGCGCGCGTGACCGGATAGGGCTCGGCATCGTAGGCCGACGGCCAGAGATATTCGCCCTGCTCTTCGATCCGGCGGCGGATTTCCGGCGCGTAGGATTTCCAGAGCAGTTCCTGCGTGAAGTCGGTGGCCGGTGCGATGAGCAGAAGCGCCGCCACGCGCTCGGGCCGCGCGAGCGCCGACAGCAAGGCGAGCCAGCCACCCATGCTGGAGCCGACCAGGACCTGCAGCCCCTCGGTGAGGCGGTCGAGAACGGCGAGACTGTCGTCGAGCCAGCGCGTCACGGTCCCGTCACGAAAATTGCCATCGGATATGCCATGGCCGATATAATCGAAGGCAACGAAGGCGCGGTCGTTCGCCTTCGCCCATGCACCGAGCGCCTGCGCCTTGGTGCCCGATTTGTCGGACTTGAAGCCGCCCAGCCAGACGACGCCCGGCCCCTTGCCGTGGAGTCTGTCGAAGGCGATGCGTCCGCCGTCGGGGCGAACGAGATGATCGGTCATGGCCCCGCATAGCCCAACCGTCCGGTATGGGCAAACTGGCGGGAACGGCGCCTTCTGCTAGTCTCGAAGGTGGAGGATTCCATGACCAGATGGCTACCCGTTCTGGGGATTGTCGGCATCGTGCTTGCGTTCGCGAGCGCTACGGTCGAGGCACAGCAGGCCGGGCCGGCCGCCGCGCCGGTGACGATCGTGCAGACGCATCCGCTGCCGCCGATCGGCGCGCCGGCGCCACCATTCGATCCGGCAAAGGCGACGAACGCCTATCTCGCGCGCGTGAGCGGCCAGGAGAAGGCGCGGTCGGATTCCTATTTCGAGGGCGGCTATTGGCTGATCCTGCTCGACACGCTGTGGGCGCTGGCGATATCGGCGCTGCTGCTCTGGTCGCGGCTGTCGGCTGCGATCCGCGATTTCGCAGAGCGCCAGACGCGGTCCGCGTTCTGGCAGGTGCCGCTTTATGCCGGGCCGTACATCCTGCTCACCACGGCGATGACGTTTCCGCTGACGATCTATGAGAACTTCTTTCGCGAGAAGGCCTATGGCCTGATGAACCAGACCTTCTTCGGCTGGTTCGGCGAATTCCTCACCATCACGGGCGTGGATCTGATCCTATATACGATCGGGCTGACGATCCTCTACGCCGCGATCCGGCGCGCCGGGCAGAATTGGTGGATCTGGGCGACGGGCGTGTTCGCGATCTTTTTCGCCGTCGTGGTCGTCATCTCGCCGGTCCTCATCGACCCCCTGACGAACAAGTACACGACCTTGCCCGAGAGTCCGCTGAAGCACGACATCCTGTCGCTGGCGCGCGCCAACGGCGTTCCGGCCGACAACGTGTTCGTGTTCGATGCGTCCAAACAGTCCGATCGCATTTCGGCCAATGTCGCGGGGCTGTTCGGCACGACGCGCATCGCGCTGAACGACAACCTTCTCAAGAAGGGCACACATGACGAGGTGCTCGCGGTGCTCGGCCACGAGATGGGCCATTATGTGATGAACGATTCCATCCGGTTCCTGCTGTCGCTGACGCTGCTCGCGATGGTCGCCTTCGTTTTCCTGAAGGAGGGCTTCGCCGTGCTGGTCGCCATCTTTGGCGGCAATTGGGACATAAGGCGCATCGAGGATCCAGCCGGCCTGCCGGTGCTGGCGGCGCTGGCGGCCATTTTCCTGATGCTGGCGACGCCGGTCCTCAACACCATCATCCGGTCGTCGGAAATCCAGGCCGATATTTTCGGCGTCAACGCGGTGCGCAAGCCCGATGCGTTCTCAACCGTCGTGCTGAAGGTCGCCAATTACCGCAAGCTCGATCCGGCCCCATGGGAGGAAGCGATCTTCTACGATCATCCTTCGGGTCGCACCCGTATCTGGGAGATGATGCGGTGGAAGGCGGAACATCTGAACGATCCCGACATCAAGGCCGGGCCAATGTCGCCGCAGTGAGCGGTTTCGCACGCACATTCTCGCGCAACGGCGCCCCGCTGCATGTCGCAGCCCACAGCCATCACCCCTGGCCCGACGTTTCGTTCGAGGCGCAGGTCGAGGCCTGGGAGGATGCGGCGCGGCTGCTGGACCGCAAATGGGATCATGTGTTCGCCTCCGTCATCCCGCGGGCGCAGGCGCATGTCGCGCGGCAGCTCGGCCTGCCCAATCCGGCGACGATCGCGTTCGGGCCGAACACGCATGGCTTCGTGCTGCGCATCCTGTCCTGCCTGCCGCGCGACCGGCCGTTGCGCGTGCTGACGACGGGTTCGGAATTCATGAGCTTTGCGCGGCAGATGGCGCGGCTGGAGGAAGACGGCGCGGCGGCAGTGACGCGCGTGGCGACCGAGCCGTTCGACACTTTCGAGGCGCGGTTCGCGCAAGAGGTTCGGCGCGGCGGATGGGATCTCGTTTTCTTCAGCCAGATATTCTTCGATTCCGGCTATGCCGTGTGCGACATGGCGGGAATCGTCAACGCGGTCGCGGACCCGAAGACCTTCGTGGTGGTCGACGGCTATCACGGCTTCATGGCGGTGCCGACGGATTTCGGCGCGCTGGCCGATCGCGCGTTCTACCTCGCCGGCGGCTACAAATACGCGATGGCAGGCGAAGGCGCCTGCTTCCTGCACGCGCCGCCCGGCTATGGGGCCAAACCGCGCGACACGGGATGGTATGCCGGGTTCTCCGCGCTCGAGGGAGGCGCGAGCGGCGTTCCCTATGCCCGCGACGGCAGCCGCTTTCTCGGCGCGACGTTCGACGTGACGGCGCTCTATCGCTTCAATGCGGTGCAGGACTGGCTGGCGCGCGACGGCTATAGCGTCCCGGCGATGCTGGCCCATGTCCGCGGGCTGGAAGAGATATTCCTCTCGCAGAGCCGCTCGCGTGATGTGAACCGCGAGACGCTACTGGTGCCCGATGCGGCACGGCGCGGGCGCTTTCTGGCTTTCCGCACGCCGCGGGCCGGCGAGATCGTGGCAAAGCTGGCCGCGAAGAACATCATCACCGATCACCGCGGCGACCGCCTGCGCATCGGCTTCGGCATCTATCACACCGAGGACGACGCGCGGCGCCTCGCGGCCGCGCTCGGCTGAGCGTCAGCGGGACGCGCTGGCCGGCGTGTCGATGCGCGGCGGCGGCAAAATGGGAGGTTGGGCCTCGCCGCCAACCGGTTCGTGCCCCGCCTTCGCGAAATCGGCCTCGGCGCGTGCCGTGTCGCCCAGGCGGCGATAGGCCATGCCGCGCTCGTAATAGGCATTCCTGTAATTCGAATCGATTTCTAGCGCCTTGTCGAAATCGCCGATCGCGGCGAGGAGATCGGCGGCGGTCTTTGCCGTCAGAGCGCGACCGACCCCCTTTATGAGAAATCCAATCGCATCCTCGCTCGTGCTAAGACTGAACGTGATCAATCCGAGGTGACCGGTCGTGGCGACCGGTGTCGTGCCGGCCATCGCCGGCGTGTCCCGCCATTGCTGCGTAACGCATTGCAGCGCCGCGTCGTCCAGCCGTGCAAATCCGCTCGAATGCACCATGAGAACGTTGCCAATCGTCCCATCGACCTCGACGCCGTAACGGAACCCAACCGCCCCGGTCTCGCCGGCGATCAATGAGGCGCGTGGATAGAAGGGCTGGCAGTCATGGGTCCGCCCCACGGCGCGTGATCGAACCGTTACGGCAATCCCCGGCGGGACGGTCACGGGACCCGCTTCATCCGCAAATGCCGCGCAAACCGGCACAAGGGCGAGAAGCAGGACGGCAAGACCACGCATGTGACCTCGCCCTCAATGCGCCGGCGTCGCCGGCGGCGGCGCCGCTGCCGGATGCTTGCTGGCGTAGAGCGCCTGGGCCTGCTGCAGGGCATAGGCGCGGACCGCCGTCACGTCGTCGGGCGACAGGATGTCCTTGAAGGACGCCATGCCCGCATCCGCCAGCGCGCCGTCCAGCACGATGCCGGGATATTGATTCCAGATGTCCGGATTGACCGTGCGCAGGTCGGGCACCTCGCCGGACGACATCATCAGCACGCCGTGGCACACCGCGCAGTTCTGGTGGAAGACCACGAAGCCCTTCTGCGCCAGTTTGGGATCGACGACCTCCGACGGCGGCTGCGGCACGTCGGAATTGATGTCGGCCGGGATCGCCTGCACCGTACCGGTGCCGCCGATCCGGAAGGCGAAAATGCGGCCCTCATTGTTGTGCCATTTCTGCAGCGCCGTGTTCGGGTCGGAGGTCGCGCCCAGGCCGCCGGAGCCGCCGAAGGCGGCGGCGATCGCGATATATTGCTCGCCGTCGACCGTGTAGGTGATGGCCGGCGCACTCATGCCCGTCTTGAGATCGATGGACCACAGCTTGGCGCCGGACTTCGCGTCATAGGCAGCGAAGATGCCATCGGAGCCGCCGCCGAAGACGAGGCCGCCCGCGGTCGTCAGCAAGCCGCTGTTCCAGCCGCCGCCCATCTCGACCTGCCACACCATCTTCTTCGCGACCGGATCCCAGGCCCGGATATAGCCCTTGGCCGGCGCGGGGATCTGGCCCTTCTTGATGCTGTCGAGCACGAGCTGGCCGAGCTGTGCGAAGTCGCTCGTGTTCCAGGCGCCGGGCTTGTAGTCGAGCACCTTGTGCTGGGCATAGATGAAATTGCCGTCGATCACCGGGATGTAGACGAGGCCTGTATCGGGGTTGAACGACATCGGCTGCCAATTATGCGCGCCGATGGGGCCGGGAATCTGGACCGACGGATTCTTGGCGTAGCGCACGCCGGGATTCTCGATCGGCCTGCCGGTCTTCATGTCGACGCCCTTAGACCAGGTGATGGTCGTGTAAGGCGTGGCCGAGATCAGCTTTCCGGTCGCGCGATCGAGCACATAGAAGAAGCCGTTCTTCGGCGCCTGCATCAGCACCTTGCGCACGACGCCGTCGATGGTGAGATCGGCCAGGATGATGTGCTGGGTCGCGGTATAGTCCCAGTCGTCGCCGGGCGTGGTCTGGTAGTACCAGACCATCTCGCCGGTCTCGGGCTTCAAGGCGACGATGGAGGAGAGGAACAGGTTGTCGCCGCCGCCGGGCGAACGCAGATTGCGGTTCCACGACGCGCCATTGCCCGTGCCGACATAGAGCAGGTCGAGATCGGGATCGTAGGCCATCGAATCCCACGGCGTGCCGCCGCCGCCCTGCTCCCACCACTTGTTCTGCGTGCCGCCGGTCGACCAGGTCTTCATGGCCAGCGCCATCGCCTTGTCCTCCGGCGGCTGCTTGGGATCGCCGGGCACGACGTAGAAGCGCCAGATCTGCCGGCCGGTATCGGCATCGTAAGCGGTGAGATAGCCGCGCACGCCATATTCGGCGCCGCCATTGCCGATCAGCACCATGCCCTTCACGACGCGCGGTGCGCCGGTAATGGTGTAGGGCCGCTTGCGGTCGATCGTATTGATGTCCCACACCGGCTTGCCGGTCTTGGCATCGAGCTTGACCAGGCGGCCGTCGAGCGTTCCGACATAGACCGCGCCCTTCCACACCGCGACGCCGCGATTGACGACGTCGCAGCAGGCATAGCGGGCCCATTGTCCGGGCACTTCGGGATCGTAGAACCAGAGCTGGCGGCCCGTCTTGGCGTCGAGCGCCCAGACTTTGCTCCATGAGCCGGTGACGAACATGATTCCGTCGGAGACGATCGGCGTGCTCTCCAGCCCGCGTACCGTGTTGGTACGGAATTCCCAGGCCACGCCAAGCTGCTTCACCGAATTGGTGTCGATCGCCTTGAGTGGCGAATAGCGCTGCTCGGAATAGGTGCGGCCATGCGCCAGCCAGTCGCCGGGGCGGGCATCGGCGTGGATGATGCTGTCGCCGTCGATATCGGCCGCGTCGCCGAGACGCGCCGCCGGATCGCCATTGTCGGTCGCCGGCGCGGGGGCCGGCGCGGCCGCGGCAGGCTTGGCCGGCGCGGCGGCGCTGGCCTCCTTCTGCTTGTCACCCTGCCCGCAGGCGCAAAGCGCCAGAGCGAGGAACACCGCTAGTCCGGCATGGCGACGCTTATTCATGAAGACCCCCTGCGTGGTCCCGCGCTCATAGGACGGCGCGAGTCCCCGGAAGGCTACACGCCCGGGACGTTCCGAGGGAGGGGCAATTTGCAGCTTTAGGGTGCACCTCCCCGGGGTCGCGGCACGGGACGCTTGGCCGGTCGGCACCGGGTGCAATTGATTCAACCGGAGGGTGGTCCACAATGGCGGTGTCGAAAGGAATCGTCCGGTGACCAACCATCCGCTGATCGGTTCGCTGATCTTCGCGGCGAGCGTGATCGTCGCGGTCCTGATCCTGCTGTCGGGACGCTCCATCCTCAGCCTGATCTTCCGCGGACCGATTGGACGCTATCTGTTGCGGCCGCTCTATCTGGTCACGCTCCGGCCGATCGGCTGGCTCCTGCGGCGCATCGGCCGGCTGGCGCGCGGCGCGACGTCGCCCGCGCGACAGGAGGCGCGCAGCAGCCTGGGCGTCGTGCCCTATAGCGCGATGGCGCAAGCCATCAGCGTGCAGTCGCTGGCGGCGCAGGCGCTGGGCGAGGTCCCAGCCGAGACCAAGCGCAAGATCAAGCGGCAGGGCAACATCTTCCGCACCGCGAATGCCAACGAGACGGTGGATTCGCTCAAGGGCACGCTCACGCTCGAAGACGCGCGGCGCAATCTCGAGTCCTCGCGGCACTACTACAAGGAGCCGATGGGCAGGAATATCAGCCCGGGATTCCTCTACGAGGATTCCGAGGAGGCGCTGATCATTCGCATCCTGAAGGACGTCGACCAGACATTCTTCTATGTGATGCGCCGCATCAATCGGAACATCCGCCGCAATGTGACGAAGATCATCGCGATCGCGACCGGCATCGTGCTGATTTTTCCGTTCGTGATCACCGCCGTGCTGCTGCTTCCGGTGACAGATCCGGCGCTGCGCTGGACGCTCTATGCGGTTACTTGCATCGCTTTCGCACTGGTACTGTGGATGTTCCGGCTATTCTACGGCAATGCGACGCGCATCAACGGGC
>Ga0265314_10004151_pt1 | contig 13630 bp, 11 predicted proteins | sample 4126metaG_FD_203106 | JGI IMG/M metagenome (GOLD analysis project Ga0265314, IMG submission 203106) | Rhizosphere microbial communities from Carex aquatilis grown in University of Washington, Seatle, WA, United States - 4-1-26 metaG | ecosystem: Host-associated > Plants > Roots > Rhizosphere >... | reverse complement strand
CACTCGCCTTCCCAAGTAGGCCAGCGGCCGGAAAGCCGCTTTGCTTCGCCCTTGTTCGCAGGATCACCCCGCTACGGTAGCCGATCTCCTGGCGAGCCGGCTACTGCCCGTTCCTCGGACGGATACATTCGATGGCCCGGAGTTCCTTGGCAGCTTCCAGATCGCGAGGCCGCCCTACTGCTTCCTTGGAAGCAATAGCGGCGTCCACGTTCAGAATTCTCAAATCGCCGTAAGACAGTTTAAAAACGACTGAATTCTGCAGAACGGCTTCGTAGTTCCCAACCCCAGCCACCTCCCCAAGACAGGCGAGTTTTCCCAGGTCGGTCCGCAAGTACAAGTTTTTCAGGCGGCCACACAACTCGTCGGTTAATTCAAAAGGAAGTCGGTTGGCGGAGAGGCGATGATAGGGGTGAAGGTCTCTGACCGCCGCCTGGACACGGTGGAGGTTCTCGGAGGTGAACCGGCAACACGCGTCAAGGTCGGTGGTAACCAGAGTCACGCCATGCATGATGCCGCAGACGCCCCCGATCACCACGAATTCGACCCGGTGCTGCTGGAGGCGCAGCAACAGGGCTTTATCCTCCTGAACTATGCGGCAACTGGAGTTCGCGGGCCGCCATAATCTCCAACACAAGGTTCAGGACACGCTGGTGCTCCTCCAGTCTTGCTTCCGGAGTCATACGTAGCGCGTCCTCGACCAGCGACGTGTCAAAGCCGCACTCGCAGGCCGCGCGCCACGCCGGACCGGCTTCCGGCGGACAGACGTAAGGACCGTTGATTTCCGCCAATAACTTTTCGTGGAACATCCAGATGCAATCTCGCAAGAAGGATCGTTTCTGACAAGGGATTGGTACAGCCAAACCTTCTCCGCTCCCATGGTTCTCTCTTTTTGAGGCTCTCGAGAAGACCGCCGATTGTAGCGTCAAAGTCGTTGAGCTCCCGGGCAAGAAAAGCCTGAGCAAGGAGGAGCCCGAGGTCCCCTTGGATTACCACGCGTCCCCGGAGGTCATCCAAAAGGTGAACGCTAAGCGAAAATGGAGTGGCACTCCTGGCTGTGGCATTTGTCGAACATGAGGATGGCTGGCGCCCTGTCGCGCCTCGCCACAACAGCGGCAGATCATGAAGCGGCTGAAAAAACTCTCGGGAGCTTCGCAGGGGAGGACGCTGGCCTTGGCGTTGCTGGTCAGCGTCGTGATGCCATCAGGTTGCGGGGGCAAGGATGAACCGTCAGGAGAAACCGGCGTTGAACCCAGCGCTCTCCAGCAAAGCGGTACCTCCAAGCGCGATCCGGCCGCTGCCGACAGCGCCAGAAGCTGGCTGGCAACCAATGCAATCCAATTGGAAACCGTTGAGGCGGGGCATGGATTTGACGACCTGCAGCCTCTCAGACGGGTCATCGGGCCAGCCCGGGTCGTGGCGCTGGGTGAAGCGACTCACGGCACACGTGAGTTTTTTCAGCTCAAGCACCGGATGCTCGAGTTCCTGGCGAGCGAGATGGGGTTTACCGTCTTTGCCATCGAGGCCACGATGCCAGAGGCCTTTGACATCAATGATTACGTACTGACGGGCCAGGGCGACCCAAAGAAGGCGCTAGCAGGCATTTATTTTTGGACGTGGGACACCGAGGAAGTGTTGGCCATGATCGAGTGGATGCGATCGTACAACGCCGATCCGAGACACCTCGGGAAGCTCAAATTCTACGGGTTCGACATGCAATCGGCTCCCCGGGCGGCCAAGGCGACTCTGGCCTACCTGCACCGGGTGGGCTCGCCGCTAGCGGAGACGGCGGACAAGGATCTGGGCATTCTCGCCAATCCGTACACCGAGCCCGGGTTCGATCTGCTGCCCAAGGATAAGAAGGCGGCTGCTGCCAAAACGATCAGGGCCATATTGTCGAGCTTTGACAGGGAGAAAATGGCTTATATCGGGCGGGGCAGCGCGGACAACTGGACGATTGCCCGGCAACACGTCCAGGTGTTGAGTGAGAACCTGGAACTGCGCAGCGCCCCCATCTTTAACCCTCAGATTCGGGATCGTGCGATGGCGGAAAACATTCGGTGGATATTGGACCATGAAGGTCCTGACACGAAAGCGGTGATCTGGGCGCATAACGGCCACGTCGCTACGAGCGAGGGGGGGATGGGGTGGCATCTGCGCCGGGTTTATGGCGTGAGCATGGTGGTGTTTGGCTTCGCGTTCAACCAGGGAGGATTTCAGGCTCGGGAAGGTCCCTTTCAAAGCAAGGGAGGGTTGCGTTCGTTCGAGGTGGGTCCGGCGCCGGCGGGCAGTCTGGATGCGCTGCTGGCGTCCGCGGACCTGCGGATCGCCGCTGTCGATCTGCGAACCTTGCCGAAAAGCGGGCCCGTGGCAGAGTGGTTCGCGCAGCCCCACGGCACCCGCGACTTCGGCGCTCTCTATTTCGGCGACAGCCCTCAGCTTGCCCAACGAACGGTTGCGAAGCTTTACGATGGCCTACTCTTTGTGGAGAAGACCAGCTCGGCGAAGCGCTTGAGCAGCCGGGAGCCGACGCAGAAACTTCCTGCTCCATCGAACACGGATTTTGAGGAAAGCGAGCCGGGCGCTCCACCCGTCGGCTGGCAGTCGACGCCAAACCCATCGGGATACGACTTTCAGATCGTCACCAGTGAAGCGGGTCCGCACACGGGCCAACGTTGCGCCATGATCAGCCGATCACCCGGTAAACACTACGGTGAAATGGTCGGAAGTGTCAGCCAGCGAGTCGATGCAAAAGCCTATCGAGGCAAGAGAATCAGACTGAAGGCCGCGGCGCGCGGCGAAGTCACGGGTGCCGAGAATCATGCCTGGTTCAGGCTGGTAGTGACGCGAAGAACGGCGTTCCTGGTGGACAGACGGGAAACAGTCCTCGATACCCTCGATCAGCATCCGGTAAGTTCTCCCGACTGGTGCATCTGCGAAATCATCGCGGATGTTCCTCAGGATGCCGCTTCCATTTCATACGGCCTTTATCTCCTGGGTGATGGGAAGGCTTGGCTGGATTCGGTCTCTCTGGAAGCACTCGGCAGGTAGCATCGCTTGCTCTGCCGGTGACCGAACCACGACTTAGGCCCTCCAGGATGCTGTTGCAGACGATTGTGGGCCCGGGCTGGGCGTCTCCTTCAGCCGGTATCGGGCGTCAAGCGTGTCGCCCTCGGGCTACCTCCGGATGAACCCGACCTTTCCAGCCCGCCCGGGGGTTATCAGGGACACATCGCATTGCGACTTGTGAGGCGTGAATCACCAGGGCCGGACAGACGAAGACGGCCGAAACAGATTCGATGAACAAATCTGGATTCGTGTTAGCGATCCACCTGAAGCAACCGACCCGAATGGCCTTGCGGCGGGGTTTGGGCTGTGCATAATTACCGGTGCTGCTGCATACGGTTGTCGACGTGGCGGAATTGGCAGACGCGCTAGACTCAAAACAAGCTTTTGGTCACCTTCAAAGCGACGCGTTGCCAAGCTTGTCGGATTGACCGGACCCTTGCCCTTCTTGCCAAAAACTCACCTCAGCCCCATTTCACCGACTGATTCTGGAAAGTGGTGAGAGTGGCACAAAAAGTGGCACACACTTCATCCAGAAACATCACACTGAGCGCCGTCCCCACCAAGGCATCGGCGACGTGATTCCGCTGGGCTTTGCTTATCCCACCACGCGGGTGCGCCCGGCGCAGGTGCAGAGGTGCAGTGCGAGGAAGCGCTGGGCGGCCTGTTGCATCATTACTTGTTGAAAGGAGCGGCCTGAGGGTTCCGCCCAGTATGCCTTAGCCGATCGATGGATCCATTGGCGGTTGGGACCCTACCGGTGGGCGGCCAACGAGGTCGGACCGCCGTCCAAAGCAGGCATTGTCGAAAACACCCCAATAGATCTGCCTCCAGAATCGGCGGCCTAACCGGCCTCCTCAGCACAAAGGGCCTACGTCCTGGCTCTAGACGATTCGATCGAGTTTCCGCACCTTACAGGGAAAGGTCACAGGCGAAGTGGACTACCGCAGATTCTCGCGAACTCTCGTCGGATTCTCTCCCAGCGCAACCAGCACGTCGCGTCCTATTCGATCAGCCTAGTCCGGTAGAATCGCTGCTGTTGGCGAGTGGCTTCCGGTTCAGAAATATGAACACTTCCTTGAACGTTTGTCACGGTCATGAACGGCGTCCAACTGAGGAGGTCCGAGGATGCTTGAATCTCGAAGGTAGCCCCGACCAGGCCCGTGAGGCACAGTCGGAGAATTCCGTCCTGGGTTGGATATTTAACGGCCAACCGACAGCTCGGCCGGGATTGCCTGGTGCCCGCAACCAGTATGCTTGCGCCGTCAAAAGAAGCCAGGCCAGTGAAGCTGCTACCAGCCCGAGCATCCGGGGGAGCCATGGTCTGGAATGAAAGCGACCTTGCTACGTCGTCAGGGAATGGGCCCCATTTCACTTTTCCACTCACCGCATCAAGCTCGCCGCCGCTGCTGATGTTGGTGACGGTCCAACCGAGCGGGACTTGTTCCTCCAGGGCATAAGCGGACACCCCGGCGGCGGGTAAGGCGGCGATGGTGACAATGAAAGGCTCCGCGGGAACGAAGGTTAGCGGCAACCGGCGCGTCGCGGCGCCGCCGAGCGCGGGTAGCCGCGTTCGTCCCGCCCAATCATACAAAACACCTGGGTCGTAGTTCGCCCACCAAAGTGGCTCGATCGTCACGCCGCGATCGACCGTGTAATACTCCCCGCCGCGCCAGAGGGCCGCGGCCCGGGTGACGTAGTCAATCGGAATGGGATTGGGGTTCACCGGCCAGCGCTCTCCGCGCCGCCAGGCCGCCCCGTAGGCGGTTAGCTCAGCGAGGCCCATTTGGCTATCTGCCGGAGTCAAATCCGCCGGGAACAAACCGGCGACAGTCAGGTACTGATCACCCGTGATCACGCTGTTGAGGCCGTCGGCCGAAGCCTCGCCAGTGAAGCTGAAGACCCCCAGCAACCCATGCACCCCCCAAGCCGGCGGCAGAGCGTCATAGGTCAGTAAGCGGTGGTCCGCATCGAAGAACGGTCCGAACTTCACCTTGCCCGAGACCCGGTCCAAGACGCCGCCGTGGCTGAGGTTGTTAATGAGCCAGCCCGCTGGCGGCTGGTCCTCTACGGCGTACGCGGCGATCGACGAGGAAGGCTGGCAGACGAGGCGCACCGTCGGTCCCCCCTGATAGGGCAATTGGCGCGTGACGAACGGCCTGAGTGTCGGCCCCAAATAGACGCGAAGCAAGCCGATCGCGTAGGTCGGATCGTCACCTGCGACCAGCGCCCTGTCGGCGCTTTGAATCACAATGGCACTGATGCGGGTGTCGTCGCTCGTGCTGAGGGCAGGGTTAAGGAAGCTGGGGTCCAACCGGCCGTCGGCATTCAACCGGGCGAGGCCGTTACGCGGGACACCGTTCACTTGGTAGAAGTTGCCGCCGATCAGTACACGCCCGTCCGCCTGCACAGCGATCGAGTGGATCTCCACGTCGCCGGATCCAATGCCCGCGCCCGGATCGAAAGTCGGGTCCAGGCTGCCGTTCGGATTCAGCCGAGCAATGGCGCGTCGCGGCAGGCCGTTTTGCCAGCCGAATCCGCCTGCGATGAGGATCTTCTCATTCGGCAGTACGGTGAGGCAGTTGACCCAGGCATCCGGATTCGTGACCGGATCGAACGTGGGGTCCACAGTCCCGTCATTATTCAGGCGCGCCACGCCGTCCCGCGCGATGCCGTTAACGGTATTGAAGCCGCCCCCAATCAGCAATTGTCCGGTGGGCAGTGGTGTCACCACCCGGATGGCGTGGTCCACCATGACGCCGTCCACCGCGACGTTGAACGACGAATCCAGAGAGCCGTCAGCATTGAGTCGCACCAGACGCTGCACGGGGTACCGGCTGGCGACCAGGACGCGGCCATCGGGCTGAATGGCGACCACGCTGGTGGCGGCATTGGTGTAGGGAACGAAGCTGGGATCGAGACGGCCGTCCGAATGCAGGCGCGCAAGCCGGCTGGGCACGCCGCTGAAACCCAGATTGGCCAGCACCCGGCCGTCCGGCTGCACGGCCACGGCGTTCACTATCAGGCACGGGGGCGCCGCAAAGCTCACATCAACGTCGCCATTGGGCCAGAGCCGGGCGAGGCTGCTACGGTCTACGCCGTCGATGTGGTCGAAGAAGCCCGCCACGTAGAATCGGCCATCGGGCTGCTGCGCCAGGGCCTCCACATAACCGCGATGGGAGAGGCGCAGGCGGAACAAGGGATCGAACTGCCCGGGCTGCGTGGGCGGCTCGAACACTTCCAGTTGCGCGGCCAAGCTGGTGACCGCGCCCGCGACGTTGGTGATGATCACCCAATAGAAACCGTTGTTCGTGACCTCCAGATTGGACAAGTGGAGAGTGGAATTGGTCGCGGCATCGATGGGGCTGGTGTTGAACTGCCATTGGAAGTGCAGCGGCGGCGTGCCGGTGGCTTCGACACTGAAGACTGCCGATTGGCCGGCATAGGCGCGCTGGCTCAAAGGCTGAACCGAGAGGGCGGGTGGGAGCGCGCCACCCATGAGCCGCGCTATGCATCGTCGCGGTTCCGCATTGACCCGCTGAAAACCGCCACTCAGGACGATCTTGCCGTCCGGTTGCACGAGCAGCGCGTGGACGCCAGGCTGGTAAACGTCGCCGCCGCCGGTTTCAGGATCAAGCACCGGGCCTGTGCCGAAGGAGGTGTCTAAGCTGCCATCCGGATGCAAGCGAGTGATGCCACGTGCGTGGCCGACAAGCAGCTTACCGTCCGGCTGCAGGGCCAGCGCTGACACCCCTTCAAAGGTTGTGCCGGGGTGGAAAGCCGGGTCCAGGGTGCCGTCGGAACGGAAGCGCGCCACGCCGGGCATCGCCACGCCGTTGGCGGCCGTGAATTCGCCGGCGGCCAGGGCCATTCCGTCTGGCTGCCACACCAGGGCCGTTGCCCGGGCGTTGAGACCCGGCGCAGGCGCGAAATAGCAATCCAGGCTGCCGTCGGCATTCAGGCGCGCGATTCGGCTCCGGGGAGTTTTATCAACCGACAAAAAATCGCCTCCCACCATAATCTGCCCTTCTGGCCCCAGCGCAATGGCCGCAATGCTTCCAACGGTTTCTGGCGTCTGTTGGAAGGCGGGATCTACTGCGCCGCTTGGTTCCAGTCGGGTCAACCCGCCATTGCCTCCGACAATGATCTTCTGATCCGGCTGCACAACGATCGCCTTGACGTACGCAACGCTTGGATAGGCGCGGTAATCGAAGCTGTTATCCAATCGCCCGTCGGCGTGCAGTCGCTTAATGTTGCCGGGACCCGCGAGGTCGCCCCCGACGAGCACCCTGCTGTCAGATTGCAGGGCAATGGACCAGACGGTGTAATCCGCACCGGGTCCGACCGCGTCGCCGGGATCAAAGCTCGTGTCCATCGAGCCGTCGGCATTCAGCCTCGCCAAGAGTATGCGCACCTCGCCATGCACGCGCGTGAAATCGCCGCCAAGCAGAATCTTGCCATCAGGCTGCTGCGCCAGCGATGCCACCACCGCAAAGCCATAGGTTGGATCCACGCCTTCGCCCGCATCGAAGGAAGGATCCAACGCCGCAGGCCCTGCCAGCAGGGGACTGGATGGAACGGTCGTCTGTGCGGCCAGGGCGAACTCAAAGCTCAGGTCAGTACTCAAGCCGGTGACCTGATGCACCTCCACCGCCCCCACGTTCGTGCCGCTGACCAGTAGATTCGGGCCGAGCGTCGCGGTGTACAGCGCGTTGTCTGATACTGCCGCGGTGGCCAGCATGGTGTAATTGACCGGCCCCGGTGGCATCCCCACCCGGAACGCCTCCACGCCGTTCACGTACGCCACGGCGCCGGCGTCGTAGAGGAGCGAGGCCGTCAGATTGCTGACGCTGCTGGGCCCCGCCACCACGAAACCGTGGCGGAAATATGCGGACATCAGCCGCCCGCCCGGTGTGTTGGAGTTCACGAGCGTGGCCTCGTCCCTGTTCCAGTCGCCGAGGCCGAGTTGGGCCGGGCCGCTGGCCCAAGCGCTGTCATCGAACGCCGCTGCGCGCCAGGCGCTGCCCAGGTCAACGCCCGTGTCGAGGTATTTCCAGACCGCGTTCGTAGGAATGAGAGAGACGGTGTCTGCCCAAGCGAAAACACCGGCCTGTGCCAGCGCACACGCGAGCAGCACCACAGACACGCCGCCTGAAGCCGGACAACCCTGGAGGAGGCCGGATTGAGTTTTCATGGATGGCGAGGTGGATATTGCCAGGAGCTGGAGTCAAACACGGGCTCAATGCATTCATGCGCCCTGCTAGGGCGTGCCACTTGGTCCAGAACCATGGCGGCGGCGGAAGGACTTGGGCGCCCATGTACGCCGTGAGCGACTGGGCCTGAAGTTGATCCAAGGGGCTCTGGCCGAGGTTGTGGTGGTGAACCGGAGGACGATTCAGCAGATCGAGGCTGGCAGGTTGAACATCCTGGTGACCACGCTGGCGAGGATTCCACCCGGAAACAGAAGTCGGATTTACAGAAGGTAAGAAAGGCCGCAAAGGCAGAGCGCTTTGCGGAACGATCCACACCTCCGAGAATTGTCCCGGCGAGCAAGTCCCAACTTCTTGGTCCTTCGTTCTCTTCGTTTCGTTCTGTGACGGAATCTCGGCGTTCGGGTTCAAGCCGTCTTGGGCTGTGGGTAGAGCGCGCTGATGGCGAGGCCGCCGGCTCCAAGGTCGCGACCGAGGTGAGCGGGGTGGAGATCGGAAGCCTGAAGTCCAAGGCGCGACAGGGTACCGACCGGGCTGGCCGACGATTGACGCAGAGAATTGGGCCGAAGAAATCTCCCCGAAAACCGCTTTTCATAGAGCTATTAGTATTGTACTCTCAACCTGATCCTTTTTGCAAGGCTATTTGATGGTTCCACACTTGGCCAGGAATGACTCCTCAGCTTGCCTGTGGCACCGTTTGGGTTGGAGTGAACCGGCGACACCTCCGCGAAGACACCTTCACTAGCCGGCCAACAAGTAAGGAAAACCGACCACCAAGACGGGCGGCCAAGCCGCTAGCTCCTACAAAGCGCCGACTTCAACTTGCGCGGCGCCCGCTGCCCGCTTCCGGCGATAGTTGCGCTCCCGGCTTGCGACGGCGCGCTCAAGGAACCTGACCTGGAGCTCGGTCAACGTGATGCGCTCGATGGCCGCGATCTTTCGGAGGATCTCCTGGTGAGGCTGAGGTGTGAATGCCGCGAGCTGGGTCTTGTTCTTGTCGCGGACATTCCGCATCTATGGTGTCATGAGCGAGTCGCAGCCCGAGATCCACAGTTTTTTAGTCACTTACAATGAGTTGTCAGGGCAACTGCCCGAGGAGGCGAGTGCCCCTGGTTGCCTGGGCACCCCCGCGAGATCCCGTCTGGCATGTCGAAACTCCAGAGTGCCCAAGCGATGGACTGATTCAACAAGGCCACCCTGGCGTCAACCTGGGAGGACCGGGCCATGCTTCTGGATGAGACCAGCCCTTCAAAGGTGGCCACTTCCCAAGGCCCAAAGCGCCCAAGCGCCGGGGCCGTTATTTTGGGACACATAATCTCAATTTTGCGCCGCAGCCGTCCACGTCAGATGGAGTTCATCCAGCGGAGCGGGCCTGGCCCACAAGAGTGTCTCGAACGCTACTGCATCATTTTTACCAAGCCCCAGGACCATGTAAATCACTCCACTGCTCCATCCAGGCTCAACCCCCCGTTGAAGTGAACCCGCGAATGACCTTGCGGCACCGCTCGCGGCGTGCATAATTACCGGTGCTGCTGCATACGGTTGCCGACGTGGCGGAATTGGCAGACGCGCTAGACTCAAAATCTGGTACTCGTGAGAGTGTGTGGGTTCGACCCCCTCCGTCGGCACCATCTTCAAACGGCAGGTTTAGTTTTCGAGAGCCGGACCATTTCTTGGCCACTGAAAGCTCAAGAAGGGAAACACCCTAGACGAAGCCCGCGCGTGACAATCGCCCGTAAAGGCGACAAACAGAAAGGGACACAGGGGTACCAATCGAAGGGCCAGAGAGGTTGCCATTTTGAAGTAAATTAGGCAGTTTATGAAACCGTTGTAAGTTCGATAAACTCCTTATGATCTCTAGGATGTGTCCCGATTACCTTGGCGGACATGCGGACGGCCCAGACAACCCCATCCCGGCCCTGGACGAAAGCTTCTTCCGGGTCCGCTTTGACCGCCTGACCCCCGTCGAGAAGAAATCTCTTCGGGCGATGGCGGAGATTGGTGCGGGCCCGCATTGCTCGGGAGACATCGCCACGAAGCTCGGCAGGAAAGTCACCGCGCTGGGTCCGACCCGAAATCAGTTGATCTCAAAAGGTATGGTTTACAGCCCAGGGCATGGCGACACGGTATTCACCGTGCCGCTCTTTGACGAATTCATGCGGCGGATCATGCCCGGGCATGATTGGACGGAGTAGCAAATGGAGCATGGGGTCGAGACCAAAGTGCGACGGGCCGCGGAGGCCATCAGGGCCGCCGACGCCCTGTTGATCACTGCCGGGGCGGGGATGGGGGTTGATTCCGGGCTACCCGACTTCAGAGGCACGCACGGCTTTTGGCGCGCCTATCCCGCCATCGCCAAGCTCGGCCTATCGTTTGAGGAAATCGCGAACCCGGCCTGGTTTGCGAAGGATCCGCACCTGGCTTGGGCCTTTTACGGACACCGGTTTAACCTCTACCGCGAAACCACCCCGCACCAGGGCTTCACCTGGTTGCTGGAAGCCGGCTCCTCCAAGCCGAAAGGTTACTTCGTCTTCACGTCGAACGTGGACGGCCATTTCCAGAAAGCCGGCTTCTCGGCCGAGCGCATTGTCGAATGCCACGGCTCGATTCTCCATCGCCAATGCACCGCGCCGTGCACCGATGACATTTGGGAGAGCGGGAGCGAACCGGTGAAGATCGAGGAAAGCACTTTCCGCGCTTCCGAGCCCTTGCCCCGATGTCCGAATTGCGCTGGGCTGGCCCGGCCCAATGTCCTGATGTTCGGCGACTGGTCCTGGGTTGGCCATCGGAGCGAGGCGCAGCACGAGCGGCTTGCCCGCTGGCTGGATGGCTTGGACGGTGCCTCCGCCAGGCTGGCAGTCATCGAGCTGGGCGCCGGAACCGCCATCCCCACGGTGAGACAGACCTCGGAATCGGTGGCGCGCCGCCTGGCCGGCACACTCATCCGCATCAACCCGCGGGAGGAGGAGGTTCCCTACGGCCAGATCGGGCTGCCCTTCGGGGCCGCAGAAGGCCTGCGTAGAATCCGAGAGTGGGCAGTTGCTCCTAGTCGAGGAACGGACCCGAAACGGTGACACGGCCACCGCCCAGGCGTTGTCCCTCTCTGCCCGGCAGATTCCGGCTGGTGACACGCTGGATCGCGGCGTGGGGGTGTTCGGCCCCTATTCTGCCTCCCCTGAGCTTCGCTCCCCCGGTGTCTTTTAATTTGAGTCAACTCGGGCGGTCTTGCTGATCCAAATTAGGTTTTGCAGTTTGACAAGCTTATGGTAACCTAGCGCTCATGTGAGCCGCGATAACCGAAGGATTTCCCATGCAAATCGGAACCCAACTCGCCGTTTTCCTGGAGAACCGCCCGGGCACTCTGATGCGGATGTGCCAGGCTCTTGCCGAAGCTAATATCAATATTCTCGCTCTGGCCACCAGCGACACCGTAGATCACTCAGTGGTTCGCATGGTGGTGAGCGACCCGCGCAAAGCGCTCTACCTGCTGGAAGAAAGAGGCACCCTGGTGGTCGAGAGCGACGTGATCCTGATCGAGGGGTCGAACCGGCCGGGTTCGCTGGCCACCGTGGCCAGCAAGCTGGCGGACGCCAAGGTGAATATCGAGTATTGCTACCTGGCGACCCAGCCGGGCGCGCGATCCGGGCTGTTGGTGCTCCGGCCTTCGAACGTCAAAAAGGCATTAAAGGCTCTCAATACCTGATCGCAGGACACCGAATTATGCAGCACCCTTTGGTTTACGAAGTCAATGCCCGTTGGTGGCTCTCCGAACTCTCCGCGAGCACGGGAAAGGCTATCCGGCTCGGGGATGTGCCAGAAGGGGAGCTTGAGCGGATCCGGCATTTTGGCTTCACGCACGTCTGGCTCATGGGTGTCTGGAACGTGGGTACGCGCAGCCGGGCGACCGCCTTGGGCGATCCCGAATTGCACCGCATAGGGGCCGATACCCTGCCTCATTTCTCCGAGCAGGACATCGCGGGCTCGCCCTTTGCCGTAGCCGACTACAAAGCCGCCCGCCAACTCGGCGGGGATGTGGGGCTCCGAGAGTTGCGCCGCCGTCTGAACAAGGCCGGGCTCAAGCTCATTCTGGATTTCGTGCCCAACCACGTGGGGCTGGACCACCACTGGCTCGCAAACCACCCCGAGTGGTTTGTGCATCGTACCGAGCCCGTGCCGGAGACGTTCCGAGTTCCAACCAGCGCGGGCGAACTCTGGGTGGCACACGGCAAGGACCCAAACTTCCCAGCATGGTGCGACACCGCGCAGCTCGATTACAGGCGGCCCGAGGTTCGCGCTGCGATGATCGAACAAATCAAGGACCTGGCCAGTCGTTGCGACGGGCTGCGCTGTGACATGGCCATGCTCCTCTTGAATGACGTGTTCGTTCAAACGTGGCAGCAGTTTCCCTGTTCTCAACCCCCGCCGGCAACCGAGTTTTGGGAAAAAGCCATTGCGGGGGTCCGAAGTGTCCGGCAGGACTTCCTGATGATTGCCGAGGCATACTGGAACCTGGAAGAACGGCTGCAAGCGCTCGGATTCGATTATACCTACGACAAACAGCTTTATGACCGCTTGGTGGCTCATGATTCGGCGGGGGCTCAGCGGCATTTGCTCGAAAACACTCCCAAGTTCATTGGCTCGAGCGTCCACTTCCTCGAGAACCATGATGAGGCTCGAATCACCACCCTGCTGAGCCTGGCTGAACACAAGGCCGCGGCACTCCTGACGTTCAGCCTGCCTGGAATGCGATTGATCTTCCAAGGCCAGACCGACGGCGTTCGGATCCATACGCGGGTTCAGTTGGGGCGGCGTGCAGCAGAGGAGCCAAACCTGGAAATCGAGGCCCTCTACGAACGACTCTTGGGAGCCCTGGCAGGAACAGCCGTGGGTCATGGAGAAGGGAGCATCCGGACTCCTGTCCCCGCCTGGGCGGACAACCCGACCTGGCAGGACCTCGTAGCCGTGCAATGGCGCAAGGAGGGCCCCGAGTTCGATCTGGTGGTCGTTAACCTCGCCCCCCACTCGGTCCAGTGCTATGTGCCGCTGGACGTGCCCGAGTTGGAGTCCTTCAACTGGCGCATGGAAGATCTCTTGGGCCAGGAAAAGTATGAGCGCTACGGGGACGATTTGCGCCAGCAGGGAGTTTATCTGGACGTGCCCCCCCACGCAGCCCAACTGTTCGTCTTCAAGCGGCTCTAGCTGAGGTTGCCAGGGACAGGCGGTTGTCTGTGGCCCGTTGACTCACGGGAAAAAGACACCGAAGGGTTCTGAGTAAGCAGGGTTTGGTCGACTCAGGTTTCGGTTCTGGGGACTGGTTAAAGTTTAGCGGATAATCTGGCAAGATAAAATGAGCAGAG
>Ga0265314_10004150_pt1 | contig 13632 bp, 7 predicted proteins | sample 4126metaG_FD_203106 | JGI IMG/M metagenome (GOLD analysis project Ga0265314, IMG submission 203106) | Rhizosphere microbial communities from Carex aquatilis grown in University of Washington, Seatle, WA, United States - 4-1-26 metaG | ecosystem: Host-associated > Plants > Roots > Rhizosphere >... | reverse complement strand
AAGTGGATCGGCCGCGCGGGCCACGACTGCGCCGATGCGACGTTAGCGACAAGCGCGAGCAGCAGTAAGACAAGCCGGTGTTTTGCTTCCATGCGCGGCCATTCTGCGGCGCGCGGCGACTCAAGGGCTCAGTGTGATCCCTAGGACGCGGTCAGCCCGAGCCGCCGGCAGATCTCGACCGTGGTGGCCGACTGGTTCATCGTGTAGAAGTGGAAAGCTGGAGCACCGCCTGCGCGCAGCTTGTCGCACAGCGAAGTCACCACGTCGAGGCCGAAGGCGCGGATCGACTGCGTGTCGTCGCCGAAGCTGTGCAGGCGCATGCGGACCCAGCGCGGAATCTCGGCGCCGCACGCATCGGAAAAGCGCAAGAGCTGCGACGAGCTGGTGATCGGCATGATGCCCGGCACGATTTCGATCGCAAGGCCGAGCTTGCGCACATCGTCCACGAAGCGGAAGTACGCATCTGGATTGAAAAAGTATTGAGTGATTGCTGCGTTCGCGCCCGCGTTCACCTTCGCTTCGAAGGCGCGCAAGTCGGCCTCGGGCGAGCGCGCCTGCGGATGAGTTTCGGGATAGCACGCAACGTCAATCCTGAACGCATCACCAGTCTCCGCGCGAATGAAAGCGATGAGCTCGCTGGCGTATTGAAATTCGCCGCCGGTGCCATAGCCGCTTGGCAAGTCGCCGCGCAATGCGACCAGGCGCTTGACGCCCATTGTCTTGAGCATCGCGAGCGCGTCGCGCACTTTCTCTTTCGTCGCGCCGATGCACGACAGGTGCGAAGCCGCATCGACCCCTTCGCCCAGGATTTCGGCAACAGTGTCGAACGTGCCTTGCTGCGTGGAGCCGCCTGCGCCGTAAGTGACTGAGCAGAACTCGGGCTTCAGCGAATAGAGCTGCTGCCGCGCCGCGCGCAATTTCGCCATGCCTTCGGGCGTCTTGGGCGGAAAGAATTCGAAGCTGAGGTTCACGCTCATTTCAAGCTGCCGTCACGCCTTGCGGGCATGGATGAAAAACTCTCGATTGCCGTCGCCGCCCGCGATGGCGCTTGCGAACCAGCCGCGCACTTGCAGGCCAAGCGATGCGCAGCATTCGCGAATGCGCGCCTCGACTATGTCGTAATGCGATGGATCGGCCACGACGCCGCCTTTGCCGATTTGCGAAGGCTGCAATTCGAATTGCGGTTTCACGAGCATGAGCAAGTCGCCGCTCGACGCGAGCAGCGGAACCAGCGCCGGCATCACAAGCGTGAGCGAGATGAACGACAAGTCGCCCACGACAAGATCGAAGTCGTCACCGACCTGTTCGCGCGTGACTTCGCGCGCATTGAGCTTTTCGATCGCGACCACGCGCGCATCGCGCCGCAGCGTCTCGTGCAGCTGGCCGTGGCCGACGTCGATGCCCGTCACCCGCGCAGCGCCTTGCCGCAGCAGGCAATCGGTGAAGCCGCCCGTGGATTGGCCCACGTCGAGGCAGCGTTTGCCTGCGGCGTCAACGCCTGCTTGCGCCAACGCGCCTTCGAGCTTGAGCCCGCCGCGGGAAACATATCGCGCCTCTGCGTCGTCGAGCAACTCGATCTCGGCTTGCAGCGGAACCTCGTCGCCGTTCTTCGCCACCGCGCGCCAATCGAGCAAGCCTCGCGCCTGCCGCCAGCGCACGCCCGACGCGATCAGGCGCTGCGCCTGCGACCGCGTCGCGGCGAGGCCGCGTTCGACAAGGAGTTGATCTGCGCGCATGTGCCCTCACCCCAGCCCTCTCCCAGAGGGAGAGGGAGCCGGTCAGTACCTATACGTGTCGGGCTTGTACGGCCCTTGCTTCGGCACGCCGATGTAGCCGGCTTGCGCGTCCGTCAACTCCGTGAGCTGCGCGCCGAGCTTCGACAGCTGCAACCGCGCGACCTTCTCGTCGAGATGCTTCGGCAGCACGTAAACCTGCCCGACTTCGTATTGGTCGCGCTTGGTGAAAAGTTCGATCTGCGCAAGGGTCTGATTCGCGAACGACGACGACATTACGTAACTCGGGTGGCCCGTGCCGCAGCCGAGATTCACCAGACGGCCCTTGGCGAGCAGGATGATCCGCTTGCCGCCTTCGAAGATCACATGGTCCACCTGCGGCTTGATCTCTTCCCACTGACATTTCTTTTCGAGTGTCGCGACGTCGATCTCGTTGTCGAAGTGGCCGATGTTGCAGACGATCGCCTGGTCCTTCATCTTCGCCATGTGCGCGAAGGTGATGACGTCGCGATTGCCGGTGGCCGTGACGAAGATGTCGGCCTTGTCGGCGGCGTAGTCCATTGTCACCACGCGGTAGCCTTCCATCGAAGCCTGCAGCGCATTGATCGGGTCGATCTCGGTGATCCACACCTGCGCCGACAGCGCGCGCAGTGCCTGCGCCGAGCCCTTGCCCACGTCGCCGTAGCCGCACACCAGTGCGACCTTTCCCGCGATCATCACGTCGGTCGCGCGCTTGATGCCGTCCACCAGCGATTCGCGGCAGCCGTAGAGGTTGTCGAACTTGCTCTTGGTAACCGAGTCGTTGACGTTGATCGCGCGGAACTTGAGCATGCCCTTGTTCGACATCTCGATCAGGCGGTGAACACCCGTCGTCGTCTCTTCGGTGACGCCGAGAATTTCTTTCGACTTGCGCGAATACCAGGTCGAGTCTTCCGCGAGCTTCTTGCGGATGGCGGCGTAGAGGATGCGTTCTTCTTCGCTCGTCGGCTTGTCGATCAAGGAAAGATCCGATTCGCAGCGCTGGCCCAGGTGCATCAGCAGCGTTGCGTCGCCGCCGTCGTCCAGGATCATGTTCGGGCCTTCGTGGTCCGAGCCCTTCGCGCCGAATTCGAAGATGCGGTGTGTGTAGTCCCAATATTCTTCGAGTGATTCGCCCTTTGTTGCGAACACCGGCGTGCCGGTCGCGGCGATCGCGGCCGCGGCATGGTCCTGCGTCGAGAAGATGTTGCATGACGCCCAGCGCACTTGCGCGCCGAGCGCTTGCAGTGTTTCGATCAGCACTGCGGTCTGGATCGTCATGTGCAGCGACCCGGTGATGCGTGCGCCCTTCAGCGGCTGGCTTTTGGCGAATTCAGAGCGGATCGCCATGAGGCCGGGCATTTCGGTCTCGGCGATGCGGATTTCCTTGCGGCCCCAATCGGCGAGCTTTGCGTCGGCGATGACGAAATCGTTCGCGGAGGGTTTGAGAATTGCGTTCATTCGTGGCTCCTGTGTATCGAAGCCCACTGCTCACCGCACCGGGACAGTGGGTGAGCGTCGTTGCGGATGTTTCCGAGCCTCACACCGCTTGGGTGTTGCAACGCTCCTCGGATGGGCGCAATTATACGTTCACGAAGCGGCAGAATACGGGGTTGCGATTACCGGCTGTTCGCGACAGCCAGCGGAGTTCCCCTTGCCAGCCTCACCGTACGCCGCCGAAGTCCGGCGCCGCCGCACCTTTGCCATCATCTCGCACCCCGATGCGGGCAAAACCACGCTCACCGAAAAGCTTCTGCTGTTCTCGGGCGCGATCCAGATCGCAGGTTCGGTAAAGGCGCGCAAGGCATCGCGCCACGCAACATCCGACTGGATGGAAATCGAAAAGCAGCGCGGCATTTCGGTGGCGTCGTCGGTGATGCAGATGCTGTATCGCGACCACGTGATCAACCTGCTCGACACGCCCGGCCACAAGGATTTTTCGGAAGACACGTATCGCGTGCTCACTGCGGTCGACTCAGCGCTGATGGTGATCGACGCAGCGAACGGTGTCGAGGCGCAGACGCGCCGCCTGATCGAGGTTTGCCGCCAGCGCGACACGCCCATCATCACCTTCGTGAACAAGATGGACCGCGAAGTGCGAGAGCCGCTGGACATCCTCGATGAAGTCGAGCGCGAACTCGGCATGCCCTGCGTGCCGATGACATGGCCCGTCGGCAAGGGCAAGAGCTTCGGCGGAATCATGAACTTGCGAACGCAGGCGATGACAGTGTTCGAATCGGGCAGCGAAAGGCGTCCGCAGGATTTCGACACGATCCCGCTCGCGGACGCGGCTGCGCTCAAGCAACGCTTCACCGAAGAATACGAACACTCGGCCGAAAGCATGGAGCTCGCATCGGGCGCATCGCCCGAGTGGGACCGCGAAGCATTTCTCGCCGCGAAACAGACGCCTGTGTTTTTCGGCTCGGCCGTGAACAATTTCGGTGTGATGGAAGTGCTGGACGCGCTGGTGGACATCGCGCCGTCGCCGCGTCCGCGCACAAGCCAGCTTGTCGTGAACAAACAGGTGCAGGAGAAAATCGTCGAGCCCGACGACCCGAACTTCGCGGGCGTCGTGTTCAAGGTGCAGGCCAACATGGATCCATCGCATCGCGACAGAATTGCGTTCGTGCGAATGGCATCGGGCAAGTACACGCCGGGCATGAAGTTGAAGGTGCAGCGCACGAGCAAGGAATTGCGGCCGACGTCCGTCGTCACGTTCCTGTCGCAGCGGCGCGAGGCGGTCGATGAAGCTTACGCGGGCGACATCATCGGCTTCACGACGCACGGCGGCGTGCAGCTGGGCGACACGATCACCGACGGTGCCAATTTGCAATTTACTGGCTTGCCATTCTTTGCGCCCGAACTGTTCCAGACCGTGATCCTCAAGAACCCGTTGCGCACCAAGCAATTGCAGCAAGGGCTGGCGCAGCTCGGCGAAGAAGGCGCGATCCAGGTGTTCCGCCCCGAGATCGGCGGGCCGATGTTGCTGGGCGCTGTCGGGCAACTGCAATTCGAAGTCGTGCAGCACCGCCTCAAGTCCGAGTACGACGCCGACGTGCGCCTTGAGAATTCGCAATACACCGGCGCGCGCTGGATCACCGCCGACAGCGAAGCCGAGCTCAAGGAATTCATGAACGCGTATCCGCAGCGCATGTCGCTCGATGCGGCCAACGCGCTGGCGTTCCTGTGCACATCGCCTTACGACGTGCGCCTGGCGCAGGAGCGCTTTCCGAAGATTCACTTCCATCCGCTGCGCGAACACGCCGGGCTGGCGCTGCAAAGAGCGAATGCTTGAACTCGCGCCCGATGCCTTTCGCGGCCTTGTGATCGACGGCGTCTTCACGGACATCGACGACACGCTGACCACCGAAGGCGCGATCACCGCCGAAGCGCTTGACGCACTTGGGCGCTTGCACGCAGCGGGCATCCACGTCGTGCCGATCACGGGACGCCCGATCGGATGGAGCGAGCCTTTCGCGTGTGCGTGGCCGGTCGATGCGATCGTCGCCGAAAACGGTGCGGTCGCCGTATTGCCCGATGGCCGCAAGATCTACCAGCAAACGGCCGACGAACGCGCGGCGAACTTCGCACGCATGCAACGGGCCGCCGCGCGCGTGCTGCGCGAAGTACCGGGCGCACAACTGGCGCGCGACAGCGCCGGCCGCGAAACCGACATCGCCGTCGATCACAGCGAGTTCGCGCACCTGCCGCAAGAGCGCATCGAAGAAGTCGTCGCCATCATGCGCGGCGAAGGCATGACGGCCACCGTGAGCTCCATCCACATCAATGGCTGGTTCGGCAAGCACGACAAGCTCGAAGGCGCGCGCTGGATCGTGCGCGAATTGTTCGGTCGCAACCTCGATGACGAAATCGCCCGCTGGGTTTACATCGGCGACTCGACGAACGACGTGCTGATGTTCGAGCGCTTTCCGCTCAGCGTGGGCGTTGCGAACATTCGCCGCTTCGAAGCGCAGCTTGCGCACGCGCCGCGATGGATCACCCCGTCGGAGCGCGGCGCTGGGTTTGCGGAAGTGGCAAGGGCCGTGCTTGCACTACGGGCTTGATGCTCGCCTAGCTACCCAAGCGACCTCGCTATGCGCGGATACCGCTCGTTCAGGATCTCGCGCGTGAACCCGTGGTTCGCAAGCATCCGCGATTGACCGAGGTCGAACAGTATGTCGAGGGACAGCACTCCCGCGCCTTTTTCGCATTCCGCCAGGAAAACTTCCAACGCGCCACGCGTAAGCTCGCCTAATCGTCCCGATCGAATGATCGCCAAGGCGGTTTCCATAGGGACGTCATAGGCCTCTCGACGCTGCTGCCCGCTCGTGAACGCGAGACGCGCGCGTTCCAGCTCTGATGGGTTCACATACCGACTCAGCAGAACATGGGCGTATTGACCAGCGATCCAGCTAAAGTCGCCAGTCATATGTGCTGCCGTTTCGGGCAACAAGATCAGATCCTTGGCGAACACCACGTCGCCCTTCGCGATGAAGCGCCCGATGACATCGCTGATATTGCGGATACCCCTTTGCTGAATCAATCTCGATATCGCGAGTTGCCGTCTATTTTCGGGAAAGCGGTTCACCCATTCGAATGCGAAGCGGTCCGACTGCTCGCCGAGGCTTTGCGAGCTGAACAACTGCGCGAAAGCGTCTCCGCATGTCTCAAAATTGTTCGAGTCGATCACGCCGATCGCCTGTTCGGTCATTCGTTGCTGGTCGGGAAAGGCCACCCATCGGAGAAGGTCGAGTGCAATCAAGCCTTCGTACGGATTGCCATATCTCACTCGTTCAAGGGATTTGTAAAACAATTTCCGGGCCGCATTCACTGCGCTGTCATTCAGAGGACCACGCGCGAGCAAGTTCAATACGGATTGACGAACGTCACCACCGAGAAATTTGTTCGTCGCGGCAATCTCCCAGAGCGCTGCCGCGACCTCATCTTCCGCCTGCGCTTGCTGGCGCCTAATGGTGGCTGCCGCTATCGCCGGGTCAGCTGCCTCAGCGATGGATGCTTCGCTCCGGGCGCTAACGGGAAGCGGAAGTATTTGATTGAGTTCGGCCTCAGACCATTGTTCAAGGGGCAATGGACGCATTCCCTGTTCCGGTTCGATCGGGCGACGTCCGATGCTCAATATCCTGCGAATGTTGGGAAAGTTTGGGAAGCGTTCGCGTGGAGCAGGGTCCGCGACTGGCTCTGCTGGGTTTGCGGCACGACCTTGGTCTGGACCTCTTCTAAACAAGCGCACGTTCGTTCCTTTTGTGGATAAATGACACCCCACTTCGTAACGACGTCCGGGCTTCAGTTCCAACGCCCGCTGCGCGAAGACAACAGTCTCCCCGGTCGCGGCCCGGTCGCTGTGGCCTCTATCGCGCGAGCACCGGCGCCAGCGCCACGCCGGTGTGCGTGCCGTCCTTCACCAATCGCTCCGGCGTGCCGGTGGCAACCACGCGCCCGCCTTCGCCGCCACCTTCAGGGCCAAGGTCGACGACCCAGTCGGCTTCGGCGATCACGTCGAGGTCGTGCTCGATCACGATCACGCTGTGCCCGCCGTCGACGAGGCGATGCAGCACGCGCGAGAGTTTTTCGACGTCGGCCATGTGCAGGCCCACCGTCGGCTCGTCGAGCACATAGAGCGTGTGTGGCGCCTTCTGGCCACGGCGCGTTATGTCGTCGCGCACCTTCGACAGCTCCGTCACCAGCTTGATGCGCTGCGCCTCGCCGCCGGAGAGCGTCGGTGACGGCTGGCCGAGCGTGAGATAGCCGAGCCCGACGTCCTTCAGCAATTGCAGCGGATGGCTGATGTTGGGCATGGCCGCGAAAAACTCCACGGCTTCATCGACCTCCATCTGCAGCACGTCGCCGATGTTCTTGCCGCGCCACGTGACCGCGAGTGTTTCCGGATTGAAACGCGCGCCGCGACACGACTCGCATGGCACTTTCACATCGGGCAGGAAGCTCATCGCGATGGTGCGGACGCCTTGCCCTTCGCACGTGGGGCAGCGGCCTTCGCCGATGTTGAACGAGAAGCGGCCCGGGCCGTAGCCGCGCGCTTTTGCCTCAAGCGTGTCGGCGAAGAGTTTGCGGATCGTGTCCCAGAAGCCGATGTAGGTTGCGGGGCATGAGCGCGGCGTTTTGCCGATGGGCGTCTGGTCCACTTCGAGCACGCGGTCGATCGATTGGTAGCCGTCTAGCGATTTCACGCCGACCCAGTTCGGGTGTTTGCCCTTGTCGTCGGCGTCGCGGCCGGCCTTCGTGCTGCGTTGCTGGACGGCCGCCTGCACGTTCGCGAGCAGCACATCGCGTGCGAGCGTGGACTTGCCTGAGCCGGAGACGCCCGTGACGGCGACCAGGCGTTGAAGCGGAACGTCGAGGTTGATGTCCTGCAGGTTGTGCAGGGTGGCGCCGCGCAATCTCACAAAGCCCTCACCCCTGCCCTCTCCCGCAAGCGGGACAGGGAGTACCGGCCTGCGTGCGCGCATGGGGTGCTTCATCGCGTGGAGCAAGTACCGGCCGGTGACGGACTCTTCCACATTCGACAAGTCCTGCGCGCTTCCTTCCGCGACCAGGCGCCCGCCGCGCTTGCCCGCGCCGGGGCCGATGTCGATCAGGTGATCGGCGCTGCGGATGGTGTCGACGTCGTGTTCGACCACCACGAGCGTGTTGCCCTTGTCGCCAAGCTTGTGCAGCGCATCGAGCAGGACCTGGTTGTCGCGCGCATGCAGGCCGATGGTCGGCTCGTCGAGCACGTAGCACACGCCTTGCAAGTTGGAGCCGAGTTGCGCGGCAAGCCGGATGCGCTGCGCCTCGCCACCCGAGAGCGTGGGCGCGCCGCGATCGAGCGTGAGATAACTGAGCCCCACTTCTTCAAGAAACTCGAGGCGCGAGCGGATCTCCGGAATCAGGTCGCGCGCGATGCCCTTGTCGCGGACGCTCATGACGCCTCTCGCGTCGAGGCTTTCGATCCATCGGCGAACGTCCACCACGGACAGCGCCGCGATCTTTGCAATGCCGGTGCGATCGAACATCACATTGCGTGCCTGCAGGTTCAATCGCGTTCCGTGGCATGTGGGGCAGGTTTCGTCGCCGACATCTTCGACTTCGGGTTCGGCGAATGTCTGTTCGCGGCCCTTGTCGTCGCCGTTCGCGATCGTGTCGTCCAGGGCCTTGCGCTGATCCCGCGTGAGCCGCACGCCAGTGCCGACGCAATCGGGGCACCAGCCGTGCTTGCTGTTGTACGAGAACAGGCGCGGGTCGAGCTCCGGATAGCTTGTGCCGCAAACGGGACACGCGCGCTTGGCGCTGAACACCTCCACGCGATTGCCGGCACCATCGCCTTTGTCGCGCGCGAGCACGTGAATCACGCCCTTGCCGTGCTCCAGCGCCACCGTGAGTTTGTCGCGCAGCTCGGCCTCGTTGCCCGGGTTGACTTCGAGCGACCACACCGGCAATTCGATCGTGTGTTCCTTGAAGCGATCAATGCGCGGGAAACCCGTCGTCGGAAGGAAGTTGCCGTCCACGCGCAAGTGCGTGTAGCCGCGCGGGCGCGCCCAGTCGGCCAGCTCGGTGTACACACCCTTGCGATTGATCACCAGCGGCGCGAGCAAGCCGATCTGCTGCCCGCGATATTTGCGCATGATCTGCGCCGTGATCGAGTCGGGTGTTTGCGGGCGAACCTCGGCGCCGTCGTTCACGCAATGCTGCACGCCGAGCTTGACGTACAAGAGGCGCAGGAAGTGCCACACCTCCGTCGTCGTGCCCACGGTGGACTTTCGCCCGCCGCGCGACAGGCGCTGTTCGATCGCCACAGTCGGCGGAATGCCGTACACCGCATCGACTTCGGGGCGGCCTGCCGGCTGCACGATGCTGCGCGCATACGCGTTGAGCGATTCGAGATAGCGCCGCTGCCCTTCGTTGAACAGGATGTCGAACGCGAGCGTTGATTTGCCCGACCCCGACACGCCCGTGATCACGCTGAACTTGTTGTGCGGGATCGCAACCGTCATGTGCTTGAGGTTGTGCTCCTTCGCGTTGATGATCCTGATATTGGGGTCGGACTCAAATTTCTTTTCGCGAACCGCGTAGGGCGCCATCGCTTCCGACGCGCCGAGCGTGCCGTCGTAATCGCGCAGTGCCTTCGCGGTGTGCGATGTCGCGTGCAATCGCACTTCTTCCGGCGTTCCTTCGGCGACGACGACGCCGCCCGCATCGCCGCCTTCGGGGCCGAGGTCCACGAGCCAATCGGCGGCGCGGATCACGTCGAGGTTGTGTTCGATGATGACGATGGAATTGCCGGCGTCGAGCAATTTGCGAAGCGCGCGCATCAGCTTGGCGATGTCGTCGAAGTGCAGGCCGGTGGTTGGCTCGTCGAACAGGAACAGCTGCCCCTTCGTCGCAATGCCTTGTCGCGATTGCGTGCCGCTCTTCGCCGCCGCTGCGAGAAAGCCCGCGAGCTTCAGCCGCTGCGATTCGCCGCCGGACAGCGTGGGCACGGGCTGCCCGAGCTTCACATATTCAAGGCCCACGTCGACGATCGGTTGCAGCGCGCGGATCACGTCGCGATCATTCGCGAAGAGCGCCGCCGCTTCGTTCACCGTGAGGTCGAGCACGTCGGCCACGTTCATCAGCTTGCCGCCGCGCTCCATGGTCACTTCGAGAATCTCGGGGCGATAGCGCTTGCCGTCGCAATCGGGGCAGCGCAGGTACACGTCCGACAGGAACTGCATCTCCACATGCTCGAAGCCCGAGCCGCCGCACGTGGGGCAACGGCCGTCGCCGGAGTTGAACGAGAACTTCGCGGCCGTGTAGCCGCGCTGTTTCGCGAGCGGCGCAGTGGCGAAGATTTCGCGGACCGAATCCCACGCGCCCACGTAGCTCACCGGGTTCGACCGCGCCGTCTTGCCGATAGGCGATTGATCAACGAACACCACGTCGCTCAAATGATCAGCACCGAGAAGGCGATCGTGCGCGCCCGCCGATTCCGTCGCCCGGCCGAAATACCGCATCAGCGCGGGCGCGAGGATGTCCTGGATCAGCGTGGACTTGCCCGAACCCGACACGCCCGTGACGCACACGAGGCGCTGCAGCGGAAACTGCACGTTGATGTTCTTGAGGTTGTGTTCGCGCGCGCCTTCGAGGATGAGGCGCGGTGTTGCATCGGTCACCGCGCGCTTGAACCCCATGCCCACATGCTTGCGCGCGCCGAGGTAAGCGCCGGTGAGCGTGTCGGCATTGCGCAGATCGTTCACCGTGCCGTCGAACACGATGTTGCCGCCGCGCTCGCCCGGGCCTGGGCCCATGTCGATCACGCGATCGGCGGCCATCATCACGGCGGGGTCGTGTTCCACCACGACGATCGTGTTGCCTGCATCGCGCAGGCGATGAATCGCTTCGGTGATGCGGTTCATGTCGCGCGGGTGCAGGCCGATCGATGGCTCATCGAGCACGAACAGCGTGTTGACCAGCGACGTACCCAGCGCGGTCGTGAGATTGATGCGCTGAACCTCGCCGCCCGACAATGTGCGGCTCTGGCGATCGAGCGTGAGATAGCCGATGCCGACATCGACGAGATAACGCAGGCGCGTATTGATTTCCTCGAACAGCAGCTTGAGCGCCTGCAAATCGCCGGAGCCTGCATGCGCGGCCTCTTGCTGCGGCTCGAGGCGATCGAAGAAGCGGCGCAAGCGATCGATCGGCATCATCATCAAATCGTGCAGGCACAGGCCGGGCAATGATTCGAGCTGTTCGCGCGACCACCGCGCGCCCACGGGCATGAAGCGCCGCGATGGCTCCATTGCCACGTCGGCGTCTTCTTTGGAGCCAAGACGCCACAACAACGGCTCGAGCTTGAGCCGCGCGCCGCCGCACGTGTCGCACGGCGTGTAGCTGCGGTACTTCGACAAGAGCACGCGGATGTGCATCTTGTACGCCTTGCTCTCCAGGTACTTGAAGAAGCGGCGCATGCCGTACCACTGCTTGTTCCAGTTGCCTTCCTTGTAGTTGGGCGCGCCTTCGATCACCCATTTCTTGTGGTCGGCGGTGAGCTTGTACCAGGGCGTGTCGCGCGGGATGCCGGCTGTTTCGGCATGACGCATCAGGTCGTCCTGCGCTTCGGACCACGCGGGCGTCTGGATCGTCTTGATCGCGCCCGCGCGCAACGTTAGCTTGTCGTTCGGGATCACCAGGCCCCAATCCACACCGATCACGCGCCCGAAACCGCGGCATGCCTCGCACGCACCCACCGGCGAGTTGAACGAGAACATCGACGGGATCGGGTCGGAATAGCGGATGTCGCTGTCGGGGCAGTGCAGTCCCGTGGAGAACTTCCAGCTGTCGTATTCGTCGTCGGCCTTTTGCGCGTACACCGACATGCGCCCCGCGCCGCGCTTGAGCGCGACTTCGATCGCCTCGATCGCACGCGCCCGCTCCGTGCCTTGCAAACGAAAACGGTCCGCGACCACGTCAAGCACTTTGCGCGGACCTGTCGGCGTCGCAACCTCGCGCTCCGCATGCACGCGCGTGAAGCCGCTGGCGGAGAGCCACTGTTCGACTTCTTCCTTCGACGTGTTGGCCGGCAACTCGACGGGGAACGTGAAGATGAGGCGCGGGTCGGCCGCTTGCGTGCGCGCGAAAAGCTCGTCGTAGATCGTGTCGGGCGTGTCGTGACGCACGCCAAGCGCCGTCTGCTTGTCGAACAACTGGGCCGCACGCGCGAAGAGGAGCTTGAGGTGATCGTTCAGCTCGGTCATCGTGCCGACGGTCGATCGCGACGAGCGCACGGGGTTCGTCTGGTCGATCGCGATTGCGGGCGGCACGCCTTCGACGCGATCGACCGCGGGCTTGTCCATGCGATCGAGAAACTGCCGCGCGTATGCAGAGAACGTTTCGACGTAGCGACGCTGGCCTTCGGCATAGAGCGTGTCGAAGACGAGGCTCGACTTTCCGGAACCGCTGGGGCCGGTCACGACCGTCAACTCGCCTGTACGTAGGTCTAGGTTGAGGTCTTTCAGGTTGTGTTGACGGGCTCCGCGGATGCGAATCAGGCCGGGGTTCATACGCAAGGATAGTTCTGCAAAGGAGCCAAACATTCTAGAAATGCATGAACGACAGGTTCTGTCATGTGGTTATCGCCCCCGAAAGGAGTCTTCATGCAGCTCGTCCCTCGTCACTGGAAACAAATGGCCGCACTGTTCGCTGCAGCCGCACTAGCGATCGCACCCGCGCGCGCCGACATCAACGTCGGCGAGACGGTGGGCGTCTCCGGCGCCGTTGCAGCGACGGTCAAGGAATCGCTCATCGGCGCGCACCTGTACATCGAGTGGATCAACGCCACAGGTGGGATCAAAGGCGAAAAGATCAACCTCGTCACGCTCGACGACGGCTTCGACGTGAAGCGGGCCGTGGAAAACGTGCACAAGCTGGGCAGTGACCCTAGCATCGTCACCCTCTTCATGAACCGCGGCACGCCGCACACCCAGGCGATCATGCCGCTGCTCGCGCAGTACCAGATCGCGCTCGTCGCCCCCTCCACCGGCGCGATGCTGCTGCACAAGCCCATCAACAAGTACATCTTCAACGTGCGCGCACCTTACCAGCGCGAAGCGCAGAAGGCCGTCGAACATCTCGCGACCACCGGCATCACTCGTGTGGCGGTCGTGCAGGTTGACGATGCCTTCGGCGCCGACGCGGTCGAAGGCGCGATGCTGGGCTTCAACAAGATGAAGCTCAAGCCCGTGGTGCTCGTCAAGGTCGATCGCGAAAAGCCCGACTACAAGAAGGTCGTGCCGCCGGTCATCGCATCGAACGCGCAAGCCATCCTGTGGTTCGGCTCGGGCACGGCTGTGAGCGACGGCATCAAGGCCCTGCGTGCGGCGGGCTC
>Ga0265314_10004148_pt1 | contig 13639 bp, 14 predicted proteins | sample 4126metaG_FD_203106 | JGI IMG/M metagenome (GOLD analysis project Ga0265314, IMG submission 203106) | Rhizosphere microbial communities from Carex aquatilis grown in University of Washington, Seatle, WA, United States - 4-1-26 metaG | ecosystem: Host-associated > Plants > Roots > Rhizosphere >... | reverse complement strand
CAAACACAGCAAAATGTGTCGAATCAATTTGCCGGCGGGTGCAGTCAAGAAGAGCGGTTTGCTTATCATGCGTGGCATACTGCTGTGACGGGTGCGCCCTTATTAAGTGAAAGTTTGATGTCACTGGATTGTAAATTAGTTGAAAAAGTGCAGGCGGGGTCGCATTGGATTTTGATTGGTGAAGTGCAAGCCAGCGAATCGCGTAGCGGCGAACCATTATTGTATTATCGAGCAGGCTATCATGGGTTGGCGACCGCTGACGATATAAATGCTATGTAAGTGCCAGTTATGACCTGTCAACATACCAATCCCGTAGGTTATCTTTTTTGTAGCACTTGTGGACAATCTTTAAAATATCAACGATGTTGGTGTGGTTTCGTGTGCGCGGAAGAGGCGTTATATTGTGGACGGTGCGGACATTCTTTTGTGCTACAAAATGTGGACGAAGATTTGACTATCGAGAATGCACTGGAACGACGTTATGATTTGGATTTATTAGTCAAATTGGCGGGCGTAGCCCATAAAGATAAAACGACCAATATAGTTGATGAATCGAATATTAAAAAAGGCAATAAGTAATGAAGCTCACGCACGAGATTTGTAGGCAATTTTATAAAAAAGCAGGCATTCTCGAAGAAACTATTAAAATTATAGCCAAAGAATCTGAAGGTAATGCTTACACGTTTGCTGAAATCGCAATTCAACGTGGTTTAGTCGATCGTGATGTGGCAGGTATGATTTTGGGAGAATCAATTGGTGCAACTTATCTGAATTTATACCAAGCATCTTTTCAAGATGAAGTATTAGACTTATTACCGCTGGAATTAGCACAACAATATCAAGCTATTCCCATTCGTCAAATCGGTGCAACACTTACTCTTGCCTGCACTCGTCCTAAAGATACTAAAGTCCAGTTGGCGTTATCACGAATTATCGATAGACCCATAGAATTAGTGCTATGTTTGCCAGATGAATTAAATGCAGCTTATGCTTTGCGTTATCAAACTGAAAGTAAAATAAATGAACTTGTACTTTCCTTTGATTTTAAAAAACTAAATACATTATCAATTGAACATTTAGTTGAATTACATCCTATTATTGAAATGGCGGATTCGTTGCTGTTACTTGCGATGAAAGAGAATGCCTCGGATATTCACATTGAACCTAAAGAACATGATTGTATCATTCGCTTTCGAATTGATGGCATTTTAAGCGAACGCTTACGACTGCCGATTGGTCTCATAATACCGTTAACCTCGCGCTATAAAATCATGGCGGATATAAGTCTTGTTGAACATCGTATTCCTCAAGATGGAAGGATTAGTTTTCAAACATCTTTTAAAACTGTGGACGTACAAGTTTCAACTTTACCGATATTACACGGTGAAAAAACGGTTATACATTTTTTAGGTTCATTGGCAGAAACTGTGCCGATGAATTTGGATAGACTTAATATTTCAAAAGCTAATCTGCGTACTTTTAAAGAAACGTTAGCACAACCGAATGGCATTATTTTTATCACAGGTTCTATAGGTTCAGGTAAAAGTACCACGATTTACGCGGCGTTAAATCATATTAACAAACCGAGTATCAATATCACTACTATCGAAGATCCGGTGGAATATGAGGTAGAAGGAATCAATCAAGTACAAGTCAATGTTAAAGCAGGACGTGATTTTGCGTCGGTGCTGCGTTTGATTTTGCACCAAGACCCTGATGTGTTATTAGTTGGCGAGATTCAAGATAAAGAAACCGCGCAAATTATCAGTAAAGCCGCATTAACAGGACGTTTAGTGCTAAGTACATTGCTCACTAATAATGCCCCGCAAGCCTTAACACGTTTAATTGATATGGGCGTTGAGCGACATGTTGTTGCACCCGCCATTATTGGCGTATTAGCACAACGTTTGTTACGGCGTTTATGCGAGCATTGCAAAACTGAGCATCAAAATTTGGATGTTGAGTTGTTGCATCGTTATTTTTACTGGAAAAACCCAGAATTACCCATATTTTACAAACCGGTTGGTTGCCCGCATTGTAATCATAAAGGCTACAAAGGACGCATTGCTATTCATGAGTTTTTAAAGGTTGACAACACCATACGCGATTATATTTTGCAAGGTCGTAGTTATGACGATATTTGTAATTATGTCTACAGTATTGGCTTTAGAGATTTACGTTTTGATGGTTTTGTAAAGGCTTTACAAGGTTTTACCAGCTTAGAGGAGGTTATTCGTGTTACGGCAGATAACTAAGTTTTAAGGTTTCAAAATGGTTTAATAGTAATGATATGTTATATTGTAACATATAGAAAATTCAATTTAACTGGTTCGCCATTTTTCCATGACTCATTCTCACAATCACACAGCGTGCGTTCAAGTCGCACTCACGAATGCCGCACAACTCTGTGCAGAACGTGGCGTGCAACTCACACCGATACGGCAACAAGTTTTAGAACTCATCTGGGCAAATCATCACGCCGTCAAAGCCTACGATTTACTCGAACGTATCAAACCGCTTCAAAGTGCCGCTAAACCAGCGACGATTTATCGCGCCTTAGATTTTTTGATGGAACAAGGTTTTATTCATCGTGTCGAAAGTTTGAATGCGTTCATCGGTTGCACAGATTTACGCACCGTTCATGAGCAATTACTTTTGATATGTAAGCAATGCCAGGATGTTGAAGAACGTCAGGCGAATGCGGTCATGCAAAGTTTAGCGGATGAATTAAAAGAAGCAGGATTCACCGCGCATCATAAGGCTATTGAAATTCACGGAATTTGTCAGAATTGCCAGCAATGAAAATTGCGCTTGCCTACCAATTGTTATAATATAACATATCAATAAAATTCCTTTCCCTTCAAAACCATGACCACAAAACAACTTCCTATCACCGTTCTTTCTGGATTTTTAGGCGCAGGAAAAACCACGCTACTCAATAACATCCTCGCTAATCGAGACGGTTTAAAAATCGCCGTTATCGTCAATGACATGAGCGAAATCAATATCGATGCCGCGCTGGTCAAAAACGAAATGTCATTAAATCGCGCAGAAGAAAAATTAGTTGAAATGAGCAACGACTGTATTTGCTGCACATTGCGCGAAGATTTATTGATTGAAATTACCCAATTAGCAAAAGAAGGGCGTTTTGATTATTTGTTAATCGAATCAACAGGCATTGCAGAACCGTTGCCTGTGGCAGAAACGTTCACGTTTCGAGATGAAAATGACGTGAGTTTGTCAGATTTAGCGCGTTTAGATACGTTGGTAACAGTGGTTGATGCGGTGAATTTCATGCGCGATTATTTAGAATCGCAATCACTCAAAGACATTCACGCCGAAGTCAGCGACGAAGATGAGCGCAACATTTCAGATTTACTGGTTGAACAAATTGAATTTAGTAACGTGATTTTGATTTCTAAAATCGATTTGATTAGCAGTGATGAACGTGAAAATCTCACCGCGATTTTGAAAAATTTAAATCCTGACGCTGAAATTATTCCGATGGTAATGGGCAGTGTGCCGATTGCCAAAATTTTAAATACGCACAAATTCGATTTTGAAAAAGCCGAACAAGCCGCAGGTTGGTTGCAAGAATTACGCGGTACGCACAAACCCGAAACCGAAGAATACGGAATTTCGAGTTTTGTTTTTAGCGCAAATCGCCCTTTTTACACCACCCGTTTTTACGATTATTTGCATCGTGACGAATGGGATAACGGCACATTGTTACGTTCAAAAGGCTTTTTTTGGTTAGCGTCACGTCCTGAATGGGTGGGTTCGTGGTCACAAGCAGGCGGCACAATGCAATATGGTTGTGCGGGACGTTGGAAATCCGTCACCGATTGTCGGCAAGAACTCGTTTTTATTGGACAAAACATCAATCAAGAAAAAGCGATTGCTGAATTAAACGCCTGTTTATTAACCGATGAAGAATTTGCGGCAGGTGAAAACGTGTGGCGCGATTATCGAGATGAATTTCCTATTTGGTTTTTAGATGAAGAAGGTGAAACACCATGATGTCAGAAAAATTATTAAACCGTATTTTTCTGGTCGTTTTTTGCGTCACGCTCAGTTACGTTTTTGTTAATTGGTTGCCCGATTCAGTTGCAAATTTTGTTTATGGTTCGACAAACAAAAAAGCTCTTGTTCATAACGTAACCTTTGAGTTTTCGCAATGAATTTACCTTCTGATTTACCTTCTAGCATTATTGGTGCAAGCCTTTTAGTCAGTTTTAGTTCATTAAGCGGCTTATTTGTGTTGTGGATTAAGCCCGAAAAACTGCAAAAAATCGTGCCATATTTAGTTGCGTTGGCAGTTGGTGTACTTTTAGGCGATGCGTTCATTCACTTAATTCCCGATGCGGTGGCGCGTCAAGGTTCAGTATCAACCGTTTGTTTAATGACGTTATTGGGTGTTTTTGTTTTCTTTGTGTTGGAAAAAATTGTACGTTGGCGACACGACCACACTGTCGATTTTTCTAATCAAGATACGAATACCATTCAGCCAATGGCAAAAATGAATTTGGTTGGTGATGCGATTCACAATTTTGTCGATGGTATTTTGATTACGGGTAGTTTTTTAACGGATCCAATTCTTGGTGTGACAACGGCTTTTGCGATTATCGCGCATGAAATTCCACAAAAAATTGGTGATGTGGGTGCGTTAATTTATGGTGGTTTTTCACCGAAAAAAGCCGTTTTGTATAATTTCTATTGCTCATTAACGGTTGTGGTTGGCGCGATATTTACGCTATTTCTCAGTCAAATCGCAGAATCGTCACTTGTGTTTTTATTGCCCATTGCGGCGGGTGGTTTTATTTACATTGCCACCACCGACATGATGCCTGCGTTACATGAACATTCTTCACTTCGCAATTTATTTGGACAAACAGCCATTCTCGCTTCGGGCATTGCGTTTATGCAATCGATTGTGGTTTTTGAACAATTCCTCCTTCCTTAACAACTTAAAAATTATGAGCGCGTTACCCCACCAATTCAAATTTGAACCACAACCCACTTTTTCAACCGCGTGCGTTTCTTATCAACTGACCGATTTAACCGAAATTTATAAAGGTGACGTGAATTTGTGCGTGGTTAATCGAACGGTTGATACAGAAATTCACCACTTTGTTCACGAACTTTTTGCCGCGCAACGTCACGTTAGCGTGATTGAAAATTTTAATGTTGCGGGTTTTGATTTTGAAAATTTATTGCCACAAGCCAAACAGTTACGCGGTTACTCAGAATTTCACAAAGATATTGAACATTTAGTGACTGTTTTTTGTGAATTATTTGACTTACAAACCGTTGGCTTGCGTTTGGGAATGTTTGATAAAGCGATGTGTCCAAAATTTCATGTTGACCATGTGCCATGCCGTTTGGTTTGTACTTATGGTGGAATTGGCACGGAATGGATTGAAGACCGTTACATCAATCGCACGAAATTGGGCGTAGGTTCTGGTGGTTTAACCGATGATAAATCAGGACTCATTCAAGCAGATTTAGATGTTATCAACACCACGCCAGCTTATGCGATTGGTTTATTAAAAGGTTCAAAGTGGGAAGGTAGCGAACAAAACGGCGCAGTACATCGTTCACCAAAAGTCACTGAAAATGCGCCTTATCGACTTTTATTAACATTGGATTTTGCGTAAAAATTTATGACAAATGAAAAAAACACTCGCGTTCCTGTCACCATTCTGACGGGCTTTTTAGGTGCAGGAAAAACGACGCTTTTAAATCGCATTTTGTCTGAAGAACATGGACAACGCATTGCCGTCATTGAAAACGAATTTGGCGAAACAGGCATTGACAATGAATTGCTTATTCAAGGTGAAGAACAAATTATCGAAATGAATAACGGCTGTATTTGCTGCACGGTGCGTGGGGATTTAATCAGGATTTTGAGCGAATTAGCGCGAAAACGAGAACAAGGCAGTTTGCATTTTGACCGTGTGATTATTGAAACCACAGGGCTTGCAGACCCCGCGCCTGTTGCACAAACTTTTTTTGTTGAACCTGAAATTGCTTTCCACTATTTAGTTGATGCCATTTTGACCGTTGTTGATGCAAAACACGCTTTAAAACAACTTGATTCAACGCACGAAGCAGAAGACCAAATCGGCTTTGCTGATCGTTTGCTGATTTCAAAAGTGGATTTAGTCACACCTGAAGAATTGGATTTATTAACGGTGCGTTTGAAACAAATTAACCTCAATGCGCCCATCAAACACGTTCATTTTGGCAAAACAGCCATCAATGAACTTTTAGATATTCGCAGTTTTGATTTAAACGCCATTTTAGAAATTGAACCCAATTTTTTAAACGATGTTTCGCATCATCACGACAAAGGTGTTAGCTCATTTGCTTACCATTCAGACATTGCTTTTGATGCCGCAAAAATTATTTCTTTTATGGAGCTTACGGTTTCTATTTATGGCAACGATTTATTGCGCTACAAAGGAATTTTAGATATTCAAGGCTGCGATAAAAAAGTCATTTATCAAGGTGTTCACATGATGTTTGATGAAACACTCGGTATTGCGTGGAAAGAAGGCGAAAAAAGAGCTTCGACATTAGTCTTTATCGGTCGTAATTTGCCGCCCAAACAAGATTTAAAAGAAGCCCTCGATAGTTGCAGGATTGCATTGTGAAAACTCGTTTAAAAGGCGGACAAATTTTCGACCCTGCACAAAATCTAAACGGCGTTGTGCAAGATTTGTGGTTTCAAGATGGTGTGATTATTCCAACGCCGCACAAAAATGAAATACCTGATGTGGATTACGATATTTCTGGCAAAGTTGTGATGGCGGGGGCAATTGATATTCACAGCCACATTGCAGGTGGAAACGTGAATACCGCGCGTTTATTACTGCCTGAACAACATCGAAATTTCATGGCGCGAAAACTCAATCATCCATTTGGCATTTCTCGTTGGTCAACCACAGAAATCGGTTATCGTTACGCGCAAATGGGTTATACAACCGTTGTTGAACCTGCCATTTTGCCTGCGAATGCGTTAGATGCTCACCTGCAAATGGCAGATATTCCGATTATCGACACCGCAGGTTTAGCGATTTTGGGTAATGATGATTTTTTGTTGCGCTTACTTCGTGCAAAAGCAAGTCAAAATCAAATCAATGATTATGTTGCATGGACGTTGTATTCCACACGCTGTTTGGGTTTGAAAGTGATTAACGCAGGTGGCGCGAATGCGTTTAAAAACAACGTTCGCCATTTTGATTTAGACGATATTGTTCCCGATTACGGCGTGAGTTCGCGCCATATTTTGCAAACTCTGCAACGCGCCGCGTGTGACATTCAGTTGCCGCATCCTGTTCATGTTCACTGTAATAATTTAGGCATTCCAAATAACGTAGACACCGCGATTGCGACAATGGAAGCCGCGCAAGGTTTGCCAATGCACTTAGCGCATATTCAATTTTATGGTTACGGCAATCAAGGTGAACGCGGTTTTTCAAGTGAAAGCGCGAAATTGATTGATGCGTTTAACAAACATCCCAATATCACAATGGATGTTGGACAAGTTTTGTTTGGGCAAACGGTCACAATTTCGGGCGATGTGATTGCTCAATTCAGCCGCCGTGATGATGCCAGTCCTAAAAAATGGGTGGTTTGGGATGGGGAATGTCAAGGAAGTGGCGGCGTTGTGCCGTATCGCTATCAAGCAAAAAGTTTTGTGAACAGTTTGCAATGGATAATTGGTTTAGAAATTTTCTTATTAGCGCAAGACCCTTGGCGATTGTTTTTCACAACAGACCATCCGAATGGCGCACCTTTTACCAGTTATCCGCATTTGATTCGCTTGCTGATGGATTATGAATTTCGTTTGGAATGTCTGTCGCAATTAAATCCCCAATCCGTTGAAATGAGTTTGTTAAAAGAGCTGAAAAAAGAATTTTCACTTTATGACATTGCGATTATGACGCGCACCGCCGCCGCGCAAATGTTGGGCTTGAAAGATAGAGGGCATCTAAACGTTGGCGCAATGGCAGATATTGCTGTTTATCGTCCACAAGCTGATAAAGAAGCGATGTTTAATCATGCCGATTTCGTTTTTAAAAATGGCGAATTAGTGATTAAAAACGGTGAAGTGCAAGCACGAAAAAACGGGATGACTCAAATTGTGCAACCGCATTTTGAATCACAAATTAAACGTGATGTGCAAACGTATTACGACCAATTTTATAATTTGAAATTGCATAATTTTCAGGTAAAAGACGTAAGTTTTAGTCAAACCGACACAGAGCGATTTGTACTTCATTCCTGCGGTAAACCTTATGAATCAAGTTATGCAGCAAATTAAAACCCTTGAAAAAATCCCCGTTATCGTAATCAGTGGCTTTTTAGGAAGCGGCAAAACGACACTGCTCAATTCATTGTTAAACCATTTGCCAAAAACGGCAGTGATTATCAACGAATTCGGTACAACGCCGATTGATCAAGATGTGTTACGAAAACATAACTCGCCCAAAGTCACACTCGTCGGCGGGTGTTTATGTTGTCAAACCCGTGATGCGTTACGGTTTTGACCGATTTGATGACGCTTTATCATGAGAAATTAGTGCGCTTAAAAGGCATTATTTACACGCTTGAAAATACTAAACCGTTGATTATTCAAGGCGCGAATGGCGTTTTATATCCAACCAGTTTTTTACCCGCACGCGAATCGGATGATGAAATAGGACGTTTAGTTTTTATTACTGATGGTGACGTGAGCGATTTAGCAGAAGCCTTTATGCAAAAACTGCGTCTTTCGGCGTGATTTCAACCAATATATTTTTATAGTTTAGGAAATTTTATGTTTAAAAAAATTCACTTTTTACCCGCGTATTTTTTGGTTTTCGCCGCGCCACTTTATGCCGAAGATAGTGTGCAAAAGCTCGACGATATTATTATTACCGCACCTTTACAGGAAACAACCTCTGAATTTGCTGTACCCGTGACTGTCTTAGAAGATGATGAACTGATGATGAAAATGGGGCATAGCATTGGCGAGACGTTGAAACAAGAGCAGGGAATTACCAGTCAATCATTTGGTCCTGGTGTTGGTACACCCGTTATTCGAGGTCAAAGTGGACCTAGAGTGCGCGTCTTATCCAGTGGTATTGGAAGTAATGATGTGTCGCAGTTAAGTCCTGACCATGCAACCAGTATTGAGCCTATCATGGCAGAGCGCATCGAGGTATTGCGTGGACCCGCTACCTTACTTTATGGCAGTGGTGCAATGGGTGGTGTAGTTAATGTTATCGATAATCGCATTCCTAGTTTTATTCCTGATAAGCCGTTTGGCGGTGTTGTCGAGCAACGTTATGATTCGGCTTTCGATGAAACCAGCACAGCATTGAAAGCTGAAGGCGGAAAAGACCATCTTGCTTATCATTTAGATGGTTTATTTCGTGACCGCAGTAATATGAGCATCGATGGGCAAGCTATTGATGCGCCCGCGGCACAATCTCTTGATTCCACACTTAATGTCATTCAAAACAGTCATGGCATGATTCCAAATACTTATGCCCAAACTATCAATGGTTCGGCGGGCGTTTCATTAGTGGGTGACCCTGGATTTGCAGGCGTTTCAATCAATCAGCTACATAACAATTATGGTATTGCCCCCGATGGTAGTGGCGGTTCAAATACTCGTATCGATATTCAACAAACTAAATATGACTTCAAGAGCGAACTGAACAATCCTTTAAGTTTTGCCGAATTATTGAAGATGCGGATGGGTTATACCGATTACTATCACAAAGAATTAGATGGTGGTGAACCAGGAACAGCATTTAGCAACAAAACGTTTGAAGGTCGCATGGAACTTATCCATAAACCTATTGGATTATTTCGAGGGTTGGTTGGTTTTCAGGTATTATCTAGCGACTTTTCTGCCTTTGATTTTACTGGCGCACAAACGATTGTTCCCAAATCCTTAATCAGTAGTTACGGCGTATTTGGTGTTGAATCATTTAATTATGGTCCTGTTACTTATCAATTAGGTGGTCGAGTAGAAGAGAGTTCCATCGCGCCACAATCTGGCACAAATTATTCCTCACCAAATGGCTTGCCAATTAGTTCGTCTTATAATTATTTACCCGTTAGTGCTTCCGCTTCAGGGCTATGGAAACTTGATAAAAAAAATAGCCTCAATTTAGCTCTTACCCGTTCCCAACGTGCGCCACAAGTTCAAGAATTGCTGTCTCATGGTTTTCACGATGCGACCCGCAGTTTTGAAGAAGGTAATCCCAACTTGCAAATGGAAACCTCTTACAATCTGGATTTGGGCTATAAGTTCAAAGCTGATTGGGTGCGTGCTGAATTAGATTTATTTAATAATTGGGTAAATAATTACATCTATCAGCAACGTACAGGTCAATTTGTGTTGCAAAACCCAGACACGGGTGCAGCAGATGCGTGTTCGCTGAACACCGGTTGTACCGCCGTAGTTCAAAGTTATCAGGCTAACGCTATTTTCAGAGGCTACGAAAGTAAGCTAATTTTTCCAGTAATGGAGAATCACTACGGATTGGTCGATTTAACTTTATTTAGCGATTACACCCGTGGCACATTTGTTAATGGCGGCGATGTACCACGCATGCCACCGCTACGCTTTGGCTTCCAGTGGGATTATACCAAGCAACAATGGACAAGTAATCTACGGTTTACCCGCGCCCAAGCTCAAAACCATCCAGGTGCAGATGATACTTCTACGGCAGGTTATTATTTGTTGAGTCTCGGCAGCCAATATCAAATCAAAGATTTCCACGACGCAAAAATTATGTTGTTTGCTAAGGCAAATAACTTGCTTAACGAAAACATCCGAAATTCCGTTTCTTACTTACGCAATTTTTCGCCGGAGCCTGGACGCGGAGTGGAAGTTGGAATTCGGGTGAATTATTAGGCAACCCTGTCCGGTAATGTTTCGCCAGCAAAATATGCGGCTAAATTTGCCAACACTTTTTCGCCCATTGCAGTGCGTGTTTCAAGGGTTGCACTGCCCAAATGCGGCAATAATGCTACATTTTCTAAATCTAAAAAACCTTCATGAATGTTTGGCTCATTTTCATAAACATCTAACCCAGCGCCGGCGATTTGTTTAGTTTTTAGTGCATCAATTAACGCCTGACTATCGACCACATCGCCGCGTGCCGTATTGATTAAATGCGCGGAAGGTTTCATAAATTTTAGCGTTTGAGCATTGATTAAATGTTTCGTACTTGCACCTGCGGGGCAATGCAATGAAACAAAATCGGCTTTTTGCAATAATTCTTCGAGCGAGTTGCAACGTTTAGCATTTAAATCTTGCGTGACATATTCATCTGCGGGACTTGGACTGAAATAAATAATATTCATGTCAAAACCGTGATGCGCTTTACGCGCCATCGCTTGTCCAATGCGACCAAAACCAATCAAACCCAGCGTTACACCCGTCACATTTGAACTAAGCATACTGGTCGGACACCAGCCCGCCCATTTTTTTGCACGAACTAAACGATCGCCTTCTGCGCCACGTCGTGCGGTCATGAGCAATAACGTCATCGCAATATCAGCGGTGCTTTGCGTTAAAACATTCGGCGTGTTGGTAACGATTAAATGGTTGGCTTTTGCCGCTTCGATGTCGATGTGGTTATAACCGACACCGAAATTCGCTAAAATTTTGCAGCGTTTATTTTCAACATTTAAAACATCCGCAGGAAAGGAATCACAAACGGTTGGGCAAACAGCATCGTAATGTTGCAATGCCGCTTTGAATTCGTCAGCAGTCAAAGATCGGTCGGTTTCGTTTAATGTCACGTCATACAAATCACGCAATTTCGCTTCAACAGATTGTGTCCAACGGCGGGTGATAAAAACTTTTGGTTTGTTCATTTTAAAATCCTTAAATTTGTTTTCGCCATTCTAAACAAAAAAAAAGGTTCAAAGCTATTACACTTTGAACCTTTAAGCTAGTTTTTAAAAAACTTACTTCGCCGTAGTCGAACGATAATATTCGATTGCCGCTGCAACGCCGCTACCGGCTTTGATGTCAAAACCGCTGTCTAACAACGCCATTTCAACACCGGCAATTGCGCCGAGCAATGACACGTCATTCATGTCACCAAGATGACCAATACGGAAAACTTTACCTGCTAATTCCGATAAACCACCACCGAGCGAAATATTGTAGCGATTAAATGCGGTAGCGATAACTTCACGCGCATCTTTATTTTCAGGCACAACAACCGCTGTAACTGTGTTTGATTCAAAGCCTTTTTCAGCGCAAACTTCCAAACCCCAAGCTACAACCGCTCTGCGTACACCTTCACCTAAACGATAATGACGCGCGTAAACATTTTCCAAACCTTCTTCAAATAATAAATCCAATGCTTTACGCAATCCGTATAAAATTGGCAAATTCGGCGTGTAAGGGGTGTAACCAGTCGCATTTTGGTTGATTTGATCTTTCAAATCTAAGAAACAACGTGGATACGTTGATGTTTCAACCGCTTTCAAGGCTTTTTGACTAAACGCTAAAAACGCGCCGCCTGCTGGCAACATGAAACCTTTTTGTGAACCACTAATTGCTGCGTCAACGCCCCAATCATCCATACGGAAATCAACACAACCGATTGAACTTACACCGTCAACAAACAAAAAAGCGGGATGATTTGAAGCATTTATCGCTTTACGCACGCCAGCAATATCAGAGGTCACACCAGTTGCCGTTTCATTATGAGTAGCTAAAACGGCTTTGATTTCGTGATTAGTATCTTCTTTTAAACGTGCTTCTAATTTATCTAATGGAATGCCGTTACCGAATTCTTCACGATAAACTTCAACGTCAAAACCTAAGCGTTTTGCCATTTCTGACCATAAACGACTGAATTGTCCGAAGTTATAAATAATGACTTTATCGCCAGGATTTAATACGTTTGTGAACGCAACTTCCCAACCCGCTGTACCGGTTGCTGGAAAAATGAATGCTTGTCCTTCAGTTGTACCAAAGACTTTTTTCAAATCTTCGAGCAACGGTGCAAACAATAGTGGGAATGCGGCTGAACGATGATCTTGCATCGGAACGTGCATTGCACTTAACACTTCGTGTGGAACGTTTGTCGGGCCTGGAATATAAAGGTGATTACGACCTGCCATGATTTTATCTCTCTTAAATAGAATGGTTAAAAAAACGCGCAATCATGACATAGCGACCTTTAATCAGCAAGGTTTTACACGTCAAATGCGCGTTATGAATTGACTTTACTCGCTTGAAAAGTAGAATGACAGTGTTTTTAATTTCAAATTTTATTCCAGTTCTTAAACTGGATTTTTTATTTTCATTCCAAAGGAAAAACTCAATGAGTCATACTTTATATACGGCGAACGTATCGCGCGTTCAACGCTGTGAATTAGCATTGCCTGGAACCAGCCCTGAATTTTTTGAAAAAGCCCTTAAAAGTGGCGTTGACGTTGTTTTTTTAGATTTGGAAGATGCCGTTGCGCCAGACGATAAATTGACGGCGCGTAAAAATGTGATTCAAGCAATTAACGATTTAGATTGGAAAGGTCACGGTATTACGGTTTCTGTTCGCATCAACGGCTTAGACACGCAATATATGGTGCGTGATGTCGTGGATTTGGTTGA
>Ga0265314_10004147_pt1 | contig 13641 bp, 11 predicted proteins | sample 4126metaG_FD_203106 | JGI IMG/M metagenome (GOLD analysis project Ga0265314, IMG submission 203106) | Rhizosphere microbial communities from Carex aquatilis grown in University of Washington, Seatle, WA, United States - 4-1-26 metaG | ecosystem: Host-associated > Plants > Roots > Rhizosphere >... | reverse complement strand
ATCCCAAACGGATTGCGCTGTTCGACGCTCCCCCGAAACGCGACATGGCGGTGAACGACGGCGACACCATCACGCTCGGTGACACCACCATCAAGCTCTATGTCGTCCCCGGCCATACGCTGGGTACGCTCGCGACCTTATTCACCGTGCACGACCATGGCGAGGCGCACCGCGCCGTCGCCTGGGGCGGCACCGCCTACAATTTCGGCCCTCTGCCCGACCGGCTGCAGATCTATGCCGACACCACAGAAAAATATCGCGGCGTCATGAAACAGGAAAAGGCCGACATGTTCCTGTCGAACCATGTCTCGTTCGACGCGGCGATCGCCAAGATGGCCGCGCTGAAGCAGCGCAAGCCGGGCGAGCCCAACCCGTTCGTGGTCGGCGACGATGCGGTGCAGCGTTTCCTCACCGTGCTCGGCGAATGCGCGCTGGCGACCAAGGCCTATGTCGAGGCCGGCCAGCCGGGGAAAACCGCGAAGTAGGGTTCGCTGTCATTGCGAGGAGCGAAGCGGACGAACCAATCCAGTGCCGCGAAGGAAGACTGGATTGCTTCGCTTCGCCCGCAATGACGGCAGACGGACTCCCCTCCCCCTTGCGGGGAGGGGTCGGGGGTGGGGGTCTGCATGGCTTCCGTTGTGGCACCCCGCCCCTCACCCTCGAGAGCGAGCTTCGCTCGCCTCGGACCCCGCAAGGGGGAGGGGAAAAGAAAGCGGGCTCCGCCATTGGTTAGTCGAGCCCGATCTCACCGCCAGTGCAGCAACCGCGCTTCGAGCCAGTTGATCAATTTCCCGACCGCGAGCCCGAACAGCGACAGGATGACGACGCCGGCGAGTAACTGGTCGGTCTGCATCAGATTGCCGGTCTGCAGCACGAAGGCGCCGATGCCGTATTCGGCGCCGATCATCTCGGCGCTGACCACCAGCAACAGCGCGATCGAGGCGGTGATCCGGAATCCCGCCAAAATCGACGGCAGCGCGCCGGGCCAGATCACGCGGCGCACGATGCTGTGGAACGGCACGTCAAAACTCTGCGCCATCCGGATCAAATTGCGCGGCACGGCGTCGACGCCGCTATAGACCGAAATCGCGGTGGAGAAGAACACGCCGAGCGCAATGGTCGCGATCTTGGGCTCTTCGCCGATGCCGAGCCACAGGATCAGCAGCGGCAGCAGCGCGATCTTGGGGATCGGAAACAGCGCCGAGATGAAGGTGATGCCGACGCCGCGCGCCCGGCTCGATAGCCCGATCGCGAAACCCGCGATCACGCCGGCCACGGTGCCGAGCAGCCAGCCGGTGCCGATCCGCATGATCGACCAGGACAGATGCTGCCACAGCGCGCCGCTGGCCGCGAGTTGCCAGATCGCGAGCGCGATCGCGGTCGGCGCCGGCAGGAACAGCGGGTTGACCCATCGCAGGCCGCTCGCCAATTGCCAGACCGCGATCACCAGCGCCAGTGCGATCCAGCCGGCGCGGCGATCCAGTTTTGGCGCAAAGCCCGCGCCACGAAACGCGACCGGCCGCGTCGCATCTGCGGGATCGGTTTTAGGAGAGGGCTGGTCGGAGCGGTCAAGCACCCTGCACCTCCCGCTCGGCGTCGATCGCTTCCTCGCGGATCAGCGACCACAAATCCTGTTGCAGCGTCAGCAGCCGTCCGCGGGCATTGATATCGCCGCGCTCGGCGCGGGTCATCGGAATGCTGACGATCTCCCTGATACGGCCGGGCCGCCGCGACAGAACCACGATGCGATCGGCGAGCCGCACCGCTTCCTCGAGATTGTGCGTGACATAGACCGCGCCCATCGTGCCGTCGGCGAGCAGGCCGATAAAATCCTCCATCAGCAATTCGCGGGTCTGCGAATCCAGCGCCGACAGCGGCTCGTCCATCAGCAGGATCGCCGGTCGCACGGTGAGCGCGCGGGCGATGCCGACCCGCTGGCGCATGCCGCCCGACAGTTGCTTCGGGTATGCGCCGCGGAAATCCGACAGCCCGGTGCGGCGCAGGGCGTCGTCGACGATCGCGTTACGCGCGGCGACGCCCAGGCCGATATGCAACAGCGGGAATGCAACGTTCTCCTCGACCGTGCACCACGGCAGCAAGGCAAAATCCTGAAACACAAAGGTAAGAGGATTAAAACTTCCCGGCGGCGGCGCGCCGCGCAATTCCGCCCGCCCGGCGCCCGGCAGCAGCAGGCCGCCGAGGATCGACAGCAGCGTGCTCTTGCCGCAGCCGGAGGGCCCGACAACCGCGACCACCTCGCCGGACGAGACCGTGAACGACACATCGTCCAGCACCGCAAGCGCGCCGAAGCTGTGGCTGATATGGTCGGCGATCAGGTCCATTGGCGTTCAGTTTTCCGTAGCTTCAACACTGCCGTCATCCTGAGGAGCTGCGCTCGCGCGGCGTCTCGAAGGATGGCAACGGGCAGTGCGTGCGGCCATCCTTCGAGACCTGGCCAAGGGGCCGCTCCTCAGGATGACGGTTCAGTATTGTCTCACGGCGTCATACCATCAATCCGGCTTCGCGAAATCTTTCGCGACGATCGCGTCCACCCCAAAACCCTTGTCGACAAAGCCCTGCGCCTGCAGCCATTCGATCTGGTTGGCGACGTTCCTGACGTCGAGTTTGCCGTCGGGATCGACATAGGCGCAATTGCCGACCACCTGCTCGACCGGCAGGTTGGTGTATTTGGCGATGATCTCCAGCAACGGCTTTGTCTTCTCGTCGATCGGCGCATCGCCGTTCTTGACGGCAGACAGGATCACATCGTGATATTCGCGGTCGGCGCGTTGCAGCGCGCCGAGCAATTTGGTCACCAGCGCCTTGTTGGCAAGCGCCTTGGGCGAAGCAAATACCGCTCCCAGCTGCCACGGCGTTTCGTCACCGACCCAGCCCAGCAGTTTAGCGCCATTGTCGTCCATCAGCTTGCGCGCGGTCGAGACCGGCAGCAGCGCGGCATCGACGGTTTCGCCTTTCAGCGCGGCGGCCGCATTCGACAGCGACTGCAGCGGCAGCACCTTTACGTCCGAGAGCTTGAAACCGTATTTGTCGGCCAGCAATCCCAGCGAATAATGAAAGCTGGAGCCGACCTGGGTTACCGCCACGCGCTTGCCGGCGAGATCCTTTGGCGTCTTCAGCCCCGCGGCATAGGCGTTGTTGCTGGCGAAGTAGCCTATCAGCGGGAAGCCTGCGCGTTCGCGGCTCATGCCGCCGATCACTTTCAGGGTGCCCTTGCCGGCGAGATTGTAGAGGCCTGCAGTGAATGCCGTGACGCCGAAATCGACATCGCCCGACGCGGTCGCGACCGCGATCGGCTGGGCGGCATCGAAGAATTTCAGCTCGACGTCGAGGCCGACGTCGCGGAAATAGCCCTTGTCCTGCGCGATGAACACCGGCGCCGACGACGACAGCCGGAGCACGCCGATCTTTGCCTTCAACAGTTCCTCGGCGCGGGTGTGGCTAGCCAGCGTCAACAACAACAGGCTGGCGCAAAGCAACGCGTATCGGCGTCGCGCGTTCTGGCAAAACTTCATCCCGTTTCCTCTCGCTTCTTTACAGGCCTTGCGGGACTCTCTGATCCCGTCCGATGAACGCGCCCTGCTCTTGCAATGTCTGTTGCAGCTTTTCGACCGCGATGTCACGCGGCATCGCGTTGCCATCCAGCGCCAGCGCCGCGGCGGCTCCCGCCGCCTCGCCCATCGCAAAACAGGCGCCGGAGACCCGCGCCGCCGACTGGCCGTCATGGGTCATCGAGGCGCAACGGCCGGCGACCAGCAGATTGTCGAGGCCCTCGGGCGTCAGCATGCGATAGGGCAATTCATTGAAGCCGCGCGATTCCGGGATCGGCGGGAAGGTGAAGACGACGTCGCCCGCGACATGCGATTCCATCGGCCAGCCGTTGACGCCGATTGAATCCTCGAACGAGGCGCAACCGAGCACGTCTTTGCCGCTGAGCATATAGCCGCCGACCACGCGCCGGGTCTCGCGGATGCCGAGCTGCGGCGGCAGATCGACGATGTAGGATTTTTCAAAGCCAGGCACCGTGCGCAGGAAGTTGAAGGCCTCGACCGCCTGGCGGCGGCCGTCGATCTCGCCGCGGGTGAGGTCGTCGGGCTGCAGGCCGTTGATCGCGCTGCCGTCGGGGCGCGCCAATTGCGTGAAATTCACCCGCCATTCGATGCCCGACTTCTGCGGCCGCACGATCGCCGCCTTGCGCGGGAAACGGTGTGTGCCGGCGGCTTCGGCCTGCTCCATCAGTTGCGGAATGCTGCGCCAGGCCTCACCGGCTTTGTCGGGATCGATGCCGTTGAGGCGGAACATCATGGAAGGAAAAAGCATGCTGCCGGCGTTATCGCCGACCTCAAAACGCGCGCCGGCCCAGGCCGCGAGGTCGCCGTCGCCGGAACAATCGATGAAGATGTCGGATCGCACCGCCTGGCGGCCGGCCTTGGTCTCGACCATCAGCGCATGGATGCGTCGGTCGTCCTGCATCACCACGCCGGCGCCGAGCGCGTGAAACAGGATATCGACCTTGTTTGCCGCGAGCAGGTCGTCGGCGGCGATCTTGTAGGCCGCGGTGTCGTAGGCCTGGGCGAAGATTTTTCCCAAGATGAGATGCGGCGCATTCAGCCCGCCGAGCCGGTCGATCCGCGCCAGCAGGTCGGAGGCGATGCCCTGCACCACCCGGTGCATCTCGCCATGGACATTGGCGTGCAGCCCGCAAAAGTTCGTTACGCCCGCCGCCGTGCCCATGCCGCCGAGAAAGCCGTAGCGCTCGATCAAGAGGGTGCGCTTGCCCGCGCGCGCCGCGGCGACCGCCGCCGCTATTCCCGCCGGGCCGCCGCCGAGCACCGTGACTTGATATTCGCCGTAGAGCGGGATTTTCCGCGCGGGTTCTTCGATGGTTTTGGCGGGCAAGGCGGGCTTTCCGGATTGTGGGCCGGCATCATGCCCCGACCAGGGGATTTTAGCCATCGCGCCAAAGGACTAGCAGGGTTCAACATGCGCCGTTCTCGCCCGCGGCGGCCCTCGCCCCGGTCAAAAAATCGCGACCGGCCGCGGCAGGCAAGCACGGGCCCTCCCATCAGGGGTGAATTTATGAAATGATACAACCTTTAATGGACAACGCATCAGCATCGCCCGGCGCAAAAACGGGCGACGATTATTTCTAAAAAAAATTCAAACTGCAACAGTACATCTCATCTTTGCGGGCGCAACAACAGGCGCCGCATTTTATTAGGAGAACCGGACATGTTACTGAAAGGACCGGAAACCAAACTCAATTCGTATGGCTTGCTGATCGGAAAGATCACCGCGTCCCGGCCGAAGCGGCCGGCAAGCCCGCATTGGCTTTTGTTCGTGCAACCCGACGATCCCAACCACCCGCCCTATCGCGTGGCGGTCAATCTGCAGACCACAAAGAGCAAGCACAAGCCCGAGCTGCAATACCAGATCGTCGAGTTCGGCCGCCGCCCCACGCCGAAGGGCACCGCGTTGATCAAGAAGCTGACCGCGCTGGGCATCAGCGAAAACTTCGTCGTCGCCGAATCCGATCCGGCGCTGCCGCGGCTGGATTTCGCCCGCGGCGGCTTCCTCAACCCGAAAAGATTCGCCGACCTGCGCCCCGGCGTGAAAACGCTGGCGACCGAATTCAAGAAAGCCGTCGCCGAAACAATGAAGGCGAAGGCGCTGGTCGCCGTGTTCGGCTCCGGCTCTCCGGTCGATCCGCAAACCGGCCTGGCGGTGCCCACCGGTTTCACCGGCATCGAAAACATCCACATGAACCAGGGCACCAGAAACCTCATCAACAGCAAACCGCATTATCTCGAAAACGACCCCGACCAGGACGGCGGCATCATCTTCCTGCTGCCGGGCGGCGCCCGAGGCTTCTTCGTCAAATTCGATTCGCAGACCACCAACACCTACGAGGACGGCAACCCCGCCGAGACCGGCATTGCGGAAATCGACAGGGTTTCTCCGGCGATCCGCAACACGATCATGCCGAAAACCTATCCGAGCAGGATGGCGGCGCGGCGGACCCACCGCACGACCGTGAGCAGCGCGAACGCCACCCTTCCCGCCGTGGCCCGCATGACGCCGCCGCCGGTGGCCGCGGCAGGCGGCAAGACCAATCCGCCGGCCAGCGCGAACGCCGGCGGCTACGTGTTCGCCGACGTCAATCCGGCCGACGCCTCCGGCCAGTACATTCCCGATGTCGACGACAACACCTACAAGACGCCATACGTGATGACGCGATCGTCCGGCAAGACGCGCGGCCCGGTGCCGACGCCGCACGTCTATCCGACGCTTGAGCTCTCGGACATCCTCGGCGCCAACCCGCCCGGTTATGTCAGCAACAGCAGCGGCAAGAGCATCGCCTTCGACCTGATCGGCGACAGCGGTGCGCCATCCGCACAGCATTTCGCGGAATATGAATCCAAAGTCACCGATTTGATCACACGCGACGCCGCCGCATCGCCGCCGGCGTTCCTGTTCCATGTTGGCGACGTCGTCTATTTCTACGGCGAGGAGAATTACTACTACGGCCAGTTCTACGAACCGTTCAAAGCCTATCCGGCGCCGATCTTCGCGATCCCGGGAAATCACGACGGCATCACCTATAACGACAGCATGATCTCGCTGGACTCGTTCCAGAAGGCATTCTGCGCGCCGACGCCCGCGCGCTGGATCGGCTCCGGCGGCCTGCTGCGCACCTCGATGACGCAGCCCGGCGTTTATTTCACGCTCAACGCGCCGCTGGTGTCGATCATCGGGCTCTACTCGAATTGCGGAGAATCGTTCGGCTGGCTCAACGACGACCAATTGACGTTTCTCTACAACGAGCTGGTGCGGTTGAAGGGATTGCGCAAGAACGGCCTGCCGGCGGTGATCCTCGCGATCCACCATTTCCCGCGCTGGTTTCCCGATCAAAAGCCGATCGATCCGACCAGCGCCGCGATCGACGCGGCCTGCAAAAAGGCCGGCTTCTGGCCGGACGCGGTGGCCTGCGGCCACGCCCATCTCTATCAGCGGGTGGTGCGGCAGGACACCGGACAGGACATTCCCTATGTCCTGACCGGCGCCGGCGGCTATGCGGTGACACCTGGCGAGGAGGTCGGCAAATCCTACATGGCCAAGATCGCCTCCAGCGGCTCGCGCCTCGGCTTCAAGAGATTCGAATCCGGCTATGTCCGCGCGACCTTGACAGCCCCGGCCAAGGGCGATCCGACACTGCGGTTCGAATATCGCAGCGTCAAACCGGCCAGCAACGCGCCGGACGATGTCTGCACCATCAATTTGAACACCAACAAGCTGGTTTAACGACGAAACTCATCCCGTCTGCCACTTCGCCGCGCGCTTCTCGGCAAACGAGGCCAATCCTTCGGATGCTTCGCTGGTTTGCCGTTTCGCCGAATGCATCTTTACCAGCCGTGCATAGGCCTCATCATCGACGCTCATGCCGCCGAACGAGCTTTCCAGCGCGAGCGCCTTGGTCTCGGCCAGCGCCGCGGGGCCGTTGGCGAGCAATTGCTCGACGACTTTCGCGCCGGCAGATTCAAGCTCGGCCAGCGGCACCACTTCGTGCACCAGCCCGATGCGCCGTGCATCCGGCGCGCCAAAACGCTCGCCGGTCAGGGCGTAACGGCGAACCTGGCGGACGCCAATGGAATCGCAGAGTTGCAGGATGATGATCGCCGCCGTCAGCCCCCAGCGCACTTCGGTGATCGAGAACAGCGCGTTGTCGGCGGCGATCACCACATCGCAGGCCGAGATGATGCCGGTGCCGCCGCCGAAGCAGCCGCCCTGCACCAGCGCCACCGTCGGGATCGGCAGCGTGTTGAGCCGCTGCACCGCCTCGAAAGTGGCGCGCGACACCGCCTCGTTGTCTGCCGCGGAGCCCGGCCGCACCGCGTTGATCCATTTCAGGTCGGCGCCGGCCTGAAAATGCTTGCCATTGCCCTTCAGCACCACGACGCGAAGGTTGGGTTTTTTGCCCAGTTCCGCCATCGCGGCGAGTACGCCGTTGATCAGGCCGGCGTCGTAGGCGTTGTTCACTTCAGGGCGATTGAGCGTGACGGTGGCGACGCCGCGGGCGTCGAGCTCCCACAAGACCGGATCAGCCATCGCGATTATTCCGCCGCGTCCAGAATGGTCTTGCCGAGGCTGTTGTCGACGATGACCGGCGTTTCAAAAAAGCTGATCTCGGGCGGCGCGCCGTAGCGCTCCGCAATCATCTTGCGCCATTCGGCAGTGTAGATGCGCTCGGCCGCCTCGCGGCTTTCCCAGAGATAGCAGCCGCCGCCGGTCCGGCTTTCGGCGTCGAACAGATAATATTTGCGAACCAGCCCTTCGAGACCCCGGTATTTCGGCGCCGAGTTCCGGAACAGTTCCGCCGCCTTGGCGGCGTCCAGCGCTGCCGGCAGCTTGAAACGGACAATGGCGGTGATCATCGGAATTCCTCCGTGGGTGATATTTTGCGGCGAGGATGCGGCATTTCGGCAGGGACGGCAAGGTTGCCCCGCCAGGCATCGGCATGCGGCATCCGCGGTTGCGCCCGGCATCCGGTCCGTGGAAACTGGCCTCACGATTGAGAGCCTCCCAGAGGATACACCCCATGCGGATATGCGTTTTCGGCGCGGGCGCGGTCGGCGGCCATTTTGCGGTGCGGCTGGCGCTGGCGGGCCACGAAGTCTCCTGCGTGATACGCGGGCCGCATCTCGCTGCCGTCAAGGCCAACGGGCTGACGCTGCGTTGCGGCGGCGCCGAATTCAACGCCAAAGTCGACGCATCGGACGATCCGGCAACACTTGGGCCGCAGGATTTCGTCATCAGCACGCTGAAGGCGACCGCCCTGGGCAGTCTGGTCGCGGGCCTGCCGCCGCTGATGAATGAGAACACCGCAATCGTCTTTGCCCAGAACGGCATTCCGTGGTGGTACGATCTCGGCCTCGCCGCGGATCATCCGCCGCCGCCCGATCTCGGCTTTCTCGATCCGGGCGGCAAATTGCGCGCCGCGGTGCCGATGCGGCGCATCATCGGCGGGGTGATCTTTTCATCCAACGAGGTGGTTGAGCCCGGCATCGTCGCCAATCTCTCGCCGGAGCGGAACATGCTTCTGGTCGGCGAATGCGACGATGGCGCCAGCGAGCGGATCGGCAAGCTGCGTGCCGCGCTCGTTGCAGCGTCGATTGCGTCGGCACCGGTGGCAAAGATCAGGGAGACGATCTGGTCCAAACTGCTGACCAACATGTCGATGTCGGTGCTGTGCTCGCTGACCGGGCAAACCGCGCGCGGGGTCAGGGACGATCCGGCGTTGCAGAATGTGATTCCGCGCCTGCTCGACGAGGCCAACAGCATCGCGCAGAGCTGCTACCCCGAGGTCAAGCGCGTCACCCGCACCGGCCCGGCGCCCGACCACAAGCCGTCGATCCTGCAGGATTACGAACTCGGCCGCGCCATGGAAATCGACGTGCTGGTGAAAGCGCCCGCCGCGTTCGCGCGCGCCGCCGGATTGTCGACGCCGATGCTCGACATGATCGCGGCGCTCGCGATCCGCCAGGCAAGAGACAAGGGATTGTACCGGGCGTGAGAGATTTGGAGCTGTAACCATGCACATCAAGGACAAGGTCTGCGTCGTCACGGGAGCGGCGAGCGGCATCGGCGAGGCGACGGCGCGGGCCTTTGCCGAGGCGGGTGCGCGCGGCGTCGTCGTTGCCGACCTCAGGAACTCGCGCGAGCGGCTGGCAAAAGTCGCGGGCGACATCGACGGGCTCGCCGTCACCTGTGACGTCGGCGAGGAAGCCGACATCAAGGCGCTGGTCGCGGCGGCTGAGGACAAATACGGCCCAATCGATATCTTTTTCTCCAACGCCGGCCTGTCGCGCAAGGGACAGGAGACCGCGTCCGACGCCGATTGGGACGTCAGCTGGCGGGTCCATGTGATGAGCCACGTATTCGCGGCCCGCGCGGTGGTGCCAGGAATGCTCGCGCGCGGCTCCGGTTATCTCTTGAACACCGCCTCCGCCGCGGGGCTGTTGGCGTCGCTGAATTCGATGCCTTATGGCGTGACGAAAAACGCGGCGATCGCGCTCGCCGAGCATCTCGCCATCCAGTATGGCGATCGCGGCATCCGTGTCTCCGTGCTGTGCCCGCAATCGGTGCAGACCGGCATGACCATGCCCGGCCCCAGCGCCGCGCGGGTCGACGGCGTGATGCAGCCGGAGGAAGTAGCGCGCATCGTCATCGAAGCGATGGCAGAGGAGCGTTTTCTCATTTTGTCGCATCCAACCGTCGCGGAATATGTGCTGCGCAAAGCCTCAAACCGCGACCGCTGGCTCGCCGGCATGCGCCGCCTGCGCGACAAGGTCTATGGCGCACCGCAGGCGGGAGCTTGAGAGTTCCGATCAAACGGAGCGCTTGCGTTCGACCAACCTCGCCCCGCTTTGCGGGGAGAGGTCGAAATTCGCTGAAAGCGAATTTCGGGTGAGGGGCAAGGCATTGCGCTCGCCCCCCGCCCTGCATTTGCGGGAGGAGCCCCTCACCCCGACCCTCTCCCCGCTCTTGAGCCTGTGAAGAAATCATCTGGATTTTGGACAAACTGTGATTCAATGGAGCCGTCGGTGCGGAGGCGGTTTTGATGGATCCGAAACACGGTGGGTCGAGAGGTGGCGGGGCGCGGGTTGTGGTAGCGAACCGGGCGCAGTTGTCTTGGGACTTGATCAATCCGGATGGCTGGTTGGCGCCCGACCACCGGGCGCGATTGGTGGTTGGCTTCGTCGAGACGCTGGATTTGACGGTGCTGTACGACAAGATCGAGGCGCGCGAGGGGATGGCGGGGCGGCCTGCCGCGGACCCGGCTGTGCTGTTTGCGTTGTGGCTTTTGGCGACGATGGACGGGGTGGGCTCGGCGCGCGAACTGGACCGGTTGACCAGCCAGGATTTGGCCTACCGCTGGGTCGCGTGCGGTGTGCCGGTCAACTACCACGGGCTTGCGGACTTCCGGGTGGCGCACGCCGATGTGCTCGACGGCCTGCTGACCAAAACGCTGGCGGCGTTCATGGCGGAGGGGCTGTTTGACGCCGACGAGATCGTGGTCGATGGCACCAAGATCAAGGCTTCTGCGGGCAAGGGTTCGTACAAGCGGGCGCTTCGGCTGGATGAGGCGGAGGCTGCAGCCAAGGGACGTGTCGTTGCCTTGAAAGCCGAGGTCGATGCGGACCCGGCGGCGAGTTCCAAGCGCACCCAGGCGGCGCGGGCACGTGGCCTGCAGCAGGTGCAGGAGCGGATCGAAAAGGCACGCGCCAAGCTGGCCGAGATCGAAGCGGAGAAGGCCAAGCGTTCCAAGCGCAGTCCGAAGGAGATCGCCGAGAAAAAGGAAGCAAGGGCCTCGCTCACCGATCCGGAGGCGCGGCAGATGCGGTGTGCGGACGGCGCGGTGCGCGCGAGCTACAATGTGCAGATCGCAGCAACGACGGATCATGGCTTTGTCACTGCGATCATGGCGACCGATCGCCGCAACGACAGCGGTCTAGTGCGGCCGATGTTCGAGGCGAGCGAGCAGCGGCTTGGGAGACCGATCAAACGGGTGCTGGCGGACAGCGGCTTCGCGCTGGCTGACGATATTGCAGCCCTCAGCGGCCGGTCCGAAATGCCGGTCGGCGTCTACATTCATCCGCTCAAGGATCGCACCGACGTCAAGCCGGCGACGCTGCTGATGCGGCAAAAACAACGAGAAAGAGAACCGCAGTCCATCAAGGACTGGCGGCAGCGCATGACAACGACCGAGGCGGAGACGGTCATGAAAAAAAAGAGGGCGGATCGAACGGGTCAACGCAAACTTCAAGAACAGAGGATTCGGCACGCTTCTGGTCCGAAGCCTTGCCAAGGTACAAGTGATCGCACTGTGGCATGCACTCGCCCACAATCTCGCGATTGCCCTGCGATTGAACGCCGCCACGGCCTCCGCAGCATAAAACTGACAGCCAAACCAACCTCTACCGTCGTCACAAGCGCTGATTCAGATTGGTTCACAGGCTCAAGAGCGGGGCGAGGGAGAAGTTGCGGCGGCGCCCCCTCACACAATCGCGTCGGCCAGATCCTGCATGGTCGGCACCAGGATATCCGGCTGATGCGGGGTTTCTCCGAACGGGCGGCTGCGGCGGTCGATAAACGCGGTCTTCATGCCGGCCGATTTGGCGCCGATGCAGTCGAAGGCGTGGTTGGCGACGAACAATATCTGCTCGGGCTTCAATCCGCAGAGTTCGGCGGCCTTGGTGTAGGTCGCGACATGCGGCTTGAACGAATTGGCTTCCGCCACCGAGATGACCTTGTCGAACGGCACCTTGTGATACTGTTTCGCGGTCTCCAGCATGTCCGGATCGCCGTTGGAAAGCACAACAAGCTTGTATTTGGTGCGCAGTTTGTCCAGCGCGGCCGGTACTTCCGGAAACGGTTTCAGCTTCTCGATCTCGCCGACGAGATAGCGAACATCTTCCTTTGAATAGTCGATGCCGGCGCGATCCATCACATGCGCCACCGCGCGGTGGCCGACCTCGCGATAGGGCGTGTGCTCGCGATGCAGCAGCGCGTCGATCATCGAGTTCTCGAAATGGGTGCGCCGCCACCAGGTCACGAACGAGTTCGGATCGCCGCTCCATCCCTTTTGCTTCAGGAACGGCGTCGCGATCGCGGTGAGGCCGCCCTGCATGTCGACCACGGTGCCGTACTGGTCGAACATGCAGACTTTTATGTTGTTCTTGATGGCTTCATAGCTCACGGCGGTTTCCTTCCCGGTTCTGGTTTGTTTGACCGGCATCCTGCCCTATGGGCCGCCGCGCGCCAACCGCGCCGGGCAATGGCGCGCGTCATTTCGGCGCATCATTCGTCTGGTTCCACAGCAACACCCGGTGTTCGGACGGCTTTCGGTCCGGGATAATCTGGCCGTCGGCGCGACGACCAACCGCGACAGCGATGCGGTCAATCGCGTGCTGGAAATCTTCCCGAAACTCGGCCAGCGGATGGACCAGGTCGCCGGTACTTTGTCCGGGGTCGAGCGCAAGATGCTGGCGATCGGCCCCGCCATGCGGTCCGGCCCGCGGGTACTGTTGCTCGATGAGCCGACCACGGTCTTCACAGGGCTTCGATCCCGCCGGCCCAAGCTACGAAGGCATCGAGGATTTCGTCCATCACTTCCCTGTCGTTGCGGCCCGAACGCGCCGGCACATGGAAGGAATGATCGGCGTCCTTCACGACATGCAGCGTTGCCCTGCGCTTCAGGCTTTTGACGACGGGTTCGAGCAGACTCAATTCCGCGAGGCTGTCGCGGCTGCCCTGCAGGAACAGCATCGGGATCTTGATATCGCCGAGATGTTTCGCCCGGTCGCTCGATGGTTTGCCGGCCGGATGCAGGGGAAAGCCGAAAAACGCCAGACCGCGCACCCCGTCAAGAGGAGCAGCCGCCTGCGCCTGCGATGTCATCCGCCCGCCGAACGATTTGCCACCCGCGATCAGCGGCAGCCCGGGACAGCATCGCGCGGCTTCCGCTGCCGCGGCGCGTACCGCGGCATGCGCCACCGCCGGTGCGTCCGGCCGCTTGCTGCCTTTTTCCATGTAGGGAAATTGATAGCGCAAGGTCGCGACGCC
>Ga0265314_10004145_pt1 | contig 13644 bp, 8 predicted proteins | sample 4126metaG_FD_203106 | JGI IMG/M metagenome (GOLD analysis project Ga0265314, IMG submission 203106) | Rhizosphere microbial communities from Carex aquatilis grown in University of Washington, Seatle, WA, United States - 4-1-26 metaG | ecosystem: Host-associated > Plants > Roots > Rhizosphere >... | reverse complement strand
TTCGGCGACGGTACGCAGGACGAAAACAACCGGCTGATCGTGCCGCACGGTTTTCAGACCGCGGGCGATTACCAGGTGACGCTGCTGGTGACGCACAAATCCGGCGCGACGGCTCTGGGTTCGCTGACCGTGACGATCTCCGACGACCTCGATGGCGACGGCATTCCCGATGTGATCGATCCCGACATCGACAACGACGGTTTCCCCAATGATCTCGAGATCGCGTTTGGCTCGGACCCGAACGACCCCGACAGCACGCCAACCGGCGGCCTGCAGGGCGGGCCGGCGAAGCCGCTGAAAGTAACGCGCGTCACGGGCAAACTGGACTTCAAGAATTTCTTCCACGATACGCTGCAATTCAGCGGCTCGTTTCCGATCGATGGCGGAACCGTGCAGGATTCGCAGACGTTCATCGCGGATTTCGGCGGCGTATTCACGAAATTCACGCTCGATAAAAACGGGCGCGGCGTTGACGGAACCGACCAGGCAAAATTGACGCTGCGCAAAGTAAAATCGACGCTGCCCAAGCAGGACGTAAAGTTCCAGGTCAAGTTCACGCAGGGCGATTTCAGCTCGGATTTCGCTGACGAAGGCATCAATGTCGACAACCCGGCGAAAGATCAGCCCGTGGCGTTCGACGTGCTGATTCTGTTCCAGGGCAATGTCTATGAAACGACCGTGCACACGCTGTACACGGCCGATCCGCTGAAATTCGGCACGCTCAAACTGACCACGAAGAAGACGCCGGCGAAATCCAAAAAGTGATCGGTGTCGGAGCCGTTCGAAATTATTGTGCAACCCTTTCAGGATGATCCGGTGCCCACGACACCTCCGTTACAGGGACTGACGCTGAGCGAACTAGCCGACCTGTTCGAATCGCGCGGCGTTTCGCGACATCAAGCGCGGATGGCCTTTCAGGCGCTGCACCGTTCGGCGGCGGGTGCGCGGTTCGAAGAGGCTCCTTTAATGAGCGCGGCCGGGCGGAAATTTCTGAAATCGCTGCCGCCCTTGCCGACGCTCGCGGTCGATGCCGTTCACAAAGCCGAAGACGGCACGATCAAACTTCGCCTGATTACACAGACAGGAATGTCTACGCCATTGGCGCTGGAGGCAGTGATCATTCCGGCGAAGGGGCGCGTGACGCTGTGCGTCTCAAGCCAGGTCGGCTGCGCGGCGGCGTGCGGTTTCTGTCATACCGGGACGATGGGACTGCTGCGCAATCTGGAGACGTGGGAGATCGTCGAGCAGGTGCGCGTCGCGCGCGCCTACGCGCCGCGGCCCATCAGCAATCTCGTCTTCATGGGCATGGGCGAGCCGCTTCACAATGAGGAGCGCGTAATCCGGGCCTGCCGAATTCTGAACGACGATGTCGGCGCGGCGTTTTCGCGGCGGCATCTGGTCGTCAGCACGGCCGGCGTCGGCAATCGCATCCGCCCGCTGTGGGAAGAAGGCGTGGCGTCGCTGGCCGTCAGTCTGCACGCGACGACCGATGCGGTTCGCGACGAAATTGTGCCGATGAACCGGCAGTGGAACCTCGCGTCGCTGAAAAAAGTTCTGATGGAGATTCCCTGGCGCAACCGCGAGACGGTCACGATCGCGTACCTGCTGCTCGCCGGAGTGAACGACACGCGCGAGGACGCCGAACGGCTCGCCGAATGGAGCCGCGGACTTCCGGCGAAGATCAATCTGCTGGAGTTCAATCCATTCCCCGGCAGCGCGTTCAAGCGCTCCAGCCCGGAGCAGCTCGCGGCGTTCCGCCAGTGGCTGCACGACTTCGGCGTCTTCAACACGCTGCGGCATTCGCGCGGCGACGACGTGATGGCGGCCTGCGGGCAGTTGGCGACGGACGGGAAGCGGCAGGCGGTAGGCAGAAAGCAGAAGGCAACGACGGATTGAATGGCATGGCGCCGTTGCTTTACAGCGCGAAAAGTGCGGCTAACTTAGAGCGCTCATCCAAATTTAAGAGGGGGAAATAATGGCAGCGACATTGCCCGCATTCATTCCGTCCGGCGTTCTCACGTGGGAACAGGCCGAGCCCGATGTTCAGCCGTGGGGCGAGATCCGCAAATATTTCGTCGGTGAGACCAGCGGCTGCCGCGACATGTTCTCGGCCGTCGCGAAGGTCAGCCCGGGATGGGAAATCCACCCGCCGCACGCGCACCTGGAAGAAGAGTTTCTGGTGATCATGGGCGGTACCGGCAAGTGGCACTACGACGGCAAGGAATTCACCGCGAAAGCCGGTGATACGCTCTACGTCGCGCCGTGGGTGATGCATGGAATCACCAACACCGGCACCGAGCCGCTCACGTTCTTCGTCAGCAAATGGATCGGCCGCGAAACGCCGCTTGTGCCGAAGGGGAAGTGATTTCAGTGCTGAGTGCTGAGCGAAGAACGGCGAAATTTAAGCCGAATTCGCAGGTAATTGCACGATAAATACGATCTTTACTACAGCGTGGTAGCGCCCTGCAAGAGAACTGCTGACAATGTTCGAAAGTGCGCTATAGTGTTCGCGCGCCCATAGATCGAAAAACGGAAGTCAGTGCATGGCCACGAATCCCCAATCCGGGCAGAAAGCATCGTCGCCACTCATCGGCGACTACGAGCTCGTCTCGAAACTCGGCGAAGGCGCAATGGGGACGGTGTACAAAGCGCGCCAGCGCTCGCTCGACCGCATGGTCGCGTTGAAACTGCTCGCGCCGCAGCTGTCGACCGATCCGCAATTCCTCGATCGCTTCAAGAAAGAAGCTCGCGCCTCGGCGGCGCTCAATCATCCCAATGTTGTGCAAGGCATCGATGTCGGCGAGGCGGCCGGCTACCATTACTTTGCCATGGAATACCTCGACGGCGAAACGGTGCGTTCGCGGCTCGATCGCGAAGGGCGCCTGGCCGTCAACGATGTTCTCGAGATCGGACGGCAGACGGCGCTCGCGCTGGATTACGCTCATACGAAAGGCCTGATTCATCGCGACGTGAAGCCGGAAAATCTGATGCTGGTGCAGGACGCCGGCGTGATGGTCGTCAAGCTGATGGACCTGGGCCTCGCGCGCGCCATTGACGAAAATCTGTCGAGCACCAAGACCGGCATGGCGATTGGCACTCCTTATTACATGGCGCCCGAACAGGCGCTCGGCGAAAAACATCTCGGCCCCGGCTGCGATCTGTATGCGCTCGGCGGAACGATGCTGCATCTGCTCACCGGACAGCCGCCGTACGACGGCCCGAACGCGGCGATCGTCGCGGCGAAGCATCTGGCCGAACCCCCTCCGAATCCGAAGGCGGTCATGCCCTCGCTGCCCAACCCGGTCTGCGCGATTCTCTCGTCGCTGCTGGCGAAAAAACCGGATCAGCGCTATCTCTCGGCGGCAGCGCTGGCGGAAGATCTGGATCGCGTATTGAAAGGCGGCAAGCCCGAACACATCGGCACGGGAAAGCAGCCACCGGTTCTGCCGCGTACGGCGAAACAGGACGTCATTGGCGGAAAGTCGCGCACCGGAAAACTCGACGCCATCGCCTCGAAGCCGCGGACCGGAAAATTCGATGCGGTGACGCCCACTCCGCGCGGCGATACGCCTAAGCCGCGCACTGGCAAGCAGGCGGAAATCGGCACGGGCAGAGCTGAACCGGTGAAAAAACCGCTGCCGCTGGCGGGAATCATCGGCGGCGCAGTGGCCGTCGCCGTGATCGGCTTCCTCGCGTTCTCGGGAAAGAAAAAAACTGACGCGACGACAAACACGCCTTCGCCAACGCCAACAGCCCCCGTCGACAAGCCCAAGCCGGCTCCGCAGCCGGGCGACGTGGACAAAGAAGCCGATCTGAAGCGCGAAAAGCATCTGGAAGACCTCCATAAGACGGCGCTCGAGGTGGAGAAGAATTCGCCCGACGATTTGGAGGCCCAGCGCCGCGCGTGGCAGGACCTGCGGCTCACGGTGAGCGACGGAAAGTACGCGACATTGGCTGATGCCAAGCTGAACGACATCAAACAAAAGTTGCAGGCGCAGATTGCCGGAACGCTCAAGACGGTGACCGACCGCGCCCTGGCGCTCGCGGCCGCACACGATTTCGACGGCGCACTGGCGCTGTTGCAAATCGATGGGGCAAAGTACACGCAGCCCGAAGCGCAGGCTCTGCTGAATTCTGCCGCCAGGCAGTTGACTGAACGCGCGCAGACCGAGAGCGCGGCGCTGCTGAAAACAGCCGTGGACCTCGAACAATCCGGCAAAACCGCTGAAGCGCTCGACGCGTACAAGATCGCGGCGCAATTTAAATTTGCTCCGGCCTCAAGCCAGGCCGCGAGGAAAGTCGACGACCTCGCCGCGGCGGCCGAAGACGGAAAAATGCAGGCGGACCTGACGAGTCTTGAACTGTTCACGTCGGCACTGACGAAGATGAAAGGTCTGTGCGGGCAATACATGTTCGATTCGGCGCGCGAGGAACTTAACCGCGCGTTGCTCGATCCGAAGTTGGGCGCGCGCGCGCAGAAATTGAAAGCTGTCGACGAAGCGCTGCACGGGCCGGAGGAACTCCCGGCGCTGGTGACGGCGCGGTTGGCCGCGTCCGGCGCGCAGGGCGTCAGCGTTCCAGGCGGGAAAAATGTGTATTTCAAGCTTGAGAACGGGCGGCTGTACTTCAAACCTGCCGCCGATTTTCCCGCCATGTCGAACAAGGCGCTCGATACGGTCAAATTCGACGAACTGATTCAGATCGCCGGCTTGAAAGAGCCTCAAAGCCCCGCGCTGAAATCGCTGCCCGTCGAGAAAACGACGATGATCGGAGGGATGCTCGCGCTGGCCGGAGAAATCGACGCGGGGCGCGTGCTGCTCGCTCGAGGTAAGACGGCCGCGGACAAAGATGTTTCGGCACGCGCCGCGGCGTGGGACGAGATCCTGAGCGTGCTGCAAAACGGCGAGAAGGAAGTGAAGGCGCGAAAGGCATGGATCGCGGCCGAGTCGCTCGTCGCGCGCAAGAAATGGAAAGAAGCAAGCGACGCGTACAAAGCGTTCCTGAAGGATTACGCGACGTCCGGAACGATGGTCGACAACACCATGCTGATTCAGCAACACATCGCGGCGGTGGAAAAAGAAGTGAAAGTGCTGGCCGACGCCGACGCGGCCAAACGCGCGCAACTGGCGGACGCCGGCGACTGGACTGGCGCGATTGATCTGCTGAAACTGGTCTCCGTGCGCACGGATGTTCAGGTGGGTTCGTGGACAATCGCCGACGGGCGGCTGATCTCCGACGCGACACCGTTCGCAAAAGTTCAACTTCCGTATCAGCCGCCGGAAGAGTATGACTTCCGCATCGTGTTCGCGCGCGGCGCGGGAAACGGCGACGTGAACCAACTGCTTTCTCACAACGGAAAACCATTCGTCTGGAAAATGGGCGCCAACCAGAATTCGATTTTCGCGTTCGATAAAATCGGCGACCAGCCATTCCATAATAATCCGAGCACTTCGCGCGCTGTGCGCTGCTTGGTCACGGGCCGCAAATACACGGCGGTGGTGAAAGTGCGCAACAACGGCGTGAAGGCATACCTCGATGATCAGCTCATCTCGCAATACAAGACCGACTATTCGGATATGAGCGCGCCCACGGAAGACGGCTGGGCGCTGAGCGATCCGAAGTCGCTGGGCGTGGGAAGCTGGAATTCACCGACGATCTTTTTCAATATCGACGTGCTCGAAATCAGCGGCGCCGGCAAGGTGCTGGCGAAGCCCAAGAACTGACGGCTGGAAATGGCCGAACCCGCAAAGCGAAAACCCTGGCAGATTCATCTGAGCACCGCGATCGTGTTGATGTTCGTTGCAGGATTTCTTCTCTGGTTGAACTTTACCCCCGGTCAACGCTTTGACCCTCAACGCGGCATAAACCTGCCGGAAACAAATTTGGGATGGCCTCTACCGATTTATGGAACGACCGTCTTTGAGCGAAATATGGGATTCTTACGTGCAGCGATTGTAGCCGACGTCATGTTCGCACTGATTTGCTTAACGTTTGCAGCCAAAGTCTGCGAAGGCGCAATTGAATTCTACGACTCCGTTTACCGCGACTAAAGGCCGGAGCAACGACGAGCCTTGAGCCAACCCGAATACACCTGGTGGCCGTGGCGCTTTCTCGCGCTGAGCGTTCCGGTATTGGCGCTGGGCGGGGCGGCGCTGGCGGCGTACGAGAATCATCCGAAAGACGAAGTGCTCGCGATATTTTTCAGCGTGGTCGCGGCGGCGAACGGGTATCTCTTCGCCATGGCGATCGGCGATTTCGGGCGCAGCATTGCCGCGATTCCGATCGGCGCGGTGTCGGGTTATGCGGCGGTCTTTATTTTCAACAATCCCCTGCCCAGCGCATTATTTTGCGCGGTCCTGTTCTTCATCGTGGGATACAGCATGACTGAACGAATGATGAAAGTGCTGCCGGGCTGTTTGAGCATGATCGTGCTGGCCGGCGCGGTTTTTTCATTCATTGGCGGAACAATGACTCACGCACGAAGCGAACCGGAATTCGCGGTATTTTGTTCGTATCCGTTCGTGTGCGGCTGCGTGGCCGCGAGCATGCCGGTCGAAAATGAGATGGGCGCGATCATCGATGCGTGGCTCGCCGGAATTCGCGCGTCGCTGAACGGCATGATCTTCGGCGGCTTGATCGCTGTTCCCCTCGGAATTGTCGTAGCGATCGTCGTGGATTTTTCCTACTCGGCGACGTATCAGGAGTGCATCGTCTTCGGATACCTGGCCGTCACGTTGTCGCTGGCGAATTATTTTTGCGTGCAGAATATCTTCACCGCCGTGCATCGCGCGGAACGCAATCGGGGCGTACAAGTTGATGAATCGCTGCCTGAAAATGAACGAAGCGATGGATAACCATCGCTTCGCGGGATATTTTTTGAAGAAAACTTCACGCCACGTTGAGGAGCATCAACGTTTGAACACAATGCGAAAAAGGATCAACCCGCTGTTTGCGGTGCGGGAGCCTGAACGGCTGCCGGCGCGTCGGGCTGCGCTTCGATCCCTTTGGGCTTGCGTTGATCCAAAGCGGCCATTACGGGTTTTCGCAGCCATTCGGACAGCGACAAACCGTCTTTGTCGGCCAGTTCGACCAATTTTTTCCGCTCGTCGGGCATGACGCGGAAAGAAATCATTTCGCCCTTGGCCTTGCTCTTTGGAAGTTTCGGACGTCCGGGTTTCTTTGGCATGATGAAACGATATTACCATAAGCTGTTTTACCGACCACAAAAAACTCGCTGGAATTCAAATAATTTGTGTAGGACAGAATTGTTTGACGCGCAGAATTTTTGTAATACAGTAAATCATGATACTTGCACACGTGCGTGGTGTAGTCGGTCAATGGGGGCACGTTCTTTTGCATACAAAATGATGCGGTTTTCACTCGAATTTCATGGACTTCTGTGACTTTCGTTTGAGCATAGTGTAAGTAGATTTGGCCCTTTCATTTTTGTCTGACGAAAATCAAAGTCCGAGCCACATGGAGTCCTTTCTATGCGCGGCCGCCAGACTGTTTCAGCACTCTTTTTTTCGGGCGCGATCCTTTGCGCCGCATTTTCACACGCAGCAGAAGAAAGCGGAATGGGCCTCCCGCCCGCGCCGCCGATTCCCGAAATCAAGTCGCTGCTCATTGAACCACCCACGCTGAGCATTCTCGACGCGCACGACCAGCGCCGCGCGTTGGTGATTGGTTTAACCCAAACCGGTGCGCGGATCGATCTCACGGCCAGTGCGCAGTTCAAGGCCGAGGGCGGGATCGTTACGGTCGCACCCGACGGTTACTTCGTTCCGCAAAAGGCGGGCAAGACTGAAGTCGCGGTTTCGGCCGCGGGAAAGCACGCAAAGCTGCCGGTCACGGTCGTCAGCGCCGATGTTCCGAAAGTCCGATACGTTCGCGACATCATGCCGATCTTTGCCAAGGCCGGATGCAACGCCGGCGTCTGCCACGGCGCGGCGCAGGGCAAGAACGGATTCAAGATGTCGCTGCGCGGCTACGATCCCGAATACGACTACAACGTGCTGGTGAACGACATCAGCGGCCGGCGCATCAATCGCGTCGCGCCCGAACAGAGCCTGATGCTGCTCAAGCCGACGGCCGAAGTGCCGCACGAAGGCAAGCAGGCGATCAAGCCCGGCTCTCCTTATTATCAAATGATCCTGCAGTGGATCGCCGAAGGCGCGACGTCCGAAAGCATCGCCGCCGGGCGCGCTTCGAGCCTGGAACTGCTGCCGGAAAAGGCCGAGTTCGATCTGCCGGGCCGAACACAGCAGATTCTCGTCGTCGCGCACTACGCGGACGGCACCACGCGCGACGTGACGCGCGAAGCCGTGTTTTCGACGAGCAACAAAGATGTCGCGGTCGTGACGAACGGACTGGTCACCGCGGTGCGCCGCGGCGAATCGGCGATTCTCGTGCGCTACGAAGGAAATTACGCATCGAAGAACGTCAGCGTGATGGGCGATCGCAGCGGGTTTGCGTGGCAGGATGTGCCGACCAACAATTTCATCGATACGCATGTGATCGCCAAACTGCAGAATCGCAAGATTCAGCCGTCGGAACTCTGCACGGACGCTGATTTCATCCGCCGCGTTTCGCTCGATCTGACCGGCCAGCCGCCAACGGCCGAACGCGCACGCGCGTTTGTCACCGATCCCACGCCGACGAAAGAGAAGCGCGAAAAACTGATTGATGCGCTGATCGGCAATCCCGAGTTCGTCGAATACTGGTCCAGCCGCTGGGCCGATCTGCTGCAGTGCAATTCCAAGAGTCTCGGCGAAAAAGGCGTCTGGGTTTTCCGCGACTGGCTGCGCTACGTAGTCGATCAGAACACGCCTTACGACAAATTTGTGCGCGAGCTGATCACGGCCAAGGGGAGTTGCTTCCAGAACCCGGCGACCAATTACCTGCGCGTGCTGCGCGAGCCCGGCAAGATGACCGAAGACATCAGCCAGACATTCCTCGGCACGCGTTTCAACTGCAACAAGTGTCACGACCACCCGTTTGAGCGCTGGACGCAGAATCAGTACTACGAATTCGGCGCCTTCTTCGCCCGCGTGCAGTTCAAGAAGGGCAAGCTGCCCGAAGAAGAGATCGTCTACCGCAGCCTGCGCAATGGCGAAGTGAAGAGCCCGCGCACCGACAAGGAAGTTGTGCCGAAAGTGCCGTTCGGAACGTCGGCGGCGCCGGCGGCCGACGACGACCGTCGCGAACCCTTCATCGAATGGATGGTCTCAAAGGACAATCCGCTCTTCGCCAAGTCCGCAGCCAACCGCATCTGGAGCTACTTCTTCGGACTCGGAATCATCGATCCGGTCGACGACATTCGCGCCGGCAATCCGCCCAGCAATCCGGAGCTGCTCGACGCGCTGACCGAAGATTTCGTCAAGAGCGGCTTCGACCTGCGCCACTTGATGCGCACGATCTGCAGCTCCCGCACGTACCAGTTGTCCGTGGCCTCGAACAAATGGAACGAAGACGACAAGTCGAACTTCTCACACGCGCTTCCGCGCCGTCTGAGCGCCGAGCAGATGCTCGACGCGGTCGCCGTCGCCACTGGCGTGCGCCCGAAGTTCAACGGCATGCCTGACGGCATGCGCGCGGTGTCGCTCGCCGATGGCATGATCAAAGGCAACGATTTCCTGACGCTCTTCGGCCGGCCGGAACGACAAAGTTCCTGCGAGTGCGAACGCACGACGAACATCAGCCTCTCGCACACGCTGAATCTGATCAACGGCGCGATGATCGGCGACGCGCTGATCGCTCCGGCGAGCAAGCTCGACAAATACGTGAAAACCGAGACCGACAATAAGAAGGTGGTGGAAGAGATTTACTACGCCGTGCTGAACCGCCCGCCGACGGAGAAGGAACAGCAGGACGTGGACCTCGGCAGCGGCGCGCAGCGCGCGGAAGTGGCGCAGGATCTGGCGTGGGCGTTGATGAATAGTCCGGCGTTTATTTTCAACCGCTAAATCGTAAACTGGGCGTCTCGCCCGGCATGGATTGCGAAGACATTGGAAAAGCATATGGGCGGGACGCCCATATTACGGAGGAGTGACCGATGCTCTCTATCCCAGGACGTTCCGGTGCAACCTGTGACGGCGCGGGCGGCGTGGACATGCAGCGGCGCGAATTCATGCGTGTCGGCGGCGCGGGGCTTTTTGGTCTGAGCCTCTCGCAGGTTCTCGCGCTGAAGGCTGCGGCTGGCGAAAAAGCGGCGGCGGATGCGAAGGCTCCGGCTGGCGAAGCCGCAAAGGGGCAGAGTCAGAAGCCGGGCTTCGGCAAAGCGAAGTCGGTGATTCTCCTCTTCCTGCAGGGCGGTCCCAGCCATATCGATATCTGGGATCCGAAGCCAGACGCGCCATCGAATGTGCGCGGCGAATTCAATCCAATCAAGTCCAATGTGCCGGGCATCATGCTTTCCGAAGTGATGCCGAAGCTGGCACAGCAGATGGACAAGGCCACGCTGGTCCGCTCGCTGAGCTACACGCCGGCCGGCTTGTTCAATCACACCGCCGCGATCTACCAGATGATGACCGGCTACACGCCGGACAAAGTTTCGCCCTCGGGCCAGCTCGAACCGCCCAATCCGCACGATTATCCGACGGCCGGCAGCCAGATCGCGAAGATCCGCCCGCCGAAGGACGCCATGCTGCCCTTCGTCATGCTCCCCCGCCCTCTGCAGGAGAGCAACGTCATCGGCAAAGGCGGCACCGCGGGGTTCCTCGGCGCGGCATACGATCCGTATTATTTCTTCAAGGATCCGAACGCGGCATTCCAACTTGAAGACCTTTCGCTGCGCAAAGAAGTCAGCAAAGACCGCATGGAACGGCGCGCGTCGCTCCTTAAGAAGGTCAACGACGCGATGCCCGAGATCGACCGCGCCGTCGCTTCTTACGCGCTCGACCGCTACCAGGAAAAAGCGCTCGACCTCGTGATCTCCGGCCGTGCGCGCGAAGCGTTTGACCTGACCAAAGAATCCGATGCAATGCGCGAGAAGTATGGCCGCCACACGTTCGGCCAGGGCTGTTTGATGGCGCGCCGCCTGATTGAAGCCGGCACGCGCATCGTCCAGATGAACTGGCCCGCGGTCGCCAACGGCAATCCGCAGGTCGACGCGTTCGACACGCACGCCGAAAATTTCAAGCCGCTGAAAACGCTGCATTGTCCGAAGCTCGACAGCGGCATCGCGTCGCTGATCGAAGACCTCGAACAGCGCGGACTGCTGCAGGAAACTATGGTCGTCGCGATCGGCGAATTCGGCCGCTCGCCGCGCCTGGGCGTGAGCACCTCCGGCAACGGCAACGGCGCGACGGGCCGCGATCATTGGCCATACTGCTACACGTGTCTGGTCGCCGGCGGCGGCGTTAAGCGCGGGAACCTTTACGGCAAGTCCGACGCGACGGGTTCGTCGCCGCTGGAATACCCGACGCACCCGACGCAGATCCTGGCCACCATTTATCACGCGCTGGGCATCGATCCGAAGACGATCGTGTACAACCACCTGAACCAGCCGCGCGAATTGGTGCAGGCCGATCCGGTGACCGATCTGTTCGCGTAATCATCGTAGTAACGACTTCAGCCGTTCGGTTACGGCGGCTGAAGTCTTGAGAACGCAAATAGCATTTAAAATTGTCACGACTGAACGACTAAAGTCGTTACTTACAATCGTTCGAGGCTCCCTCATGCGCGGTTCTCTCCTTCTTAGTGCATTGTTCTCGCTGTGCGCGCTCTGTCGGGCCGCCGACCAGCCCGCGCCGAACGTGAAATCCGCGTCGCCGGATTTCATGCAGCGCGGCGCGAGCGCGGAAGTGACGTTCACAGGCGAAGCGCTTGCGCCGGGGACAAAACTGCTGCTCGTCGGCGAACCGGGCCTGACCACAAACATTGTCGAAGCCACGCCGACGAAAGTGCGCGTCAGCATCACCGCGGCGGCCGACGCCCAGATCGGCGACCGCGAACTGCGCCTCGCCACGCCCGGCGGCGTTTCGACGCCGCTCGTTTTCAACCTGAGCATGTTTCCGATCATCGCCGAGAAGGAACCGAACAATAAATTCGATGTCGCGCAGCCGATCGAGCTCCCCGTGACCATTGTCGGCGCGATCAGCGGCGCGGCGGAAGTCGATTGCTTCAAATTCAAAGCGAAGAAGGGCGAGGAACTCGTTTTCGACGTGATGGCTTCGCGCATGGGATCGAAGCTCGATTCGTCGCTGCGCGTTTTCGATTCGGCCGCGCACGAGCTGGCCTGCAGCTTCGACACCGCCGACGTCGACGCGACGATTGAATTCAAAGCTCCGGTCGACGGCGATTATTTTCTGCAGCTTCATGACGTGAAGTACGGCGGCGGGCCCGATTTCACCTATCGCCTGACCTGTGGCCGCATTCCGTACGCCGATGCGATTTTTCCGATGGGCGGCCAGCGCGGCCAGCAGGTCGAAATTTCATTCAGCGGCCAGAACATGGAAGGCAGTGCGAAACTTTCACTGAAGCTCGATCCCGCCGCGCCGCTCGGCCGCATGGATGTGCGCGCGAGCACGCCGCTGGGCCAGACGAACCCGATGCCCTTTGAGGTCAGCGATCTTCCCGAATTCATCGAGCAGGAACCGAACAACAAAGTTGAGAACGCCACGCCGGTGACAATTCCGTCAATCATGAACGGGCGCATCGGCGAAGTCCGCGACCGCGACGTCTTCAAATTCAAAACGGAAAAAGGCCAGAAACTCGTTTTTGAAATCGTCTCCGGCCGCCTCGGCTCGCAGCTCGACCCGCTGCTTACGCTGTTCAATGCGAAAGGCGACGTGCTGCTGCAGAACGAAGCCGACGGCCGCTTCGAGTATACCTTTAACGACGGCGCCGAGTACGCGGTCGCGGTGCAGGACCTGCATGAACGCACCGGGCCTGGCCTGGGCTACCGACTCGCGATTCAGCCGCCTGCGAGTGCTCCGCCGAGTTTCAGCGTGCGTTTCACGCCGGACCGCCTGAGCATCAGCCGCGGTAGCCGCAGCGTAGTGCAGTGCGAAGTGACACGCGATGGAAATTACGACGGAGACATTACCGTTTCGTTCGAGGGCCTGCCGAAAGGCGTCAGCGCCGAGCCGGTAACGATTCCTGCAAAGCCGGAAAGCAGCGGACTGGTTTCGCTGAGTGCCACCGAAGACGCCGAAGCCGGCTCGTTTCCGATCCGTGTCGTGGCGAGTTCCAAGTTCAAAGACCAGAACATCACGCGGACCGCTACGGCCGAATTGAACAACGTGATGGTGCGCCAGGCGTACTTGACGGTGTTGAATACAGCCGCGTTCACGCTCGAACCCGTCGAAGCCAGCGGCGAAGACGATGGCAAGGCCGTCCAGGCACAAATCGCCGAGCTGGAAAAAGGTTTGGATTCAAATTCGCCGGCCTTTACCGCGGCATTGGCGAAGTGGGAAGCAGGCCAGGCCGGCGGCACCAAATGGACGGTGCTCGAAGCGGAAAAGTTGATTTCGGCCGCGTACGCGAAAACGGAAAAACGGCCGGACGGTTCGGTCATCGTCAGCGGCGGCAATCCGGCGAAGGACACTTACAAGCTCGTCATCCGCACGAAGCTGCGCGGCATCACCGCGTTCCAGCTCGAAGCGCTTACCGACCCCAGCCTTCCCGGCGGCGGGCCCGGAC
>Ga0265314_10004144_pt1 | contig 13647 bp, 11 predicted proteins | sample 4126metaG_FD_203106 | JGI IMG/M metagenome (GOLD analysis project Ga0265314, IMG submission 203106) | Rhizosphere microbial communities from Carex aquatilis grown in University of Washington, Seatle, WA, United States - 4-1-26 metaG | ecosystem: Host-associated > Plants > Roots > Rhizosphere >... | reverse complement strand
CTGTTACCAGAGATTGGTAGAAGGCAGGATCGAGTTTCCGACAAAATTTTAAGCGAAATCGTCAAAAAACAATATAGTTGCAAGCTTTTGACCACAAAGCACTTGTGCATTCGAAAGTGCACGGTGCGGACGCTGATTTTGTCACGTTTCAATCCTTTCGCACACGCGCCCTAAACTCTCGCTGCGAATAAAAACTATAGAGCAGCGTCCAGCTATTCGATACAATGCCGTCGCCCCATTGGCCCACTTGGAGGACCCTTCATGAAACGATTGTTCTGCTGTGCCGCGTTTGTCGTGCTGATTTCCGGAGGCAAAGCGTTTGCCCTGGGTGTCGACGTCGGCCCCGTCCATGTCCATGGAACGAAAGTTAAAGTCGGTTCGACGATCGATCTTAAAATCATCGTCGACAAGATCGTGATGGACGACGACGAGAAGGATCGCGTCAAACGAATCAAAGGGCACCGCGTCAACAGCGATGAAACCTTTGAGATCAAAGTTCCGTGGGGCGACCAGGACGACCGCAGCCGCGAGGTCCTGAAGAAACTCAAGGCCGAGAAGACCTACGAGATGAAACTCGAACGTCTCGACGACGACTGGAAGCTGCAGAAAGTTCGCAACGACGATTAACGGAAAGTGCAGAGTGCAGAGGTAAACGGCGAGCGCGAAAGCGCTCGCCGCTGTTATTCAGCGCTGCTTTTTCGAGAATTTCAGCGCCGCGGCGCAGGCTTTTTCGGGCGCGTCGAGCCCCGAGTCGATATCCCAGACCAGCGGTCCGGAGTAGCGCGCGGCTTTCAGCGCTTTAAACACGGCGGCAAAATCCACGTCGCCTTCGCCGGGAATGTGGCGGAAATATTTCGCGGCGGAGATATCGGCCAGTCGCACGTTCAGCAGATTGCCTTTCAACGCCGCGATCGCTTTGCGCGGATCTTCTTTTCGCGCCGCCGCGACTGCGACATCGAAGCATGCGCCCAAATGCGGCGAATCCAGCCGTTTCAGCATCGCTTTCAGTTCGGCCGTATGTTCGAGAAACAATCCCGGCTCGCACGAGAGCGCCAAATGCTGGCCGAGACTGTCGGCGTATTCGAGCAGTCGCAGCACGCCCTCTTCGAGAAGTTTCTGTGCCTCTTTCGGCTGCAGTCCGGTGAGCGGCCGGCCGCTGGTCAGCGTGATGCTCTGCGCGCCCAATTCCTTGCCCAGGCGCAGCGCTTTTTTGGTGTAGGCGATGCGCCATTCGCGCAGCCGCCGGTCGCGCGAAATCAACGACGGTTCAAAGATGGGTTCCGGCGACGGATCGCCCCAGAAACCGCGCGCGTGTCCGGCATCGATGGCGGCAACGCTGAGTTTCAACTTGTTGAGCTGCTTGCGAAGCGCGGCGATATCGGCGGGACTGACGCGATCGAGCCACAGATGCGGGGTATCGGCGCGAAGTTCGACGGCGGAGAAGCCGGCCGCCGCAATCCGGCTCAGCGCGCGGGGCAGCGGCAGACGAGCAAAACAACTCGTCGAAAACGCGAACTGGCGTAATTCCACCCCGTTGACCTCCCGTGTGCCAAGACTTGTATCGTCCGGCGGGAGCGTCTTATTGAGCGAAAGAGTTGTGGGCTAAATGGTTATTCGGTCCAGGAACCGATGTTGTCTTCGTCGTCGGGCTGCGTGCCTTTGCCTTCGAACTGATTCGAACCCGTGCTGTCCTTGCCATCGGGACCGGCGGACCAGATCTTGATGTTGGCCACTTTGCGCGAGAAATCTCCGCCCGCGGGATACGGTTCACCGACCTTCTTATCGCCAACCATGTGAAACGCGTCCAATTGGTACGGTTTGCCCCACGGATCGACGTATGTCATGCTCTTCGGGCCTTTTAGCCGCGCCGTATCTTTGAACGTAAAGTAAGGGCCGCCTCGCGCTCCCGTTTTGGGATCAACGCGCTCGACGCTCAGGCATTTGAAGAGCGAATCCGGATCAATAACGGTGTCCGGCGTGTCGCCTGTTGGAAAAGCGGCCGAGTCCGGCGGGTAAGATCCGAAATCCTGTTGGTAGCGCTCCGCAGCAGCTTCCAATTCGCGAACTTCTTTCTTCGCGAGAGCAACTCTCTTAGTTTCCTGAATGTGCCGAATCACTCCGAACAGCAGGCTCATCAAAATCAGAATGATCGCCATCACGACCAGCAGTTCGATAATGGAGAAACCGGATGGTGCGCGGCGGTTCATAGCGGACGCCTCCTTAGTGCTCGAACTAAACCACGCCGACGCTGCCGAGCGCAAGTTTTCGCGCCACTTTTACGGCAGCGAATCGAATTCATGCAGCGAACGTTCGGACGAAAGTTTCTCGCCCTGCTTCGAGACGCGGATGCGCTGCGACGGATAAATGCCGCGGTGACCCGTCATCAAATAAGCGAGCACGCACACAATCGCCACGTGCGGCAGCACCGCGGCGCCGAATAATTCAACGGCCATGATCGCGCAGGCGAGTGGCGTGTTCGCCGCGGCGCCGAAGACGGCGGCGAATCCACAGGCGGCGGCCAGATCGAGGGGCAACCCGAGTGCCTGGCCAATGCTATTCCCGAGCGCCGCGCCGATGAAAAAGAGCGGCGTCACTTCTCCGCCGAGAAATCCGGAGCCGAGCGTCACCGCGGTGAAAATCAATTTCAACAGAAACGCGAAGCGCGGAAGATCGGGATTGCGGAACGCATCCACGATCGTCGGCACGCCGAGTCCCAGATACATATCCGCCCCGGAAAGCTGCCACATCGCGACCACGGCCGCTCCGCCCAGCGCCATGCGCAACGCCAAATTCGGCACGCGTTTTTTCAGCGTCGCCTTGATCCAGTGCGTCAGTTCGATGAACCCGGCGCTCGCGCAGGCCACCGCGGCCGAGAGCGCCAGTAGTTTTCCCAGCACCAGCGGCGTGAGACTCAACACGTTCACGACCGGATACGCCGTGTGCTGAATGCCCAGGCCGCGCGTGGTCAGATCGCCAACGATGGCAGCAACCAGAGCAGGAACAAGCGCGTGGTAATCAACCTGGCCGATGCGGACGACTTCCATCGCGAAGACCGCACCGGCAAAGGGCGTCCCGAAAACCGCGCCGAACCCGCCGGCGATTCCCGCGGAGATCAATTCTACCCGCAGCCGTCCTTGCGCATGAATAAGGTGGCCGAAGCGGTCGGCGAGCGAGCCGCCCATCTGTACGGCCGTGCCTTCGCGGCCGGCGCTGCCGCCAAACAGATGTGTGATCACGCTTCCAATCAGCACAATGGGTGTCATGCGTTTGGGAAGGCGTTCGGAATTGGCGACGTGAAGCGTATCGAGAATCAGGTTGTTTCCGCCGAGAACATTTGTGCCCCAAAGCGAAAGGAATAAGCCGAGCGCCGCTCCGGCCGCCGGAAGCAAATAGACCAGCCAGATGTGTTCACCGCGATAATGGGTGGCGATGTCCAGCAGCCAGAGAAATGCCGCCGACGACAGGCCGCACAATACTCCGACGACGCTGCCGGCGGCGATCCAGACGCAAACATCGCGCAGCATCTGGCGGATGCGTGAAAGCACATTGGTTTTTTGTGGATCAGATTGGGACATTCGGTCTCCTACAAGCAGAGTATCTAACTGAAGCCTGTAGGAGTCATCAGCGTCGCTATTGCACGCGGTTAAAGGCGGAACCCCATCGCCTGCGGGAACTTGTATCCGAATCCGCCGGATCCGTCAATGCTGCGACGTGCATATTTTAGCGAAAAGACCCAAGCAAAACCCTTCAGCGGCGTCCTGTATTGGCCGAAACTTCGATCAGCAGAGCTCGTTTTGCAACGTGCAGGCTTTTCAAGGCGTTACGCTCAAAGACCTTGAAAGAATTGCTACGGACGTGCTTGCTTTCCCGGGGGGGATGCCTAAAATAGATCGCTTCATGATGAATCCGTTTGCGCTTGTGCAACGCTGTCTGCCCGTCTGCCTTATCGTTTGTATTGCGACGGCATGCGGTGCCTTTGGCGGCGAAGACAAACCCATCGTTCCGCCTCCAATCCCAGCTCTGGCACCCGGCGCCGATAAGACTGCGCCTGCAAAAAAAGGCGCCGACGCCGCGATGCCCGAAGTCGATTGGTCGGCGGCGAAGCAGTCCTTTATTGAGGACAAAGACGCCGTCGTTCTGGCCGGCAACGCCTGGGTTCGCTACAAAGGCAACAAACTCGAAGCCGACAACATCGTCTTCTTCCGCCAAACGCGCGAGATGTACGCCGAAGGCAACGTGCGCTTGCGCGCGGGCGAATCGGAGATGGCCGCGGCGGCAGCTTACGTCGATGTCAACAGCGACACCGGCTATCTGATCGATGCCACCGTGCGCGTTTCAGCGCCGCCGACGTCGATGCCGGGCATGGGCAAATCGAAGGGCCAGAAAAAAGAAGAGAAGAGCGAATCCGAAAAAGAAATGTTCGGCATGAACCGCGGCCGCGATCCGTTCGGCGTTTATCTGATGCCCGCCGAAGACCCGCAAGCCCGAGCCAACCTGGTCTTCCGTGCGCAGAAGATCGTGAAGCAGGGCCGCATGCTGTACACGGCCGAGGATGCGTTTGTCACCAGCGACGACATGGTTCATCCGATGTACGGCGTGAAAGCCGGACAGCTCGATTTCTACATGTACGAAGTCGCCGACAAGGACAATCCGGAAAAGAAAGAACTGAAGCCGCAGAAAGTGGTGGTCAAGCGTGCGCAGATTAACATTCTCGGGCAGAGCCTCTTCCCCTTCCCGCAAATCACCTATGACATGGTGAAGCGCAATAACTTCTTCGACACTCATTACGGCAACTCCGACCGCTGGGGGCCCTTCCTGCTCAACCGCATCGGCTTCAACCTGGGCGGCGGCGAAAACAAGATCTTCGATCCCACGCACGTCTATTTCGATCTCGACGAACGCTGGAAGCGCGGACCGGCTGCCGGCTTTGAAGTCGACTGGCAGAGCGGCGTACGGCCGCCGGAAACACCGGGCGAGAAATCCAAATTCGAACGTGGCGTCGGCCATTTCCGCATCTACGCACTGGATGAATTCCAGACCAGTGAAGAAGACGATATCCGGCGTGCGCGCCGCGACCTCGACCGCCGGTTGCAGCCCAAGATCGACGGCTACCCGCGCCGCCAGTACGACGCAAACATTCTCTTCGAGAAGCGCCGCCGCCTGGAAGACGCGGGCCCGCCCTCGTTCGATATCGACGAGCACCGCGATGAATTCCGCGGCATGATCGACTTCCAGCAGCACCAGCCGCTCAAGCGCTTCGCCGGCATCGACAACTTGCAGCTCGATTTGAAATACCAGCGCGAATCCGACCGCGATTTCATGCACGAATATTTCTACCGCGACTACTTGAACGAGAACCAGCCCGAGGCGCTCGCATCCTTGCGCAAGGCCGGCGACAATTACTCGATTGAGCTGCTCTACCGCGGCAATACGCAGGAATTTGACGGCGCTCCGCCGCGCAGTGCGACCGAATACGGCTCCTTCACGCGCTACGAACCGGCGCTCACTTATTCGCTGACGTCAACGCCGCTTCCCGAAGGCTTCTACATGCGCACGGAAATGCAGGGCGCCCGCGTGGTCCGCGATTTCGAGCGCGACCTGTACAACCAGGACCAGATTCACGCCGACCGTGCCTACGCCGTCGTGGATTTCTCGAGGCCGATGAAGTGGGGCGCGCTGAATTTCGTTCCGCACCTCGGCACGCAGCAGATGATCTACGACAACGCGCGCGACGGCGGCAACGTCGAACAGGGCGCGATCACCTACGGCTTCGACCTGACCAGCCGCATCTACGGCACGTTCGCGGATTTTGAAAATGAGGCGCTGGGCCTGACCAACGGCATGCGCCACATCATCGAACCGCGCATCAGCTACAGCGGCGTGAGCGACACGCGCGAGTCGCCCGAAGACCTGCTCGATTTCGACGACATCGACAATTTGACGCCGCTCGACAAGGTCACCTTCTCGATTGAGCAGACGTTTCAGACCAAGCGCGCGGACAAAGACGGCAACCTGCATTCGGTGAACTTCGCCGGTTTCGATATGGCGATGGATTGGTTCCCGCGCAACCGCGACCAGGAGCGCCTGCTGCACGGCGATGCGCTCGACCTGCTGCGCATGGACGGCTTCCTGCGCGTGCTCGACATTTTCAAAATTCGCGCCGGCCTGGGCGTTCGGCCGGAAGATTTCCGCACCGAAACGGCGATGTACGGCATCACCATCGACCCGCAGACACGCTGGCGCCTGAAGCTGGAAGAACGCTACGAGTTCGCCGACAAATCGCGCGCGATCGTAGGCTCGGACCAGACACATGTGAAACTCGAATACCAGTTGAGCGAACGCTGGGGCTTCTCGCTCGAGTGGGTCAACGAAGCGAAGAAGTCGCTCGCCACGCGCAAAGGCCGCCAGGTCGAACGCATCGGACTGACGCGCAGCTACGGCCCGATCGACGCCACCTTTACCTACGCCGTGGATCGCAATCAAGGCGAACACACCTTCTTTGCGTCGGCGCGGCCCACCGCGTCGTACCGCAACGTGATTGTGCCGGCGACCGATCTGCTGGTCGCGCAGGGCGAAGTAACTGGCGACGCCGACACGCCGGAAGAACGAAACTTCGATCCCTTCGAGCTGCTCAAGCAGAAGAAAGCGGCGAAGAAGGGCGCGAAGACGACTGCTCCGGGCAAAGCCGGCGCGCCCGCCCCCGCTCCGCTCAAAGATAACGAAGTGCCGATTCCCCCCGCGCCCGGTTCCGACCAGCGCGGCGCAACTCCTGGCGGAGCCGGAGGCGATGCAGCGATGTTCCGCGACCCGAATGCGCGCACGTTCAAAGATCCGAAGGACGCAAAGGCCGCCACCGCCGAGCCGAAAAAGCCTGCGCGTAAAGTCGACGAAGACGACTGGACCGGCCCCGCGCCGACGCCGGCATCGACGCGCTCGAAGTAACCAGAACCGCGACTGTCAGGGAGCGCCCGGACGCTCTCCTCCTACATATACTGTAACGATTAGCGATCGAGATTTGCGACTCAGATTTTCAGAAATCTTCCAGGTGTGGGTGGCGGGGACATCTGCCTTCGAGCCCTGCGCGCCCTTGGAGCGTCCAGACCCTGTTCGCATCTTCCTTTACTATACTAAAACGATTTGCGACAGAGGTTTGAGAATGGAATTCCATAGAAACTTTTTTCGTCTCTTCAAATCCCATTGCTAAAATGGTTTGTACGATCGAAAAGATGGATTTTGTTTCATAATTCGCGCACTTTTCGGCCACGCGCGCCGTCGCCTCTTGGCATTTCCGCCGCGCGCGTTAGCGTGTTCGTAGTCCGCATTTCCAGATTAAGGAGGGCACACTTGACCGCGACACTTAAAGACACGCTCGCGAAACTCAAATCCCTCGGCGACGAGAAAGTCCGCGCACACAACAAGAAGTATGGAGCCGGCGACAATCAGTTCGGCGTGAAGATGGGCGACATCCGCAAACTCGCCGCGAAGATCAAGATCAACGACAAACTGGCGCGCGAACTCTGGGACACCGAAAACGTCGACGCCCGATTCCTCGCGGTCCTCTTGATAACGCCCGAAAATCTCTCGCGCAAAGAACTGGACCGGATGGTGCGCAGTCTGAAAGCGCCTCACAACGCAGATTGGCTGAATTCCTACGTCGTCAAGAACCATCCCGACCACGAATCACTCCGCGTGGAATGGATGAAAGACAAAGACCCGTGGGCCGCGCGCGCCGGATGGAATTTGACCTCCGTCCGCATCGGCAAAAATCCCGAGGGCCTCGATCTGCCCGCACTTTTGGATCGCATCGAATCCGAAATGCCCAAGGCCGCGCCGGAAGTTCAATGGACCATGAATTTCTGCCTCGCCGGCATCGGCATCCACCACCCCAAGCTCCGCAAACGCGCCATCGCCATCGGAGAAAAGCTGGGAATCTACCGCGACTTCCCGTGCTCCAAAGGCTGCACGTCCCCCTTCGCCCCCATCTGGATCGAAGCGATGGTGAGCCGGAAAAAGTGAACCGGCGACTGTTGTACTGGTTTCTAAATCAGGTGAAGTAAGGGCACGACGTATCGATTCATAAAGGATCCCACTTGAGAAGCTGGTCCCTAGTCCCTATATGCCCTCTCTTATTTTCACCAAGGAGCAGCACGTCCGCTGCTCCTTCGCTTTCGGCGACTACGATTTTCGGTTCTCCACTCCAACGGTGAGCCACTCGATGAGATGCGTCGGAGCCAGACGGGTCCCGTTGCCGGGCATGAGCGAATGATCGTTCACCTGCACACCGTAGTACTTTGCGTTGCTGTCCGTAATGACCTTGCGAGAATCCCCGCTCGTGCTCAGCAATTGGCGAATAGCAGCATCGATTCCCATTGCTTCGGGGCCCGCGATTTCGACGATGGCATTGGCTGGCGTCGCGAGCGTGTAATTGACCAGTGCCGAGGCAACATCGTCGGCTGAAATCGGCTGCATGAGCGATGGTGTGGCCCGGACCACTCCGTCGACAGTGCATAAATCGGCCACCGCGGAGAGGAATTCAAAGAACTGCGTAGCGCGAACGATCGTGAATGGAATCCCGAAAGACTTGATCAGATTTTCCTGTACCAGCTTCGCGCGGAAGTACCCGCTATCTTGCAGGCGGTCGGTGCCGACCACCGATAGCGCGACGTGATGGCGCACGCCTGCTTTCGCTTCGGCGGTGAGCAAATTTCGACTGGTCGTGTCGAAAAACTTCATGACGGCGTCATCGTCCCACGATGGCGCGTTCATCACGTCGACGACAACACTTGCGCCCTCGAGAGCCTGAGCGAGTCCTTCTTGGGTGACCGCATTCACGCCTGTCCTTGGCGACGCCGCCAGGACCTCGTGTCCCAAATTGCGAAGCTTTGGGACAAGTTTCGAGCCGACCAAACCGCTGCCTCCAAACACGACGATTTTCATAAGCCACTCCTTATAAATTGGATTTAATTTCGGTCACTTCGTGCGTGATAGAACAAGTGTTCTCCCCTTATTCCTAATAAACGCTTTGCAACGGAGGTTTGAGAATGGAATTCCCAAAAAAACTTTTCGGCCGCCGCAATTCATTCTTTTCAAAGGAATTGCACGATCGAAAAAAGCCACCTTTCTTCATAATACGCGCACTTTTCAGACAGCGGGACCTCATGTTTTTGATGGTCAATCAAATGACGCCGAAGGCGCTCAACGTAAAGAGCTTCATTATTGCGTTCGGCGATTCGACCGAAAAAGTTTTGGCGGGCAAAAAAGCGCGAGACCGAATTGAGCCTAAAAATCAGAACCACAAAGAGCAAAGACGGCACAACCGAAATCATCGCCGTCGCCCGTGGAGCGCTCCTTTACAATTTTATGTTTCGCAACGACGTGTTGCTTCAGTTTCGTGCAGCTCCATTTAATGCGACGTTGATGTAACCCAGCGGCTATTTTTTATCCGGCCAAACGACATCCAATATGTCGTCTGGAATTTCGAGCGGCGCTTTCGCCTTTTGGGCCGCCTCGGCCCACTCTTTCGGCATGGGAGGTTTGAAAGATTTGGGATCCGTCTCGTTCTTTTTCGCTCCGGCGATCGTTGCGGAAAGTGCGAACGCAACCGGGCCATTTTTTATGTCAGGCGCGGTGAGCTCCTGAATCTTTTTCCGTAGCGGCTCCCACTGCACATCGTCATTCGCGCGCGTCGACGACACGAACCAGACCTTGAACTCGCCACCCGGCTTCATTGCGATCACTACATCCAATGTTTCAGGTGCGCTGGAACCGGCGAAGTGGGTCTGGCAGACCGCTTCAATGCGCTTGATGAATGCGGAAAACTTCTCGACGCTTGCGACGCGCTGGCGCAATACCGCGTCTTGCTGGTAAAGCGAAATATTCGATACCGCAAAGCCTGTTTTGTCCTTGGGCAGAAACGACGCCAAGTCGTCGATCCAAGTGATGGTCAAGTTTTCTGGCGACGTAAATTGCAGGACAACCCTGCGCTGCTTGCATTCCACCATGAAGATAGGCTCGTTAATATCGAACGAAATCATCGCCCAGTACACACTGAGTTCCGCAGCGGTCATTTTGCGAATTTGAATGGCTTCGAAGTCGGTTTTCTTTGCAAACACGTGCCAAAAAGCCAGCACGTCCTTTCGATTTTGAAATAGCTTTCCCTCCAGCATTTCAACATGGCGCGCGGCGCCAGACCCGATGGGAAACTGGATGTTTACGGCTCCTGTTTTAATGTTCGCAAAGGCGTTTTCGTCCCGGATCTCACTCCAAAGTCCCGGCCCGCAGATAAGAAGTTTGTCTGAAAACAAGCCGAAAACATCCTTCTCGGACGCCTTCGCCGTGAATGCGGCGCTGATGAGTTTCCGCGCCCGTTCGTTGATCTCATCGGAAGTTTTGGTGTACCGCACCCCGGGCGGAATTTGGACTTCTTCCTCCGCCGCGACCGAACATAAAACGCAACACGCGGCGAACAGCACCATACGCGTCATCGGCTCGCCCTCCATATAGCGGAGCATTGCTGCTCCGCATTGATTCGACAGTAATCGGTTGAGGCGAATCTTATTACGGCAATAGCGTCAAACAACAGCGACGTTCGTCTCCGAAATTATTTCGCCTCTTTGATCCGGATATTCCGGTACTCCATCTGCCCGCGGTCGCCTTCCAGGCCAATCGGGCCGGTCTCCGGCAGTTTCAGTGCGTCTTCGAGCACTTCGCCGTTGCAGGTGCAGTGCGCGACATTGTCTTTCACCACGACGATGATTTCGTTCCAATCCTGCGGCTTGTAATTCTTCAGTGTTTTATACGGCCCGGCGACGAGGTAATCGCGGCACTGGAGCTGCGGCTTGCGCAGGAAAATGCCGCTGTCGGCGTTCACGGACGCGCGGAATTCGATTCGGAGTTCGAAGTCCTTGGGAAATTCCTTCGTCGTCCACAACTGCGCCAGGCCTTTGCCGGGATTGACGACGAGCATGCCGTCTTTCGCCGTGTAGCGGCCATCCGATGCTTCGGTTTTTCCGTCGAATTTATCGCCGGTTTTGTAGCCCCACCCGGTCAGATCCTTGCCGTTAAAGAGCGGCTCAAAGCCTTCTTCCTTCTTCGCATCTTCGGCCCGCACGGCGCTTGCAGCCAGGCAGAGAACGGCACAATAAACCACGCGCATCGTCAATTTCATGTTTCACTCCTTTATGAGTTGGGATGATCTACTGCAAATATACCGCTGAGCCCGCTTGAGCAAGGCGCGAAAAAAAACGGGCGGCATCAACTGCCGCCCGTTTCGTGAAACCCCTCGTTGCGTCGATTATTTCTTCTTCAAGTATGTGTCGTTCAGCTTGTCGCACGACCAGAGCAAGCCGCGGGTGACCATGTCGAGGTACTTCGGATCCTGCACTGTCGCATTGTTATGGCCGACCGTCGTAGCGAAGACGCGCGTCTTGCCCGCGTACGTGTTCGTCCAGGCGACCACGTTGTCGTCGACCTTTTCGCTGCCGTCCTTGTTCTTGTAGGTCTGCTTGCCACGCACCAGCGCCTTGGCGGTATCTTTCAATTTGCCTTCGACGTTGTTGTAGAGTTCTTCGTTGACCGTCGTCCAGTCTTCCATGCCCTTGGTGATCGGGCTTTCCTTGTCGACGAACGTGAGCGCGATCGGAAGCTGCGCGCCGTGGCCTTTCGTCGCCAGTCCGGTGAATTCGAACCAGGCCGTGGCATTCTTATCAAAGCCGTCGCCGCGGTAGCAGTGCATGCCGCAGTGCAGCAGCACGCCCGGCATGCCATCCTTGTGCGGCTTCAAAATGCCGTCGACGATCGCCGTATCCTTCACGTCCGACGAACACTCGTCGTGAATGATCACATCGAAGCCTTTGTACCATTCGGCATTGGCATAGATGGGATTCAAATGTTTCGTCGTGCTGTCGGGATCGTGAGCGATCGTCACTTCGACGTTGGCGCGCTCTTCGATGCCTTTCTTCAGAATGTCTTTCTGCTTCGCATAATCGTGACAGCAGCCGCCGAGGACCAGCAAGGCCTTGATCGGTTTCACATCTTCGGCCTGCGCCGAATTGACGAACATCGCAACGGAAAGAACAACTGCCAAACGCAACAACATGGTTTTGCCTCCAAGTATTAAAGGTGAATGCCCCAAGTGTTTACACTGCAAGCAGGCGCTCAGCACCTGCAAAAGTATGCTTTTTTGCCCTAAGCCGTTCGGGGAATGTTCGACTCAATGTTTGGCGGCCTGAGCAATTGTCTCTGGCACAACTGCGCGCGCTCCTTCTACAATGTCCCGCCGGAGCGAAGACGCCGCACACGGCGGCGCTATTCAATGGTGAGGATGAAACAACTCATGCGCGCAATTCTTCTGACACTGCTGTTGGCTGCTGCGGTTCATGCTGAGAATGCCGTCGTCGTGGCCGGCGGAGGCACGGGCGGCGACGGTTCTCCCGCCACGCAGGCGAAACTCACCAAGCCTTTCGCGGTTGCATTCGATAAAGCCGGCAATCTGTACATCGCGGAGATGGAAGGCGGCGAGCGCATTCTGCGGGTGGATTCGAAAGGCGTACTCACGACTTTGGCTGGCACAGGAAAAAAGGGCTCGAGCGGAGATGGTGGCCCCGCCGCGCAGGCCGAGTTCAACGGCATGCACAACATTCTCATTGCGCCGGACGACACACTCTATGTCGCCGACAGCTGGAACAACCGCATCCGAAAAATCGATCTGAAAAGCGGCGTGATCACTGCATTCGCCGGAACCGGTGTCAAAGGCTTCAGCGGCGATGACGGCCCGGCGCTGAAGGCCGAATTCAGCGGCGTGTTCTGCATTGCGATGGATGCGAAGGGCGAAACGTTGTACGTCGACGACATCGACAACCGCCGCGTCCGCGCCATCGATATGAAAACGGGGATCGTTCGAACCATTGCTGGAAATGGGGAGAAAGGCGTGCCGGCCGACGGCTCGGACGCGAAGACGAGCCCGCTCGTCGATCCGCGCGCGATCGCAGTCGATTCCAAAGGCAATCTGTATCTTCTCGAACGCGGCGGAAACGCACTGCGAGTCATCGGGACCGACGGCAAGATCCGCACCGTCGCCGGAACAGGCAAGGCCGGCGCGAGCGGCGACGGCGGGCCGGCGCTGCAGGCGACGATGAAAGGGCCGAAGCACATTTGCGTCGACGCCGACGACAACGTGCTGATCGCCGACACCGACAACCACGTCATCCGCAAATTCAATCCGAAAGACGGCACGATGTCGCACCTTGCCGGCACCGGAACGCCCGGCCCGGCCGGTGCCGGAGGCCCGCTGGAAAAACTGCAGCTCAATCAGCCGCACGGCGTTTATGTGCATGCCGGAGTGCTCTATATTTCCGACGCCTACAACAACCGTGTGCTGAAAACTGAGCGGTAATGGCGTGTCCTACCCTGACGGAGTTGCTGCTTGTTCCGCTTACTCCGTGAGCGTATCCTTATATGGGTCCAACTTAGGAGGAGGAGTAGCATGCGATTTTTTCGGGGTATGTGTCTGTCGGTCCTGGTCGTCTCGCTGTCGGTTTTAAGTTCCCGTGCGGCCGAGCCGGGCGATATGCCGAAGCTGATCGAGCTCGATTCAAAAGAAATCTCGGCCTACGTCGTCGTTCCGCATCTCGACACGTTCATCAAGGA
>Ga0265314_10004143_pt1 | contig 13648 bp, 6 predicted proteins | sample 4126metaG_FD_203106 | JGI IMG/M metagenome (GOLD analysis project Ga0265314, IMG submission 203106) | Rhizosphere microbial communities from Carex aquatilis grown in University of Washington, Seatle, WA, United States - 4-1-26 metaG | ecosystem: Host-associated > Plants > Roots > Rhizosphere >... | reverse complement strand
CGCCCCGAGGACGGCTCCGTGCGGGTGATCGTGGAGGGCGGCAAATGAGCTCCAGCCCGTGCCCGTGCGAGGAGACGCAGGACCCGCAGGTCGTGACGAACCTGCCCGGCCTCGCGACGATCGCCTACCGCGTCGACGACTTCAGCGGCTTCCGGCGTGCGTTGCTCCGGCCACTCGCCGGCGAAGTCGCGCTGCTCGGCTGGCGTCCGGCGCCGGGCGACCTCGGCCTCCAGCTGCTCGAGTGGTGGGCCTACCTCGCCGACATCCTCACCTTCTACAACGAGCGGATCGCCAACGAGGACTACCTCCGCACTGCGGAGCTCCCGACAAGCGTCACCGATCTCGTCGCACTCCTCGGCTATCAACCGCGCCCCGCGATCGGCGCCGTGGGTCAGGTGGCCGCGCTCCGGCGCAAGGCGAGGCCGCAGGAGCCGGTCGTCATCCCGGCGGGCTTCCGGCTTTCGAACACGGCGACGCCGGGCGTTCCCGTGCAGACGTGGGAGGCGGCCGCGGCGTCGTTCTCCGGCCCATCGGATGCGAAGATCACGCTGCAGCCGACGCCCGCCATGCTCGAGCCGATGAGCGGCGGCTCTCTGGTCGGCTCGGTGTTGCTGCACGGAACCGTCACGGGCCTCAAGCCGGGTGACGAGTTGCTCGCGATCTCGAAGACGTTCCCGGCCAACGAGAACAACTGGGCCAAGCTGACGGTCGTCTCGACGGCGCCCGAGCCCGATCCGAACGGCGGCACGAACACGAGAGTCGTGCTGAACGCCGCGTCGCTCGACGCGGTGCAGGCCTGGATGAACGCGGCCGCGGCCGCAGACTACCGGCTGCTCCGCTCGAAGCAGACGGCGGCGCTGTGGACGCAGAGCTCCAGCATCTCGGCGCTCTCGAGCGTCAGCAGCACGGTGCTCACGGCCGAGCTTTCCGCCGTCGTTCGCGGCATCACGCCGGGCGACATCGTCTTCCTCGACGGCGGCGGCGCCACGACGGTCGGCATGGTCACTGACGCGACGGAGACGTTCACGGGCGTGACGTACCCGGGCTCGGTGAAAGGGGTGCCGCCGGACATCCCGATCGCGCACACGGAGCTGACGATGACCTCGCCGCTCGCCGACTTTCTCTCCGTTCCCCACTTCGAGGTGCGCTCGCACATCAGCAGTGGCAAGGGCAGCAGCATCGGTAGCGGCCACTCGATCTTCGGCGGCTTCATCCTGCCTGCCGAGGTCGCCGTTCGGTTCGGGTTGAAGGACGTCGGCACGTTGATCGGAACGCCCGCGACGGCGCTCACGTCGTTGCCGGCAATCGTGACGCCGCACGCAGGCTTCACCGTTCCCGACGGCGGCACTCCGGCCTTCGTCGAAGACGTGAACGGCTCGGGCATCACCGTCAACGCGACCGCGAACGGCGACGGGACGCTCACACTCGCGGCTGTCGCCGCAACACCGCCGTCGTTCTCGCTCACGGCGCCGCTCCGTCTGCTGATCGACCTCGTCGACGTCACGCGCGGCAAGACCGTCGCGGCGGAGCTGCTCGGAACCGGCGACGCGAGCATCGCCGGGCAGACGTTCACCCTCAAGCAGTCGCCGCTCACGTATCTCGCGAGCGGAGCCGACTTCCTCAGCACGCTCCAGGTCGCCGTCGACGGGATCCTCTGGACCGAGGCCTCCACCTTCTACGACCAACCGCCGGATGCCGCAATCTTCGTCGTCTCGCAGACGCCGGACGCGAAGAGCGAGGTGCGGTTCGGCGACGGGATCAACGGCGCACGACTGCCGAGCGGAGGCCGGATCGTGGCGAGCTATCGCTACGGCGCCGGCGCCGCGCGTCCACCGGCGGGGCGGTTGACGACGATCCTCAAGCCGCAGCAGAACCTTGCGTCGATCCACAATCCCGTCGCCGTATGGGGCGGCGCCGACGCCGAGCAACCGGCAGACGTTCGCAGCAACGCGCCGAAGAGCGTCCTCACCTTCGGTCGCGCGATCTCCGGCGACGACTACGAGACGGTGGCGGCGCTCGCACCGGGCGTAACACGCGCACGCGCATACTGGACCTGGGATCCGGCACACCAGCGCAGCCTCGTCAAGGTGTACGTCGGCGACGACACGGGCGCAGCCACAGCGGCGCGAAGTGCACTCGTCGGCGCCGAGGATCCGAACCGCCCCGTCGCGGTCACGCAGGCGACACCGATTCCACTCACGGTGACGTGCACGCTGTTGATCGCACCGAACCGAACGGCGCCCGAGGTCGTGGCGGCCGCGACCGCCGCGCTCGGCGATCCCGCGAACGGTCTCTTCAGTCCGTCGAACATGGTGATCGGGCAGCCTCTCTACGCGAGCCAGGTCGAGGCGGCGCTGCTCGTCGCCGGCGCCGCCGCGGTGCACAGCCTCACGGTCGCTGCCGGAGGGAGCGAGATCTTCTCGAGCGAGCCGGTCGGCTGGGCCGATCCCGGCGAGGGCTCCTTCTATGTGCTCGCCGCGAGCACGATCACGCCGGTGGTCGACGGTGGCTGAGTTCAACGACGGCTACGACGGCTACTACGCCGACCGCGTCTGGCAGCTGCTGCCCGGCGTCTACCGCGCGCGCGACAGCGACGATCCTGCAGTCACGGGTCCGCTCCAGGAGCTCTGCGTGCGGATCGGCGCGCAGGTCGCGGTCGTCCGGCGCAACATCGACCGGCTCTGGGCAGACCAATTCATCGAGACGAGCGACGACTGGGTCATCCCGTACATCGGCGATCTCCTCGACACGAATCTCGTCAACGGGCTCGACCCGCGCGGGCAGCGACTCGACGTCGCGAAGACGATCCACTATCGCCGCCGCAAGGGGACGCTCGCCGTGCTCGAGGAGATCGCGCGCGACGTCACCGGCTGGAACGCGCATCTCGTCGAGGCGTTCCGGCGGCTCAGCCGGACGCGGCACAGCCTCGACCCGCCCGTCGGGCCGGGGCCGCTCGCGGCAGCGTTGCCGACAGCGTGCCCACGCTCCCCGGCAGCCGCCGACGCGCCCGACCCGCTCGAGTTGCTCCAGCACGAAGGACTGATCGGCCGGCTCACGGGGACTCCGGCCGGAGGCTTCGCCGACCTGCGCTCGCTGCACGGGGCCGACCTCGCCGACACGCCGTTCGACGAGTACTTCCACACCGCCGACCTCCGTCGCGGGCGCGGAGCGGTCGGCTGGTACGGCATTCCGAAGCTGCTCGTCTTTCTGTGGCGGCTCCAGAGCTTCGCGGTCACCGGCGGCACGCCGGTTGCGGTGAAGGCGTGCCCCGACGAGTACGTCTTCGACCCGACGGGCCGCAACGTGCCGCTCTATCTGCTGCCGCTCCAACCCGAGGAGGACGACGACGTCGACACGTGGACGTCGGCGCTCGAATGGGAGGTGCCCGGGCCGTTCACGGAATCGCTGGAGGAGGCGATCGCGGATCCCAGCACGAAATCGCCCCCGCATGCTCCGTATCCCGACGCGGCGGAGATTCCCGCGTTCACGGCCGCGAGCTCCGGCACCCCGCTGGAGCCGGTGACGATCGCAGTCTGGCCCGACGTCGGGCAGTTCAAGGTCGAGTCGGCGCTCGGCGGCCCGCTGCAGGTCTCCTATCAGTACGGTTTCCCCGGCCCGATCGGCGCAGGCCCCTACGACCGCACGCTGCTCGGCGATCCACCGGTCAGGATCGCCCCCGAGCGAAACGTCTCCGGAGGCGCCGGGCTCGACACCGCGCTCACGGCGAGCAACGGCGCGGGCACCGTGACGATCCAGGACTCGCTCACGTACGCGACGGTGAGCGACGTCGGCTCGACCGCGACGCCGATCGGCTCGCTGCTCGTCCGAGCGGGCGCCGACGTCCGCCCGGTCGTGCGCCTGCCCGAGCCCGCCGGCCCCGGCGACCCTCCGGTGGCCTGGGTGTTCACAGGGGGAGGCGAGACGGCGGAGCTCACGCTGGACGGGCTGTTCGTGAGCGGCGGCGACATCATCCTGCGCGGAGCGTTCGCGACGGTGCGCCTCACCGGCTGCACGACCGATCCGGGAACGCTGAACGAGACCGGCGACGCCTTCGCGACATCGGTCGACGACCGTCCGCTCGGACCGGTCCGGATCTGGATCGAGGCCGACCCGGGCGCGGCCGCCGGCGCACCCGGCGCGATCAGGCAGTTGCTGGTCGACCACTGTGTCATCGGCCCGATCCGCACGCGCAACGGCGGCGCAGTCGAGACGCTTGCGATCAGCGACAGCATCGTCCAGGGGATCGCACCGGCAGCCGGGGGCGGAAGCGCGCTGAGCTCGGCGGACGTCTACGACCCCGAGCTGCTCGCGAGGGCGCTCGGGAGTGACGATCCGCTCTCGAAGCTCCTCTTCGCCGCCTTGCCGAACGCCGCCCAGAAAGCGATCACCGATTACAGCGGCGGCCTGCTCGCCGCCGCCGCGCTCACGAAGATCGTCACCGGCCTGAAATCGATCATCGGTGCAGGGACTAGCGTCTACTCCGCCGCTGCATTCCTCGGCGTTGCGCTTCCTCCCGAGGTGTCGGCGTTGCTCGCAGAAGGCGCGGCCGCCGACCTCGCGGTGCTCAACCGGCTGCTGCTCGAGGCCACGTATCCCGTCGCGCTCAGTACGGCAGCGCTTGCGCTCTCGGAGGGAACCGCCGAGCTGACGCGCGTGACCGTCATGGGGCGGTCGTTCGTGCACCGCCTGCAGGCGAGCGACACGATCCTCGCCGACTTCACCGTCGCCGAGGACTCCCAGGACGGCTGCGTCCGCTTCTCCGCCGTGTCCACCGGCAGTCGCGTCCCGCGCCAGTACTTGTCCGTCACCGTCGCCGCGAACGCCGCGCTCTTCACGAGCGGCGCCTTCGGCGAGCCGGGCTACGGACAGCTGCTGGAGACCGCCGACCGCACGATCGTCTCGGGCGCAACGGACGTGACGATCACGGCAGGCGCAGACACGGGGTCGGAGATGGGCGCGTTCTCGAGCCAGCTCGCCCCGATCAAGGAGCGCGGCCTGCTCATCAAGTACGGCGAGTACATGCCGCTCGGACTTACACCGGTGGTGGTCCATGTCACCTGACGACTGCCGCTCACTACGCAAGCGAGGGAGGTAGAGGTGGGCAGCGATCGCGCACGCGTGAGCTACGACCCCAGCCGCCACTGGCGCGGGGTGATCAATCAGCAGGGTCGGGTCACGCTCGAGGCCGACTGGAACGAAGCCGCCGCGATCGCCGCGGAGGACGACCGAGCACAGCTCGTCGACGTGATCGGCCCGAGCGGAACGCCGGACGACGGCTACCGCGTGCTGCCGGTCTCGGGTTCCGGCGACCTCACCGTCCAGCACGGGACGATGTACGTCGGCGGCGAGCGCATGGTCCTGGAGACCGACCTCGACTATGCGCACCAGCCCGACTGGGTCGACTGGAACGGAGACCCGCTCTGGGTCCCGCCGGACACGCCCGAGGGAACGGTGGACGAGGCCGTGTACCTGCTGCTGCGCGAGCAAGAGGTCGGGGCCGTCGAGGACCCGGCGTTGCTCGACATCGCACTGGGCGGGCCCGACACCTCGGAGCGAGCGCGCATCGTGCAGCGTGTCGTGCGCGGAGGAACCGATCACCCGGACTGCGCAGGCGCGCTCGGCGACCTCGAGACGAGCTGGGCGACGATGGGGCTCGCGTTCGACCCGGCCAGCATGCGCCTCGAGTCGGCAGCGTCGCTCCAGGTGTCGTTCCAGCAGCCTCCCGGCACCGCCACGCCGTGCGAGCCCGTCGCGCAGGGCGGCTACCTCGGCGCCGAGAACCAGCTGATTCGCGTCCAGGTCGCGAGCGTCGACCAGACCGGCGTCCCGACGCTCGTCTGGGGCTTCGACAATGCGTACTTCCTCTACCGGATCGCACAGGCGAGCCCCGACGCGGCAGGTGGCACGACGACGTTGACGCTCGCGAGCGCACCGGTCGACTCGTTTCACCAGCCGGCGAAAGGCCAGGCGGTCGAGGTGCTCCAGGCCGCAGCGGAGCTGACGTCGAGCGACTACATCGCGGCGACGACCGGCATCGTCACGTCCCTCGCCTCGGCGTACCAGCCGGACGATCAGACGCTCGTGATCTCGACGGCGCTCGGGTCGCCGGCGACGGGCAGCCCCCTGCTCTTCCTGCGCGTCTGGCAGGACACGTTCGCCGCGTCGGGCGGCGGCCCCTTCGCGCTCGGCGACACCGGCGTGCAGGTGACGCTCAGCTCGAGCACCGGCGTGTACCACGTCGGCGACTACTGGCAATTCGCGGTTCGGCCGGGAACGCCGACGGAGGTGTCCCCCGTCTACCCGCAGCGCATTCTCGATGCTCCACAACCACCCGACGGTCCGCGCCTCTGGGCCTGTCCGCTCGCCGTCGTTGCCTGGGCGGACGGATCGCCGACCATCACCGACTGTCGGAACCACTTCGACAACCTCGTCACGCTGACGGGGAAGGGAAGCGACGGGTGCTGCACCGTCGACGTGTCGCCCGCAGACGTGGACGGCGGCGCGAAGCTCCAGGCGCTGATCGACAAGTACGAGGGCAAGGGGCCGGTGACGATCTGCCTGCAGGTCGGGACGTACACGCTGCCGAAGCCGCTCGTGATCGGCGCCGGCCACGTCGGCCTGACCATCCAGGGCTGTGGGGCCGGAGTGATCCTCCAGGCTGCGCCGGGGCCGCCGAAATCGTTCCTGCTCGGCCTGATCCTGCTCGCGCAGCCGCGCGATTTCACGCTGCGCGGAATCGATCTCGTCGTCCCGTTCGTACGGTTCTCGTTCAAGAAGACCGCGCTCGTCGGCATTCCGGCGGAGCGGCAGACGCTGCTCGCCGCGTACGCCAGAGAGCTCGCTCTCTCGATCGGCGTGTACGCACTCGGCGGGGCCGGGCTCACGTTCGAGAAGTGCAGGTTCGCGTTCCCCGCAGGCGGTGGAGACAACGTGTTCGGCGCCGGCATCTTCGCGGCCCGGGCCGTGGTCGGCCTCGAGATCGTGGACTGCTCCTTCGACGCCAAGGCAGTCAGCACCGTGCCGTTCAGCGAGCTCGCGCGCTCGAACCAGACTGCCGGCCCGTACCAGGTGCGCTTCGGGTACCTCCAGGTGCCGACGCGCACGCAGGCGACGACCTTCCAGCCGGTCGAGGTGAACGTCATAGGGGACGTCGCGGCGGAGCAGCGGGCCGCACCGAAGCTCTCGAAGCGGGACGCTGCCGCGGCCGCGAAGAAGGAAGCCGCTGCAACCGCCGTCGCTGCGAGCAAGATCGGGTTGCCGAGCCTCGCGGACGCCCTGATCGAGGGCAACCTCTTCGCCGGCCTGACCGTGCCGATCCTCGTGATGGGCCAGGTCGGCTCGGTGCGCATCGAGGACAACACCGTGCGCAGCTGCTACGGCGGCTTCTGGCTGTTCACGGCGGCGACCACGCGCGTGCTCTCGATGCTCGACAGGGTGGGCGCGGGCAACCGCGACGTCTATTCGTATCTCGTCACCGCGCAGCTCACTGCGCTCGCCGACCCTGTGCTGTTGTTCGCGAGCGTGCTCGGGCGGATCCTTCCGGTCACCCCGGAGTCGGCGGATGCGGCAGGCACGGTAGGGGAGATTCCCCTGCCCGACAAGACGCTGCTCACCGACGCGCAAGTGCTGTTCACCCGGCTCTATTCGCTGCCGGATGCTGCGAACGCGATCGTAACGGAGGCGGCGCCCGCGGTCGAGGAGGACGTGACCAAGGCAAAGACGATGGCCGAGGCCGGCAACGCTGTGAGCAACGCAGTGTTCGAGCTCCCGCCGACACTGTCCGAGGTCTTCATCGCTCCCAATATCGTCGCGGCAAGCGACGTCGTTCCGGAGGCGGATCCCGGCACGACGTTGTCGCCGCGCCTCGACGTGAGCGGCAACCAGGTCGACGCCGTGATCGCCGAGGCGGAGTCCGGCGCCGGTCTCCTCATCGTCGCGCTCGACACGACGCAGACCAGCAGCCTGGTCTGCACGGGCAACCGCTTCCGGAGCCGTGTGGTCCAGGGCGCGACGGTCAGCCTCTGGTCGCTCGTCGAGTGCGCGTTCACCGGCAACATCGTCAGCAACGAGATTCCCGACGCCAAGAACGACCGGAGTGTCGTGCTCGAGCCGCAACTGGTCGGGAAGGTGCCCGCCGTCGCGGTGACCGGGAACGTCCTGATCGGGCCGGCTCAGCTGCCGGCGCGGCCGAACGCCGCTCCGTTCAACACCTGGAACGGCCTCAATACGATCATGGACTACATCGCTCCATGACGGAGCTCCCGACAACGGTGCGCGCGTGGCCGTAGTCGCCGCCCCGGTGGCTCGGGGCAAGGCCGACCGGGCGGGGCCGCACGCCGTCACGACGGGCCGCGCGCCTGCAGCGGTGCCCCGCCCCGCCCTACCGGCGCGCGGCCTGCGTCGACCGAGCGCGCTTCCCGTACTCCGGCGCTGCGCGTGCGGCGGCGTCGGCGGAGCGACCGGCGAGTGTCCCGCGTGCCGCGCGAACCGGCTCGCGGCGGAGTCCGGCGCCGGTGCCGCTCCGACGCCGCAGGCGCCGCAGGCGCCGCCGATCGTCTACGACGTCCTCCGCCAGCCGGGCGCTCCACTCGCACCGGACGTGCGTGCCTTCATGGAGTCTCGCCTCGGCGCGAGCCTCGCCGCGACACGCATCCACACCGATGGACGCGCACAACGCTCGGCGGCCGCGGTCGACGCACACGCGTACACCGTCGGGCGCGACATCGTCTTCGGATCGCCGGGGTTCGACGCCGGTGATCGGCGCAGCCTCGCGACGCTTGCGCACGAGCTGGCGCACACGGTTCAAGACGGCGGCGCGCGCTGGGCTGGTGGGCCGCTCGAGCTCGACTCGCCGCACACGGAGTCGGAGCGGGCCGCACGAGCGGTGGGAACGTCGGTTTCAGCCGAGCTGAACGGCGCACCGGCCGCCCGCGTCCGTCCGTCTGCGGCTGCGGCCACGGGGCTGGCGCGGCAGGTACGGCGTGAGGTCGCGCCGGCGGCGGAGGCGAGCGCTCCGGAAGCCGGCGCCGCGCAGGCCACCGAAGCGACAGCGACCTCGGCGAGCGGCGCCGCGTCGACGATCACCGGGTCGCTGACGCTGGTCTCGCCTGGCGCGCCTGCTCCGACCGGCGAGCGACTGTGCTTTCCACCCGGGCCGATCATGGGCCCGCAGTGGGGATCGGGGTTCGGAACGATCGCCGAGCGTTTCATCGAGGCGGACTACTGCGCGACCCTGGGTTGTACGGCGGCGACCGAGTACATCGACAACTTCAACCCGACCGCCTATCTGACGTTCATGCGCGCGCACAACCCGTCGCTCACCTCGGGTGCGCCCGCGGTGGCGCTGGCGGCTGCCTCGATCACCGGTATCGCTCGGCCGGACCTCATGACCGACAACGCCGTGCGCAAGGAGTACTACGAGATCAAGCCGTTCTCACCCGACGGGGTTACTGCCGGCATGGAGAAGCTCGTGGAGATCATGGCGTTCATGGCGTTGCTTTCCCTTCCGTACGTTCCCGGCATTGTGTACTCCCCGAGCAAGGACATCCCGATGCTGTCCGGCATGGTGCTCGGCGAGCCGCTCACGGTGTCACTGAACGTCCAGCGGCACCTGCCGGGGCTCGTGACGTACTCGCTCTGCCTGCAGGGCAATCTCTCCGCCATCCTCGCCAAGGTCGCTCTCACGGTGCTGCTGGCCTGGATCATCGCGCAGCTCCTGATGATGGCCGCTCCGGCCGTGGCAGCACTCGTTCTCGCGTGACGCGTTAGCGACGTCAGTCCAGCGTGACCGACGCCTGTCCCGGCGCACCGACGGTGACGACGCCGCCCCACGAGCACGAGCACTGCGACGAGTCGTCCAGCGCTGCTACTCCACCGATCGTGGCCCCCGCCGACCCCGGCGTCCACGGGCTCAGGACAGGCACGCACGGCTGCGGTGTGAGCGTGCCGCTCGCTGCGCTCGTGGCGGCCGCCACCTGGGGATTGGCGAGCGAGGTGCAGAGTGCAAACGGCGGGACGTTGCTCGGGGCGACGTCGGTCACCACGCCTGCAGCAGCGGTTGCCGATACTTCGACACCCGTGGCCGCGAAGGTCGACGGAGCGGTGCCGAACGAGCACTGCAGCGTCGCTCCGGTAACAACTTGGCTCGGCATCACGCACGCTCCTGGTTGCTGAGCCGAAAGCTTAGTGACCCCGGTAGCCCGCGGCAACGCACGATCACTCCCAATGACGGCGCTCTGTCGTCAGATGAGGTGACACGTTCATGTCGGCCGAAAAGAGTCATACTCGAGGACGCGATGCGGGCGGCAGGGACTACGACTGAAGTAGGCCGTCGTGGTCCCGATCCAATGAGTTTGACGACGGCGGCCCTGCTGCTCCTCGCGGTCCTGTTCCTCGCCGCGGCGCTGGTTGTGGCGCTCGTCTTGCCGTATGGCGAGTGGGACGCGATGGCCTTCGGTAGCTGGTCGCGCCAGATCGCGGAGCATTGGCCGCATATTCGGTTCGCGGATGCGGGCGCGGCGGACTATCACCGGCCGCTCTTCTATTTCTTGCAGGGCACGCTCTGGTCGGTCTTCGGCTTCCACCAGTGGCTCGGCCGACTGCTCTCTCTCGTCTTCGCAGTCGTGTTCATGGCTGCGATGGCCTGGACGGCGGCTCAGACAGTGCGCGTCGAGCGGCGCCTCGCTGCAGCGATAGCGGTGGTTGTCGTGGTCTTGATCGGACCGTTTGCGACGTACGTTGTTTCAGGCTTGTCCGACGTACCCGCAGTCGCGATGGTCGCGCTGACCGCAGCGCTACTGCTGATGCCTCGACTCGGCTCGTTCCGACTTCCACTCGTCGGCGTAGCCGCCACGCTTGCCGTCCTGGCGAAACCATCGTCGCTCCCCGCACTCGTCGGACTCGGCGCGGCCGTTCTGCTCGGGTCGCGAGCTGGCTTACGCAAGCGCGCGATAGCGGCAGGCGCGATCGCCGTCGGCACGAGTGTCGGCTTGCTCTACGACCTCGTCCAAGCGCGCTTCGTGCATCTGGGACTACGCTCGTTCTTGACCGTCGGTTCAGGCGGCACCTACGCGAACCTGGCAGCTTCAAGCCGCAAACGCGTGCTGCTCGACGGCGGCTGGCTAGGCAGCGACCTTCGCCTGCTTGTCATGTTCAGCATCGCGTACGCGTTGATCCGTTTGGTCAAGGGGCACCGGACAGCGGTCCTCGCGGCGTTCGTCGTTGGGATCGGCTGGTCGTGGCTCGGCCCACACCTCGCCGGCGAACGTGGCGTGCGCGTGGGGATCCTCGCCGCGGGCACCTGGACACAACAGGCAGCAGTGATCCTGCTCGCCGCGTCGCTGCTGCTCGCGCTTCTTGCGCCAACCGCCGCGATCCCAAGCAGGCTGCAGCTTGCACGCGGTCTCGTTTGGGCTACGCCACCGTTCGTGGTCTGGGCGCTGAAGGTCGTCTACGCCGACCGATTGCTCGCGCCTGCGTGGCCGGGCTTTGTTCTGCTGATCGCCTGGGCGACTCTGCCCGTATTCGCTACCGCTCGAGCAGCTCGGCGCGAATGGCTGGCTCTGGTGCCGGCCGCGATGCTGATCATTCTTGGGGCCTACGCAGTCCAGAACATCAACGGCCTCGGCTCGTCGGGCTGGCGGCAGCTCCGCTCGGGCGGGCTGGCAGGTCTAGGAAACGCGGCACTGATGAGAAACGTGGGGTTCGGCGGCGACTTCAGCGCGGAGTTCAACGCACTCGAGCCTCAGATCGGCCCGCACGATCGGATCCTCTCCTACGACCAACGGCTCCGTTTCTTCTACCTCGATCAATTCGACTTCGCCGCGCCGCAGGCCTGCACACAACTACAGGGCCATCGCATCTTCGTTCTCCTCGAATCCGACGAAGTGCGGCAACGCTACGGCGCGCGCGCGACCCCCGGATACTGGGAAGCCTGCCCTGCGAAGCTGACCAAGGTCGACGAACGGCCAGGCGCCTACGCGATCTACGTGAACGGTGTGCCGCGCCCGACAGTCGGCGGTTGCGGCGCCCCAACAGCAGCTCCAGGCCTTGTCATCCTGTTCGATCAACCGTTCAGGACGAGCGCGGCGGCGGGGGCGGCGCTGAAGAGCATCGTCGCAATCGGCTTCCCCGAGGCCCACGTCGAGTACATCGGCTGCGCCAACTACCAAATCATCGAAACCGGAGTCCCCGATCCGAGCGTCGGACAGAGCATCCTCGACGAGGCAAAACGGGCGAACGTCGAAGCCCAGCTCGTAAAGCGCTAGCGCCAAAGCGCGCCTCTGAGGTTCTAGGCTTCGTCGAGTCGTGGCGCACAGGCCCGCAGAGAGGGTGCCGGTCGTATTCGCGGCTGGGCCCGTCCTCGTCGTCGTTGCGCTGAAGTGTGCGCTGGAGCTCGCCGTCGCGGGACGGTACGGGTGGCACCGCGACGAGCTGTACTACGCCGTCGCCGGCTTGCATCTGCAGGGCGGCTACGTCGAGTTCCCGCCGCTGACGGCCCTTGTGGCGGCGCTGGCGCGGGAGCTGTCCGGCTGGTCGCTTGTCGGCCTGCGCGCATTCACGATCCTCGCGAGCGCGGGAACGGTGCTGGTCGGCGCCCTGGTGGCTCGCGAGCTCGGGGCGACCCGCCGTGCGCAGACGCTCGCTGCGGTGGTGATCGGGTTCTCGCCGGGGATGTTGGCGACCAATCTGCTGTTCCAGCCGGTCGCGTTCGACCAGCTCACGACGATGATCGTCCTCTGGCTGGCGCTGCGGCTCGCACTCGGGCGCGGCTCGTGGCCGCTGCTCGGAGTCGCCGCCGGGATCGGCCTCGAGACGAAGTACACGATCGCCGTCGTCCTCGTGCTGCTCGTAGCGACGTTCCTCGTCTGGCGCCGCGATGTCCTGCACACGTGGAGCTTCCCGTTTGCCATGGCGATCGCGGTCGCGCTACTCGTCCCGAACCTCGTCTGGCAGGCGGGCCATGACTGGACGAGCGTGCACTGGTTCCTCAACCCTCCGCCGAGCGGGAGCGACGAGTCGCGGCCGCAGTTCATCGTCAACGTGATCCTGCTCACGGCGGTGGCGTTTCCGGTTGCGGTCGCCGGGGTCGTCTCGCTTGTCCGCAATCGGACGCTGCGACCCCTCGGTTGGACGGTCGTCGGCACCGTCGTCGCGTACTTCGTGCTCGGGGGAAAGTCGTACTACGCGCTGCCGGTGCTGGTCTTCGCGCTCGCCGCCGGCGCGATCCGGCTCGATCACTGGGCGACAGGGCGCCGTCTCGTCGTGGCCGGCGCCCTGTTCGTGACGATCGGCCTGCTGGTCCTACCGATCACACTGCCGGTGCTGCCGCTGCACACGGCGGTCCGGCTGGGAGTCGTCAAGGCGCGCGGTGACTATCAGTCGGAGATCGGCTGGCCCGCGTACGTGCGCCTGGTGGAGCGGCACGCGGCGGGCGCCGACGTGATCGTGGCGGACAACTACGGCGAAGCAGGAGCGCTCGAGCTCTTCGGCCGCGGCCTCCCGCCCGTCGCTTCGGCGGACGTGACGATGCGGTACTGGCGCCCGGACGTGACGGGGCGGCGGGCGCTCGTGATCGGCTACTCCCGCCACGCCGCCGGCTTCTGCAGCGGCTATCGCGTCGTCGCTCGCATCTCCGCGGCAGACGACA
>Ga0265314_10004141_pt1 | contig 13653 bp, 11 predicted proteins | sample 4126metaG_FD_203106 | JGI IMG/M metagenome (GOLD analysis project Ga0265314, IMG submission 203106) | Rhizosphere microbial communities from Carex aquatilis grown in University of Washington, Seatle, WA, United States - 4-1-26 metaG | ecosystem: Host-associated > Plants > Roots > Rhizosphere >... | reverse complement strand
CGATGGTAATCCCTTCAACACCGAGTTCAGTCACATAATCTAAAAACTCTGCCACTTCAGCGGGGGTTTCGCCTTGGAAAAGGGTGCAATTGATATTGACGCGGAAACCTTTGTCTAATGCCAATTTAATCGCTTCCACCGCACGGTCGAAAACACCTTCTTGGCAAACGGACGCATCATGACGCGCTTTCAATCCATCTAAATGGATTGAAAAAGTTAAATACGGCGACGGTTTGTAATCATCAATACGTTTTTTAAGTAATAGCGCGTTGGTGCATAAATAAACAAACTTTTTACGCGCAATTAAACCTTCGACAATTTTTGGCATTTCCTTATGAATTAAAGGTTCACCACCTGGAATAGACACCATCGGCGCGCCGCATTCATCGACGGCTTGCATACATTCTTCAAACGATAAACGTTTATCTAAAATATCATCGGGGTAGTCGATTTTGCCACAGCCGGCACATTCTAAATTGCACTTAAATAACGGTTCAAGCATCAACACTAGCGGGTATTTTTTCGCGCCGTTGAGTTTTTGTTTGATTAAATAACTACCCACTGCCCATTGTTGACGTAACGGAACACCCATAAAATAACGCTCTCCAAAATATATGATAAATAATGCTGTCGTTATAAAACAACACGCAATCCGACTTGAAAATCAGTGCGTTACGAAAAATACAAATGCTTTCATACGCTTACCCGCTTTTTGATTAGAATACCCTTTTTTCGAGCGCGACTCCAGCATTTGCAAAAAAATGTCGTGTACTAATTTAATTTATCGAAATAAGCTGCTGTTTTTACTGCGAATGAATTTTTTTAAAAAGTCATTTTAGTACATTCACAACAAAACAACATTGCTTTGCAAATTCCCAACAAACAGTCTATGATTACGCGCATATAACCACTTTACTTAAACATAATTCTGCGAATTCATAGCCAAAATATGACCCACGAAACTCAAACCGTTTTAGATGATTCAAAATCATTACATGACTTGTCTGATGATTTATTTCAAGGTGTGTTGCTTGACGGTGTTTCTCGAACTTTCGCATTGACCATTCCGCAACTGCCAAAAGCCTTAGTTGGCGCGGTCGCAAACGCTTATTTATTGTGCCGTATCGTGGATACAATCGAAGACGAAGTGTCGCTCTCGCCTGAACAGAAACGCTATTTTTGTACCGAATTTATCAATGTTGTAAAAACGGGCGAAAATTCTGAAGTTTTTGCGCTTGAACTCGCGCCATTACTTTCTGAGCAAACAATTCCTGCTGAACATCAGTTGATTCACGTTTTACCGCGTGTCATTCAAATTACGCACAGTTTTGAAGCAACGCAAGTTGAAGCGTTGGCAAATTGCGTCGATACGATGGCGAAGGGAATGCCAATTTTTCAAGCGCAAGATTTGCACGCTGGTTTAGCAACGCTCGCTGAAATGGATAAATATTGTTATTACGTTGCCGGTTGTGTGGGTGAAATGTTGGCGAAATTGTTTTGCCATTACTCGCCCGAAATTGCTAAACATGAAACCGAATTGTTGAAATTATCCGTGTCGTTTGGGCAAGGCTTGCAAATGACCAATATTTTGAAAGATATTTGGGATGACGCGCAACGTGGCGTGTGTTGGTTGCCACAGGATATTTTTACTGAAACCGGTTTTGATTTAAAAACGTTAACACCTGAAACCAACGATGTCGCATTTAGCGTGGGTTTAGAACGTTTAATCAGCATCGCGCAAGGTCATTTACATAATGCATTGCGTTACACATTGCTTATTCCGGCACACGAAACGGGAATTCGTAAATTTTGTTTGTGGGCATTGGGTATGGCAGTTTTGACGTTACGAAAAATTAAAAGCAATTTGAAATTTAATCGCTCTGAGCAAGCCAAAATCACACGCAACAGTGTTAAAGCAACCATTGTCGCAACGAACTTAACGGTACGCAGTGATTTTTTACTCACCGCTCTTTTTAATGTTGCCAGTCGCGGATTAACCACGCCCGATTGGACTTATCAAAACCAACAATGATTTTTAAGGATGACTGTCATGTTTAAAGAATCTCAAGACCACGCTTCACATCCTGCGACCAGTTCGGCAACGCCGATTCATTCCAAAGCCTATAATTTAGACAACGCTATTGAGCAAGCGCAAAACAAATTGTTAAGTTTGCAACACGCGGATGGTTATTGGGTATTTGAATTAGAAGCGGATTGCACTATTCCTGCCGAATACATCATGATGATGCACTACCTCGGTGAAATGGATGACTCTTTGCAAGCAAAAATTGCGGTGTATTTACGTTCACGTCAATCTGGTGATGGCAGTTATCCATTATTTACTAATGGCGCAGGTGATTTGAGTTGTAGCGTTAAAGTTTACTACGCGCTCAAAATGGCAGGTGACAGCATTGACGCGCAACACATGGCAAAATTGCGTGAATGGATTTTAAGTCAAGGGGGTGCAGCGAAAGCGAATGTCTTTACGCGCATTGCGTTGGCAACGTTTGAACAGTTGCCATGGCGTGGCGTGCCGTATATTCCAGTGGAAATTATGTTATTTCCAAAATGGTTTCCATTCCATATCGACAAGGTGTCGTATTGGTCACGCACCGTGATGATTCCGTTGTTTATTTTGTGTACGCTGCACGCGAAAGCAAAAAATCCAAATAACGTCAGTATTCTCGAATTATTCATTACGCATCCTGACGAAGAGCAACATTATTTTCCTGAACGTACGTTGTTAAACAAATTCTTTTTAGGTTTAGATAAATTAGGGCGTGTAACGAATCCGTTAATTCCTGAAAAAGCGCGTGAGTTAGCAATTAAAAAGGCACACGATTGGTTTGTTGAACGTTTGAATGGTGAAGACGGTTTAGGTGGTATTTTCCCTGCTATGGTGAATGCGTATGAAGCCTTGTTATTGCTCGGTTACGATAAAGAACATGAATTAGTTGTTACGGCACGAAAAGCCATTGATAAACTACTCGTCATCAATGAAAAAGATGCTTATTGCCAACCCTGTTTATCGCCAATTTGGGACACCGGTTTAAGCGCGTTAGCATTGCAAGAAGTACAAAAAGCACAATCGACTAAAGTCACTAGCGATAGTTTAGAACGTGCTTATGATTGGTTGAAATCCAAACAATTACTCGACGAACCAGGCGATTGGCGCATTACACGTCCAAATTCTAAAGGGGGCGGTTGGGCGTTTCAATTCAACAATCCGCATTACCCTGACGTAGATGACACAGCGGTTGTGGCGTTTGCGATGGCAGAAGCTGAAAATGCTGCTGAATTAGACGATTCGATTCATCAAGCTACGCGCTGGATTATCGAAATGCAGTCGAAAAATGGCGGTTATGGCGCGTTTGATGTTGATAATACTTACTACTATTTGAACGAAATTCCGTTTGCCGATCATGGCGCATTGCTTGACCCGCCGACTTCGGACGTGAGTGCGCGTTGCGCGATGTTGATGGCAAAAGTGGCTAAAAATCATCCTGAATATGCCAACGCATTAGAACGCACGATTGCGTATTTACGCACTGAGCAAGAAGCCGATGGTTCATGGTTTGGTCGCTGGGGAACGAATTATATTTATGGCACTTGGTCAGTGTTACTCGCGTTAGAACAAACGAATTTGCCAAAAACAGACCCTATGTACACCAAAGCCGCAACATGGTTGAAAAGTGTGCAACGCGCGGACGGTGGTTGGGGTGAAGATAATCACAGCTATCACGACACCAGTTTTAGTGGCAAATATCAGTTCAGCACGGCATTTCAAACCGCATGGGCCGTATTGGCATTATGTGCGGCGGGCGAAGGTAAAAGTCCTGAAGTTAAAGCAGGCATTGATTTTATTTTACGCGCTCAACAAGCGGATGGGGTTTGGAATGACAAATGTTTCACCGCGCCAGGCTTTCCAAAAGTGTTCTATTTGAAATATCATGGTTACGATAAATTTTTCCCTTTGTGGGCATTAGCTCGCTATCGTAATGAGTTGAAATAGAGTGATTACCGGAATTATCGTTGCCCTTTCTGAAGAATTAAGTACCTTAAAAACCTTGCCAAATGGACTATGGGAACGCGGCATGCGGCGAGGTAAATTCATCTTTATTACCGACGATATTATTTTGATGTATTCGGGTGCGGGTGCAGAAAATGCGCGGAAAGCCGCCGAATTGTTGGTTTCAAAAGGGGCGACCCAATTGATGAGTTGGGGCTGTGCAGCGGCGTTAAGTCCGGATTTAAAAATGGGTGATTTGATTTTAGCCGACAGTTTACTCAGCAGCGATGGATTAGAAACGCCCGTCAATGCAGCGTGGCATCAACACGCGAGAAAAGTGTTAAGTTCAGATATTGCAGCATACAAAGGTGCATTGATTGCCAGCGATACGCTCGTTTCAACGGCTCAAGCCAAACAAGATTTGCATACAAAAACCGGTGCGATTGCCTTAGATATGGAAAGTGGCGCAATTGCTCAAGTTGCCCAACATTATGCCCTGCCCTTTTTAGCGATTCGTGCCATTGCTGACCCTGCAACTATGGATTTACCGCTCGCTGTTTCAAAAGCCTTGAATGAAAACGGCGAAGTCGAAATCACAAAAATCCTCACTTCACTTGTTTTAAATCCTAAAGAAATTCCACATTTGATTCAATTAGGGCAATATTTTCAACTTGCGAAAAACACGCTTTCAAACGTCGCCAAACAATTACCTCAAGTCATTGCCTTTAAATCTGCGTCTGCCTGATATAATCGCGGGCTGTCTTTCTTCACTTTGATTGCACGTTATTTTAATGACTCACACCACTCGTTTTTCCTCGCGCCTAAGCCTTTGGTGCGAACAGCAAATTGTTCATTTTCCTTGGTTTATCGTTTTATTCGCTGTATTACTTTGCGCGGGAACGAGTTATTACGTTTATGAACATTTAGCGGTCAACACCAATACCGCAGAAATGCTCTCGCCGGATTTGCCTTTTCAACAAAATCAACGGCGTATTGATGCGGCTTTTCCACAAGATGCGTATACCACGCTCTTTGTTGTCGATGCCAATTCGCCCGAAGAAGCCACGCAAAGTGCGACAAAATTAGTGGATTTAATTCGCGCTCAAACGGAGCGTTTCGATTCGGTTTATATTCCAACCGATAACGCTTTTTTTCGTCAGCAAGCATTGTTGTATTTAGAACCGTCAGATTTAGAAACCGTTGCGAAACAACTCACGGACGCACAACCGTTTATTGGTCATTTGGCGCAAAATTATTCGCTCAATGGGTTGTTTGACATCATTGAGCAAGCCTTAAACGAAAAACAAAACGCCTTGCCAATGGATTTAAATCCGTTATTGCTCGCCGTAGACAATACAATTAACGCGCAATTGGATGACAAATCCTCAGCGTTGTCGTGGCAAAATTTACTAGCCAATAACAAACTGTCTCAAGATGCCAATCGCGTGTTAGTAGTGGCAAAACCGAAATTGCATTTTGATGAAATGTTACCCGCCGATGAATCACAAGCCGCCGCGCGTGAAGCCGCACAAAAAATCATGCAAGAAAATGCCGCCGTGCGTGTTCGTATTACTGGCGAGGCAGCTTTAGAACATGAAGAACTCGAAAGTGTCAGTAACGGCGCAGAATGGGCGGGGATTGCGTCGTTAATTTTAGTGTTTGTGGTGCAATGGGTCGGTTTTCATTCGCTACGTTTGCTCGTGATTACTTATATTGTGTTAATCATGGGACTAATTTTAACAGCCGGTTTTGCAGCGATTACGGTTGGACATTTAAACGTGATTTCGATTGCCTTTGCCAGTTTGTATATTGGTTTAGGTGTGGATTATGCGGTGCATATTTGTTTGTATTACCGCGAACGTAAAGCGCGTGGTTACTCAAACATCGATGCCATTCATCACAGCATGAAAGGCGTGGGTTCATCATTATTTTTGTGTGCGCTAACGACAGCACTGGGTTTTTTAGCCTTTATTCCAACTGATTATTCGGGCGTTTCTGAATTAGGGATTATTTCTGGCGGCGGGATTTTTATTGGATTGATTATTTCGTTGACGGTTTTACCTGCCCTATTCTGCATTCTACCCGTCAACAATCCTAAGCCTATAAAATCAGCTTTCGCGCCACAATTTATCGTTACATTTCCTTTCCATTACGCCAAAGCCATTCGTGTGGTATCGATTTTATTAGCGATTGGCGCGTGTGCTGTTTTGATGGAATTACGCTTTGATGCCAATCCGATTAACTTGCGCGATCCACAAAGTGAATCGGTTTCGACTATTAAAGAATTGTTAAAATCTAAAAACGATTCGCCGTTTGCGGTGACGGGGTTAGCGAATAATTTAGATGAAGCGAATGCGCTTGCAGCTAAAATGAAAGCCTTACCCGCCGTTCATGAAGCGATTACCTTGAGCAGTTTTGTAGCTGAAAATCAGGATGAAAAATTAGCGATTATCGAGGATTTAAATTTAATGCTCGGTAATCAATTGGAAAATTTCAATGTTTCCTTGCCTGAAAATCATGAACAACATGATGCGTTGGCAAAATTTAATGAACACTTAAAACGCGCCATTGCCGATAAAACACCGAATGCGCCGTTAGACACGTTGCAAAAATTGCAAAGTCACGTCGAAATTTTCTTGCACAGTCACACCGATGAGCCGGCTATTTACGCGCAATTAGAAAAAAATGTTTTAGGACTTTTACCGTACACGCTAGAACGTTTGCGTACCAGTTTGAATGCGACGGCATTTGCGTTAAACGATATTCCTCAAGACTTGCGTTCGCATTGGGTCAGCAAAGACGGTTTGTATAAAGTTTTCATCACGCCGGCAAAAGACCAGAATGTCGAAGAGAACATGAAAGAATTTGTCGCACAACTTAAAAGTGTGGATGACGCGGTTTCGGGGTTGCCGATTGCCAATGAAGCCGGCGGCGATGCGGTGGTGAAAGCCTTTGTGCAAGCCTTTGGTGGCGCGTTTAGTGCGATTACGTTATTGCTTTGGGCGATTTATCGTCGTTTTAGTCACATGGCGATTGTTATTGCACCGTTGATGCTCGCGGCATTGCTCACCGGTGCAACCAATGTATTGCTCGACAATCCATTTAATTTCGCTAACGTGATTGCGTTGCCGTTATTACTTGGGATGGGGATTGATAGCAGTATTTTGATTATGCACCGTCTGCATTTTAATAAAAATGAAGATGAAAACCTGTTGCACAGCAGTACGACGCGCGGGATTATTTTCAGTTCAATTACCACGTTGTGTAGTTTTTCGAGTTTGTCGTTTACGCATCATCAAGGTATGGCAAGCATGGGCTTGTTACTTTCGATTGGGCTATTTTTCACGGTGATTTGCTCGTTGATTGTGTTGCCTGCTTGGAGTGGGAAGCGGGTTTGATTATGACAAAAGCAATTTTTTTACAATTTACATAAAAATTTTTTGTATGACTAACGACAATAAAACACACAAAACATCTTCAACGGCTGATTTCTTTGCTAAATACAAAGACCCTCGCTGGCAGAAAAAACGGCTTGAAGTTATGCAACAAGCTAGTTTTCGTTGTGAAAGTTGCGAATCTGATACGAAAACTCTCAATGTTCACCACAAGTCATACAAGAAAAATCGTAATCCGTGGGAATATGAAGAACATGAATTGGAATGCCTGTGTGAAGATTGTCATAACGTAAAACACGAAGTAAAGAGTCGTCTGGATACTGTTCTTCATGATTTCAAAACATTGAACTGGAGTAGCAAAAAACCAGAAGATGAACTTTTAGGTTTTTTGGAAGGAAGATTAGCCGATACCTTTTTAAATACTCGAACCTATGTAATTTCTCATGAATATTTGCAAGGTTATTGCTTTGCACATTTGTTAGATGCAGATGAAATTAACACAGACAGAAGACTTTATAACATTATTGAGGTTGCAGATGGCTGGCTCGAGTATGAGATGTTTGAGTGGGCATTCAAATCGCTACCCGTTGATGAGCAGTACGCTCAATATGCCCAAGAGAAAATTGAAACTAACAAATATGCACATTATCCAGCTTGGATAATGTCAAAAATAACTCAGTACATAAATGAGGCATTCGCCCACTATAACAACTATTACTAAATAACTTTTTAGAACTGTCCATTTTCAACATACATTTAAAACTATGACCTTTAGCATCGAAACCCTCTTAAACGAACACAGCAATGCCAGAAATTAGTCGATTTTTAGGAATCATTATTCGGATGTACCTTCGTGACCATCCACCCGCACACTTTCACGCAGAATATGGCGAATACGAAATCACGGTTGAAATTGAAACGGGCGTTGTAACGGGCAAATTTCCTCGACGCGCTTTAATGGTTGTTCTCGAATGGTATTTGCTACACAAAGAAGAATTGCTAAATAACTGGCAAGCCGCTATGAACAAAAAACCGTTATCAAAAATAAAACCTTTGGAGTAATCAATGTTTATTCACGTTACTGATGCAAAATATATTGAAGATTATCGCGTGCAACTTTCATTCAATGATGGTTCAAACGGCGAAGTCGATTTAGCGAATGAATTGGATGGCGAAATTTTTGAGCCGTTAAAAGACAAATCTTTTTTTAAATCATTTGTCCTCGAAGGTCATACACTAAGCTGGAATAACGGGGCGGATTTTGCGCCCGAATTTTTAAAAGAACTTACTCACTAATTTTAGATTTTAACCACTATAAAAATACTCATGACCTTTAGCATCGAAACCCTATTAAACGAACACAGCAACGACAAATTCGATTTGCACGAACAATTTTTAAATAACCAAATGGTGCGCGTTTTAAAAACCATTGGTTACGACCGCCATTATAAAAAAGCGGTCGGACAATATCTTTACGACCAAGAAGGTACGGAATATCTCGATTTACTCAGCGGTTTTGGTGTGTTTGCCATCGGACGAAATCACCCAACGGTGATTGAAGCGTTAAAAGAAACGCTGACTTTAGAATTGCCGAATTTAGTACAACTTGACGTATCGATTTTGAGCGGCTTGCTGGCAAAAGAAATTCTCAAAACTACGCCTGAAAATTTAACCAAAATGTTTTTCTGCAATTCGGGAACAGAAGCCGTTGAAGCCGCGATTAAATTTGCCCGTTTCACGACCAAACGCGACAAAATCGTATTCTGTGACCACGGTTATCACGGTTTAACGATGGGCGCGTTGTCGCTCAATGGCGAAAATATTTTCCGCGAAGGTTTCGGTTCATTATTGCCAAACTGCGAAGCTGTGCCATTCAATGATTTAGTTGCTCTCGAAAAAGCCTTGAGCCGCAAAGATGTTGCCGCATTTATCGTAGAACCAATCCAAGGCAAAGGCGTGAATTTACCTGATGACAATTATTTGCCCGAAGTCGAACGCTTATGCAAACAATACGGTACATTGTTTGTTGCCGATGAAGTGCAAACGGGCTTAGGACGTACGGGGAAATTCTGGGCAATCGACCATTGGAACGTTCAACCAGATATGATTTGTATGGCGAAAGCGTTATCAGGTGGATTTGTGCCAGTCGGAGGCGTAGCGATTACCACAAAAATTATGGACACGGTTTATAACCGAATGGACAGAGCCGTGGTGCATGGTTCGACGTTTGCGAAAAACAACATGGCGATGGCGGCAGGTTTAGCCACATTGCACGTTATGCACGATGAGAATTTAGTCGAAAACAGCTTAAAAATCGGCAGTGACATCATTAACAATTTGAACGCCATGACCAACCGCTACGAATTGCTCAAAGAAGCTCGCGGCAAAGGAATGATGATTGCGATTGAATTCCAATCGCCAAAAAGTTTAAAACTCAAAGCAGGTTGGGCAATGCTCGAAGCGGCAAATAAAGGTTTGTTCTGTCAAATGGTGACAATTCCATTATTCAAAGAACATCATATTTTGACTCAAGTCGCAGGACACGGCATGAACGTAGTGAAATTATTGCCGCCGCTTAATTTAACCCAAAAAGACCACGACACCATTATCAGCGCGTTCGATAAAACCATTGGCGAAACGCACAAAATGGGTGGCGCAATTTGGGATTTAGGGAAAAATTTAGCCAGCCATGCGTTAAAAAAATAAAACGCCTGATTTTACCGAAACCAAACCGCCGCACAAATCATCAACGCGCCCATTAAAATTGCCCATAATTGGCTGCGTTGTTGTTTTGCCATCTGCTCACGCAACAGCGCGAATTCACGTTGTTGCATTTCGGCTCTACGCTCTGCATGTGCCGCATTATCAAGAGCTTTGTAAAGCAACGAGGGAACTTCAGGAAATTGGTCAGCGAAATCCGGCAATTGTTTTATCAATTTTTTGATTTTTGCTTTCGGGCTTAAACGTTCTTGAAACCACGATTCTAAAAAGGGTTTTGCTGTTTGCCATAAATCTAAATCCGGATACAGTTGTCGTCCCAAACCTTCAATATTGAGTAACGTTTTTTGTAATAAAACCAATTGCGGCTGAACGTGCATATCAAAACGTCGCGCTGTTTGAAACAAACGCAACAACAATTGTCCGAAAGAAATATCTTTCAACGGTTTTTCAAAAATCGGTTCGCATACACTGCGAATTGCCGCTTCAAATTCTTCAATACGCACTGAACCTGAAACCCAACCAGATTCAACGTGCATTTCCGCGACACGACGATAATCGCGATTGAAGAATGCCAAAAAGTTCTCTGCTAAATAACGCTGATCTGACGCAGATAAACTGCCAACAATCCCAAAATCCACCGCGATATATTTATCGGGTAATTCGACAAAAATATTGCCAGGGTGCATATCGGCGTGAAAAAAATTATCTCGGAAAACTTGAGTGAAAAAGATTTCTACGCCACGTTCTGCCAACGTTTTAAAATCTGCCCCCGCCGTTTTTAGTTGCTCGATTTCACCAACAGGAATGCCGTGGATACGCTCCATAACTAATACATTTTTGCGGGTAAATTCCCAATGAATTTCGGGAACGTACAAAATCCCCGAATTTTCAAAATTACGCCGCAATTTCGCCGCATTCGCGCCTTCACGCATTAAATCCAATTCGTCTAACGTTGTTTTTTCAAATTCCGCAACCACTTCGGTAGCGCGTAAACGTTTGGCATCCACCCAAAAACGTTCCGCAATTTGTGCTAATTCGTAAAGCAGCCCAATATCTGAGGCAATGCGTGGCGCAATATTTGGACGCAACACTTTTACTACGACTTCTTCACCGCTGTACAATGTCGCGGTGTGAACTTGCGCGACCGACGCAGACGCTAACGGTTCAGCATCAAATTCGGCAAATGCTTCACTAATCGGCATTCCTAACGCTTTTTCGATAATTTTGATAGCCGCATCACCTGAAAATGGCGGCACGCGATCTTGCAGTTTCACCAATTCATCAGCAATGTCGTCGGGCAATAAATCTTTGCGTGTTGAAAGAGCTTGCCCAAATTTAACGTAAATTGCGCCTAAATCTTCCAATGTCCGCCGAATTCTTACACCGCGCGTGTCCGCTTCATTTTTAAATCTGGCGTAAGGTGAAAAAATCGCCAAATAACGAATCGGACGCATAAACGGCGTTTGTAAAACTAATTCATCTAAACCGTGGCGAATTAACACCCAATGAATGTGGATTAAGCGGAAAAGTATTTTTAGGCGCATTAGAAAGAAAGATAAAAGGTGAAAAGTAAAATCGACGTTAGCGTGTCTCTGTTCCCGCTGAACCGTGATTGTGGCTGATATTTGAGATGCCGAAAGGTTGTTTCATTTTGTCGTAAACGCCTTGAGTTGGCGCAAGCCACACCATGCCAGGACCTGTGAATGTTTGTAATAATAATTCGCCACTGGCAGCGGTGCTAAATAACGACTTGCCCGACATTTCCGCTTGGAAATTCACGCTCGCGGTGCGAACAAACGCAAAATTGCCATCGACCGATAATTTTTCACCCGCTGCCAAGTCATACACAATCAATTCAGTGACCGGAACAGGCGAAACGAGAACAACAACGCCTGTTCCGATGGCTTGGGTTTGGAAAAAACCTTCGCCACCAAACAATGCGCTAGAAATATTGCTTTGCAATTTTGCACTAACTTCAATGCCGCCTGACGCGCAATAAAACGAACTTTTGTCGAAAATTAGCCCATCATTTTCAATATTGAACAGCAAATAATGCCCAAAACTCGGCTCTAAAAAGATTTCGCCAGAACCTTTAATACGCGATTGAAAAAGCGTTTCACCGCTTAAAAATTTTCGCATCAACCCTTTTGCAATCCCGCCGCCAGTGGTCGATTCCAATTGCAAATGTCCTTTCATGAAATACAGCGCACTGGGTTCGAGCAATAATTCACTGTTTTGCAAGGTCACGCGCACCATTTTCAAATGAATATTGGCTTGATTGGCGAAAAATACTTTTTCGGCGATATTTAAATCGTCTGAACCGAGCAATTTTTCGTAACGCACCACATCGAAAATAGCACCCGCGACTTGTTCGCTTTCGATAACGGTAAAATTATCTGTGCCGCTCATAGCTTATAAACCAAATTCAGCAGGATTTAGCGCGAGTTCTTTTGCAATTTTTGCTGCCACGGCTTGTTCTTGTGCATCAAAATCACCATCCGACGAGGCAATCGCAATAATCATTCTGACTAATAAACGTCCCGCTTCAACGTTCGATTTCATTTTACCTAATGCTAAAAATGCTTTAGCTTCGCCGATGTCTTTGTCGAATTCGATTTGTCCGACGAAATCTTGAAAGGCTTTAATCACATCGCTAGTTGTAAAAATCGACAACGCATCATGGTTTTCAATGAACTTAATCATTTTTTGTTTTTCTTCCGAACTGATTTTGCCATCAGCCATCGCAATCAACGCCGAACCTGCCATGGCCGCTTCTAAAAATTCTTTATTTTTGAACTTTAACGCTTCGGTTTTGAGTTCATTGGCTTTGGTTTTTAATTCGTTTAAAAAATCGCTGAAATTCATAACTCACCTCTTTTGAAAAAATGTGGAATTGATTTGGTACTGCGCGGCATTGTACCGTGAAATGTCTAAAAACGGATTGCTCAATGCGGCAACAATTTTTTGTGCGTGTGAATTGACATCAAAATGCCGAACCCCGCGCATAACGTCACAATCGATGTGCCACCATAACTGACTAATGGTAACGGCACACCGACAACTGGTAATACGCCAATCACCATGCCGATATTGACAAACACATACACAAAAAACGTAAAGGCTAAACTGCCGGCGAGCAAGCGGCTGTAAGTGTCTTTGGCTTGCGAGGCAATAAATAAACAGCGGCTAATAATCAACAAATACAATACCAACAAACTAACGCACCCGAATAAGCCAAATTCTTCGGCAAACACCGCAAAAATAAAATCGGTCGAACTTTCTGGCAAAAAATCCAATTCTGATTGTGTGCTACCGAGCCAACCTTTACCGTATACGCCGCCTGAACCGATAGCAATTTTAGATTGAATAATGTGATAGCCACGCCCCAACGGATCAGCTTCGGGATTTAAAAACGTCAACACACGAGCGCGTTGATAATCGTGCATGAAATGCCACAGAATCGGTGTTAATGCGGTTAATAATGCACCAATGCCAATAATAAACCACCACGAAAGCCCTGAAAAAAAA
>Ga0265314_10004140_pt1 | contig 13654 bp, 10 predicted proteins | sample 4126metaG_FD_203106 | JGI IMG/M metagenome (GOLD analysis project Ga0265314, IMG submission 203106) | Rhizosphere microbial communities from Carex aquatilis grown in University of Washington, Seatle, WA, United States - 4-1-26 metaG | ecosystem: Host-associated > Plants > Roots > Rhizosphere >... | reverse complement strand
TGGCCGGCGAGCAGGCGGCGCGCGCGGCGCTGGCTGTGGGCAACCGGCGGCGCTGGGAAGAATCGCAGCTCGGCGTCGGGCTCACGCGCACCATCAGCGGGCGGTTCAGGCTGGCGCAGACGACGTTCGAGGGGATGCGCGACTCGGGGATGAAGGGCAACCACAACGCCGAGCAACACGCCTGGATCCTGCTCGCGCACGTCCACGCGCGGCTCGGCAACCTGGACCTCGCGCGCGAGGGCTGCCGGCGCGCGGCGGCGATCGTGCCGTCCCAGGTCGACGCCACGGTCCAGGGCCAGATGCACGCGACCGAGGCGCTGGTCGCGCTGGCGTCGGGCGACGCGGCGGCGGCGCGCGCGGCGGCGGATCGGGCGGCGGCGTCGCTGTGGAGCCTGCCCCCGGTCATGAACATGCTGATCCCGCACCTGTCATCGCTGTGCGACGTCTATCTCGGCCTGTGGTCGGACGCCGCGCGCACGACCGGCGCGGCGACACGCGCAGCCGCCGACGCGTCCCTGCGACGGGCGGCGCGCGATGCCTGCGCCGCCCTGCGCCGCTTCGTGCGCGTCTTCCCCGTGGTGGCGCCGATCGTCGGCGTTCACCAGGCCCGTCTCGCCTGGCTTGCGGGCGCGGCGAAGCCGGCGCTGAAACACTGGCAAGCGGCGCTGGCCGCAGGCGAGCGGCTCGCGATGCCCTTCGAGCAGGCGCGGGCGGCGCGCGCGCTGGCCGCGCACGGCCCCGCGGGCGATCGCGCGCGCCACGCCGCCCGCGCGCGCGGCCTCTTCATCGAGATCGGCCTTCCCGACACCACCGAGGAGACCCCATCATGAGCGCCATCGATCCGAGCCCCATCGATCTCGCCCCCGTCGACGCGCTCATCGCCCGGCTCCAGTCGGTGGTCGACGACGCCAAGCGCGAGGGCAGCCGCATCGGTTACTTCGCGTCGCTCTACACGCGCATCACCATCGCCGTGCGCCGCGCGATCGCCGCCCGCGCGTTCGAGGACGGCGCCGCGGTCATGCAGCTCGACCTCGGCTTCGCGCGCCGCTACCTGACCGCCATCGAACACTTCCGGCGCAGCGATCCCGCGATCTCGCCGCCGTGGGCGGTCGCGCTCGGCGCCGCCGATCGCCGCGACCTCTCCATCGTGCAGCAGATGGCGCTGGCCATGAACGCGCACATCAACTTCGACCTGGGGATGGCGGCGTTCGAGTGCTTCGGCGCGCACGATCTCTGGAGCCGGCGCGCCGACTTCGAGCGCGTGAACACCGTGCTGGAATCGGTGGTCGCCGAGGTGGAACGCGAGATCGCGCAGGTCTCGCCGCTCCTGCGCATCGTCGGCGGGTTCAGCCCCGCGCTCGCGACCTGGCTCGTCGACTTTGGTCTGGTCGAGGCGCGCGAGCTGGCCTGGCGGTTCGCGGCGACGCTCGCGGGCGCGCGCGACGCCACCGCGCGCGGGGCCCTGGTCGAACGACGCGCGCACGAGGTCGCCTCGCTCTGCAGCGCGATCAAGCAGGACCGCCTGCGCAACGTCTCGTTCCGGTTGATCGCCTCCATCGAGGAGAAGGATGTTCGGCGCGTGATCCGCACATTCGACCGGGGTCTCCCACCCGAGATTGCCCACGGATCGGCCGCCGCCGCGGGCGCGAGCGCGGCGCGCCCTGTTGGACCGCGGGCTCAATGACTCGCCGCCGCCTGCCGATGAGAGCGCTTCGACAAGGTGTGCCCGCCCACCAATCGATCCGATCTGCGATCCGACTCGCCGACGCCGCCCGCGTCCGGCGGCTCTGACGCGCTGACGCCAGCGGTCACGCTCGGCCGCTATACGGTGCTGGGCATCGTCGGCAAGGGCGCGATGGGCGAGGTCTACGCCGCCTACGATCCCGAGCTGGATCGCAAGATCGCGATCAAGCTCCTGCGGGTCGGCGCGCGCGAAGAAGGCGTCGCCACGGAGGGACGCATCCGCCTGATGCGCGAGGCGCAAGCGATCGCCAAGCTCTCGCACGCGAACGTGGTCACCGTGTACGACGTCGGTACCTTCCGCGACGACGTCTTCATCGCCATGCAGTTCGTCGACGGGTGCACGCTGCGCTACTGGATCCACGCACAGCCGCGCACCTGGTCCGAGGTCGTGAAGGTCTTCGCCGACGCGGGCCACGGGCTGGCGGCGGCGCACGAGAAGGATCTGATCCACCGCGACTTCAAACCCGACAACGTCATGGTCGGCGCGGATGGGCACGTGCGGGTCATGGACTTCGGGCTCGCGCGCGCGGCGCTGGACCGCGATCGCAAGCCGGCGCCGGCCGCCGTGGCGGGGCCCAAGCCCGCGCCGGCCGCGGCGGCCGACGTCGACACCGGCGCCGATCTCGACTCGACGCGCGTGCTCGGGCGATCGTCGCTGCCCGCCGTCGTCCCCGACAGCGCCAGCGAGGCGCTGAGCGTCGAGCTCACGCAGGCGGGCGCGGTGCTGGGGACGCCCGCGTACATGTCGCCCGAGCAGTTCCAGGGCGACGCCATCGACGCGCGGTCGGATCAGTTCAGCTTCTGCGTCGCGCTCTACGAAGCGCTGTACGGCGAGCGGCCGTTCTCGGGCACGACGCTCCTCGACCTGATGGCGGGCGTGCTCGACGGGACCGTGCGCACGCCGCCCGCCGGCAGCAAGGTGCCGTCGTGGGTGCGCAAGATCATGCTGCGCGGCCTGCGCGTCGATCCGTGCGACCGCTGGCCGTCGATGACCGCGATGCTCGGCGAGCTGGAGAAGAGCCGGCGCGGCGCGCCCCGGCGCCGGTTCGCCGCTGGCGCCACCGCGAAGCTGGCCGGGATCTGGGAGGCAACCCTGCGCGGACGCGCGGGCGACACCGCGGTGAAGACCGAGGTGCGCCGCGCCTTCCTGGCCACCGGCAAGACCTACGCGGCGGCGACCTTCGACAAGGTCCGCGCGATCCTCGACCGCTACGCGCAGGCCTGGTCGGAGATGTACGTCGACGCGTGCGAGGCGACGCACCTGCGCGGCGAGCAGTCGGCCGAGGTGCTCGACCTGCGCATGGCCGGTCTCGACGAATGCCTCGACGGACTGCGCGCGCTGTCGCAGGCGTTCCGCCAGGCCAACGCCGAGGTCGTCGAGAACGCCGTGAGCGCCGCGAACGCGCTGAGCCGGATCGAGCGCTGTGCCGACATCGAGCTCCTGCGCGCGGTGGTGCGGCCGCCCGAGGATCCGGGCGCGCGCGCCACCGTCGATCGCCTGCGCACCCAGCTGGCCGAGATCCGCGTGCTCCACAACGTCGGCCGCCTCAACGAGGGGCTCGAAGCGATCGGGCCGCTGGTCGACGAGGTGCGCCGCACCGACTACGGGCCGCTGCTGGCGGAGACGTTGTTCGAGCTCGGCAACCTGCACCTGGAGCAACGCGCGGCGGGGGTTGGTGCGCCGATCCTGGAGGAGGCGCTGTGGACCGCGGAGCTGTGCCGGCACGACGAGGTCGTCGCCATGGCCGCTGCGCAGCTGGTCTACGCCGTGGGCGATCAGCTCGTGCGCTTCGAAGCCGGCGAGATCTGGGCGCGCTACGCGGAGACGCGCCTGCTGCGCATGGGCGGCCGCGAAGATCTCTGGGGCTGGCTCTACAACAATCGGGGTGCGATGCGCGAGCGCCAGGGGCGGCTGCCAGAAGCGATCGACGACGCGCGCCGCGCCGTCGCCGCCAAGGAGAAATTCCACGGCCCCGACAGCACCGAGGTCGGCCTCTCGTTGAACAACATCGCGATGTACATGGCGGTGATCGGCGATCTCGCGAACGCGCTGACGTACATGCAGCGCGGGATCAACGCCGTCGAATCAGGCGTCGGCCCCGACCACCCGCGGATCGGTGTGCTGCTGTCGAACTACGCCGAGATCTTGAACCAGCTGGGCCGCTTCGCCGAGGCGCGCGAGATGGCGCGACGCGCGCTCGCAATCTTCGAGCGTGAGACGTCGATCGACAGCTCGGTGCTCTCGTACCCGCTGACGGCGCTCGGGCTCGGCTATCTGGGCGAGGGCATGGTCGAGGAGGCGCTGTCGCCGCTGGAGCGCGCGGTGGCGATCCGCGATCGCAACGAGAAACGCCCGGCGAGCCTGGGAGAGGTCCACTTCGCGCTCGCCTGCGCGCTGAAGCGGGCGGGGCGCGAAGCGCCACGGGCACGCGCGCTGGCGCTGGCGGCGCGCGCGGAGTACGCGAGCGACGCGTCCAACGAAGCGAACCAGCGCTGGGCGGAGCAGATCGACGCGTGGCTCGCCACCGACGCCGCGGCCCGCGACGCCGCCCAACCGCTGGCGGCGGGCGCCGCGCTGGTCGCGGACGCGGGTGCGGGAACCACCGCGCCGCGCCCGCTCAGGGGCTCGCTTCCAAGCTGAGGGCGCGCGGTCGCGCCGGCACGTCGCTCGCGTCTGCCAGCGACGGCGCGCTGAACACATCGACGTCGATCCGCTTGGTCAAGAACTCGCGCAGCAGGAGCCGCGCGCGCAGGATGCGCGTGCCCACGGTGCTGCTCGGGACCTGCAGCTTGTGGGCGATCTCCTGGTACGACTGGCCACCGACGGCATAGAGCAAGTAGGTCTGCTGGTACCGCGGCTGCAGCGATGCCAGCGCCAGCGCCAGGTCTTCATCGGAGACCTGCGCCCACGAGGGGCGGCGCTCGGGCGTCCACGCCGGCGACTGCTCGTAGTCGGCGACCAGGACCTCGCGCGCGAGCCGGCGCAGGCGGTCGCGATGCAGGTTGCGGACGATGCAGCACAGCCAGGCGCGCATGTCCGAACCGGCGATGAACAGCGCCCGCGACTCGAGCGCGCGGCGGCAGGCCTCCTGCACCAGGTCGCCGGCGTCGCTGGGATCGCCGGTGAGCCGGCGCGCGTAGCCGCGCACGTCCGAGAGCGATTCGACCAACTGGCAGGTGAACTGGCAGTCGGCGGCGGCGCGGGTGGCCGCGGTCCCGACCGCGTTGGCCGGCGCGACCGCCGCCAGCGCGGGCGCTGGTTCGGCGGCGAACGAAGAGGCAGGGGTCGATCCGGTGCGCCGCTGGGAAATCGCAGCGGGTGAGCGACCGCGAAGGAACTCGGAAGGCAGGGGCGCAACGGACATGATGGTCCGGAGACAGCAAACCGCATGCCTCGCCCGTTCAGCGGTGGAAAACGGAATCCCTGGGCGTTGCGCGACTTCTGGATCGCGACCCCGATCCCCAGCCTTGCTCGGATTGAGCAAATACCTTCGCGCCCGAGGCGATCATTGCTCAAACTGAGCAACGGGCGTTGCAAAGCGCAGTTTCGTGCGCTCAGTCTCGGTCGCGCGCCGGGCCCTTTTGCGGCCGCGGGATCCCGTATTGCTCGAGCTTGTAAACGAACGTCCTCCGCGGCATTCCCAGCAACTCCGCCGCCCGTGTCTGGTTGCCGTTGCACGCCGCGAGCGCATCGAGCATCCGCTGTCGTTCGGCCTCTTTCTTGGGGTCGTCGAGGGGTGGCAGGTCGCCGACGATGCGCAAGACCGGCGCCGCCGACGTCGTGCTGACGGCCGTGGTCTCGTCGGCCGTGCGCCGCATCTTCTCCAGCGGCAGGTGCTGCGTCCCGATCTCGGCGCCATCGCAGAGGACGAACGCGCGCTCCATCACGTTCTTGAGCTCCCGAATGTTGCCCGGCCAGTGGTAGCCGAGCAGGCAGCTCATCGCCTCCCCGCCGATGCGCGGGGTGACCGATCTGCCGGTTTCCCGACACATCTGGGCCAGGAAGGTGTCAATCAGCGCCGGAATCTCGTCCACCCGTTCGCGGAGCGGTGGCACCACCAGAGAGATGACGTTCAGGCGGAAGAGCAGGTCCGACCGGAACTCGCCGCGGGTGAGCGCGACCTCGAGGTCGCGGTTGGTGGCCGACACGAACCTGACATTTATGGCGCGGGATCGCAGGGCTCCAACGGGCAGCACCTCGCGCGCCTCGATCACCCGCAGCAGCTTGGCCTGCATGGACAGCGGCATCTCCCCGATCTCGTCCAGGAACACCGTGCCGCCGTTGGCCGACTCGAGCAGGCCGATCTTGGCGCCCACCGCGCCGGTGAACGCGCCGCGCTCGTGCCCGAAGAGCTCGCTCTCGATCAGGGTCTGCGACAACCCCGCGCAGTTGAGCGCCAGGAACGGCTTGTCGGCGCGCGGCGACAGCTGGTGGATCAGGCGCGCCAGCACCTCCTTGCCGACGCCCGTCTCGCCCAGGATCATCACGTTGATGCCCGACGAGGCCGCGCGCACCGCCATGCCGCGCACGCGCTCCATGCCGGCCAGCTCCAGCGCCGCGCTGTCGGCGGTGGCGCGGCCCGACTCCAGCTTCACGAGGGCGTTGGCGCGCGCGACCAGCGCGTCGACCGAGCGCCCGTCGCGTGGGTACCAGGCCAGCGCCGCGCTGCCCTCGATGCCGGCGCTGCGACAGACCTCGAGGACGTGATCGATCAGGCGCCGCGCCTCCTTGGCGTTGGGCTCGAGCACCATGATCTCGTAGTCGCGCGGCCCGTAGCCGGCGAAGACGTGCGGGGGCGGCAGATCGCGCGCCAGGATCGGCAAGATCGCCGTCCAGGGCGCCACGCCGGGAAAGCGCAGGCGCGCCAGCGCGAACGGGACGCCGGTCTCGATGGCGCGCTCGCACTCCTCCTGCAAGCGATCCTCGAAGCTGTCGTGCGACCACAGGCGGCGCGGCCCCATCGGCGGCCGGTCTTCGAGCACGACGACCATGGTCGAGCCGATGGTGATCGTCTCGCCGGGACGGATCGGCGCCCACTCGCCCGGCTTGAGCGCCGCGTCGCGCAGCCGCGTGCCGTTGGCGCTGCCGGCGTCACTGATCGACAGCACGGACGCGCCGTCGGGGACGGTCTCGATCTGGATGCGGACGTGCTCGCGCGACGCCAGCGGATCGTCGACGCGCACCTCGCATTTCGACGATCGGCCGACGGTCACCGTGCCGCTCACCGGCAGCGGCTGCGAGAAGAAGGCGTCCAGCGACATCACCAGCAGGTGCAGCCCGTGACCCGCGGAGCCGTTCGCCGCGCCCGCACTTCTGAGCGTAATTTCTGTGTTCACGACGACCCGAGACTGCTTGAACCGTGCCGGCGTTCCGGTCGGAGCTGATTTAAGCAGCCTTCGGCGGCGGCGCCAAGCGATCCGAGCCATGCGACCCGGCGCCTACATGCATCGCGGCCGAGACTAAATTGATTCAGAAATTTGACCCCTGGTGGCGCGGTCCGAGAATGGGTCATCGGATCGGAGCCCCATGACTGCATTTGATGCGCCCGTCGAAGATCAGGCCCCCCGGGGCACCTCTGCCGGCGGCGCGCGCCGCGCCGTGCCCTTCGATCTCAAGGGGACGATGGCGCCGCTCACCGTGCTGCGGCTGCGCAGCCTGGACCTGGCGGTCATCGAGCGGCACCTGCGCATCAAGATCGCGCAGCTGCCACAGCTCTTCTTGAACGCCCCGGTGCTGGTCGACGCGGGCGCCCTCGCGGGGCAGGGCGCCGGGCTCGCCGTCGAGGAGCTGGTGCGCTCGCTCCGCTCGTGCAAGCTGGTGCCGGTCGCGATCGCGAACCTGGCCGAGGAGCTGCGCGAGCGCGCGGTGGCGGCCGGGCTGGGCATCATGCAGCCTGCGCCCGCGCGGCCGCGCGGCGACGACCGGGTGGCGGCCGCGCCGAGCGCCGCAGCCGACGCGAGCGACGGCGGCCACGCGCCCGCCGCCCCGCACTCACCTGCGGCGGCGCCGCGTAGCAGCGGTCTCGCCGCCGTGGCCACGCCGCCCACCGGACATGCCGGCCCGATGGTGATCACCCAGCCGGTGCGCAGCGGCCAGGTCGTCTACGCGCAGAACGCGGACCTGGTGGTGCTGGCGCCGGTCAATCCGGGCGCACAGGTGATCGCCGACGGGCACATCCACATCTACGCCCCGCTGCGTGGCCGCGCCGTCGCCGGCGTGCAGGGGTTGCTGGGCGCGCGCATCTTCTGCCAGCGGCTGGAGGCGGAGCTGGTCGCCATCTCGGGCGCCTACTTGACCGCCGACGACATTCCCGAGGCGCGCCGCGGGCGCCCGGCTCAGATCCACTTCGAGGGCGGCGAATGCCGAATCGCCGCCCTCTAGGATTCGCGTTCTAGGTTCCAGTCACCAATGGAGGTTCCACGTGTCTAAAGTCATCGTCATCACATCGGGTAAAGGTGGGGTCGGCAAGACCACGACCAGCGCAAACGTCGCCACCGGCCTCGCGCTCAAGGGGAAGAAGACGGTCGCGATCGACTTCGACGTCGGCTTGCGCAACCTCGACCTGGTCATGGGGTGCGAGCGGCGCGTGGTTTACGACTTCGTCAACGTCATCAAGAACGAGGCGAAGCTGGCGCAGTCGCTGATCCGCGACAAGCGCGTCGAGAACCTGTACGTGCTGCCGGCGTCGCAGACGCGCGACAAGGACGCGCTGGATCCCGAGGGCGTGGGCCGCGTCATCGAGGAGCTGAAGACGATGGGCTTCGAGTACATCATCTGCGACTCGCCGGCCGGCATCGAGAAGGGCGCGCAGATGGCGATGTACTTCGCCGACGAGGCCATCGTGGTCACCAACCCCGAAGTCTCTTCGGTGCGCGACTCCGACCGCGTGCTCGGCCTGCTGGCCGCCAAGACCAGCCGCGCCGAGGTCGGCGGGCCGCCGATCAAGACCCACCTGCTGCTCACGCGCTATGCGCCCATGCAAGTGAAGAAGGGCGAGATGCTCAGCGTCGGCGACGTGCTGGAGCTGCTGGGCATCCCGCTGCTCGGCGTGATCCCCGAATCCAAGGCCGTGCTGCAAGCGTCGAACAAGGGTGTTCCCTCGATCCTCGACGAGACCACCGACGTCGCGCAGGCGTACCTCGACGTCGTCTACCGATTCCTGGGCGAGGAACGCGAGCACCGTTTCATCGAAGAGGAGAAGCGCAGCTTCTTCGGTCGCCTGTTTGGTTGAGGAGCGGGTCTACTCCCGGAGGTCAACATGTCGTTTTTCGATTATTTCCGCCGCACCCAGAAGACCGCCAGCCTGGCCAAGGATCGGCTGTCGATCATCGTCGCGCGCGAGCGCTCCACGACGCGCGGCGCGCCCGACTACCTGCCCCAGCTGCAGCAAGAGCTGCTGGCGGTCATCGCGCGCTACGAGAAGATCGATCTGCAGGAAGTCGGCGTGCGCATCGACAGCTCCGGCGGCTGCGAGGTCCTGGAGATCAACATCGTGCTCCCCGACGCCGCACAGGCCGGCAAGGCGCTGAAGTCAGTGAGCGCGGCCGGCGCCTCGGCGAGCTGAGGTTTGCTGCCTCGGCATTGCCGCGGCGGCTTCGCCTTTCAATCAAAACATCGCTTAGAACAAAACGGGCCGCCGCGAACCTCGCGGCGGCCCCTTCTTTTTGCCGGGTGCGGCTCGCCGGCGAGCTAGTTCTGGATCGAATAGCGGAGGATCGCTCCTCCGGCACCGACGGCCCAGATGTCTCCGGCGTCGAGGCCCCAGATGCTGCCGGCGGTCAGCGAAGTGGGTGAGGCCGACCAGGCACTGCCGTTCCAGTGCAACATAACGCCACCCGATTGGTCGCCACCGAGCGCCCAGGCATTGTCCGGAGCACTCGCCCACAAGCCGACCAAGCTGTAGGTGCCGTTGAGCGGAACGCTCGACCAGACGGCTCCGTTCCAGTGCTGGATTGTAGCCAGACCGCTTCCGCGGACAGCCCAAAGATCATTCGGTCCGCTTCCACGCATGCCGTCAGTGGAGCCGATGCCACCGGCGTCGACCGCAGACCATGATGCGCCCGTCCAATGAATGAGTGCGTCGCCGGTCGACCACACGTCGGCGGGCCCCGTGCCCCAGACCCCGCCATAAAGATCCTCCGTCGTGGAGCTGGGAACCGAGGACCAGAACGATCCGTTCCAGTGAAGAACGGTTCCTTTGGCGCCAGCGGCCCAAACGTCATTCGGCCCGCTTCCCCAGACACCGTCGAGCTCCATGGTCGTGCCGCTGGTGACTGGCGACCACGTGGAGCCGTTCCAATGCAGAATGACCCCGGAGATTCCCACCGCCCAGATATCGTTAGCGCCGCTGCCCCATAGTCCCATGAGACCTTGGTTCGTTCCAGCCGTGACCATCGCCCAAAAGGTGCCGTTCCAATAAAGGAAATCGCTTGGAAAACCGACGATGACCCAGACTGCGTTCGGTGCACTCCCCCATGGGCTGCGCAGTTGTTGAGTCGTTCCGCTGCTGACCGGCGTCCAGGTTCCCACGGCACCAGCAGCTCCGCCCACGCTCGAGTCTCCGTTGCTCCCAGTGTTCGCGTCGGCTCCGCCGTCGCGGCTTCCTCCAGCACCATTCCCGCCAATCGCGCTGCCGCCGAGTCCCATTCCTCCTGTGCCGATCGCGCCGCCCGTGCCCACGGGTATGTCGATCGGCGCGTCGTGCGTCGTGTCGGTCCCTCCGGCGTCCTGCCCGCCACCCATGCCGGCACCGCCGCTTCCGCTCGAGCCGCCGGAGCCACCTTGGGAAGCGCCATCGGTCGCGACCGCGTCGCCACCTCCGCCATCGTTGGGTGCGACCCGGTACTGCGTGCAGGCCGAGACGGTCAGCAGTAACGTCAGCGCCGGAATCCGGAGGACGTGCTCGGCCCGGAGGCCATTCCGGTCAGAGAAACGCGCTGCAGATAAATTCGCCACGAGGCACCTCACGCCCATCTGAGCTTTCTCCGTTTTCGGTCCCCATGCGCCGCGGTTGCGTCCCCGGCGCAAATTTCGTCCGGCGTGCTTTTCGCTCACAAACGGTTTGCGAGCGGAACATCCGTTAGGAGCGCCGCACATGTCAAGCGCCCCGTCCCTCTGTGAAACCGGCCTCAGAAAACAAGATGGGCCGCCGCGAATCCGTCGCGGCGGCCCATTCTTTTTGCTGCTGGTGCGGCGCTGCCGTTAGCGGCGGCGGCGGCGGCGCGCGGTCATCACGATGCCGGCCAGCGCCAGCAACGAAACGCTCGCGCTCAGGCTCTGGCCGTTCGACGCCGTCGAGCAAGAGCAACCGCTGCTGCTCGAGGTCGTGGCGCTGTCCTTGCCTGCGTCGGCCGGCTTCACGTCGGTGCCCGTGCCGGTGTCGACCTTGGCGTCGGTGCCGGTGCCCGTGTCGGCTTTGACGTCGGTCCCCGTATCCGTCTTCGCGTCGGTCCCCGTGGCCGTGTCGGTCGCTGTGTCAGCCTTCACGTCGGTCGTGCCCGTGTCTGCCTTCACGTCGGTGCCGCTATCAAGCGCTCCGCCCGCTCCGCCCACGCCCGCGTCGATCACCGAGCCGTCCCCACCCGTCGCGCCGCCAACGCCCGTGTCAGCCACCGAGCCGTCGCCCGTCGTGCCGCCCGCGCCCGTGTCAGCCACCGAGTCCGTGCCGCCGTCGGTCGTGCCGGTCATGCCCGCGATCCCGCCGTCGCTTCCGCCAGCGCCGCCCGCGCCGCCCTGGCCCGCGCTGTCGGTCCCACCACCCGCGTCGGTCGGGTCGGGGATAACGGTGAAGCCCGTCGGGCAGGTGATCGGAGCCGCCGCGGTACCCTGCACCCAGTTGGCGGGGTTAGCGATCTTCGCCTGAAGTTGGGCCTTGGTCCCACTCGTCCCTTTGGTCGAATCGTAGGCATAGTTAGTCGACGTCCCCGACGCCAGCGAAACGTTGAATCCTGTGAGAACCGTGGGCAGCTCAGATAGGTTGTTCGTGTCGTCGCGAGTTGCCACCCAGATTCCCCCGGGAGACACTTGCATCCCCCACAGCAACTGATCACTGGGGGCTCCACCGTCCACAGTCGCGATGAGACCCTGGTAGAGGAACACTTGCTCGGTCCCGTCCCCCAACCCACCAGGGAAGGAAGGCTGCACACTAGTAGGGCCAAAGGGGAGCACCGTTCCTGCGGGAATGATCGTCGAAGCGTCGTTCGGGGAGTTGATTGGATAAACAACGTCGACGTTTTCGCCGGTATTGAACTGTCCTGCAGCGTTTGCCTCGCGATCCGTGTACTTCACGTCGCTTCCTACATCGAGAGACACCAGTGGCACGATCTGCAACTGGTCATTCGTCGTGAACATGCAGGTCACGGCAACGTCGCCAGGCTGCAGCCCTGTCGTCAAAGCGCTCAATTTCTGAGTCACGTCCTGCGGCTTGCCCTGCTCGCAAGCGGAGAGCACGCCGACGGACGCAATCGCCAGCGCAACTAGTGACGAACAAGCTCGGGATCGATCCATCATGGCGGCCTCTCTGTACTCGGTGGGACTACGGAAATTTTCCGGCATCTTAAATGAGGTTGGTGCTCGAGCCAACACCTCAGTTACGACGATCACGCGGTTACTTCCCAATCGAACCAGAAACGGGCCGTCGAATTTACCTGGCCGAAACAAAGCAAGGCTGGGCGATCAGGGAACCTCTACCGTTCACAACGTCGGAACGGACGGTAGCTGCGGCACCGGGTACGGCGGAAACGCCGCCACGTCGGGAGTCGGTATCCTTGCGTGGTCGCTCGGATCGTAACCGTCGAGGCCGCTCCCCATCTCGCGCATCGCCGCTTGCAAAGCGACGACGTTGTCGCACACCGATCCGCGCCCGGTCACGACGCCGAGCATCGCGATCAGCGATCCACGCGACTGCCCGCCGACGACGATCAGGTGATCGCCGCTCGACGTCTCGAGATGCACGGCCGGCTCCAAGGCGCCCAGCATCCGAAGCTGCCCGGCGATGTCAGGGCACCGAGCTTCGTCGACGGGGGCTGCGATCTTGGGATCGAGCACCCCGTCGGAGATCAGGCGACGGAGCGCTTCCTGGGTCGGTTGCTCGATCGCGGCGCGCGCGAGCCAGGGATAGACGTAGAGCTCGAGCGAGGCATCGTTGTGCGCGCCTTGGTGCGCGTCCTCGCCGGCGCCGCGCGGGACGCGAACGATCGCCGGACCCGTGGCCGGGCCGGGAGCACGCACGACCACCCAGCGTCGCGGAACCGTGAGGCTGAAATGGTCCGAACGGAGCACGGAGTCGTGCGACGCACAGCCCGCGCACCCGAAGATCGAAGCTGCGATCAGAACCAAGCGAAAAGCGCCCCCGCCTCGAAACACGTCGTGACGCTTATCGCTCGCGCAGGCGACCGGCGTCAACGACCGCGGCGCTCTGCATGCACGGCCGGGTCTGAAACCGCCAAGAACCGGCCTGCGCTCGCCGCGTCGCCTCCACGAATCTGGGATTGGCGGATGGCGAGAGATGGTATTCTCGGGGAGCTTTTCGGGTGGGTAGGTGGGGGACGCTGCGGGCAGACGTCGCTCGCGATACGGGACCGGGCACGACAAGATGCCGACGACGAACGACCGCATCAGCCTTGTGAACGACACCGAGGACGTGACGGCGGTGAAGGCGCCGTCGCCCGGGCTCTTGCGTGAGAGCAAGGTGATGCCGGCCAGGAAGGAGACGGTCCGGCCCGGCCACGCCGAGGATGACGGCTCCCCAACGCCGCCGCCGGTCGTCGCGTCGCCGAAGCCGGCGTCCAGACCCGCGGCCCCCGCCGCTCAATCGACCGCTCCGCCCGGCGCAAAATCGCCGCTGACCGCCAAGCCGCCTGCGCCTGCGCCGCACCCGATCGCGCCGCGAACGACTGACGCGCGAGCGGT
>Ga0265314_10004139_pt1 | contig 13655 bp, 8 predicted proteins | sample 4126metaG_FD_203106 | JGI IMG/M metagenome (GOLD analysis project Ga0265314, IMG submission 203106) | Rhizosphere microbial communities from Carex aquatilis grown in University of Washington, Seatle, WA, United States - 4-1-26 metaG | ecosystem: Host-associated > Plants > Roots > Rhizosphere >... | reverse complement strand
GTCGAGTCGAACTCGGCGAGCGTCGCATCCTTGCCGAACGACACGTCGCCCGCGTACGGGCGTTCGTTGCCGTGATGCGTCCACGGGCCCACGAGCAGGCGCTGCGGTTCCTTCTTGAGCTTCGAGAGTTCCGTCCAGTTGTTGAACGTGCCGGCGAGGAAGATGTCGTACCAGCCGCCGATCTGGAGCATGGGGATGTCGGAGGTCTCCTTGTAATGCTCCGACCAATTCACCATCGGATCCTTCCAGAACGCGTCGTAGTCCGCGTGCTCGAAGAAATCCATGTACCACGCTTCGTAGGTGGGCGCGACGGAGAGCGGGTTCTGGCCGCGGCGGAAGGGCTGCACGCTGTACCAGTCTTCCACCTTCTCCTTCGTGAGCAGCGCCTTCACGGCGGCGTTCGGCGCGTCGGCGAGGAGCTGGCTCCAGGCCCACGTGAGCTGGCGTCCCATCTCATAGGTGCCGCGGTAGCGCACGCCGTGGTCCCAGGCGTTCGACATGCCGCCCATGTTGATGACCGCGGTCTTGAGCGCCGGCGGGTGGAGTTGCGCGGCGCCTGCTTGTGTATGCGCGGCGAACGACGTGCCCCACATGCCGACGGCGCCGTTGCTGTACGGTTGCTTCGCGAGCCACTCGATGGTGTCGTAGCCGTCGGTGGCGTCGGCGGGCTGCACCTTGAGGAAGATGCCTTCCGACTTGTAGCGGCCGCGCAGGTCCTGCACGGCGACGACGTAGCCGTGACGCGCGAAGTACTCGGCGCGCGCCTTCGACGCCGTCTTGTCGTATGGCGTGCGCTCGAGGAGCACCGGGAACCGCTCGGCGACCGGTGCGCCGTTCCGCGCCGGGCGGTAGACGTCGGTCGCCATGCGCTTGCCGTCGCGCATGGGGATCATGAGGTTGCGCTCGGCGAGCACGGCGTCGTACGCCGGCGCGGCTTGCGCGATGGCGGGGCGCGCCGGGGGAGCGAGCAGGCTGAGCGTCGCGGCGAGCGCGACGGAACGCAGGCGTGTCATCGTGGGGGCGTTATGAGTCGCCCCACGTTACCGCCGCGACGGGCACCCGCGCCAGACGCGCCCGGCGCGCCCGGCGGCTACCGCGCCAGCTTCTCGAGGAACTTCTTTCGCGCCTTCGCGACCTTCGGCGCCACGACCACCGCGCAGTACGGATTCTGCGGATTCCGCGCGAAGTAGTCGTCGTGGTAGTTCTCCGCCGGCCAGAACGTCTCGAGCGGCACGATCTCCGTCACGATGGGATCGCCCCACGTGCCCTCGGCGCCGAGGGCCGCGATCTTCTCGCGCGCCGCACGCTCCTGCTCCGGCGAGTGGAAGAAGATTGCCGAGCGGTATTGCGTGCCGACGTCGTTCCCCTGCCGGTTGAGCGTCGTCGGATCGTGGATGGTGAAGAACACATCCAGCAGGTCGTCGAACGTGATCACCGCGGGATCGAAGGTGACCTGCACGACCTCCGCGTGGCCCGTCGCGCCCGAACAGACCTGCTCGTACGTCGGGTTGGGCCGCCGTCCGCCGGCGTAGCCGCTCTTGGCCGTGTGCACGCCCTTCAGCTGCAGGAAGACGGCCTCGAGGCACCAGAAGCAGCCGCCCGCGAGCGTCGCCGTCTCGGGGGCCGCGGTCACTTGCCGCCCTCGAAGAGCGTGCGGTACTTGCCGTATCCCTCCGCGTCGAGCTTGTCCGCGGGAATGAACCGGAGCGACGCCGAGTTGATGCAGTAGCGCAGGCCCGTCGGTCCCGGGCCGTCGGGGAAGACGTGGCCGAGATGCGAATCGGCGCCCTTGGAGCGGACTTCGACGCGGCGCATGCCGTGCGCGTAGTCGGTCTGCTCGGCGACGTTCGCGGGCTCGATGGGCTGGATGAAACTCGGCCAGCCCGTGCCCGAGTCGAACTTGTGCGTGCTCGAGAAGAGCGGCTCGCCCGAGACGATGTCGACGTAAATGCCGGGCTCCTTGTGATTCCAGAACGCGTTCCGGAACGGCGGCTCGGTGGCGCTGCACTGCGTGACCTCGTACTCGATGGGCGAGAGACGGGCCTTGAGGTCTTCCTTGGTGTCGTCAGTCATGCGTTCGATGCTCCGCGTGCGCCGCCGCTCGATGCGGCGGGGTTCACAGGACTAATCGGTTTTCAGAGGAAGAAGTTCCCTCGGGGTATGGTGCCACAGGTCACGAATCCGCCGCGCGCGCATCAGGGTTTCTGCTTCGCGATCGACCGGTAGTACTCGTCCACCCAGGCGCGGAACGACGCCGGCACTTCGCCGGGGCGCACCTGCATCACGCGCGTGCCGTCGTTCCCCTCGACGGCGCGCCGCAGCGCGAACTCGTACGCCTTGAGGCCGTCGAGGACCTGTGCGCGCAGGTCCTTCGCGGTGTGCGCGTCGTCGCCGCTGCGCTCCTGCTTCTCGACGGCGCGCATGCCTTCGATGGCGCGGTCGAGCGGCGCGGTGTCGAGCCCCTGCTGCTTGAGCTCGCCGCGCAGCGCCTCGGCCTCGGCGATGCGTTCCTGCATCTCACGCGCGAGTTGGCGCGGGCCATCGCCCGGTTGTTGCGCGCCACCGCCGTTGATCGCTCCGCTGCCGCCGCCGGGCATGCCACCGCCACCGCCGCGCATGCCGCCCTGACCGCGGCCGCCACCGCCGCCGGGCTGTTGGCCTTGGCCTTGGCCTTGGCCTTGGCCTTGGCCTTGGCCTTGGCCTTGGCCTTGGCCTTGGCCTTGGCCTTGGCCTTGTTGTCCACGGCCTTGCTGTCCTTGACCCTGTTGTCCCTGAGCTTGGCCCTGGCCTTGCTGCCCTTGCTGGCCTTGCTGCCCTTGCTGCCCTTGCTGCCCTTGCTGGCCCTGTTGGCCCTGTTGGCCCTGCTGGCCCTGACCTCGCTGGCCTTGACCCGGCTGCTGGCTCTGGCCCTGCTGCTGCCCTTGGCCTTGTTGCTGCCCTTGCCCCTGCTGCTGCCCCTGGCCTTGCGGCTGTCCTTGGCCCTGCTGCTGCCCGCGCCCGCTCGGATCACCGTCGGCGAGCCGCCGCCCCTGCGCCCCCTGCTGCGCCTGCATCCGCTCCTGCTGCTGCTGCGCGCGCTCCGTCAGTCCCTCGACGCCGCGCACGAGCTCGCGCATGCGGTCGAGCGCGTCCTGTTGCTTCTGCCCCTGCGCCGTCTCGCTCGCGGCGCCCGCCGCGCGCTGCAGCCGTCCCTCGAGATCCTTCACGCCGTCGCCGATCGTCCGCTCGATGGCGTCGAGATAATCCTGCCCGGCCGTGCCGATCGCCTGCTGCGTCGCGCGGATGCGATCCTCCACGCGCCGCCCGCGCAGCGTGTCGGCCGCTTCGCCGAGGGCGCGCGCGGCGTTGGGCTGCGTGCGCGCATTGCGCTGGGCCGCGCGCTCGAGTCGCGACGTGAGATCCTTGAGCGTGTCGGCCATCGCGCGCTTCCGTTCCGCCGTCGACTGCGCGATCTGCTGGCGCTCGGCGCCGGCGGCGTCGCGCATGCGCTGCACGTCGCTCGTGATGCGCTGCTCCTGCTCGCCGAGCGCGCGCGCCGTCTGCTGCGCGTCGGCCACGTCGCGCTGCGCCTGGCCGTTCTTGTCCTGGTCGAGCAAGCGCCGCGCTTCCTGCAGACGGTCGATCGCGTTGCGCGACTGCGCCCCGCCCTGCTGTCCGTTCGCCGCCGCGCGCCGCATCGCATCCGACGCCTCCTGCAGGCGCCGCGCCGCATCGGCGAGCGACGGCGACTGCTGCTCGCGCGCGAGCCGTTCGAGCTGCCGCGCGGCCTGCTCCGCGTCCTGCGCGAGCTGGCGCTGACTCGATCCCCCGCTCGCGCCGCTCGCGCCGAGCCGGCTGAGGCTGTCCGCCTTGCGGCGCGCGCGTTCGTCTTCCTGCTGCTGGCGCGTCGCGAGTTGTTTGAGCCGCTCGAGCAGCTCGTCGACCTGCGCCTCGCGCGGCTGCTGCTGCGCCCCCTGCTCGCCGCGCTGCACCTGCTCGTACTGGTTGCGGAGCTTGTCCTTCTGCAGCTCGAAGATGTCGGCGAGGTCCTGCGCATTGGTCTGCTGTCCGCCGCCGCCACCGCCGCCGCCGCCGCTGTTCATCTGGATCTGGATGTCGCGGAAGACGGCATCGGCGCGCTGCAGCTGCTGCAGCGCGCGCTGCTCCGGCGGAAGCGCGCCGCGCGGCGTGCCGGCCGCGAGCTGTCGCTCCGCCGTATCCATCGCCGCCGCCGCCTTCGGGAGGATCTCGGCGATCTTCTTCCAATTCGAATCCTGCGCCGCGATGCCCCGCTCGACGAGCCGCGTGCCGAGGTCCGACACCTGCTGATGCAACTTCTCCTGCGAGAGGCGCAGCGTCGTCAGCGCTTCCTGCAGCTTCTTCGCGTCCGCGCCGGCGCTGTCGCGACCCGTGTTGAAGGTCGCCGCGATGATCTCGCGCTCTTTCTGCGACATCGCCCCCGGTTGATCGCCCTGTTGCTGCTGCTGGCCGCCGCCCCCGCCGCCGCCGGCCGGCGACTGCCGGTAGTCGTTGGCGTAGGGCCGCACCTGGATGAAATAGATGTCCGACGTCGCCGTCTGCGCGCCGCTCACGGCGTTGTTGTCGGTGGCGCGCGCGTAGTACGAGATCACGTCGCCGGGCTGCAGGTGCAGCTGCTCCAGCTCGAACGCGTGCCCCGCCGAGATCTCGCGGAGCACGCGCGACGTCGCCGTGCTGAGCGGCACGCTCTTCTCGGCGCCGCCGTTCACCGAATAGACGAGGTCGAGGCGCGCCACGCCGTAGTCGTCGCTCGCCTTCGCCTCGGTGTAGACCTCGTCCACGGCGAGCGCGCGCGTGTCGCGCCCCGGCTTCACGAAGCGCACCGTCGGGGGGCGGTCCTGCAGCGCGTCGATCGTGTAGTCGAGCGACCCCGTGAGAAAGTTGCCGTCCGGCCCCTGCAGCTCGATGCGGTAGAAGCCGCTCTTCTTCACGCGCAGCATCGCGATGAGCGCGCCGTCGGCGGTGGGGGCGAGGGCGAGCGTGTCGCCGCCGTCCACGACGAGCCGCCCGCCGATGGCGCGCGCCGTCGTGTGCACCCGCACGCGCACCATCGTTCCGGCGAGCGCGGCGATGTCGCCCGTGCTGTCGACGCGCTGCGGCGGCAGCTGCGTATACGCCGGATAGCGGTACTCGAGGTCGAGCGTCTTCACGAAGGGCAGGTCGGCCACCTCGAGGCGGTACGCCGGCGATCGCACGCCGTTCGCCTCCACCGCGTACTCCGTGCGCCCCGCGATGTCGAACATGCGGAAGGCCCAGCGGCCGAGGCTGTCGGGCGCCATCGCGACGCGCGTCCACTCGGCGGCGTCGCCGCTGCGCACGAGCAGTTCCACGCGCTCGCTTTGAAAGCCGCGCAGCGTCGCGGTGACGAGCTGGTCGCCGCCCTTCGCGACCGTCGCGTTCCCCGGACGCACGGCGATCGTGTACAATCCCGTCGGGAGGTCGCGCATCACCGGCGCGAGCAGCAGGCGCGCGCCGTGGCGCAACGAGGCGGGACCGAACAGCAGCACCGCGATCACGGAGGCCGTCACCGCCGCGAGCACGATGCCGTTCTGCTTGAGCGACGCCTCTTCGAGCGCCGCGCCGCCGCCGAGCCGCTGCATCCGCTCGAGCGCGGTGTGCACGAGCCGCCCGGTGAGGCCGCCGGTCGGCGCGGCCTTCGGAAGGCCGACCGCCGTCACGAGCACGCCGTCGAGCGAGCGCGCATGCTCTTCGGCGTACATCGCCATGCGCTGCGCGTCGGGCGTGGCGCGGAGCGGGCGCACGACGAACCACCAGGCGAGCGCGAGACCGCCGGCCACGAGCAGCAACCGGAGCGCGAGCACGGCGCCGTCGCCGTAATGGAAGGCGCGCGCCGCGTACGACGCCGCGACGAGCAGCGCAAAGCCCGCGGCGACCCCGATCGTCGCGCCGCCGAGCGCGTGGCGCCAGCGCCAATGCGCGCGCACGTCGCGCACGATGAGATCGAGCCGGTCGCGTTCCGCCACGTGGACCTGTCCCATCATCCCGCTCCGGTCCGTGAGAGTCTCATGTCTGCCGCGCCAGCCGGTTGCCGAGCACCGTCTCGCCGACCAGCACCATCAACGCCATCACCATCACCCACGGCCAGATGCCGCGCTGCCGTTCGTTCTCGTCTGGCGCGCCGCCGATCGTCGACGTCGCCGCGACGCCGCCGGGCGACGTGAGCATCGTCACGACCTCGGCGGGATCGACGTGCGAGAGATCGGCCTCCGCCGGATCGACGTTCACCGCCACCGGCCGCCCGCTGCCGACCGGCGTGTCGATGGCGCGCAATTCATGGAACCCCGCCTCGTCGAGTTGGATCGGGCGGGCGAGGCTGTCGGGCGCGATGCGCTGCCGGCTCCCCGACGGCGCGGTGAGCACGAGCGGCGGCATCGTGCCGTCGGCCTTCTGGAACATCGCCGTCAATTCGCCGTGGCGCGAGAGGTCGAGCGTGCCGCCGGCAGTGAACCAGGCGCGCCGCTCCGACCAGCGCCCCGCATAGGCGGCCAGCTGGTGCACGAACGGGAGGTACACGGGCTGCACGGGGAGGTCGGTCCAGTAGTCGTCGAGCGACGACGTCCAGACGAGCACCTTCCCCTTGCCGACGGCGCGTTCGACGAGCGCCGGCGCGCCGTCGTCGAAGCGCGCGAGCACGCCGCTGTCGGTGCGCGTCGCGAGCGCGCGCCAGCGGAAGATGCGCGCGGCGCCGAGGTCGCCGGAACGCGGCGCCGCGAAGAGCTCGAGCGCGGGATGCGAGTAGTCGATGCTCGCCACCGCGCCGCCGGCGTCGCGCGTGCGGTCGGTGACCGCGCCGAACCGCATCGCGGCGAGCGAGGTCCACGGCGCCGGCCAGTCGAGCCCTGCGGCGTCACCCGGCGCGACGAGGAGTCCCGTGCCCTGCTCCACGAGCGTGCGCAGCCGCGCGCCGACCGCGCCGGCGGGGAACGGCACTTCGTTCAGCACCACGAGCGAACGGCCGGCGAGATCGCCGAGCGCGAGCTGGTCGGCGCGCTTCACCTCGACGTCGAACGTCGGTTGGTCGCCGATGGCGAGCGCGCGCCGCAGGAAGAGGCTCTGGCTCGCGCGGGCGCGCGCCGGTTCGACGACGAGCACCTTCACCGCCTCGTCGGCCGCGACGGTGAAGCGCCAGGCGTCGTCGTTCGCGAGCTTGTCGTGCGGGATGCGCACTTCGCCGCGCACGGCGCCGCCGGGCACGGTCACGGCGGCGAATCGCGCCTGCGCCGACCCATGCGGGGGTACGGTGACGTGCACCGTCTGCGCGTCGCGCCCCGCCATCGCGAGCGTGACGGGCACGTCCTTCGCCGCCGCGCCGGTGTTCGCGAGGCGCGCCGCGACCGTGATGCGGTCGCGCCCGCCGCTCGCGTCGCGGTCGGCGGAGGCGCTGGTGACGGCGAGGTCCGGTGCATCGGCTTCCGATACATCGACCGTCGACATATGCGTGCCCGCGGGGAGGCGGAGGTCCGTCTGCTGCGTCCACGCCGACCGCTGGAAGTCGGAGATGAGCACGACGTCGCGTCGCGGGAGGTTGCTCCCCTCGAGGATCTGCGCCGCGAGCTTGATCGCTGGGCCGAAGCGCGTCGCCGCGTCGCCGGGCTTCGCGGCGGCGAGGGCGCGCTCGACACGCGCATGGTCGGCGGTCGGCTCGGTGGCGGCCGTCGCCTCCGTCGCGAAGAAGACGAGCGTCGCCCGGTCGGTGCCGGAGATGTCGCCCATCGCCGCGCGCGCCGCCGCGACAGCCTTCGTCCAGTGATCGCCGTACGCCATCGACCACGAGCGGTCGACGAGGATGACGCGCTCCTTCGCCCCCGCGCCGGCGAGCACCGTGGCCCGCTTCGCGAAGAACGGCCGCGTGAACGCCATCACGAGCAGCGCCAGCGCGAGACAGCGGAGCACGAGCAGCAGGAGGTGACGGATCCGCTGCCGGCGCACCGACTTGTACGGGATGCGCTGCAGGAACATCAGCGACGGGAACTCCACCACCGTCTTCCGCTCGCGGTTGATCAGGTGGATCAACACGGGCACGGCGAGCGCGGCGAGGCCGGCGAGGAACCAGGGCGCGAGGAATTGCATCAGCGCACGCGGCTCATGCGTTGGCGGCTCATCAGGTACGTGAACAGCGCCTGATCGAGCGGCTGCGACGTATCGATGAGCGCGTAGTCCACGCGCTGGTCGCGCGACCGCTTGGCGAGCGTGTCGCAGTGCTGCTTCACCAGCGCGCGGTACTGGGCACGCAGGTAGTCCGGGATCACGGGCATCCGCGCGCCCGTCTCCACATCGAGGAAGTTGCTCTGCTCCGTGAACGGGAACTCGAGCTCGTGCCGGTCGAGCAGGTGAAAGACGATGAGGTCGTTGCCCTTGCCGCGCACATGGCCGAGGGCCGTCATCACCGCGTCGGGGTCCTCGTACAGATCGGAGATGAGCACGACGATGGAGCGGCGGCGCGTGCTCTCGCCCAGCTTCCGGAGCGGCGGCAGCAACTCGCGCTCGGCCTTGATGTCCGTGCCGGGTGCGGTCGCCGACGCGCGTTGCAACGCGTGCAGCGTGAGCTGGAGATGCTTCGCGGAGCACGGCACGTACTCCTGCACGTCGCCGTCGATCGTCGCGAGCCCCACGCGGTCGCGCTGCTGGCTCGAGAAATACGCGAGACTCGCGGCGAGATAGCAGCCGTAATCGAGCTTGCTCACCGCCGAGGGCTGGTCGTCGCCGCCACCCTTGTAGCGCATCGAGCGCGACACGTCGAGCACCGTGAACAGGTTCGCGTTGGTGTCGGCCTCGAACTCCTTCACGTAGTGCCGGTCGGTGCGCGCATAGACCCGCCAATCGATGCGGCGGATGTCGTCCCCCGGCATGTACTGCCGGTGCTCGGCGAAGTCCGTGGACGCGCCGAGGTGCGGAGACCGGTGGAGGCCGTTGATGAAGCCCTCGACCACCGTCTTCGCCAGCAGTTCGAGATTCCCGATCCGGGCGAGGACGCCGGGATCGAGAAAGCTCGCGGTGGTCAACGCAGCCCCGACGACGGCACCTTCACGTGCTCCAGCAGCTGGTCGATGATCTGGTCGCTCGTCACGCGCTCGCTCGCCGCGTGGAAGTTCGTGAGCACCCGGTGGCGCAGCACCGGCTTGGCGAGCGCGCGGATGTCCTCGAAGCCGACGTGCGACCGCCCCTGCATGAGGGCGCGCGCCTTGCCGCCGAGGAGCAGGTGCTGCGGCGCGCGCGTGCTGGCGCCGTACGAGACCCACTGGTTGATGAACGCGGCGGCCCCCGGCCCCGGCCGGCTCGCCCGCGCGAGGTGCACCGCGTAGCGCGCCACGGGCTCGGCCACGGGCACGCTGCGCACGAGGCGCTGAAAACCGACGATGTCGGCGCCGGTGATGGCGTGCTTGAACTCGGGCTTGCGCGTCGTCGTCGTCGAGAGCGCGACCTCGACTTCCTGGTCCTCGTTCAAATAGTCGATGACGATCTCGAACATGAAGCGGTCGAGCTGCGCCTCGGGGAGCGGGTACGTCCCTTCGAGTTCGATCGGGTTCTGCGTCGCGAACACGAAGAAGGGCTCGTCGAGCGGGTAGGTGCGTCCCTGCACCGTCACGCGGTGTTCCTGCATCGCCTCGAGGAGCGCGGCCTGCGTCTTGGGCGGCGTGCGGTTGATCTCGTCGGCGAGGACGATGTTCGCGAACACCGGTCCCGGCATGAAGACGAGGCGTCGGCCGGCCTGTGGGTCGTCCTGGATCACGTCCGTGCCGGTGATGTCGCTCGGCATCAGGTCGGGCGTGAACTGGATGCGCGAGAACTTGAGGTCGAGCACCTTCGCGACCGTGTTGATGAGGAGCGTCTTCGCGAGGCCGGGCACGCCGACGATCAGGCTGTTGCCCCCCGCGAGGATCGAGAGCAGCACTAGGTCGACGACCTTCTCCTGCCCCACGATCAGCTTGCGGAGTTCGGAGACGATCAGGTCGCAGCCGGCCTTGAGTCGGTCGGCGTGCGCCAGGTCGTCGGCGTTGTCGAGGGAGGCGCCCGGAAGAGTGTCGGCCACGGGGAGAAGTCCGGTTGGGGAAGAGTGCGCGACGCTCAGTGCGTCAGCGCGTAGACGATCCAGTTCACGCCCAGCTTGTACGCTTCGTTCGAGACGTCCACCGGCGCGAAGCCCTGCGCCGACCACTGCCAGAACTCGCCGATGTCGGCGTCCACGTTGCCGAGCGCGAGCATCCGCTTCTTGGGATCGTTGTCCTGGAAATACGCCCAGTACTTCGGGATGCCGCGGTAGCAGGCGCGGCGGTTCGCCATGCACTGCCGCTCGATGAGCTTCACGTCGATCTTGAAGAACGAGTCGAAGATCGGCTCGTTGCCGGTGAGCTGCATCGGCCGCAGTCCCGGCAACACCTTCGCCATCTGCTGCTGCGCGTTCTGCCAGTGGAACTGGTTGAAGTCGTCGAAGATCACGAAGCCGCCCTTGAGCAGCCAATCGTGCATCCCCTTCACCTCGGCGTCCGTCGGCGTCCAGCCGCCGGGTTCCGAGAGGTAGCCGACGGGATACCGGAAGAGCGCCGGGTCGTCGAGCGCGACGATCGCGCCGCCGACGATGTTCCCCGCTTCGACGAACGGGCGCACCGCCGTCACCTCGCGGAGGATGCGCATGAGGTGCTCGTCGGCGTCGGGATAGTCGTGCGCCCAGCCGGGGCCTTCGCGGCCGGCCCACATCGCGTAGCCGCGATACTTCAGGCGCGCGAACGTGAACCGGCCGTCGTAGGCGGGGTTGCCGTGAAAATCGGGAGGCGTATAGAACTCGCCCGACGAACCGAAGAGCCGCGGATCGATGCCGCCGCCGCGCCCGCCGCGTTGCGCCAGCGCGCCGCCCGCCGACATCGCGATCAGTGCGCACGCGACGACGAACGCGCCCGCGCGCCGAGCGTACCGCGCGGCCGTCCTTCGCTCAGTGGAACGCGTCATGGCATCCTCCCGTCGACGATCGCCAACAGCAGTTCCTGCGCCTTCACGAACATCGGGGCTTCTTCGAGCGACCGCAGCACGCTCCGCTTCGCCGCCGCGGCATCGCCCGCCGCGCGCTCGGCCAGCGCCAGCTGGTAGTACGCCTCGGCGCGATCCACCGGGTCGAGCGCGACGACGGCCCGGCGCTCGCGCACGGCCCGCTCTTTCGTTCCCAGCGAGGTCGACCACGCCGCCAGCCGCTCATGCCAGGCGAGTTCGAACGGATCGATCCAGATGGCGCGCTCGAGTTCGTCGGCCGCCGCGTCGAGGCGCCCCTGCTTCGCGTGGATCCGCGACATCGCGAGATGCGGCGTCGTGTCGGATTCGTCCTGCCACGCGATGCGCACCCAGGCGCCGATCGCCGCCGCGTCCTGCCCGGCCGCCTCCAGCGCGCGCGCGCTGTCGCGCACCGCGTCGGCGTCAACCGGCGGATGTTCCGCGAGCGTCGCGTTCACGTACGCCATGAATCGCGTGTCGAACGCCTTGAGATCGGTGCCGAGGACCTTCGCGAACACCTCCTCCGTGCTCCGGCCCGCCTTGTACTCGCGCAGCATCGCGACGATCGCCCCCTCGCCCTTCTCCTTCACGATGAACTCGCAGACCAGCGACGCGAGGTAGTACGAGTGCTGCACCTGCTCGGCGTACTGCGGGCGAACGAACCCATCGTTGAGACGGCCCATCGGCAGGAGCTTGCCGGCCTTCGCCGCGGCCGCGAAGCTCTCCGTGGCCTTGAAGCCCCAGAACGGCGACGCCTGATGCTCTTCCCACACCGAGAGTCCCTCGGAGAACCACCGCGGCACGCGATGGTCCGTGGAGCCGAGCGTGAAGGTGTGCGCCAACTCGTGCCAGACCGTCGACGCCCAGTTGAACGCGCCCGCGTCCTTCGCCGCCGGTGAATCGAAGGCGAGCGTCGTGCCGAAGCTCACGCCGAGCGCGCCGAGCCCCGCGAGCCCGACGGTGCGCACCGAGAAGTCGGCGTGGCTCCGGTACACCTCGATGCGGATCGGCTCCGACGGCGCGTATTGGTACCGGGCGCCGAACGTCGTGTACGCCCGCTCCACGAGGTCGCCGAGGTAGAGCGTCAGCAGGGGCGACTCCGCCTTCTCGACCACGAGCCGCGCGTGCGGCGTCACCGTCTCGGCGTAGTTGCCGAACGTATCGAGCAGGTCGAGCGTGTTCTTCACCCACACGTCGTACGGGTCGCCCTTGAACGACGTCTCGAGCGCAGTGCGTCCCTCGGGGATCTTGCCGAGCCGGAGGAGGTTCATGCCGAGCAGCGAGTACGCCTTCCAGTCCTGCGCGTCGAGCGCGACGCCCTGCGCGGCGAAATCGCGCGCGATGTCGTACCGGCGCACGCGGCCGGTGGCGTCGGCGAGCGTCACGAAGAAGCCCGCGTCGCGGGGATCGAGGGCCAGAGCGCGCGCCTTGAGCGCCTCGAAGCCCTTCAGATCGCCGGCGAGATAGCGGAGCGCGGCGCCCACCGCGATCGCCTCGCTCGACGACGGATCGACGGCCAGCGCGCGATCGATGTCCCGCTGCGCGTCGGCGGTGCGCTCGCGATCGAGCGCCTCACGGGCGCGCACGACGAGCGCGTCGACGTAGTTCGGATTCGCCGTCAGCGCGCGCGCGAGCAACGAGTCCCCGCCGGGCTGGCCGTCGAAGAGCCGGCGTTTCGCCTCGCCGAGCAGGCCGCGCGCATACTCGGGCTCGGCGCTCATCAGCTCCTCGAAGGTCTTCTGCGCCTCGGCCCCGTTGTACTTCTCGAGGAACAGCTCGCCGAGCGCCGCGCGGGCCACGCGGTTCCCGCCGTCGAGCGCGATGGCGCGATCGAACGCCTTCAGCGCGTCCTTGAACAGCGCCGGCTGCGTCGCGCCCAGATAGCGGCAGGCGATCGCCACGGCCGTCATCTCGTCGCTGGTGAGCCGTACCGCCCGCGTGTTGTACACGTCGATGAAGTGGTCGAACTCGCGACCCGCGCGCTCGCGGTCGCCGCGCTCGTGATGGAGGATCGCGAGGTCGAGCGACGCCGTGAGACTGTCGGCCGCGCCCGCCGCGACCGCGCGAGTGAACGCGCTCTCCGCTGCCTCGCGGCGGCCGCGCAGGCGTAGCACCTCGCCCAGGGGCGTCAGGTAGGCGGCGCCGCCCGGCAGCGCCGCGCCACGTCGCGCGAGCAGCTCGGCTTCATCATACCGGCCGGAGTCGGCGAGCGCGCGCACGCGCGCGGCGCCCGAGTCGGCCACCGGCTTCGCGCGCGCGACGATGGCGAGCGTCGGCACCGCGGGGAGGCGTTGTGCCTGCGCCGCGGTCGCCGCCACTGCGACGAGCGACACCGCGAGTGCCATGGCGGAAGCAACGCGCCTCGCGGTCGCGCGAGTCGCCGCGCCGGGCCCGCTCGCACCGGCCATAGGGACGCGACCGCTCATGGCCGCCCCTCCGCCTGCCGGATCTCGCGCGCCTTGCGCGCGAGCGACACGAGCAGCGGTTCGAGCGCCGCGTCGTACGCCTCCGGCACCATCGTCGCCTTCTTCGCCCGCACGCCGTCGACCTGCTCCTCGAGCGCCGACTGCTCCACGTACAGCGCCGCGACGCGGCGGTCGGCGCTCGCGAGCGCGCCGCGCCCGGCGTCGAAAAAG